>Ga0302177_10000224_pt1 | contig 46162 bp, 39 predicted proteins | sample I_Palsa_E1_2_FD_198780 | JGI IMG/M metagenome (GOLD analysis project Ga0302177, IMG submission 198780) | Peat permafrost microbial communities from Stordalen Mire near Abisko, Sweden - I_Palsa_E1_2 | ecosystem: Environmental > Terrestrial > Soil > Palsa > Peat permafrost | place: Sweden... | reverse complement strand
TGCTCGGCGACCCACTTGTCGTCGTCTACGACGACGCGCCGGATATCGCGGCCGGTGAGCTCGGAGGCGATCCGCGCGATCTCGTCGAACGTCACGGCGGCGCTCGCGGTGAGCGTGACCGGACCGTCGAAGTGCCGCTCCCCGGCGAGGATCACGGCGGCCGCCTCCGCCTCGTCAGCGCGTTCGGTCCATGACACGGGTCCATCGGCTGGCGTCGTGATCACGCCGGTCTCGCGCCAGGGCCCAAGCAGCCAGTCGAGGCTGTGCGCGTAGAAGCCGTTACGGAGGGAGGTCCAGGCGACGCCGGAATCCGCCAGCAGCGCCTCGGCCGCGGCGTGATCGCGCGCGGGGAAGAACGGGCTGTCGAGTCCCGTGTGCTGGTGGCTGGTGTAGAGGATCCGGCGGGCGCCGGCTGCGACGGCGGTATCGATGCCGACGCGGAGCAGAGCAACCCCGTCAGCGCTGGGATCGTTCGACGAGACCAGCAGGACCTGCTCGGCGCCTGCGAACGAGTCGAGCAGTGCCGCCGGGTCCTCATAGGCGCCGCGCCGTACGCGCACGCCGCGATCGGCGAAGTGCTGCGCCTTCGCGACGTCGCGCACGCTCACGCCGATCCGGTCCGCGGGGATGCGCTTGAGCAGGTGCTCGACGGTGGCGCCGTTGAGGGCGCCGGTGGCGCCGGTGATGACGATCATGTGATGCCCCCTTACGTTACCAGCGATATGTCAAAGACGATAGCAGAGGAAACAAGACGTTCGCAAAATTCTGTTATCATCGATAACGTGAATGGGCCCAATCCCGTGTCGTCGCGCGACCGGACCCGCGCGCAGCTGGTGGAAGTCGCCGCGGAGCTGCTCGCCACCGCGGGTCCGGACGCGGTGACCACCCGCTCGGTCGCACTCGCCGCCGGCGTGCAGGCGCCCACGATCTACCGGCTCTTCGGCGACAAGGGCGGACTGCTCGGCGCGGTGGTCGAGCACGGGTTCGCGAGCTACATGGAGCGCAAGCACCTCGACGCGGATTCCGATCCAGTCGAGAGCCTGCGCGACGGCTGGGAGCTCCATGTCGGTTTCGGCCTCGCGAACGCCGAACTGTTCCGGCTCATGCACACAGCGCTGCGCACGCCGCAGGGCCGGGCCGCCGCCGCAACCGGCGCCGGGGTGCTGCAGGCACGGGTGCACCGGGTCGCCGAGGCGGGACGCCTGCGCGTGACCGAGCGACGGGCGGTCGAGCTCATTCAGGCGGCCGGCACGGGAGTCGTGTTCACCCTCATCGACCAGGCCAAGGACGAACGCGACGACACGCTCGCGGACACGGCGTGGGAATCGGTCTGCGCGACCATCCTCGTCGGCCAGAGCACCGCCGCCGTTACGGGTCCGGCCACCGCGGCGGTGACCCTGCGCGCGGCGCTGCCCGATCTCAAGGCGCTTACCCCGGCCGAGCGCGCCCTGCTCGGCGACTGGCTCGACCGCATCGCCGAGTCCCAGCGCGTGCCCCGGTGAAACCGGGACCGGACGTAGTGTACTGTACGTACAGTTCACTTTCTGGCTAATAGGGGGCGCCTTGGCCACGTGGTTCATCACGGGGGCGGCGCGCGGGCTCGGGTACGAGATGGCGCTCCATGCTCTCCAAGCCGGTGCCGATGTCGTTGCGACGGCACGGGGTCTGAGCCAGGTCGAGGCGGCGTTCGCCGCCGCTCCGGGCTTTTCCGGGCGGCTCCTGCCGGTGGCGCTCGACGTCACCGACGAGCGCCAGGCGATGGCGGCGGTTGAAGCCGCCATCGCACGGTTCGGCTCCATCGACGTCTTGGTCAACAATGCTGGGCGAGGTCTGCTCGGTGCGGTGGAGGAGGCATCTGCCGCTGAGGTCGAGGCTGTCTTCGCGACGAACGTCTTCGGGCTCCTGAATGTGACCCGCGCCGTCCTTCCGCACATGCGAGCGGCGCGCTCCGGGCATATCCTGAACATCTCCTCCATGGGCGGGTTCGCGCAAGTCGCCGGCTGGGGCGTCTACGGGGCGACGAAGTTCGCCGTCGAGGGCCTGAGTGAAGCGATGCAGGCGGAGCTGTCTCCGCTCGGGATCAAAGTCACCATCGTCGAGCCAGGCAGTTTCCGCACGAGCTTCCTCGATGGCAGTTCGCTGCGCACCACGGCGAACGAGCTGCCGGACTATGCCGCCACCGCCGGCCGGGTGCGGCAGGCCGTCGCGACGAGCAACGGCGGTCAGGTCAATGACCCGGCCAAGGGCGCGGCGGCGATCTACGCCGCGGTGACGGCAGGACAGCCGCCCATCCGTTTCCAGGTCGGGCCGGACGCCATCGCGATGGTGGAGGACAAGCTCATCCGCGTCCGCGACGAACTCGAGGCGTGGCGTTCCCTCGCGTCATCCACGCTCTTCACAGACACCGCTGATCCGGAATCGGCTTAGGCGCCCGTCGTGGGGACTATTTCACCGGCGGTCGGGCCAATACCGTCTCGGGACAGCCGCACCCGGCGTGCCGTCCTGGACGCGACGGCGGCCCTCATGGCCGAGGGCGGGCTCGCCGCGACCACGATCGACGCGATCCGCGACCGGTCCGGGGTTTCCAAGACCACCATCTACAAGCACTGGCCGAACCGGTTGTGCGTGGCCGTCGACGCGTTCGCCGAACGGCTGGCCACGGACGCGAGCCTGCCGGACACCGGTACGGCACGCGGCGACTTCGGTGAGCAGATCAGACGCGTATCAGCGTTTTACGCCTCACCAGTTGGAAGTGTCTTCGCCCAGCTGCTAGCGAACGCCATGCAAGATCCCCTGGCCTCGCAGTGGCTCCAGACACGGTTCCTGGACAGTCGCCAGCGCGGCACTCGGGAATTGTGGGACCGGGCAGTCTCGCGCGGCGAGGTTCAGAAAGACATCGATCCCGACCTCGCCATGGACCTCGTGTTCGGGCCCATCATGTGGCGGCTCGTAAGCGGACGACGCCCCCTGACCGAGGCCGATGCAGACGCGATCGTGAACTCAGTCCTGAACGGGCTTCGAGCGACAACCGCTTAGCGCGCCCGCGGAGTCATCCTGGCCGATATGTAGCGGCCTTAAGGCAGTTGCTGCCCGCCTAGTACGTGGCGTACCACTGTTCTGCGCCTGTAACTGCGCGATCAACCGGGTCACGATCACCGGCTACCAGGCCGGACCCGGCTGGGACCCGGTCACCGGCTGGGGTACCGCCGACGCCCAGGTCCTCATCCCCTGCTGGCCCGCTGAGGCACCGCGAAATGGTCCGGGCTTCCCGGGGATGGCGGGAGGCACGCAGCAGCGCCGTTCAGCCAATGATCTTGATTCTGAGTTCCGCGTGCTCCCGGCGTCTGTGCTGGCTGGCTGGCTGGCGGTGGCGGGCCGGCCGAGTGAGGTCCAGGTGGCGGCGGCGATTGCGATCATGGTGATGCCCGCGAGGGCAAAGCCGGCTCGGGCATTGACCCCTGCCACCAGGGCGACGATGAGAGCGGTGAGGGGATAGCCGCCGGGCAGCGCCATCGTCCAGATGCCCATGATGCGGCCGCGTAGCTGCGGGCTGGAGTGCAGCTGGACCAGGGTATTGGCGGCCGCGACGAGCCAGATGGACAGGAACCCGGCGAGAGCGAGCGCAGCCCGCCTATGAGCAGCCGCTCACCCTCGCCACCATGCTCAGCCTCGCCGAAGCCGGAGACATCGGACTCCAGCGCTTGCTCGGCGACCTTGGCCGCAGCATCGGCCGGCCACTGGCCGACGCGTGCACGCTGCTCAACCCCGACCTGTTCGTGCTCGACGGCTCGATAGGACCGGCCGGGAACCACATCTTCAGCGGGATCACCGAGACCATCGACCGCTATGCCACGCCTGCCACCTCGGCCGCGGCACGCGTCGTCATGGGCGTGCTCGAGACCAACGCCGAGGTGCTCGGCGCGGTCGTCCTGGTCCGACAGGAGTGGGAACGTCAGCTGTGCAGCCAGTAGCTGGTCATGGTGAAGTCCATCGGACTGCCGTCCGTGGAGGCGACTTCCCAGCCGAAGTCGACCTGCGTGAGGGTCGCGCTGGCCGACACGTAGCCGTGCTCCATCAGCCATTGGAGGGAGGCCAGAATGTGCGTTTCCCCGCTGGTCTCGTTGTAGTCGAGCGTGAAGGTGTAGGTAGGGCCGCCGCGCCAGACCGCGAAGTACTGGCCGAAGATCCACGCGTGGCCGATGATCCTCCCGGCCGGGGTCCGGCCGTGGTTGTCCACCCAGATCATGACCTCGATCCCGTAGTTGTTCAGCCACACGTCGTCGGCGGCCTCGGCATCCAGGCCGGCGGCGGCCGGCATCGACTCGGTGAAGCCGTTGCGGATCAGGTGGAACGACGACACCCGCACGTTGTTGTAGTCCTCCTGGACACACGGATAGGTCTCGACGGCGTGGCCGCCCGCCTGGTCTGACTGGACGCCCCAGTTGCCGTATGAGTTCCCCCAGATCGTCTGCGGCCCGGCGGAGGAGTTCGCTTCATTGTTGTAGAGAATGAGCCCGCCGTTGTTCCACACGGCAAATGGCGCGGATGATTCGAACTTCGGGCGGGGCGGGATCTTAATGACCGCCGCGGAGGCAGCGTCGGCGACGGCTGTGCCGGCGACGGCAGCGATCACCGCCGCAGTCAGCAGGGAAAATAGTGCCCGTCGCATATGGGCTCCTCGCGTCGGAAATAGCATGGCGATCTCAAGCCGCCGGAGCCATTTCAGGCCGGGGAATCCCGACTTCCTGAATCCGAAATATAGCATGGATCCAATAAATTTAGCGAATCGGCTACCGTTCGGCGATATTCCAGACTAGTGGAAATTTCTGTCCCTTTCGGGAGATATTTCTGGATAAAGCCGCTGGCATTTTCGCTGGTCTGTGCTCCCACCGGGAATGCGCACAGCGACGCCGCCCAGCTCGCCGAGCTGGTCGCCCGCCTCGACGCCGGAGATCTGCAGATCGAGGTGGCTGAGCGGCGCCCGCTGACCGACCCGCCGACCGTCCACGACCAGGCCGCTGCCGGGCGACTGCCTGGCAAGACCGTCCTGATCCCCTGACCTCCGCAACCCGGTTCCGGCAGCCGCCGGCCCCTGCTCGGCCAGGCCGGCATCATGATGCTCGCCAAGTTACATCAGGCAATCTGTGGATTTCTTGTGTAGAAGCCGGTGGATAACTGCGGCGAGATGCGGATAAGTGGCCTCGTTCTGTGGACATCGTGTGGATAGAGAAGAAACTTAAAATGAATGGCTGCAGACCCTTGCGCGGCAACTCACAGGGGCGTAGAAATGCTTTCACCGTTGGAAACGGGCACCATCTGAGGGCAACCTTCCGGACGTGAGAATGGACCGGGAAACCGGTGTATCGCACGGGTGTCTGGTCCTGGCGGGCGGCCCGCAGCGCTGGGGAGGCCGGGCAACTGGCCGCTTTGGTGCGGCGAGGCCAAAGCAAGGCCCCCTCCATCTCATACATGGAGGGGGCCTTGTGGCATTCTGCCCGGCATCAAGGTTCTTGCCGGGGCGACACGCCGGCAAACGTAGCCATGCCGGGCGGCCGTGATCTCCTGCCCGCAGTGGATCCTTCGCTGCGGGGCGGCGCCCGCTGATCGAGGCGGCGGCCCAGGGTGGCTGAGGGGTTGGCGCAGGGCATCTGGCCAGCTCGCCCGCGAGCACCACAACCAGATGATCACCGACGCCAGGCAGCGCCAGCTCCGGCACCAGCTCCCCCGCTTGGCATCCAGCCGCCCGCTCGCCGGCGCCAGGATCACCCGCCGCCTGGGCGCGGCCATCGCCAAGGCCGGGATCGCCGCCGCACACGCATCGGACGCCATCTGGGCATCCCGGCCGCATCCGCTCGGCGGAACCCCGGTCTCTCAGTAACCAACCGGACCCCAGTTACGCAACCGCCGCCGGCACACCGAGTCCGCAGCCGGAATGCGGGCGACGGCCACTGAGGGGGTGGCCGTGGCCCGGGAGCTCGGCCGGCGATCAGCGTGGTGAGCTAGAAGGGGGCGACGCCGGAGCGGTCGATGAACGTCCCGGTAGGGCCGCCGCCGCCGCGGGTGGCCAGGTCGACGGAGAATGGGAACGAAGGCACTTGTGATGCGGACGACGCTCACGACGTTGGTGTCGTAGACGGCCAGGGCGTCCTGTGCGGTCAGTTCCGCGGCCGGGCTGTGAGGACCGGGAATGCCGGCGTTGTTGACCAGGACGTCCAGACCGCCGGCGGCCGCGACCGTCTCGGCGGCGTCGGCGACGAACGCGTCGCTCGTCACGTCGAGCGGTACGAACCGGCCGCCGAGGGCGTCCGCCGCCTGCTGACCGCGCGCCGCGTCGCGCGCGCCCATCCATACGGTGTGCCCGGCCTCGATGAGGCGGCGGGCGGTTTCATAGCCGAGACCCTTGTTGGCCCGGTGATCAGTGTTGTTGTCATGCTTCGAGTCTGCTGCCGCGACGCCGGGTTGTCGTGGCCCAGGTGAGCATGCGGACTGGCAGTACCACCCTGGATCCTGCGGTCGCTGTCAGACTGGTTCCATGCAGGATCCGCACGGTGACCTCGGAGCGCTCCTTCGCTCCTGGCGCGACCGCCTCTCGCCCGTCGACGTGGGGCTTCGTACTGGCGGGCGGCGGGCGACGGGCCTGCGACGCGAGGAACTCGCCTCGCTGGCCAATTTGAGCGTCGACTACGTCGTGCGCCTGGAGCAAGGACGCGCCCGGCGGCCATCCAACCAGGTCGCGGCTTCGCTCGCCCGGGCCCTGCAGCTGAGCGACGCCGAGCGGGATCACCTCTTCGTCGTCGCCGGGCTCCTGCCGCCGTCGCCCGGCGACGTGCCCGCGCACATCCCGCCTGGCGTGCAGCGCCTGGTAGCCCGCCTCGGGGAGATCCCACTGGCCGTGTTCACCGCCTCGTGGGACCTGCTCACCTGGAGCCCGCTGTGGGCGGCCCTCCTCGGCGAGCCGGTCCGACCCGGCACGGGCCGGCCGAACCTCTTGCGGTCATTCTTCACCGGGACGGCCTTGGGCGGCGGCGAGCCAAGGATCGTCACCCAGTCGGGCGGCATCGAGGCCTTCGAGGCGTCGCTGGTGGCCGACCTCCGCCGGGTTCACGGCAGGTACCCCGGCGATCGCGGGGTAAGGGCCCTGGTCGAGGAGCTGCTGGCGGCGAGCGAACGGTTCCGGGAGCTGTGGGAGAGCGGCGCCGTGGGCGAGCACCAGTCGGAGCGGAAAGTCGTGCGAAGCGATATCGCCGGTGACATCGAGCTCGATTGCGACGTGTTCAGCGTCGCCGGCACGGACCTGCGCATCGTCGCTTAGACCGCGGCCTCGGGATCCGAGGCCACGGCGAAGCTCGATTTCTTGCGCGTCTCCGCCGTCGCCGCGGTCATGCCCGGGCGCTGACGCCTGCTCGCCGCGCGACCTAGAGCCGGAGCAGGTTAGGTTCGCCCGCTCAACCCGGCTGAGATGTTCGTCGTAGGCGTGGTTGTCGCTCTTGTCAGGCATGCTCGTCGCCGGGACGCCCGCAAGGCGGACCTCTATCAGGGAGACCACCATGGTAGGTGCGGCGCAGGTACGCCGAGGAGTAGTCCTTGCGGCGGCCCTGCTTGTCCACGTACCCGGTCTTGGAGACTCTGACTACGTTGACTTTCCCGGCATTCCACCTCATAGCCAGATCATAACGTCGTTCCCGGGCGGGCCCTGGTAGCGACACGCCGATTTTCTGACTACACTCCGCGGCCGGATCTCATCGAAACAGCAATTCACGGCGCAATAGCTACAGAGAGCTACGGCAACTTCGGGCTAGCGGAACTGGCCCGCCGCGCCCCGCTGCTGCCCGGCAAGGACCAGCTGGCGTTCGTGGACATCGACTCGATGCAAAAACGGGTCTACGGCCACAAAAAGCAGGGTGCCCGGTCCGGGCACACCAAGATGCAGGGCAAGTCGCTGCTGGTCCGCGGGCTGAACGCGCTGGCGGCGGTGGTCAGCACGCCGCTGTCGGCACCGGTCATCGCGGCCACCCGGCTGCGCGGCGGGAACGCCGCCTCGGCCCGCGGCGCCGCCTGCGGCCCGCCCGCAGCCGCGGCCTGACCAGCCCGGACCCGGTCACCGCATCGCTACGGCCCCAAGCGGCCACCCGACCCCGACCCGACCCCGGAAATCCCGGACAAGCCGCAGAACAGGCAACCGGCGGAAAACGCACGCCCAAATTCACTGCCAAGATCAAATCAACCGGCCGCCGATTCCGTCCAGCCACCATCAAACCCGGCCGGTGGATCGAGGCTGAGCCCCCTAATCCTGCGCTGACTTCCAAAAATGGCCCCTTGTCACTTTCTTGTCACTTATAGCTATGTCATAATCACTGTGGGTCATAGTTAGGTGGCCCGTTATCCGAGGGGAAAAACTTAATATGCGCACACCAATGCCCGCCACCGAAACGCTGCTCACACCGGGAGAAGTCGCGGGGATGTTTCGAGTCGACCCGAAGACCGTCACCAGGTGGGCGCGAGACGGCAAGCTGACTTCCATCCGCACACTTGGGGGTCACCGCAGGTACCGGGAAGCCGAGGTCCGCGCCCTGCTCACAGGCGTGCCGCAGGGCAAACCTAGACGCGTCGCCTGACCGGGACCACCGCACGGAATCCCGTCCAACGACGGGATTCCGTGCGGTGGCTGAAGTGGTAGACGAGCACGCTGCGGACCGGGCATGTGCTGATCACGTTCTACCCGTCTGCCGGACCGAGAGGTACTTGAACCTTCCCGAGGCTGGCGAGGCCGCGCTCGATGCCCTGTCCAGGATCAGGAACCGGGCGCCTCTGGGCTAAGGATGGAGGATCCCTGACGTTGCCTTAGGCTTCCTCCGGTTTGACGGACATCCACCATTAGTGGGGTCTGCCTAGAAAGGATGTTCATCATGAGGCCTATTCAAGCACCCTCACATGATCTTGCTTAATGGCCTGACCTGCGGATACGCGACTTCTCAATTTTGTTGGCAATCGTTTTGAACAAGCTTCCATGGAGACCCAGATCTCCGGAAGGTGCTGTAGGTCTGGTTTTAAACCGAAGTTACGGCCAATTCGGCAGGCAATTCCTGGTCTGACCTGGTGTTTAGCTGGATCGCCCGGGTGGCGTTCTGGCTACTTCAAGGTCAGCGGGATCGGAGCGCCGATGAGCTCGAAGGCCTGCCGCTGGGCGCTGGTCGGCTGGGCGAGCATCGCGATGGTGACCTGGGTGCCGGTGTACCGGACCTGGTTGCGGGTCAGCGTGGCCAGGTGCTCGATCAGGCCGCGGAAGCTGTGGTAGGGGCGCCCGGCCGGGTCGTCCTGGCAGGACGCCTTGGCCTGCGCCGTCGCGGAGCGGCGGGCCGGGGTGACCGGGTTGTCCTGCTGAGGCGGGTCCTGGCCGGTGTAGGTCAGCGGGGCCCAGGCCCGGCGCAGGTGCCAGGTCAGGTAGCAGGCGAGCATGCAGATCAGCACGTGCGCCCGGACGCGTTCCTCGAGCCGGCAGAAGACCGGCCGCAGGTCCAGGTCGTCGGATTTGATGTGCCGGAAGTCGCGCTCCACGTATTTGAGGTTCTTGTAGGCCGTGACCACGGCGGCCGCGTCGAGCTTGTCCGCGGGGACGGGGGTGCGCAGCACGTAGAACCCGTCCAGGGCGGTTTCGGCGTCGATCCGGTCCTGCCGTCGTTCGACGGTCAGGGTGGTATCGGTGATGGTGACAGCGAAGTGCTTGCCGGTCTTGTACCTGGTGATCACCTTGCCGACCTCGACCCCGATCTTGCCGGCGCCCTGCAGGCGGCCTGCCTGGACCCGGGCGATGACCGGGGCGAGCAGCTTCTCGGTGGCGGCCAGGAGTTCCTCGCGGGTGCGGGCCCGGTCGGCGGCCAGCACCGGGTTGCGGCAGGCGATCAGCCGCTCGCCCGGGAAGTCTTCGGAGGTGATCTCCGCGAGGTCCTGCTGATCGAACAGGGACAGCTGGAGCGGACCGTCGTCGGCCATGAGCTTCTTGATGGCCGGGACGCGCAGCGCGGTGATCCACTCGTAGGTGTCCGGCCGCTGTGTCCCGTCTTCGGCCTGGTTCATGGCCTGGATCCGGCCAGAGGTGATCATGCCGCGGTCCCCGGCCATGACCATCTGGGCCAGGCCGAACTTCTTCCGGACCACGTCCACGATGGCAGTGAACGCGGCGGGATCGCCGGTGTTGCCGGAAAACACCCGAACCGCGACCGGACGGCCCTCAGGATCGGTGAGCAGCCCGTACTCGATCTGCAGTTTCCCTTTCTTGCCGTCCCGGGAGTAGCCGAGGGCGGCCAGCGGGCAGTGACGTCCTTCCAGCCACGAGCTGGACAGGTCGAACAGCGCCATCCGCGCCGGGTTGGGCTCCGGGGCCAGGTGACGGCGGGCCAGCCCGGCCTCGATCGCGTCCTGCCGGTGCTCCAGCCAGTCCATCGCGGCGTAGATGTCATCGATGGACGCGTCCGCGACGCCCAGGTCGGCGCCCAGGGTGGCATCGGCCCACCAGGTCAGGGTGGACAGCTTGGAGGCCGGGGCGACAACCCGGGAGATGATCAGCGCCAGGGCCAGGTCCCGGTGCCGGCCCGCCGGGCCGAGCAGGGCGGGCAGCCCGAGCTTGGCGGCCATGGCGTGGACGGCGGCGGCGTGGCCGTGCGGCACCGAGCGGGTGATGGTGACCGCGCCGGCGGCGGGGATAAGCTGCTGGCCCTTGAGGCCGGCGTCGATCAGGTCGATGACATGGCCGGGCAGCGCGGACAGGTTGGCGACGGTCTCGTTTTTGACCTTGCCGCCGTCGCGGTAGGTGCGGCGCAGGTACGCCGAGGAGTAGTCCTTGCGGCGGCTCTGCTTGTCCACGTACCCGGTCTTGGAGACTCTGACTACGTGGACTTTCCCGGCATTCCGCGTCATAGCCAGATCATAACGTCGTTCCCGGGCGGGATCTGGTAGCGACACGCCGATTTTCTGACTACACTTCGCGGCCGGATCTCATCGAAACAGCAATTCAGGGCGCGGCCTTCGCCAACTCCGCCGGCGCCTTGGGGAGGGTGGCGGCCAGGCCGGACGGCTCGCCGGTCACGAAGCACACCGCCCGCCCGTCATTCGCGGTCACGTGGGTGTCCGCGCGGCCCCGTTCCGCCTTGCCGCGCTTGTTGTTCCAGCCCGCCCGGGCTGATCTGTTGTCCCGCGTTCAGGAGCTCGTGAGGATGACGAGTTGCTGGGTCGCCCGGGTCATCGCGACATAGCGGTCGACCGCTCCTTCGATACCCATACCGAACGCCTCTGGGTCGATGAGGACGACCAGGTCGAACTCGAGCCCCTTCGACAGCTCCGGGGCCAGCGACCGGACGCGGGACGTCGCCCGGAAGGTGGGATCGCCGATGACGCAGGCGATCCCGTCGGCATGCGCGGCGAGCCAGGTGTCGAGGATCGAGCCCAGATCCGAAGCAGGTCCTGCTAGGACGGGGACGCCGGTGCTGCGGATGGAGGCCGGCACGTTAGCGTCCGGGAGCACGGCCCGGATGACCGGCTCGGCTTCCGCCATGACCTCTTCCGGCGTCCGGTAGTTGATGCTCAGGGAGGCCAGGCTGATCCGGTCGAACCCGATCCGCTCGAGCCGCTCCTGCCACGACTCCGTGAACCCGTGCCGGGCCTGGGCACGGTCCCCGACGATGGTGAAGCTCCGGGACGGGCAGCGCAGTAGCAGCATCTGCCACTCCGCGTCGGTCAGTTCCTGGGCCTCGTCCACGACGATGTGCGCGAACGGGCCGGCCAGCTGGTCCGGATCGGTACCGGGCAGTGCGGCCTGATTGACCAGGGCATCCTGGAAGTCCTCGCCGCGCAGCATCGTCACCAGGCCTACGCCGTATTCGTCGTCCGCGACCTCGATCAGGTTGTCGATGACCTTGGCCATGTGCTCGCGTTCGGCGGCGACCGCGGCGTCATGCCGGCGCTTGCGTCGTGACGCCTCCGGGTCGCCGAGCCGCTGCCGTGCCGCGTCCAGGAGCGGCAGGTCGGACACCGTCCAGGCCTGGGCGTCGCCGCGCTGTAGCTTCTGAACATCATCAGGGCTGAGCCAGGGAGCGCACATGCGCAGGTAGGCGGGCACCGACCACAGGTCTGCGACGAGGTCGGCCGCGTCGATCAGCGGCCACGCGCGGTTGACGGCCACCAGCAGTTCCCGGTTCTGCTGCAGCGACTTGCGGAGCAGGTCAGCCGGCACGTCATCGGGGCGGGAGTCCAGCAGGATCGTGAGCAGCTCTGCCCAGATCTCCTCGCGCGCCTCGTTGTGCGGCCTACCGGGTTCTGGTGCTTCGAACGCCTCGGCCCAGTCGTCGGCGCTGAGCCAGATGTCGGACCAGGGGGTCTGGACCGTCATCGGTTTGGCGGGCGGGTTCTCGTAGAACCTGACGGCCGCCTCGATCGCCTTCACCAGGTCCGCGGACGACTTCAGGCGGGCCACGTCCGGGTCGGTCTCGAACGTTGCCGCGGCTCCCTCGGCGACGAGGTCCCGCAGCGTGCAGGTCTGCACGCCCTCCTCGCCGAGGCTGGGCAGGACGTCGGCGACGTAGGCCAGGTAGGGCTGGTGCGGGCCGACGAACAGCACGCCGCCCCGGCGGTGACCGAGGCGAGGGTCGGAGTAGAGGAGGTAGGCGGAGCGGTGCAGGGCGACGACGGTCTTGCCCGTACCCGGACCGCCGTCGACGACAAGAGCCCCGCGGGATCCGGCGCGGATGATGGCGTCCTGGTCGGCCTGGATGGTGCCGAGCACGTCTCGCATCTTGGCCGACCGGCTGCTGCCCAGGCTGGCGATGAAGGCGGACTGGTCGTCGAGCGCGGCGTGCCCGGCAAACCCGTCCGCGGAGAACACCTCATCCCAGTAGTCGCTGATCCGGCCGCGGGTCCAGCGATACCTGCGACGGCTGGCCAGACCCATCGGGTTGGCGTGGGTCGCTCCGAAGAACGGCTCGGCCGCGGGGGAACGCCAGTCGACCAGCAGCCGGCGGCCCGCGCTGTCGGTGAGGCCAAGCCGTCCGACGTACACGGGCTCGGGGTTTTCCGCGCTGACCATGCGCCCGAGGCACAGGTCCAGGCCGAAACGACGCAGGACACGCAGGCGAGCGGTCAGCCGGTGGACCTTCATGTCCCGGTCCATCGCCTCCTGGCCTATGCCGCCGGGCGCCTTGCGCTCGGCATCGAGGCGGTCGGACAGGTCGGCGATCGACTGCTCGAGGCTCTCCGCGATGGCCGCGAAGTGCTGCTCGTCGCCGGCGATCAGCGCCGGGTCAGCCTTGGCGGAGAGACGGTCGGGAAGGTCAAACGCGCTGGTAGTCAGGGGGTCCACGTCATCAGCTCCGATCTGAGTCGCTGGCCGCCATCGGGCGTGGCCAGGCGCCGCGCGACCCACACGTCGACGACCTCACACGCATTTCGTGACTCCTGTCTCCGCGGGTTCTGGCCCTCGGCCGGCGACTCTACGGCACGACCCGGGTCTTGCCGCAAGCCCCCCGGTGCGCTATATATTGAAAGTGGAGAGGCGTGGCCATTCGGCCCGGCCCACTCGTTGCGCGACAGCCTGAGTGTCACCTCACAGCGGTGGATTGCTCTCCAGCTTGCGTCGTTCCCGCCCGTTGGGGTGACGGATGACCACGCCTGCCGACCCGCCGGTGACGCTGACGCGGATAAGCGGTGTGTTCGGGAGCCGACCGGCAGTGGTCTTGTTCCTCAGGACGCCGAGGCCGGGATCCAGGCCACCGCTCGGAATCGGAAGCGCGCAGCTCACCCGGCGGGCCGGATTCCGAGGGCTCAGCCCTCTAGGGTCGATGATAGGGACAAGGTGTCGCCCTGGCCGAGCGCCGAGCGCCGATGCCGTGCGGTAACCACAGCCCGTAAAGGTGGTACGGCTGGCCCTACCGTCGGTCCGTCTCTGACCGAAGGCACCGAGACGGCAGCCAGCGGTGATTCTACTTCAAAGTTTGCCAGATGAGTTTGCAGAACTGCTCTTGAGTTATTTCCCTGGCTCCATACAGTCCAAAATGAGGCAACATCGCCCCGCAGTCGATAGCCGACCAGCGCCCGCCACCGCATACATCATCGACGAGCGCCCCCAGCGCAAGCGTCCCGGCATTGTTCTCCCGGTGATACATGCTCATTATCCCAAATACGCCGCCAACCCCAATTCCCCACAAGCCACCAACGAGCTGACCATCCCGATACGTTCCAACAGTCCTTACGAAACCTAGCTGATGCACCTCCCTATAAACATCGATTAGTGCGGGCGTGATCCAGACCCAGCCAGTGCGACCCTGCTGGCAAGAATGAATTATAGCTTCGAAATCTTGATCCACTCGCACCTCCAGATCTCCACGGCGTCGAACCGGCCGGAGTGCCCTGGGTATTTTTGCCGTGTCTCGGGGGATGACCGCCCTCGTCGGGAACGAACGCCACTCGAAGATAGCCCGGCGAGCATCGGCGCGGCCGAACAAGACCAAGCCGCGGGTGTAATTAGCCACGACTTCCGACGCCCCGGGTGCTGACGAAGAATAACTACTTCGCGGTTTATTAGCCAGCAATTGCATCGCTGAAACGGCGGGCACATAAATGGTCTTCACGCCGCGCCTGACGGGCTGCGGCATAAGCTCTTTAAGAGCATGAGGCGTTAAGGCTTCCAAGATTCGACGGGAGCCTTGTTGCAGGCTGTCTCGAGGTACGTTAAGCACGGAATCCTAGTCTAGCAAAGTAAGTTAAGCACGACCGTGGCCACATCATACCGGTCCCCAAAACTCGGTGCCTAGGCTTTGATCAGGGCTCCGGCATGTTCCTTGAATGTCCCATTTCTGTCTAATCGAGGGGCTTTTTATCCTTTTGCTGGTTTCCGGGGCGCACGGACCGGTTCACACGGATGACCCTTCCCTTGCGGTGCGCATTGGGACTGAGTACCCGCCCTTTTCGGACAGCGATCTAATAGAATCTACATCGGAAAGGGAGGGATCAAGTGACTGGGAGCAAGAATCCTAAAAGGTATTCTCCGGAATTTAAGGGTGAAGCCGCCAAGATGGTAGTTGATCTCTCCAGGACGATCGCTCAGGTGGCCCAGGAACTCGGCATAAACCGTACCACTCTCGGATTCTGGGTCAAAGCGTACCGGCAGCAGCGGCCAGGGGACGAGCCGCCGATTGACATGCCGGACCGGGCACTGAACCGTCCTGACGAGGCAGCCGATATCACTGGCCCGCCGGCCGATATCACTGGCCCGCCGGCCGATATCACTGGCCAGCCGGCCGATATCACTGGCCAGCCGGCCGATATCACTGGCCCGCCGGCCGTTAGCGGCCACAACGCCGAGCGAGCCGAACTGACAAGGCGCATCAGCGCCGCCCTCGCCGGGCTGGATCACGATGAGCGTGAGGTCATCGAGCTGAATCTCAGGCATGATCTGGATATCGCAGATGTCGCGACCGTGCTCGGCGTGCCGCGAAAAAAAGTGGACGCCCTCGCGGCACGTGCTCGCGGCAAGTTGGACAACGCTCTCGGTGCGCTCCTGGTCGCGCGTATGGGACGGGAGGCCTGCCCGGCACTCGACATTTTGCTAGCTGACTGGGACGGGCGGCTGACGACGCTGACCGCGCCTACGCGCGATCTGGTCAGGCAGCACATCGAGCGGTGCGAGGCCTGCGAGAAGAGCAGTCGGCGTGCGCTGCGCGCGGCGGTACTATCCGGCGTCGGACCGCCGGCTGCGCTCCCTCCTGGACTGCGGGAGCGAGGGCTCAACCTCAGCGCCGGCGCAAGCTCGTATGCGGCGGCGTACTGGCAGGACGTGATTCAGCAGGCGGACTCGCGACGGCCTGAAGAGCCTGGGGTAATGACCCGGTTCCTTGGGTGGACCAGGATCCGGGACAATCCCGGAACCGCGACGGCGACTGGAGCGATCGCCCTGTGGGTCACGGCGGCCCTGAGCGCCGTACTTATCGTGGTCACCGGCGGACGCACCGTCGCCGAGCTCGCCATTCATACCGGCGATGGTGCGGTCCCGACCGCCAGCGCTCCGGCGAGCCCAAGCAGCGGGGCATCCGCACGCGCCCGAGCTGGTAGCTCACCATCGCCCAGTCCGCCCTCCGGAGGAGTGCCTGTGCCGGTGGCAGCGTTCGCCGGCGCCCCCACCGCACCCGGGACCCCCATCGCACCGCGGCCTAAGGCGTCACCATCGCGTTCACCCAAGCCCTCAAAGTCGGCCTCCCCGTCGCCATCGGCATCGTCCTCGCCATCACAGACGCCGACACCGGTGCGCTCATCGACTCCGCGACCGTGGCCTACGCCCTCACGTTCGTCCTCGCCGTCACCGTCTCCCTCGCCGTCACCGTCGTCCTCGCCGTCACCGTCTCCGTCGTCCTCGCCGTCACCCTCGCCGTCTCCGTCGCCGCCACCCAGGACCTCCCGTCCACCTCCACGTTGCCATTCTCGCTCCCGCTCAAGGAATGCCATCCCGCGTAAATGCGATCATAATGCTCGCCGGTCCAGGAGATCGCCTCGCCACGGCGCTGAAGCTTGCGAGGGAGCAGCGAGCGCCGGTGCTCGTTGTGTCGCGAGGTTGGCAGGGTTATGGAGGGCCTTGCCCATCGATGACGCCAGGCGTGAAAACTATCTGCTTCGACCCGAACACGGGTGATACCTGCGGAGAAGCCGAGCTCGCGAAGCATTACGATTGGCGCTCAGTGGATTAGGAATGGTCGCATTAATGACTTTTAGGTACCGACGTATCGATCCTTGTCGACTGCGCTGGGTTCTGACGGCCAGCTTGGCTGTCGGCGTGATAATCATGGTCGGCCTCACCTCGTACGTGCTGGCGTTTATGCATTCCTCGGGAGCCCCTGCTTTCCCGGCTGCGAGTCCCGAATCTCTTCCGGTGCGGATATGCGGTAATGAAACGACCCTCGCAGGTGGGCCCTCCTCGCCTCCTAAGGGTGCAGTCACTATACCGGCAGGCGATGACAAGGGTACTGCCATTGAGCGCAGCTGGGCCATCCGGCCGGATTCGACGTACTGGTTCGCGCCAGGCATACACACTCTTGGAACTGGCGAGCTTAACGAGATCGTCCCAGCGAACGGCGACACGTTCGTCGGCGCGCCCGGCGCAATCCTTGACGGGCAGGGCGACAATCATTACGCATTCGACGGGAACGCAAGCAATGTCACTATAAAGTACCTGACTGTACAGGATTTCGGGCATGGCTCATCGGCCACGTCCCCATCCGGGGACAACGGCAACCAGGCGGTGGTCAACCACGATTCCGGGCACGAATGGGTAATGAAGTACCTGTCCGTACAGTACAATGCGGGCGCGGGCGTAATCGTAGGCACCGACGGCATCCTCAGCTACTCGTGCCTGCGCGACAACGGGCAATATGGATTTCAGGGCATCGGTGACGACCCGGGCCGGTTCGGCGCGACCCACCTGACCATAGATCACGACGAGATCACCGGGAACAATACCTGGAACTGGGAGAGCAAGCTTCCCGGCTGCGGCTGTAGTGGCGCGGACAAGTTCTGGAACGTTGCCGATGTAAGCCTAACCGACAACTACATCCACAACAATCACGGACCAGGGATCTGGGCCGACACCGACAACGCCAACTTCGACGTGCAGGGCAACTACATCTCGGATAATGACGGCGAGGCGGTCACCTACGAAACCAGCTACAACCTTCGACTAGCGGATAATACCTTTGTCCGCAACGCGCTGGTGGCTGGCGCTGCCTCAAGCGGATTTCCTGATTCAGCGGTATACATATCCGAGGCAGGCGGCGACAGCCGCGTCCCTGATAGCTACGGCGCGAGCATCGACATCTCCGGCAACACGTTTATGAACAACTGGGGCGGCGTGGTCCTGTGGGAGGATGCGGACAGGTACTGCGGCAGCCAAGCGGACACTTCGGCTGGGTACTGCACGCTTGTCGATCCCTCGGTGGCGACGGCCGGTAATTGCGGCAATCCCGGCCTCATCGGAATCGAGCCGTACTATCGCGGCTGCCGCTGGAAGACCCAGAACGTGCGGGTTAGCGATAATGACTTTATCTTCGACCCGGCAGCCATCGGGCCGGACTGCACTCAGGCGAAATATTGCGGTTTCAACGGCATCTTCAGCCAATGGGGCTCCGCGCGGCCATATCATGGCACCGTGGTCGAGAAAAATGTTACCTTCGGCCAGAACAACCATTTCGCGTCGAATAACTACAGCGGCCCGTGGCGATTCATGGTGCTCCAGCAAGGCAACGCGGTCAGCTGGGCGACCTGGCGGGCAAAGCCATACGGCCAAGACGCGGGCAGCACTCAAATCCGACCGTAAGTACGGCGGGAAACGCCGCTGCGGCGGAGTATCTGGTCAGCAGCATCATGCAGGCCCGGGTGCCTACGGACGGTGCGGACCGCCCACCGAGTGGTAGCCCCACGGAGGTGATGCGTGGCTCCAAGCGCAGAACGGGCGGTTACGACGCCTTCAGCGACGAAGATGTCATCACTTTTAATATTTCCGGTATAACTCTTAGCGCCCTTACCCATGTGGATCGCGGTTATTCCAGAGGCGGCGAGGGCCTCGGTCATCTGCATGATCTGGATGAGGCCCGGAGAGTATTTGCTGAAACGGTCATCGTACGCGATGAACCAGCCGACTAGGAGGTTCCCGGCGCGCAGACCGAATTGAGCGGCAACAGGCTGGTCGCCCGCGTATAGGACGGAGAGCAGCCCGGTAAGGTGGTAGCTTCTGGTGGCCAGGAGGGCATCGAGGAGACCCGCGATCCAGGGCCGCTCGAAGCGGTCGACGTGCTCATTTCGGCGGTACTGATCTGACTTCCACGCCATGAAAGTGTGTAGCATCTTGGCGTCGCCTGAATCGGCCACCAGCCGGACTTCGCCGACCTCGCGCCCGAGCTTGCGGGTCTTACGACCTAGTTCCCGGTAGAGGTGCGGCGACTTCGCGTGGAGCTTTTCACAGTAAGCGCCGAATCCGTCAGCAAGGTCGATAACTGGCGACGGCGCCGTAGCTGCGTGATAAGGCTTAAAAGACTGTTGGCCGACGACCAGATTGTCGAACTGCCAAGACGACAGCCGGCATCTGCGAAGGAGCTCTCGCGGATCCCATGTCGCTCCCAGTGCATGGACGAGGCCTTGGCAAGGAGACAGCCAGCCGCAGATCGGCACGCCCACCCCAAACCGTCGCCGTTCAAACGGAAAGAATCCAATAATAGAATGACCTTCCGTCAAAACGGCAACCTGAGTGCCCGGGCGGAAATTTTCAACGACCACTGCGAACTCAGGTGAAAGGAACGGGTTGGCTAGAGACGGCGTGGCCAGCTGCATGGAGTGCCACGCGGCAATCTGCGCTTGGTCCAGCTCGCTTGGACGGATGACATGTACTTGCATCGAGTCTAATTTCTTCTTCAAAATGGGAGTCCTAGATCGTCCACTACGCCGGTTATACTGACTTATGCTTACTGTAGATCGCCTTGACTTTCGGTCCTGCCCGCGTACGCAGTGTTCGTAGAACGGCAACTTTCTCCGTCGCCCGAAGGAGTCGATAATAGAGTTGCGGAGAAAGCTGCGGGAGCAGCGGCGATCGGCGGCCGTCGAGAAGCGTGGCGAACTGGCGCATCTCAAGGTCGATGTAGCGCGGAACGTTCTCAAACCATTGGGCGCTGAAGCGAGCATCACTTTGAGGCTGCATGAGCGCGGCTTGGCGCCGTCTTTCATATGACTTAAGTGCTGTCTTCACGCTATCATGCCGCTGCAGGTTCTCGGCGAGTTCTATCACATCCTCGATGGCCAGCTTCGTCCCCCATCCGATGTTGAAGTAAGTGGTATGTGCGGCGTCTCCGGCTAGCACAACTTTACCGTCATGCCAACACCGATTGGTGACAGTACGAAAGTTTGACCATGCGATATCGGCGGTGTTACGGCACTGCCCGATCAACCGATGACCATCCAGATGGCGTTCAAAGATTTTCTCGAGTAAAGGAATGGTATCATGGGCCGACATTGCGTTAAAGCCCAAGCCTGTCCACGTTTCGGGTGAACATTCTACGATAAACGTGCTCAAATCAGCGCTTATACCGTAGGCGTAGGCCCAGAGCCAACCGCTATCGGTGCGGACGAAGGCATACGTAAATGAGTCGAATACCTTGTCCGATCCCAGCCAGATGTATTTGTTCCTGCTTAGCCGCACGTCAGTCTGAAATTGAGCTTCATACCGTATCCGGCTGTTCCCGCCGTCGCACCCTACGATAAGATCGACGTTCGGCAACTGCGACAGGGCCGTCACCTCATAGCCGAACTCGATACGCACGCCCAGGTCCTGAGTCCGAGCCGCCAAGATGTCCAGCAGGTGCTGCCGTTCGATGTTATGCCCACTGCTCATGGAGCGCATCACCTGCTTACCTTGGACGTCGACGATCTGGCTGACCCATGGGGACGCGACCTTCTCGATCCTGGCTGCTGAGAAAGGGTCGCTGCGGTATAGCTTCGTCATGAGATCGTTCCCGAACGTCACCCCCCAGCCATAGCTCGATTCGAGCGCATTCCGTTCAAATATCGTGATGTCATTTCCGGAGTCATGCAGCTTCATCAGCAGGGCGAAATATAGGCCGGCCGGACCGCCCCCCACGCACGCGATTTTCACGATATCTCCTCCGCCTGACAGATGCCTGCCACCGCGAACCCAGCATTACCCCTGGCCCATCCATGAAGCCGTTGATATTCAACTGCCATTTCGGGAGGTTACTAGGCGAACTGCATTGGGGAGGCTACCAGGCGCGGTCTACCGGCCTGCTTGGCACGCTCATGTTGCCATTCGCCCGAGCGCCTCCCTTCCTTCAGCGCCGTCTCAGCGTGCAGTGGACACGCCGGTCACGGACGCTCATCAGCCTCATGTGGTCGTCTGAAGGCCAAGAGCTGAAGCCGCGAATACCTGGTCATGTCCGCGGAGCACGGAACCTGCCGGAGGCCAGCCCGCTCCGCAGCGGCGCGCCACCACCTGGCCATGTGCCGCTGTCGCGAGATCCTAAGGAAAATCAGGTAGTCCTCAAGCCGCGCCCAGTGACGGCTGACGATAGATACCCCTGGGGTGCGTGCGCAGGCAGCTACGACCGACTCCAGCCAGCGAACCGGATGCCTGGGGTCCGGGACGGTGCATATCAGAACCCCGCCCGGGCGCAGTACCCGGGCGCATTCGCTCAGGGCAACCGACGGTTGGTCCACGTACTCAAGGACGCTCGCGGCGACGACAGCGTCGAAGGTGGCCGCAGAGAAGGGCAACCTGCGCCATCGCGCGTCAAGCTGGACCCACTCAACGGCGCCGGTGGAGTCCTGGGAAGTTGCGGAGCGCAGCATCAGTTCGGAGATGTCGCATCCCGTCACCTGCCGCCCCGCAGCGGCGGCCGCACGGGCTATCTCGCCAGTACCGCACCCGAGATCGAGCATCCTGCCGCCGGGGGGAGCGTACCGGTCGAGGACCGCGGTGAAAAGACTCAGCCGTCCGGTGAAACCTCCGCCAGGGGCGTACCGGGTGGACCAGGTCCGGGCGCGGGAGTTGAACAGGCGCTTCACCTTGTCAACGTGCTCCGGGGAATGGTCAATCATGGCAGCCACACAGTCCCGGGCCGGGAAGCGTAGCCTGCCTCGGGTCGCTCATCATTTGACACCACACCGCATAAGAGCGCCCAACTAGTGGCCGTGATACGAGAACCGCTTCCCGGATCCCCTGAGCTGGCTCCGGTGTCGAACCCGCGGAGTCCGAGCGTCGTTTTCCGGAGAAACCGGCACCAGCGCGGCGAGCCGGGACATTAAGCTCTGCATCTTCGTAATTTCCTGGTATATCTTGGTAGCAGAGGCGGCCTTAATGGGCCATGTCCATTCCGCTGCCCATTTTACCGCAGCCTCGCTACGCAGTTCCCATTTCTTATCGCGCAGCACAGTTCGTAGTGCGGCGGCGATCTGCCCTGGAAGATCACGCGGCCTCGCCGCCAGTTCAATCTTCAGGGCCGCGGGACCGACATCGGCGTCAGCAATTCCGCCGAGACTCAGTGCGACAGCAGGCAAGCCCCTGCCGAGCGCCTCGAGGAACGGCGTACCGAAGGACTCGCGCAACGAAGTAAATAGGAATACGCTCGCCGAGTCGTACAGTCGCATCACGTCATCCAATGGCACTCCGCCGAGGATTTCGACGTCTTGAGTCAGGCCGAGCCGTTCAACAGTTGCGTGTACCTGTGCACGCATGGGACCGTCGCCTGCGATGATCATGCGCGCGGGCATGGTCCGGCGAAGTTCGGCGAACGCCTCGATCGCAAGTACGGGTGCCTTGCGCGGCAGAAGGCTGCCCACCCAAAAAACAGTCGGAATGCCCGTTGGCTGCCGGCGGGCGCCAGCGAGTCCATCGCCAGGCAAACCGTCGGGAAGCATGAACCTAACGTCGCGAGCGCCGAGTCGGCGGGACGCGACTTCCGTCTCCGAATTGCAGACCAGAGTCACCGCGGCGTTTCGGATAGTCTGCCGGCACCTATTAAGCTTAAGCAGTGGCCCAGTCAGCGCTGTCCTGACTGTTTCCGCTGGCCAGTCGGCACCGAAGTAGCGCCAGTAGTTGGCCGGGGCAGTCTGGCCGCCACCGATTGGCCCATATATCAGAGGAATTGGCAGCTTCCAGAGCATGCTCCCGAGGTGCAGGCCTCCATACACTACGTGGTGGGTCACATCATATTGCTGCTGAGACGCTTGAGCGTGCTTTAGGGCCGCAGCCTGCCAGCGTAGGTAGACATCATACACTTCCGCACGAGATGAGAAGTGGTGCAGTGGCGACCGGGGAAAATCGATGAAGCGGAAATCTATTCCTCGCGGATCCGCTGCGAGTATGGGCTCTCGAAAGACTGACGCAGTAAGGACGGTAACATCGTGTCCTATTTCTGTGAGCGCCGTTGCCCAATGCCATCCAATCCCGGGTTCGCTACCTAGGTCCGGACAGCATTGGAAGGCTGAGAGCAGGACCTTCACAAAGATACCATCCCGTCTTGGCATAGAGCCCGGGACCAGCCGGGGCGGAAATGGCCGCATTTCATATTAGAGATCCACTTCTTCGTCGGGGTCTTCTTAATCTTGCATCCGGCGCTATCGTCCGGACCTTACCTTGTTACGGTATAGGCAGATTCGGGTGATCCGCATCCGCTGCTATCGCATTCTCGCCGGCGAGCTGGCTGGTTGGCATATGTGCCCTATCTAGCCACTTTGATCCCCGAGTTCGCCTCCTGCTAATAACAGGTGGCACGAGGAGCGATGCCGCGACGGTTAGGTCGAGCATATATGTGGAGGCGTCAGTGAACCCTACCTCGGTGAAGGACGCTATCAGGCAGTACGTCACCAAGAACAGAGCGAGGGCTCGTCGTACGCCGGGTGGCTGGAAGTAGGCGGCCACGAACAAACAGATCAATATCGCTACACAGACCGCGACTCCAAACAGGCCTTGTTCCTGATAGGATATGAGCCAGTTGCTATCAATCGGGTTGCCGTTGAACGATCCGTTCGAGAGGCCGAAGCCGAATATCTCCTGAAAGTTATTACGAGGAAAGGCAAGAAGAGGGCCCCAAAAACTGGTCCGCCCGCTAAGGCTTGTCAGCAGCTGCAGGTTCTCGCCGCGCGCCAGCCAGCTAGTTATGGCGGCGGGGAAGGCGGCTGCCACCGCTATCGCGGCGATACCTGTGAATGCGAATAGCTTGCGCGCCCTCGCCTCAGCCGCTACCAGGCTCAAGCCAGCTATTACAAGGCCTGCTATCATACCGATTAGGGCGGTCCGCGTGGCCGTCATGAGCAGGATAATTCCCGCTACCGCGGAGATAGGCAGGACGACGCGACCATTTATGCGGCCGCAAAGCCAGAGCACAATTACGAGTCCGAACGTAACCGCCGCGTAGTGCGCGACCTGCGTAGGTGGGATAGGCCAAAGTGCGCCAGCGAGCCTGCCTGCTACTATTGCATGCCCGGGAGATACCGCCAGCCCGATGATAACGGATACGAGCACTACGATCATGGCTTTTAGATGACACCGGACAAGTAGCATATCCCGTTCTCCCCAGTATGGAGAGAGCAGCCACAGCGCGACAACGAACTCGGCAAGCCGAAAGGTCCGATAAGCTGTTTCATGGATGTCTGCTGCATTCAGGCTTGTCAGGATGGCCCCGGCGAGTAGCAGGCTGACCAGGAGCAGGAAGATATTCGGGCGTACCAGGAGTTTGCGATTCACGCTTAGCGCCAGAATTAGCGACAAGGGCAGGGCTCCTTGCTGGATAACCTGGCCCATGGCAGCAGGGATCGGCAGAAAAGATCCCCCGGCGTCGAAGGTCAAAACGTTAAGGACCAGTAGTCCCCAGGCAAGACCCACTCTTCGCTGCGCCCGAAGTTTTCCGGCAGTAGCGTGAGCGAGCGAGCCCGGGACGGGGTATCCGGGTCGAGGCCGGTACACAGCAACGGACGTTATAGTCACTACACTCCTAGCTGTCATACCAGCACAAGTTCGGATTCTTGCCGCATGACAATAGCCCGAAAACGACTAATGTATCGTTTACCGTGCCGCTTCGTTGGCTGCTCCGTCCGCGCAAGGGGGTCCTACATGCATAAGACCGCTACGCGGCGGGCCTTGATACAATTAGTCCCCACCGATTTCACTTGCGATGGCCTTCGGACTTCCCGGGCCGGCCGACCGTAGGTCGGCTGGCGGTACGGAGTGACCGGAGCGAGCCATGGCCAGGTATGCTGCTCGACTCCCGCATGGCCGCGCGCAATTCCAACCAGTAAAAGATCACACCAACCCACGCAGATGCCGCCATTCCGCTCACCGCACCTGTGGCCCCGTCCGCGACAGCGCCAGCGAGAGCACACACGACGGTAATCACCGATGTGATGACCGCGACGCGCAGGCTTCGGCGAGCGGCTCCCAGAGCATGCAGGCCGACCCCCGTGCCTGTCGTGGCGGCCTGACCTGTCACGTAAAGGATCTGCGGCAGCACGAGCGGATATGTCGGGCGCCAGACCGCACCCAGCAGCCAGGCCCCCAACCCTCTCGGTACTGCTATCAGCAGCACCACCCCCCAGGCGAAAGCGGCCGCGGCGAGTCCAACGCTCACTAGTACACAGAACCAAAGCAAATGCTGCGGCGAGCGGCGCAATATCCTGGCGGCCTCTGGCAAGGTAACCAGGGCCATCCCCAGGAATAGAATGGTCATGGGGCCCATCAGCGTGCCCGCGGCTTGCACATAGCCAATAGAGGCGAGACCTAGAGCCAGACCAATACCGTAGGTACGTAGTTGAGTCGCCGCGCTGTTCGAGGTGCCTTCGGCCAGGTAACGTGGTCCCAGATCACGATGCTGCGACATCCATACCCAGGCGCCAGCAAGCCGGGGAACAACCCGTGCCTGAAGTGGGCCTACGCCAGCGGCTACAGTCGCCGACAGCCCCCAGGCGAGAACGAGCCAGAAGACATCTCCGTGGCCGGTGGTTCGCAGCAGGATCAAGGCAGGCAGTAGGGTCAAGGCCCAGACAGTGTCGTTCAGGAACGCCTGCCCGCCATGCCCAAGCGCGAAAAACGAATATCGCCAGCTGTCCTGCATGAGCAGTCCGGGCAGCGTCAGGCCCAGCGCGAGAAAGGCGCGACCTGCCGTGTTGGACAGGACTGATGCCGCCACCAGCGCGCAGGCGCCCGTAGCCAAGCCCACCAGGGCGGCCGTTCCGGTGCAAGTGGCGACGGCACGCCGCCAGGCCGCCACGTCGGTGCCGCTGAACCTGACCATCAGCGGGTCGGTGGCCAGGCCGCGTGACGCGTTAAGAGCGAAACCATAGGTCACATAGGCAAGGCTGAACGCGCCAAATTGCACCGCGCCAAGAGAGTGGACCACATAGATACTCACGGCAAAGTTGGTAAGGCTTGACACTATTTGATCCGCTATGCCCCACCCAAGGCGCCGGACCACATGGCTACGCAGACGCGCCAAGACCGATGTCCCCATCGGACGGGCTAGCACTTCAAGCCCAGATGTCGCGTAGCACGTTGAGCACGATGCGCGACCCGAGGCGATCAAATTTGACCGGCAACTCCTGCATGTCCGCCAGAGCCTGCCGCACCGCCTGCTGCCGCTCCACCGGGCAGATCACAAGCAAGAAACCGCCGCCGCCGGCACCGGTGAGCTTAGCGCCCAGGGCTCCCGCGTCGATGGCCCGGCTGACGGCGAGGTCGACCTGCTCGTTCGACACCCGCGTGGCTAGCCTGCGCTTAGCCTCCCAGCTCCGGCGCACCGCGGGTCCAATCGCCTCAACGTCGCCGGTGCGCAGGCTGCCGGCGGCAAACCCCGCGAGGTCGCGCAAGAGGTCGAAGTCGGGCCGGGCCACTTCGACGTTGGCATTCTGCTCGCTCAGAATCGATTCGGCGCTCCGGGTAACGCCCGTATAGAACAGCATGATCTGCTGCTGGAGGGCCCGGCGCTGCCCTGACGCGAGAACAAGCTCTTCGGCCACCACTTCGTCGCCTGGCCCGAATCGGATGTCGCGGATCCCGCCGAAGGCGGCAATGTACTGATCCTGCTTGCCGATGGGCTTTCCGCAGTGTTCGATTTCGATCATGCAAGCCCGTTCGGCAAGGTCGGCGGCCAGGACCTGGCGCCCCTGATACGCGAACAGCGCGTGCAGCAAGCCCACGGTCACAGCGGATGAGGAGCCAAGGCCAGAGCCGCCCGCTGACGGTATGTCGGCTAGCGTGGTGATTTCGACACCCTTCGCCACGCCCGTCATCAGCATGGCCTCCCGGACGAGTTCGTGCTCTAGGTCCTCGACGCGGGAGACGATCTCTTTTTTCGAGTAGTTGACGTAGATATCATCGTCGAAGCGTTGCTTCACGATGACATAAATGTACTTGTCGATCGCGCAATTGAGGACCCGGCCGCCGTGCTCCCGGTAGTAGTCAGGCAGGTCTGTGCCGCCGCCAAGCAGGCCGATACGCAAAGGGGTCTGGGTGATAATCATCGTGCGGCCCAGAGGGGCCACTCCTTCTGGGCTCGCCGGTAGGCGTCCGCCGTGCCGATATCGCGGAAGTATCCCTCGACAAGTACCGTCCGGGCCCGGCCGAGCAGCCGGGGCAGCAGGTCGTAGCCGATGTCCTTCGGCGGCACCGGATCTATCTCGTCGAGCACGCTCGGATGGAAGGCGTACATGCCCGCATTCGTCAGGTCAGAAGCGGGCCTTTCCGGCTTCTCCGCGAACCCCATCATGACGCCATCGGCGTCCACCTCCACGACACCGCCAGTGGACGGCTGCGAGGAGCGGAATACCGTCAGCGTGGCCATGGCATCGTGCTCCCGGTGTTCGTCGATGAGCGATCTCAGATCGAAGTCGGTCAGATCGTCGGCGTAGCAGGCGAGGAAGAATTCCTCCTCCTGCACCCACTGGCGGTTGGCGACGAGCGTGCCGGCGCTGCCTAGTAGCTGGGGTTCGAAGAACGTACGCACGGCCGGTGGCCCGGCTCGCGCGGCAATGTGACGGCGTACCACATCTGGCAGGTGATGAAGGTTGACCATTACCTCGCTGACGTTCGCACGGTCGAACGCATCCAGCCAGATATCCAGAAGGGGCCGGCCGGCTATGGGCACCATGCACTTGGGGATGCTGTCCGTGACCGGTCTTAGCCGGCTGCCCACTCCCGCCGCCAGGAGGAAGGCCTTCACCCGTCCGCCCTCCGGATGACGCCGAGCGCGCGCATTCGTGCGTTCGCCTCGGCCAGGACACCGTCCAGGCCATCGATGCCCTTGAGCCAGACGGCGTACGCCGCGACAGAATCGGCCGGCGTACGCCGCGGTTGCCACCCCAGGGCCCGCAGAGCGCTGATGTCGGAGAAGATGTGGCGGGTGTCGCCGAAGCGGTACTCACCGGCCACCACGCCCGGCTCGGCCGAACCGTACTGGCGCATCACGATATCGGCAAATTCCCTGGTCGTGACCGCGGTGCCGCCACCGACGTTGAAGACCCGCCCGGCGGCGCGGTCGTCCTTCAGCACCAGCACGTTGGCGTCGACGACATCGTCGATGTTGACGTAGTCGCGAATCGCCCCGCCGTCCTCATAAAGAACCGGCGCCGTGCCCTGCAAATAACTCAGGCAGAAGATACGGCACGCGCCAGAGTATGCGTTGTAGACCGACTGCCGCGGGCCTTGGACGATGCTGTAGCGCAGCGCGACAGTGGGAATACCGTACCGGCGGCCGAGGTTGAGGGCGACCATCTCCTGGCCAAGCTTGGATATGCCGTACGCATTCTGCGGATTGGAAATCCGCTCGGGCGTAATCTGCATCTCAAGCGGGCCGCCGCAGGCCGGGCAGCCGATGTCCCATTGGCCCTGGGCGAGAGCTTTCTCGGGACGCATTCCCGGCAGCTGCTCGCCATCGGCCGGGCACCAGTAGGAACCTTCACCCATCGCGGATTGCGACGACGCCACCACGACCCGTGCGAGGTCGAGGCGCTCAGCCACGATGATTTCGTAAAGCAGGGCGGTCGAGACCACGTTTACGTCGGAGAAACGCGAAAAGTCTGGCAGGTAATCCTGATATGCGGCGAAGTGATATACGGCATCGACGCGACGGAGGAGGTTGGTGAGAAGATCGGTGTTGCGGGTGTCACCTTGGAAGAATTCCGCCCCGGGGCTGAGGTAGCTGGGCCGTCCGCCGCGGTGCACGGGCGGGGTCAGCGCGTCGAGAACCACGACGTCATGCCCGAGCGCCAGCAGCCGGTCGCAGGTGTGCGATCCGATGAACCCCGCGCCGCCGGTAACAAGTATCCTCATTTCTGCCGGTACCTCCGCCTCGCCGCGACGTCACGGTAGGTCTCCAGCGTGGCCGCGGCCGTTGCCTCCCAGGTAAACTGGCTGGCCCGGCGGAGGCCGAGGTCGCGCAGGCGGTCTCTTCCTGGCCCTGCGGCCTCGACGATGGCTTTGCCGATAGACGCCGGCGCCTTCGCGTCGGCCAGGACCGCGGCCCCGCCCGCCGTCTCCGGCATGGCGCTGACGTCCGAGGTCACGACCGGGCAGCCGCAGGCCATGGCCTCCAGGATCGGGAGTCCGAAGGTCTCATTCAGGGACGGATAGACGAACACGTCGGCCGCCTGGTAGAACCGGGCGGTTTCTGTGAGCGGAACCTTGCCGGCGAAGACGACGTCTTGGGAGATGCCGAGCTGATCTGCGAGGAGGTGAAGCGAGGCGACGTACTTCTCGTCCTGGCCGCCACCGACGATCGCCAACTGGCGGTCCCCCAGTTCAGCACGGGACAACGCCCATGCCCGCAGCAGCCCGTCACAATTCTTGTACGGCCACAGTGTCGACACGAAGAGCACGAACGGCTTGGTAACCCCGTAGCGCTGACTGACGTGCGCGCGGGCCGCATCAGCGTTACCCGGTTTGAACAGCTCGTGGTCGACTGCCTCATAAATCAGCTTCAGCTTGCCTTTGTCGACCGCCAGGTAACGCTGGATCTCCGAGCGCAAGCTCTCGGAGTTGATGATGATCGCATCCGCGGCCCGGACCGAACGCGGATAGTTCAGTTGGCGGTACAGACGCGGCAGGGGCGAGAGCGCGTCGGGCGTGGTGAAGGCGTGCATCGTCTTCATGTGAATCACCAGCGACCAAGGAAAGTTCACGACGGGCGCCATCAGGGTGTTGAAAACATCGATACGGCTGAACGGCAGTCGTACCGGCGAGTACAGGTGCTCGCTGAGCGTGCGCGGCGTACGTCGCTCGTTTGACCACGGATAGGTGATGTGGGAAACATCCGGGCCGTACCCCTGGTACAGATGCCGCGATTTCGGGCTCACAAGCAGGTGCAGTTCCTCGCCGGTTTGGAGCCGCTTGGCCATCTCGGGGATCACTCGCGTCCAGAACCAATGGGCGCCGGAGGGGTGGTCCGGGTTTTCCGTCAAGAGGTTGATCGCTACCCGCATGCGGTCCACCCGGTTTCGTTCCGCAACCATCGGAGGGGTTCCTGCTTTCAGGTCAGAAAACGTTCGAAGAGATCGCAGCCGATGTCATGCGCGACTGGCGGATGTACTGGGCCAAGGCATGCATGATCGCCTGGTGGAGGTCCTCGACTACGCCGTAGTTCGCGCCGTGGACATGAATGGCCACATCGGCGACCCTCCTGGCCTCGCCCCCGTCGAAGCCGGTCAGCGCGATCGTATGCAGGCCATGACCGCGGGCCCATTCAAGCGCGCGGATGATGTTGGCCGAACGGCCCGACGAGGAGACGGCGATGAGCGCGTCACCGGGCCGCGATTGGGACTGAAGCTGATAGGTGAACACGTCTGCATAGGTCAGGTCGTTGGCGATCGCGGTCAGCAGCTCGATATTCACGCTGAGGCTCGTGACGCGGGGGGAAAGATCGGTGGCCGTCCGGACACCCTTCATGTGATCGCACTGCAGGTGGTTCGCGATCGCAGCCGAGCCGCCATTGCCGCACGAGAACACCGTGGCACCACTCGTGTATGCCTCCAAAAGGATTGCTGCCGCGCGCGCGAGTGCGGCTTCTTCCACCGAGCTTGCTGCTCGCGCGGTCTCCTCCGCGTACGCGCTGAAATATCGCGCCGCGTTCACATACGGTGAGGCCGGAAACTTCGGCGGGTCATCCTCAGTTGGTGGCGTCAGGACAGGAAGATCATGGACAGCGCTCATACAGCCATCCGCTCCAAGATGAACGGGGCCGCCGCGGCCAGGCTCGGGAACGACCGGATATCCGGATGAGCCTCGCCTTCAGGTCCCAGGTAAACGGCCGACGCACCGACCGTCTCGGCGAGACCGAGGTCTTCTGGCCGGTCGCCTATCACCCATGAAGCAGCCAGATCCAGGTTGAGCGCGGCCGCCGCGGCCCTCGCCATACCCGGCTTCGGCTTCCGGTCCTCGCTGGTCCTGGCAAAGCCGTCGACCACGCCTTCCGGGTGATAAGGGCAGTACAGGAACAGGTCGATGTGCGCCTCGTGCGCAGCCAGGCATGCTCCGATATAGCGGTGCACCTGAGCGACGTCGCCGATGTCGTAAAGACCTCGGGCCACACCAGCCTGGTTCGTCACCACCGCGACCGGGATACCAGCCCGGTTGAAGCTGGCTATCGCCGCTGCTGATCCCTCGATGAATTCGACCCGGTCCACCGAGCCCACGTACCCATGGTCAACGATAATCGTGCCGTCACGATCGAGGAGGATCCCAGGCCGCGAGCGTGAACCCCGGTCCCCTAGCGTTGGCCCACTCTGGCTGCGTAGCGATTTGTTCAAGGTCACCTCGGGTCTGTGGCTGCTCGGCTCGCTCAGGAACCTGTCATATGAACGCCGAGCGGGCGGCGATGATACGGCTCGCGGGATTCTGCTACGTCACACCGAGGCTCTCGTCGGTGTCATCGGCCCCGATGAGCACGGCGGACTCCAGGCGTGTCCCGGACCGCCGTATCATCTCGCCCACGGCGCTGACCGTCGTCCACGACGAACGGCCGGTGCTGATGACCGCGACGGCATCGGTCGCCCATGTCGCGAGGTGGTCACCGCCAAGGCAGACATCAAGGGTCGCAAGGGTGAGAAGAAGGTTCGCCTGGGCGGTGGCCGCGGCCACCGCGTCGGCGAAGGGAGACGAATACGTCCGCGCTCGGCCGAGTGGGCCGAGTGGGCCGACGGGCGATAGCACCTCGGCCCCTTCCGGGACCGCCAGGACCAGGCGGTTGTCATACCCGCTCACCACGCTGACCCCGCGTTCGTGGCAGCCAAGTAGCCTCGCTGCGGGGGTGCCGCTGGCGAGGTCGGCCAGGACGACCAGCTCGCCCTGCTGCGCCCGGGAAACGGCCAGTGACACCACGGAGAGCGCCGCGGCCCACGGGTCGTCGACGGGAACGACCGCCAAGGCGGCGGCGCGCCTTGGCCTTCTCGGCACCACTCGGTCCAGATAGGCGGCGATCCGCCAGACGTCAGGGTTACGGGCGGCGGCTAGACCGTGACGGCCGACCAGTCGCCGGTTCGGCCGCAGGTGGCCGACGCTGAGCTTCACCGGGGCGCCAAGCGCTTGCGCGACGTCGTCACGCTGGCGTAGCCGATCGGAGGTAAGCGCCCGGATGAGAACCACCGCCACGCCCGCAGCGATGGCCGCCAAGAGTCCGATCAGGGCGTAAAGCAGCAGATGCTTCAGCCTCGAGAGTGGCGACGCGACGGCACCGTCCAGCACCACGGAGCCCTTCGCCTCCGCGGCGACGGCAGGCTCGGTGTTCGTCTGGGAGCTGACAACAGCTTGCTCGAGGCCGGTCAGCGTGCTTCTCGCCTGAGTACGTTCGGTCTGCAGGCCGCTGAGTTGGGACTGCTGTGCGGGTGACACGGCCCCCGCCGAGAGCCGGCTGATCTGCCCGCCGAGGGAGCTGATGTCCTGCTTGAGGAGTCCGATCTGCTGGGAAAGCGAGGTGAGCGCCAGCTTCTGTTCGTTCAGCAGTTCGTCCCCGCGGAACTGCAAGAAGGCCGTGGCTACGGCGTTGGCCTGGAGCACGGCCTGCTGGCTCGATGATGCGCTGACCGTGATGACAAGCACCCGGTCGGACAGGGGCGTGGCTGAGTACGACGCGAGGAAGCTGCTGACGCTTTGCCGTAGCCCCAGGCTGCGCACCACGAGCCCGGCCACCGCGCGGCTTTCCGCCATGGCCTGATCGTCCGTCATGGCCTCGGTGTCCGCTGCTGCCGTACTGACATCCTGGTTAGGATCCAGCGTCAGCAAAAGCGTCGTCGACGCCTGGTAGGGGTGTGGAGTCGCCAGATACGCGCCCGCGCCGACCAGCAACCCGGCGACGGCCGTGACGCCCAGGAAGGTTGCACTGCGCCGCAACGCTGCCGTGAGGAATCTCAGGCTCACCAGGCCAGGCAAGAAGTCGGCCGGCCGATCCTGCGCCGCCACGGAGTCCTCATCGGTTCCGAGTCCGCCAGGCGAGCTGATATCTCCAGTCCCGGACAGCATGACCGTATGGTCTTGGTCGGTCAACGTCTCATCTCCGTCGTGGTTCCGGTTATCCGCGTCGGCATTCTCCGTAGCCCGGGCCGCGCCAGCTGCGGCACACGGCCGGTCGAGCGATCCGCCGCGTCGGGATCCGCGACCAGGATTCCGGCAATCTCACGACCGTCGGTGGCAGCGCTTACCGCGATGCGGGCCAGCTGCTCCGCTGTCGCCGCGCCAGCCGAGACGCTCAAAACCGTGGCGGCAGCGCGCATCGTGTCAGCGACCCGCGGCGCCTTGCCGTCGACGATGGCGACGACAACGACTACTGCGATGCCCGGTAGTTGGACGGCCTGTGCGTCATTGCTCACGGTGACCCGCAGGTGCCTCGAGATCTGCGGCGTCATCGCCGCGGCGCATGCGGTGTGTAGCGTGGCCGTCGCGTTCGCGTCTTGGCCAGGACCGATGACGAGGGCGGTGGGAATCCCCGCTGCGGCGGCGAAAGCCGCCAGCTGCGGGCCGAGCGCGAGAGCCTTCGGATCGGTCGACAGCGAGAGCACCGCGATCGAGGAACCGCGGCCGGCCCGAGGGTCTGAGGGATTGGCGCCCATGAGGCCCAGTTGGTACAGGGCCTTGCGCAGCTGCCAGGCATCGACGGCCCCGGGGTCATACTCCAGCAGGAGTTTCAGCCAGCCCGGGGCGTCGGATGGGTAATCGGCGCAAATCGATGCCAAGACGGGAACGCCAATCGAGTCAGCGATTTCGTTGCGTTCTCGTAGCCGCCGGTCGTTGCGGCCGATGGCGAGGGCGATGATGACTCCGATGAGTACTCCCGACACCGCGCCGGCCAGGGCATCGATCAGGAGCGGCTTGAGCGGCGCCCCCGTCGCGCTCGTCGCCGCCTCGAACAATTGGGCCGGCACGCGCCCGACCGGACTGCTGGCCGAGCTGATATAGCTGATGTAGCTGCGCGCGACGGCGTTGGCCGCCCTCTCCGCGTCGGCGGCCGCCTTGCCTTTTGCGCTTACCGACATGACATAAGGGGTCGGGCTGCCCACAGAGATGTCGCGGCGAAGCTCATCGAGCGACATGGCGGGGCGGACATGGGGCAGTGCGTCAAGAAGCACTATATTGCTGGTGAAAATTAGCTGTTGCGTTGCCGTATAGGGATTGACCGCGTCCTCGCCAGCTATCGCTGCCCCCTGTTGAGCTTGGGTGGATTGCGGGAGCACGACCAGCGCGGTGCTCGTGAACATCGGCGGATTGAGTACGGCGTGAGCAGCGCCGCCAACACCGATTCCGAGGATCACCGCGATACCGACGAGAATCTTGTGTCGCCGCAGAATCTGCGCCGATCGCCTGGCGTCCAACCTCTGCCCGCTCATCGGTTTTCCTCGTACATGGCCGGTGCCTCTCCCAGAAGAAGGTCTGAGAAGTGCCGTGCTGCGGTTGATCGTGAAATGGCGGGGAGTTCCGCATTGGCGATGTCGAAGAACTCCAGCCGGGTAATCAGGGGAACGCCCGGGGCGGAACGCCCGCATCCGATGAGGGCGAATGCGGGTACGCGCTGGCCCAGGCCGCCGGAGTACCAGCCGAGGATGGGATCGGTCCCACCCCGGTGCAAGGTCCACTCCAGGCCAGGCGGCAGTTCCAGCCGCGCCGCAGCACCATGGGTGCAGGCCGCCGGCCAGCCCAGGGCCGCGTAGGACCCGGTGAGCTCCACTTCCACCTCGGGCCCGAGGTGGAAGGCAAGGCGGAGGTCGTGTGGGCCGCCCTCGATCTCGTCGACGATGTCGATACTGCGCGACGCCCGGTCCAGCAGCACCGAGCGGCGGTGCAACGCCGGAGGGTCAAGCGAGGAATAGCCGTCATGCTCAGCAGTCCATCTGGCGATGTCGCCGTCGTCGATGACCTCGATCTCCCGGGCGCGCGCATGGCGCACCCACAGGAACGGCCCACCTTCGTTTGACTGGTTCCGGCCGTCAAGCTCGGCCGTGTTGTGCGCGATGGTGGACCGGAAATACGAACGCCACGCACGCTCGCCGTGATAGCAGTAGGTGCCGGGATCGGCGAGGATGTCCACGCCCGCATAGCGGACTTCCACGGACAAGGCGTCGGCGTGGGCGTGGGCGGCGATGCTGAGGTATCCATGGGGACCGCCGTCGCACCGGCACCAGATCTCGTCCTTGCCGGTCGTGCGCAGCAACGTCAGTCCCGCGTCAGCAAATCGCGACGGGCGCTGAGGCGGCCTGCCTTCGATATGACGCTGGGCGATATGACGTGGCGCGGACGCAAGGGAGGAGACCAGCACGCTACGCGCATCGACAGGCGGCTGCGGCCACCAGTCGAGCCGGCCGACAAGCGTCTGCGCCAGCGCCAGCAACGACGGCCAGGAGTTGGCCGCCGGAGCGTCGAGCAGCAGGGCCCGGCCTTCGTCGGAGTCGCCCTGGCGAGGGGGGCGCAAGCGCGCATCGACCAGGGCCGCCGCACTGTCCGCCATCGCGCACAGCCGCTGCCAGGTGCCGGGACTGAGCGGGTGACCTGCCGCCTGCGCCTCAACAGCCGCCAGGAACCCGAGTTCTGCGACGAAACCCTGGTAGTCCGAGGCAAGCTCGCGGCCGATACCTGACGGGAAGGTGTTGCGGATGAGCTCTCGTTCCAGCACCCGCGCGGCCTTTCCCCGCCAGCGCTCGCTGGCCGGGAACCACGGGAAGGCACAGCTCGCCACGAGCTGCCCGGCCGCCTCAGCGATCACGTGGTTGTTAGCCGATGAGCCGCGGCTGCGGAACGAGGCGAGATACTGCTGATGCCAGTGAATCTGCTGCAGAGCGACGTCGCTACCCTCGAACTCCTCGCCCACGCCTGGCCAGTCATCGAGGAGACGCCGGATCCAGGCCAAGCTGATCATACGGACGCCCAGCTCGATGCCGCTCGTCCAGTGCACACCTGATAGGAACGGGTTCTCGTGCCACCACGAGCGGAGGTGATCGGCGACCCGGTTCGCGTACTTCTCCTCATGACTGAGGAACCAGGCGGTGGCCAGCAGCGTGAGATGCTGCAAGCGCGAGATCTCCCACACCTGCTTGATGTTGCCGACCTGCGCGTCCGAGCGGTGATCAATACGAAAGGCGTAACGGCCGGGAGCGGACCGGCGACCGGTCACAGGATCACGGAACCAATCGGGCCGCACCATGTCGGTCCTGGTGACGCCTAGGACCTCCCACTCGCCCCGCAACAGCCCGTCCGCGCTGGCCAGAACGGCGGCCTTGGTGTCGCAGGAGACTCGTGCGGCAACTTCGGCCGGCAAGACGGCACTGAACCTGCGCTCACCCGTCGGCGGCGGCGCGATGCTGGCAAGTTCCTCTCGCCTCACCTGGCGCCTGGACCAGGCCGCCGCCAGGACCTGGTCGCGTGCCCGCCACGCCACCTCGGCAGGCGACATCCGGGCTATCCGGCGCCCGTACCAGCCGAGCCGTGGTGTCGAGGTGGCGCTCACACTCGCTCCGCGCGGCCGCTCAGCAGGCTCTCGCCCACCGCGATCGTCGCCCCGGTGGTGGCGACGAGGGACTCGACGCCGATGGGCATCGGCCCACCGGTCCTGATGGCCTCGACGAACTGAGTCAGCTCAGCCCGCTGGCCCTTATCCTGTCCGGCTCGCGGCCGCATGGTGTGCTGCCGCCGCCCGCTCCAGACCGTCGCCTTCGCGAAATTGTCCAGCCGCGCGCTGCAGCCGCCGGCGGCGACGTCGAGCGTCTCCTTGGGATAGCGCGGGTTCCCGGCGGTGACGTAGCTGATAGTGCCGCTAGAGCCGTTACCGAACCGCACCGTGACCTGCAGGTCGTCCTTCTCAGGTCCCTTGACGGCGTAAGCCTCTTCAGGCAGGCTGGCCGCCCACCAGCTCAGCGTGTCGATGAAATGACCGCCCTCGCCGGCGAACCGCGATCCTTCCAGCGCGTCGTTCCGATACCAGCTATCGGCGGCCAGCGGTCCCGCGTTGACCAGGTATCGCATGGCCGAACTCGAGTCCGCGGGCCCGAACCGCGATCTCAGCCGCGTGAGCAGTGGCGCGAAGCGCCGGTTGAATCCCACCATCAGCCGGTCGTTGCCCGTCTTCGCGATGGCCTCGACGATGCGGCCGGCCTCGTCGCGGGTCAGGGCCAGGGGCTTTTCCACGAAGACGGCCTTGCCTGTCGCCAGCGCCCGGCAGACCAGGTCCGCGTGCGAATGATGACGGGTCACGATGAAGATCGCGTCCAGGCTCGCATCGTCGAACACCGCGTCGGCGTTGGTCGACGCCGTGGTGAATCCGAAGCGCCGCTGCGCGTTGACCGCGGAAAGCGACCGGCTTGTCGCGACGTGCGCGAGGTGCGCTTTATCCAGTCGCGCCAGGTGCGGCAACAGCATCGAAGACGCATAGTTACCAGCGCCGATGAATCCGATCTTCAGGCGTCCGCCGTTTGTTCCCCGAGGTGTCGCCCCCCTGCTGGCGCTGACCATGCTGGCGCTGACCATGCTGGCTGCCGCCCGCGGCAGGCTGCCCGCGGGGCTGGCGGGGTACTCGAGCAAGATCCCCACGGCCTTGAGCGAGCCGGAGGCCAGGTCGGCATAGACGCTGCTCGCGTCCTCCAGCGGGAAGACACCCGACACGAGCGTTTCGACCTCGATCTCCTTGCGGGCGACGAGGTCGAGAAAGCATTCCAGGTTGCGCCGCTCGGTCCAGCGAACGTAGCCGATCGGGTAGTCGATGCCCTCCAGCTCGTACCGTTCGTCATACCGCCCGGGCCCGTAGGACCTGGAGAACCTGACGTCGAGTTCCTTCTCGTAATAGGCGTTCCAGGGCAGGTCCAGGCGGGTCTTGCCGATGTCCACGACGCGGCCGCGATCCCTGGCCAGGCGGGCGGCGACCTCGACCGGCCCGTTGGACGATCCGCCGGCGGCCAGGAAAACATGGTCGACCCCGCGCCCTCCCGAGATCTCGTCCACCGAATGCCGGGCTACCTCCATACCCTCATCCTCCGGCGCGGTGCACAGCACGGCCCCGGCCTGCTCGGCCAGCCGGCAGCGCTGCTCGATCACGTCCAGGCCGATGACCCGGACGCCCGAGGCGACCAGGAGACGCACCACGAGCTGGCCGACCAGGCCAAGGCCGATGACGCACGCCGTGTCCCCAAGCTGGACCTCCGCGCGCCGGACGCCGTGCATCGCGATCGAACCGACGGTGGCGAAGGCGGCGTGCTCGGGCAAGACACCGCGCGGAACCGGTGCGCACAGGTTAAGGGGGAGCCAGTTGTATTCGGCGTGCAAGGCGTACTCATTACCAGCCGCGGCGACGAGCTGACCGACCTGGAATTCTTCGGCCCCCTTCCCCACCTCGACAATCACGCCGCAGAGCGAGTAGCCGAGCGGAGTGTAGGAATCCAGCCTGCTCATTACCTTCTTATAAGTGGTGACCGCGCCTTGCTGCGCGACGGTGTCCAGGACCTTGCGCACCTGGTCCGGCCGAGCTCGCGCCTTGCCCACCATCGACATCTTGGCCTCAGCCAGCTTCATCATCTCCGTGCCGGTGGAGATCAGCGAGAAAAGCGACTGGACCAGGACGCCCCCAGGACGGCACGCCGGGGCAGGCACGTCGAGGACGGTAAGTTCCCCGGACTTGTAATTCTGAGCTATCTGCTTCATCGCGTCCTTCCCGACTCGACCGCCGCGGCGCCGGCCGTCAGGCACTCGTACACGCCCAGATAGGCACGCTCCTGATGGCACCAGGCCAGCTCCTGCTCGACCCGGGCCCGCCCCAGCTTGCCCAGCCGAGCTCGCCCCGGCTCATCGTCCATGAACTCGGCAATGGCCACGGCATAGTCGTGAACGTCGTTGGGCTTGACGTAGAGTGCCGCGTCGCCGGCCGAGATCCGCGTCTCGCGCAGGTCGAATGCCACCACGGGAAGTTCGAAAGCCATGTATTCCAAGGTCTTGTTCATCGTGGAGACGTCATTGAGCGGGTTCTTCGGGTCGGGCGAAAGGCCCACGTCCGCAGTGGAGAGGATGCGCGAGACGAGCTCATCCGGTGCCCGCCCGGTGAACTCCACGTGACCGGCCAAGCCGAGCTCATCGCGCAACGCCACCAAATCACCGAAGCAGTCTCCCGAGCCGATCAACGTGAAGGCGATGTCGGTGCGCCCAAGCTCATGAACCACGATGCTGGCTGCTCGCACCACGATGTCGACCCCGTCTTGCGGACCCATGACGCCGATGTAAGCGGCGAGGAACCGGCGGCCTCGGCGCAGCTCCGGGCAGGCCCGGACACGCCGTAGCCGCTGCGGGTCCGGTCCGGTCCTGACCACCGTCACGTCCGTGGCCCGCTTGCCGCTTCGCGCCATGGCGATCTTCCGGTAGGACTCATTCGTGGAGATCACATGGTCTGCGGCTCGGTGTGTCCTGCGCTCAAGGGCCCGCAAGCCCTTGTAAGGCAGCTTAGGGCCGTCGGGAAAGCGAGATTCGTAAAGTTCGGGGCACAGGTCATGATGGTCGAATACGAACCGGGTCCCCTCCAGCGCACGGAAAGCCATGGCGAGGGGCCAGAAGATATCGGGCGGGTTGCAGGCCTGAATTACCGCAAAACGACCTGAACGTCTGGCCTTCAGCGCCATCCAGGTCGTCGCGAGAAACGAGTAGACGTACTCAGCAGCGAAGCTGAGATTACTTCGCCCCGGCGCATACGGCCGATATTTGTACAATTCGACCGTGTCGACGATCTCGTAGGCAGGGTCACCGCTACCTTTGGGGCAGACGACGGCGACTCGATAACCTGCAGAAACCAGCGCCTGGCACTCCAGCCATACTCGCCGATCGAACGGTACAGGAAGATTCTGGACGATAATCAGGACCCTTTGCTTCACCCCTACAGGAGCCCGTAGCAAGTGACCCTGATACGACAAGTACCGCGTTTATCTGGCGGCCGATGAGCGCTTCGGGACGCACGCGCCCATACCGTTCAGTTGAATTTAGCTGCTCCCATACCCGGGCATATCCCCGCCGCGGGAACATCCCCAAGGCACCCGCGAAGAAGCCCGGTTGAGGCACTGCGGGGCAGCTCACGCAGTCGGCGCGGCACCGCTGGCGTCTTTGCCAGGACGGTGCCGCGCCGTTCGAACGGCAGCTACTTGGTCAGCTCTTCAGCGAGTAGTTGGTCATCGCGAAGTCCTGGGCACTGCCGCCGGTGGAGGCGACCTCCCAGCCGAAGTCGACCTGCGTGAGGGTCGCGGTGGTCGGCACATACTTGTGCGTCTGCAGCCACTTGAGGGCCGGCAGGATGTGTGTCTGCCCGCTGGTCTCGTTGCCGTTCAGCACGAAGGAGTAGGTAGTGCCGCCGCCGAACCAGACCGTGAAGGACTGGCCGGAGATCGTCGTGTGACCGATGATGTTCCCGATCGGGGTCTGGCCGACGTTGTCCACCCAGATCATGACCTCGATCCCGTAGTTGTTCAGCCACACGTCGTCGGCGGCCTCGGCATCCAGGCCGGGCACGTCCGGCATCGACTCGGTAAAGGTGTTGGTGAGCGTCGGGAGCGACGTTATCAGCGGGTTGTTGAAGTCCTCCTGGACACACGGGTAGGTCTCCACGGCGGTGCCCTTCTGGTCCGACACCATGCCCCAGTTGCTGTACGAGTTCCCCCAGATCGTCTGCGGTCCGGCGGACGGGTTCCACATGTCGTTGTAGAGGATGTACCCGCCAGTGTTCCAGGCGGCAAATGGCGCGGATGATTCGAAGGCCGGGTTGGCCGGCGGGCCGGGCGGGGTCGCCGCGATGGAAGTGAGCGCGAGGGCTATGCCGGCGACGGCAGCCATCACCGCCGCAGTCAGCACGGAAAATAGTGTTCTTCGCCGCATTTGGGCTCCTAATACCGGAAAACATGGCGATCCCAAGCGGTCGAAGCAATCCAGGCCGAGGGAATCTCGGCTTTCCAAACAATTAGCCCCGTGAAAATCTCGCTTGATTTCCTGAATACGAAATATAGCACGGATCAGGGAAATTAAGCGAATCGGATACCCTTCATTGATATTCCAGACTAGCGGGAATATCTGTCCCTTTCAGGAGATATTTCTGGATAACACCACTGGCATTTTCGCCGGGTTTGGTTCCTATTGGGAATGCGCATTAGCGAAATACACCGGAAGGTCCGGTCCCGGGTTGGCCTCGATGATTCAAGGCGCGGGCGACGCTTGTAGCTGATCGTGTCGTGCCGGTTTTCGGTGGCTTTGTCTGGTCCGCGGATTCCCGGCGGGCGGCAGTGCTGCCCGATGTGCTCGGGGCAGCACCGGCTCCGACCGCGCCGGGGCGGCTCCTTTCCGGGTCGCAGGGACGGGATGGCTGGCCAGGCAGGGTGCACAGCCGCTGCCACCAGGCCAGGAAAGGCGTCCTTCGAGGGCCGGCTGATCTTCAGCGCGCGGGCGCGGGCGCGGGCGCGGGCGCGCCTATAGCCGGGACGCCGCATGCCCGGCTCGGCGTCCTTGAGGTCCTCGCCGTCGTACAGGCCTAGCAGCCGACACCCAATGCCGCTTGACTTGAAGCCGACTGTCGGAAGTAAGCGTCACGATGATGGAGTCGCGGCAGGCCACTACCCAGCCTTGAGCCGGATCTCGGCTTCGCGAGCATTAGCCCCGTGCACAATTCGCTTAGTTTCCTGAATCCGGGTATCGTCCGGGGGCGGTCATTAGGCGAGTCGGCTATCGCCCATAGATAACCGATGTCTACGGGGACTTCCGTTCCTTTCTGGAGGTATTCGCGGATCAGGCTTTTGGTGTTCTCGTTGGTACCGCTCTCTCCCCCCGGCGGGAATGCGAAATACACCGGAAGATCGGCGGCGAGGGTGCCGAAGCCGGGCGACCGAAACCCAGCCGGGCGGCTGCCCTCGATCGCGCGCAGCCTGCCCGGTATCCGCTCCGGGAACCGGCATAAATCATGACTTTTCCTGTCGGCTGGCGTATCCGCGTCAGCTTTCACGACAGGAAGGTAATCCCCGGCAAATGCGATTCGAACCTTAAATCCGAGTCGCCCGTTATACCCGATTATTTGGACCTCTGTGACTAAGTAGTATGGTGACTTTCGCGAGTCTCTGGTAAACCAGTAGAGCTAGTCAGACGTCTCCCAATGCAGGAGGTCAAGGCGAACGGGGCGGGAACGTGGGTAGCACGCCATGCATGCATGGCGCCACCAACGAAGGGTGGGTATTGCATGTCTGGTAGCGTCATCATTCGTGGCCCGCACGCTCGTCCGGCCACGAGACGTTTCATTTGGACTAAGGACTATTTGCGCAAAGCTGCTATTGCAGACCTCGGCTGTGCTGCAGCCGGATTTTTCGCGGCAGCCTATCTTCGCTTCGGCCATGACGTCACCAGAACCTATGTAGCGATGAGTCTTGCGCTACCGGTGCTCTGGCTGGTGGCACTATGGCTGGCCAGAGCGTATGACGTCCGCTTCATCGGGATCGGCTCGGACGAATTTCACAAGATCCTGAACGCCGGCGTGAGCCTCACCGCAGTGGCGGCGATTTTCTCGTACGCGGTCAACACCGAATTGTCCCGTGGCTACCTGCTTATCGCTCTTCCCTGCGTCACGTCTTCTAACTTGGCGGCCAGGTATGCGATGCGCAAACGACTGCATAGAGTGCGAACGTCTGGCCGCTGCATGCACAGTGTGGTGGCGGTGGGCCATGAGTCGGCCGTGGCCGGCCTGATAACTGAGCTCCGGAGAGATCCGTACCACGGGCTGACGGTAGTCGCTACTTGCCTGGCGCAACCGTCAGAATTCACCGAGGTCGCCGGGGTGCCGGTGTACGGAGGGCTCGATGACGTCACGTCCGCCGTGCGCAGCTTTGGCGCGAATACGGTCGCGGTGCTCGCATGCCCGGAAATGGACGGCATCAAGCTCAGAGGCCTCGCCTGGGAGCTAGAGAAGACCGGCACAGACCTGTGCGTCTCGCCAGCGTTGCTTGACGTGGCCGGCCCGCGGACGACGATCAGACCGACGGCTGGACTAACCCTGCTACATGTAGATCACCCCCAACTGGCTGGCGCCCGGCTAGTCCTCAAAGGCCTGTTCGATCGATGCGCGGCCGCACTGATACTGATCCTGCTCGCCCCGCTATTTGCCGTCCTCGCCGCGGCCATCTGGCTCTCCGATCGTGGTCCGGTGCTCTTTACGCAGGTAAGGGTCGGCAAGGACAGCCGCATGTTCATCATTTACAAATTTCGCACCATGGTGGTCGACGCTGAGCAGCGTCGAATGCACTTGCTCGTAAGCAACGACACGGACGGTGTTCTCTTCAAGCTTCGCCAGGATCCCCGCGTGACCGCGGTCGGGGCGCATCTGCGGCGCTGGTCGATCGACGAGCTGCCACAGCTTATCAACGTCCTTCTCGGCGATATGTCACTGGTGGGTCCGCGCCCGGCTCTTCCGGATGAGACGGCGCAATATGCCGATCATGTCCGTCGTCGGCTGGTCGTCAAGCCGGGCCTGACTGGCCTCTGGCAGGTAAATGGGCGATCAGACCTGTCTTGGGACGAATCGGTAAGACTCGACCTGAGGTATGTCGAAAACTGGTCGTTCGTTCTCGACCTGCAGATTATGTGGAAGACAATTTCGGCGCTCCTGCGAGGGTCGGGAGCTTACTAATAGATATTCGCGCCTATGACACTGTCATCCGCACTACGAATGGACTTTAACTGACTCTTTGCCTGAAGTCCGGAAACTGCGCTCTGCGGGCAACCCTGTCTCTGCGGGCAACCCCTGTCAGAGTCGCGGCGGAAGTGACCGGTTCGCTTTACCTAGGGAAGGCGGGTGATGAGGATGCGTGAGCAAGACGTTGATACCCTGGACATCGCGCGACTGGTGCGCGGCGCCGCTGACGGGGATCGGCGGGCCTGGGAGCGCCTGGTAGATCAGTACGCCAGGCTCATCTGGTCTATTACCACGGAATTCAAGCTGATAGAGAGCGACGCTGCTGACGTCGCCCAGACCACGTGGCTACGCTTGTTCGAGCACATCGACCGGATCGAATACCCCGCTCGGGTGGGTTCCTGGCTAGCGGCGACAGCACGGAACGAGTGCCTGCGCAGCCTAGCCGCACGCAAGAGGCTTGTCCTGACCCAAGATGATGAGATCCTCACTGGCGTGGTCGCCACTGTGCCCGAGGTTGATGAGCGCATTCTCGCTGACGAACGCGCTCAGGTCGTTCGTGACGCTTTGTCCTGCCTTCCGCGGCGCTGGCAGCGCCTCCTCGAACTGCTCATGGCTGACCCGCCAACTTCCTACGCCGAGATATCCGATCAGCTAGGACTGCCGGTAGGCAGCATCGGTCCCACCCGAGGGCGATGCCTGGCTCAGTTGCGCGTACTTCTGCAGGCCCCCTGAGCCGAAGGGTGCTGGGCGCACGCACCGCCGCCCGTTTGGGTAATTTGATGGGGCTTTTATGTGTGCACCCAGTAGTTGGCCACCGCGAAGTGCTGTGGGCGGCCGCCGGTGGAGGCGATCTCCCATCCGAAGTCGACCTCGCTCAGGGTCGAGCGGCCCGGCACGTAGCCTTGGTGCATCAGCCACTGGACGGACGCCAGGATGTTCGTCCGCCCGCTAGTCTCGTGGCCCTTCAGCGCGAAGGTGTAGGCAGGGCCGCGGCGCCAGACCGCGAAGGACTGGCCGGAGATCGTCACGTGGCCGATGATGTTCCCGGCGGGGGTCTGGCCGTGGTTGTCCACCCAGATCATGACCTCGATCCCGAAGTTGTTCAGCCACACGTCGACGGCGGCCTCGGCATCCAGGCCACGCACGTCCGGCATCGACTCGATGAAGCCGCTGGTGATCGTCGGGAACCGCAACACCGGCACGTTGCCAAATTCCTCCTTGACAGCCGGGTAGGTCTCCACGGCGGTGTTGCCGGCCGCCTGGTCCGACTGGACACCCCAGTCGCTGTATGAGTTCGCCCAGATCATCTGCGGTCCGGCGGACGGGTTCCATTTGTCGTTGCTGACGCGGAACCCGCCGTTGTTCCACCGGGCGAATGGCGCGGATGCTTCGAAATTCGGGTGGCGCGGGATCGCCGCGACCGCCGCGGAGGCACTGCCGGCGACGGCTGGGCTGGCGACGGCAGCGATCACGGCCGCAGTCAGCAGGGAAGATAGTGTCCGCCGCATTGGGGCTCCTTACGCTGGGAATAGCAATGGCGAACTCAAGCGTTCTAAGTTATCCAGGCCGCGGGATCTCGGCTTCGGAAGCATTAGTCCCGTGAACACTTCGCTTGATTTCCTGAATCCGAAATATAACATGGGTAGGGTATTTAGCGCAGCGGATACCCCTCATCAATATTCCAGGCTAGCGAAAGCTTCTATCCATTTTCGGAACATATTTCTGGATAAAGCTGGAGCGGGTGCTTAGTGCACGCACCGGTGCCCGTTTGGGTAATTGATTGGGTTTTTATTCTTTTGCTAACGATCTTTAATGGTTGAGGTTACGAGTTCTGCTGACAGCTGGAGTGCCGGCGGTTCGGCCGTACCCCGGTGGTGACGGTCACTGGCGGCAGCAACAAGCGGGTGTCGCTGGCCGCGCTGATCGCCGTCAAGCCCGGCTGCGGCCCCGGCCCGGGTGAAACAGATGCAGTACCGGCCAGCCCTCCTGGACGGCTTCCTGGCCAGCACCGCCCTGGACCTCACGCCCCCTCGGTTCCCCGCCCGGGTCAGCTGCGGGTCGCGCAGCTCGATCCGGCCTGGGCCGGCCAGGAAGACGCCGAACCGGATGAGGTCGGCGTCCGCGGGGATCCGCGCCGGGTGGTGAGTTCCTGCGGCACGGCGGCGGTGATGACCTGACCAGCGGACCGTTCGAGGAGACGGGACAGGTCGCCGGCGCCCCGCAGCCAGATCGGCACGGCCCGGTGACCCGTGTCGTCGGCCAGCACGACCAGGTGACCGCGGGTCTGGAATCCGCCGTTGGCCAGCCTCCCGGGCCGGGGCTCGGCGAGCGCGATTCGGAGAGTAGTCACACTCTTACTAAGGCGGACGTAAGTAGGCCGACTGATTCTGGTTATGCGGTGATATAACGCAGGTGCGGATCAGCGAAGAATGCGCGGACCAGTCCCGGACGTTTCTGCAGCCGCCGCAAGGCCCCGATGG
>Ga0302177_10000222_pt1 | contig 46307 bp, 37 predicted proteins | sample I_Palsa_E1_2_FD_198780 | JGI IMG/M metagenome (GOLD analysis project Ga0302177, IMG submission 198780) | Peat permafrost microbial communities from Stordalen Mire near Abisko, Sweden - I_Palsa_E1_2 | ecosystem: Environmental > Terrestrial > Soil > Palsa > Peat permafrost | place: Sweden... | reverse complement strand
GGTGCGCCGGTGCGCAAGACGCCGAAGGAGAAGATGCTCGCGGTGTCGGTCATGTTCTCCATGTCCGGCGTCAACAAGCGCCGTTTCATCGACGCGGTGAAGGCCGATCCGCAGACCTACGCCGACTGGTCGGGCAACCAGGAATGGGACTACGAGACGACCGGCAAGGAGGACAAGATGTTTTCACCCTTCCTGCGCAAGCCATTCAAGAAAGCGCTCGAGGCCGGCATCATTCCCGCATCCCTGCACACGATCGCCGGCACCTGGGGCAGCGTGACCGACCAGGGCGATTTGACCTACCTCAACCTCGTGCATATTCCCGAGCTCGACGGCACCGACCCCAATGACCTCACCATCGGTGAGATCCGTGGCCGCCGCGAAGCCATCTACGCGGTGGAGGCGCTGCGCAAGTTCATGCCGGGCTGCGAGGCTGCCAAGCTGCGCAATTTCGGCATGACTCTCGGCGTGCGCGATACGCGCAAGATCGACGCCGTGTACAACCTCACCGGGACCGACGTGCGTGAGCAGGCGCGCTTTGACGATGCGATCGGCATCTTCCCGGAATTCATAGACGGCTACGGGATTCTGATCCTGCCGACCACCGGCCGGTACTGGCACGTGCCCTATCGGGCGCTCGTGCCCAGGCGCGTCGGCAACCTCTTGGTTGCTGGACGCTGCATCGGCGGCGACACCGTATCGCATGCATCGGCGCGCAACATGATGTGCTGCGCCGTGAGCGGCCAGGGCGCGGGGGTCGCCGCGGCCGTCTCCCTGCAGCGCAACGAACCCCTCGACGCGGTGAACATCGGCGCCGTGCAGCAGGAGCTCACGCGTCAGGGCGCGCGCATCCGGTGAGTGATGCCGCTGCTTTTGCGATGCACCGAGGCTCTCCGTCAACCCGGCGCAAAGCTGCGGACTCCCATTGCGCGCAGCGCGTCGGCCACGGCGCGCACCGCCTCACGCATGATGTCGCTGCCAATCGCGCCGATGCAGCCCACCCGGAAGGTGTCGACGGTCGTCAATTTTCCCGGATACAGGATGAATCCGCGCTCGCGCACGCGGCGATAAAATTCGCTGAACTCGTAGGCCGGATCGGCCGGCGCGTGGAACGTGACGATGATGGGCGCCTGCAGGGCATCGGGCAGGAACGTCTTGAATCCCAGCGCGCGCATGCCCGAAACGAGCGCGTCGCAGTTGGCTGCGTAACGCGCAAGTCGCGCCGGCTGGCCGCCCTCGGCCTGGTACTGGTCGATGGCGACGCGCAGTGCGGCAATGACGTGCGTGGGCGGGGTGAAGCGCCACAGGCCGCTCTTCTGCATGTACTGCCACTGGTCGACGAGGTCCATCGCGAGCGAGTGGCTGTTGCCGCCGCAGTGCTCGAGCGCCGCGCGCCTCGCGATCACGAATCCCGCGCCGGGCACGCCCTCGAGGCATTTCCCGGACGCCGCGACCAGCGCATCGAAGCGCACCCGTCGCGCATCGATGGGAAGTGCGCCGTAGGAGCTCATCGCATCGATGATGAGCCCGCGAGCGTGCTGCGCCACCGTCGCCGCGATCTGCGGCAGCGGATTCAGGATGCCCGTGCCCGTCTCGCAGTGCACCTGCGCGACGTGCGTGATCGCCGCATCGGAGCGCAAAGCGGCATCGATCCGCGCCGGGTCGGCCGGCTCCTGCTCCTCATGCGCCAGCACCACCGCCTCGCGGCCGAGATACCCCAGGATCCGCACGATGCGCTTGCAGTAGCTGCCGTTGTCCGGCACGAGCACCTTGGCGCCCTTCGGAACGAGCGAGCCGAGCGCGGCTTCCACGGCGAAAGTGCCGCTGCCCTGCAGCGGCACACACACGTGGTCGTCTCGGCCATGGACGATATCGACGACGTCGCCACATACGGAGGCGGTCAGCGCATTGAATGCGCTATCCCACGATCCCCAGTCCTTGAGCATCGCGGCCTTGGTTTGCGCCGAGGTCGTCAGAGGCCCCGGAGTCAGCAGTATCGGCTCGCCCATGCAATCCCCCATCGTAGTTCTTATAAATGGGGCGCGAGGCAGCTTGCAACGCCGCCACCCGACACGAGAATGCCTTCGAGCCCCGGCACGATGATAAGGTGGACGCGGTGCCGAAGGTACTTACGGCTCCTCAGAAGTTGCAGCGCCGGCGCGACGCGCCAGTCGCGGACACGGTCGCGAGCCCTGCGCTTGGGCGGCTGGCGCTGCGATCAGCGCGGCTGTGCCGACTCCGGCAGCAAGGGCGCGATCAGCCGCAAGCGCGCCGGTCGTTCCTGTGAACGGCGATCAGGCGCACAATTACCAACCGTCCTGATGCGCCGCAGGACTCTTCGGGAGATGAGATCTTGCCTAGCGACTTGACAGTAAATGGCCGTACCTACCATTGGATGGAGCGCCCGCTCGTCGTCGTGTGCATCGATGGCTGCCAGTACGAGTACATCACGGCCGCGGTCGCGGCAGGTGCTGCACCCTATCTCGGCCGGCTACTCGCCGGCGCGGGAACCACCTTCATGGCCGACTGCGTCATGCCCAGCTTCACCAACCCCAATAATCTTTCGATCGTGACCGGGGTGCCGCCCGCAGTGCACGGTATCTGCGGCAATTATTTCTACGATGCCGAGCGCGGCGAGGAAGTGATGATGAATGACCCGCGCTATCTGCGCGTCGGCACCATCCTCGCGGCATTTTCCGCCGCCGGTGCGAAGGTGGCCGTGATCACGGCGAAGGACAAGCTGCGCAAGCTCCTGGGGCACCAGATGCAGGACATCTGCTTCTCCTCTGAAAAGGCGGGCGAAGTTACTCTGGCCGAGAACGGCATCGAGAACGTGGTCGCGCGCGTCGGCATGCCGGTCCCGTCCGTCTACAGCGCGGCGCTCTCGGAATTCATCTTCGTCGCAGGGGTGAAGCTCATGGAGCGCGAGCGACCTGACATCATGTATCTGTCCACGACCGATTATGTCCAGCACAAGGCCGCCCCCGGCACGAAGGCGGCGAATGATTTCTACGCGATGATCGACCGCAACGTCGCGCGGCTCGATGCGCTCGGGGCGACGGTGGTCCTCACCGCCGATCACGGCATGAACGCCAAGCACGGCGCCGATGGCAGGCCCAATGTGATCTACCTGCAGGACACCATCGATGCGTGGCTTGGAAAGAGCTCCGCGCGGGTCATCCTGCCGATCACCGACCCGTATGTCGTACATCATGGTGCGCTCGGCTCCTTCGCACTGGTGTACGTCGGCGCCTCCTGCGATCAGGCGGCGCTTGCCGAGCGGATCGCGGCGCTTCCCGGCATCGAGCTTGTGCTTCCCCGTGCTCAGGCCGCGGCGCGTTTTGAGCTGCCGCCCGATCGCATCGGCGACCTCGTGGTCGTATCAAAGCAGGATACGGTCATCGGCACGAGCGCCGAGAAGCACGATCTGTCGGGGCTCGATGTGCCGCTGCGCTCCCATGGGGGTCTCTCCGAGCAGAAGGTGCCGCTCATCGTCAATCGCCGCGTCAGCCAGCAGCCCCAGGGGCGGCGCTGGCGCAATTTCGATGCGTTTGACCTGGGGCTCAACCTCGCCGCTCGGGCCTCGTAGGAGAGCCGATGTCCGCCAACGTCATCCCGTCCAAAGCGCGCGAGTTCATCCGCGAGTCGCTGCGCATCGCAGGCGAGAAGGTAGCGCGTGACCGGGTCATCGAGGTGTGTCACCCCTATAGCGGCGCATGCATCGGCTCGGTTCCCAAAGCCACTCTCGAGGATGTCAGACGCGCGCTGCACATTGCGCGCGGCTACCGCGCAAGACTTACGCGCCACGAGCGCTACAGAATCCTCATGACGGCAGGTGCCATCATTGCGGCGCGGCGCGATGCTCTGGCACACCTCATTACGCTCGAGTCGGGCCTGTGCCTGAAGGACTCGCAGTACGAGGTCGGCCGCGCCTCGGACGTCCTCCTTTTCGCTGCGAACCAGGCCCTGGTCGACGACGCCGAAGTGTTCTCCTGTGATCTCACCGCTCACGGCAAGAGCCGCAAGGTGTACACCCTGAAGGAGCCGTTGCTCGGCGCCATTACGGCCATCACGCCGTTCAACCATCCGCTCAATCAGGTGATCCACAAGCTCGCACCTGCGGTTGCGACCAACAACCGCGTCGTGCTGAAACCGAGCGAGAAGACGCCGCTCACGGCCTACGCGCTCGCGGACATCCTTTATGAGGCGGGGCTGCCGCCTGAAATGCTCTCGGTGCTGACGGGCGATCCGGCCGAGATCGCAGATGAGCTCCTTACCAGCGCCGAGGTTGACCTCGTCACCTTTACCGGCGGTGTGGCGGTGGGCAAGTACATTGCCGCCAAAGCCGTCTACAAGCGCCAGGTGCTGGAGCTGGGTGGAAATGATCCCATCATCGTGTTCGAGGACGCAGATATTGAGGAGGCAGCCACTCTGGCGGCAAGCGGCTCCTACAAGAATTCGGGCCAGCGATGCACCGCCGTCAAGCGCATCCTCGTCCAGGAGAGAGTAGCCGAGCGCTTCGTGGAACTCCTCGTCGAGAGGACCCGCGCCGTCAAGTACGGCGATCCCTTCGATCCGGCGATGGACATGGGTACGGTGATCGACGAGCCGTCGGCGCGGCGATTCGAGGCGCTCGTGCACGAAGCCGTGGCGGATGGGGCAAGGCTCCTCGTCGGCAATGTCCGCCGCGGTGCGCTCTATTCACCGACCGTACTCGATCGGGTGACACCTGACATGACGGTCGTGCGACAGGAGACCTTTGGCCCGGTCTCGCCGGTCATCCGCTTCAAGACCGTAGACGAGGCGATCCGCATCTCGAATGGCACCGCCTACGGACTCTCCTCGTCGCTGTGCACCAACCGCCTCGACCTCATCACGCGCTTCATTCAGGAGCTCGAGGTCGGCAGCGTCAACGTGCGCGAGGTGCCGGGCTATCGCCTGGAGATGACCCCGTTCGGAGGGATCAAAGACTCCGGACTCGGCTACAAGGAAGGCGTGCGCGAAGCCATGCGCAGCTTTTGCAACACGAAGACCTATTCGCTGCCCTGGTAATCCACCCCGGCCCCGCCGGGCGCACGAGTGACGGCGTATGCGCAGGCGCACTTTAGGGCTTGGGTTCGCCGCGGCTTATCGTTGAGACGGCGCGCGTCGTCATGAAGATAAGCGTCACGATTTTGTCACCAAGTTGATGGTAATTTACCAATCGTTGCGCGCCAAGAACCGCTGCAACGGCAACCTGAAGTTCGTGCGCTTACGACTTCAGGGTCCCGCGGCGCGAGTGGATAGTCTTTATAGACTGGGCGTTTGCAGCGCTTTCTTCGTAACGGCTTTAGTATTTTTGGCGACGCGGAGCGCCTGGAAAACCGACACGCTACGCACTTGGGGGGTGCTCGCGATTCGCCAGCCGGCGGGCGAATCGGTGGCAAAATGGCATGGGGCCATCGATAAATAGCATAGCAGTGGCCAAAGGGGCGGGCTAAATTCGGTTGCACGGGAATCGGGGGTTCGATTGCTTTTGACGTATCCACGCAACAGGGGTTGTGTTTCCCTTGTCTGCGGCCTCAAAAGCTGATATTTACCGCTGTGCGAGATAAATAGAATCAATGGCGCGCGACGTTGATGGCTTGAAACAACAGATATTTTTTAGGGAAGGGGAAACATGAAACCAAATCCGAAGCTGTCCTATGCCATTGCCACGATTTTGAGCGGCTCCGCGATGAGCATGGGCATGGGCGGAGGGATCGCGCGCGCTGCGGACGCGGCCGCTGCCGATTCCGAAGCGATCGCAGAAGTCACGGTCACCGCCCAGCGCCGTAACGAATCCATCGAAAACGTGCCGATCACCATCCAGGCGGTCACCGGCGAGCAGCTGAAAGCGCTGAACGTGACGACCTTCGAAGACCTCATGAAGTACACGCCGAACGTGACGTCGAGCGCCAACGGACCGGGCGGCGGCAACATTTTCATGCGTGGTTTGAGTTCCGGCGGTTCCGGCAACCAGTCGCAGTCGACGACGGCACCTTTTCCGAACGTGGCCCTCTATCTCGATGACCAGTCGATGCAGTTTCCGGCGCGCAATCTTGATGTCTACATGGTCGACATGGAGCGCGTCGAAGTACTCGAAGGCCCACAGGGCACGCTCTTTGGTGGCGGCGCTCAGGCGGGCGCGATTCGCTACATCACGAACAAGCCGAAGCTCGATGTCACCGAAGGCGATGTCAATGCGGGCTACGGAACGACTGCGGGCGGCGACCCCAACTCCCTGTTGAACGCGACGCTCAACCTGCCGTTAATCCCGGATACATTGGCCATTCGCGCGGTCATTTTCAGCGACCGTCGCGGCGGCTACATCGATAACGTGCCCGGAACAATCTCTCTGCCTCCGAGCATTGTGACCATCGGTGGTGTTCCTCATCAAAATCCCGGCAGCGCCACGGCTGACAACGCGTCGCTGGTTGGAAATGACACCAATCCGGTCACCTACACCGGCGTGCGGCTCTCGGCGCTGGCCAAGATCAATGACAACTGGAACGTGCTGATCCAGCAGAACTATCAGAACATGGATGCGGAGGGCTATTTCGACGAGTATCCGCAAGCTCCGAGCGGCGCGAATCTCGCTCCGTACCAGATCGTCGCCTTCCAGCCCAACTATGACCATGACAAATACGAGAGCACGGCCTGGACGCTAAACGGAACCTTCGGCGACCTGGGTGCATTTGGCCCTCTGAAGGCCGTCTACACGGGCAGCTACCTCGTCCGCAACATCAACCAACAGACGGATTATTCCAACTACCTGCGCAGTGGCGCCGGCAGCTTGTACGACTGCACCGGTGAGTTTGCCAAATATGCGCCCTACAGAACGGCAAAGCCGACATCGTGCTACCCGCCAGTCGGCAACTGGAACGACACGGTAGAGAACACGCATCAAAGCCACGAGATCCGGCTGAGCAGCTCAGAGGACAACCGGATCCGCGGCCTCGTCGGCGCCTTCTGGGAAGAATTCATCATCAAAGATCAGATGAACTTCAATTATCTGCCGCCCCCGCAGTGTACTCCGGCGAATCTTGCGATCTCGAACGGCGGCGGTCCGGACTGCCTGTCGGCCGTTGGCCCCTTTCCCGGCTACTATGCGACGGACCCGGGTATCCGTGAAAACTCCAACACGGCGTTTGGCGAGGACGTGCGCCGTGGTTACCGGCAGACTGCATTTTTCACCTCCGTCGATCTTGACGTGATACCGAAGGTACTGACGCTAACGGGTGGGACGCGCTACTACCACTATGATGAGTTCGAGCAGGGTTCGGAGTTCTACAGCGAGAGCACAAGCCCCCTCATCATCAATCACCCCAATGGCGCCTGCACGGCAGCGGCGGCCTGCGGTTTCGGCATCAACTTGAACAAGAAGGAAAGCGGCTTCAGGAGCCGCGGCAACATCACCTGGCACATCACTCCGGATACCATGGCGTACTACACCTACTCGCAAGGTTTCCGTCCAGGCGGCTTCAACCGCACGAAAGTGACGCCCGACGGCGTTGTTGTTCTCAAAGGGGAAGCTCCGTTCACCTCCGGCGATAAGACGACCGATCAGTTCTTGAAGCCAGCCGGTTACGATTCGGACAACCTCGTCAACAACGAGATCGGCATCAAGACTGAATTCTGGGACCATCGAGTCCAGATCAACGCATCCGCCTACCGCATGGTTTGGAGCAACGTGCAGCTGCCGTTGTTTGACCCGGTGCATCTTGGCAACACGACGTTCGACATCAACGGCCCGAGCTACACGGTCAAAGGCATCGAGCTGCAGGCCGTCGCCCGCTTGACCCAGGGGCTCACCGTGCAGGGATCAGGTTCGTGGAATAGTTCGAATCAGACGAACGCACCCTGCTTGACGAGTGAAGGCACGGTTGCGGGTGCGAACAACCCGACCCCAGCCGGTACCTGCATCACTCAAATCAACGGTGCGCCGTACACGAACCCGTACGGCGTGCTCGACACCTCGCCCGCGTTCTCGCCGTCCGTGATGTTCAACATACGTGCGCGTTACGACTGGATTCTTCCCGGCGAATACAAGCCCTGGGTAAGTGTGGGTGCCAGCCATGTCGGCAGCATGCGCAACGAGCCGGCGAGTTTCCCGGACGGAAATGCGCCGGCAAACAACCCTCCGACCACAACGCTGCTCCTCTACACCATGCCGGCGTACACGACCTACGATGCGTCGATCGGCGTCGCCAAGGACAATTGGACGCTGCAGCTCAACGGCACCAACATCGGGAACTCGGATGCGAGCACGTTTACCTCGTCGGGTCAGTTCATCAAGTCCGAAGTGCCGCTGCGCCCGCGTGTGATCATGGGGATCATTGGCTTTAAGTTCTGATCGGCAGGCATTGCTCCGGCGCAAGCGGCTCCGGCCGGTTGCAGTAGAATCAGGGGCGGACTTAGTGTCCGCCCTTTTTTTTCATGGATGCTCATGGATTCTACGGACGCCAAATCACCTGCAGCGGTGCCTGGATCGGAAGCCGCGCGCATACGCGCGCTGCTCCGAGAGAAGAAGTTCTCTGAGACGCTTAGCGCCGGTCAAGCGCTTCTGGCTGCAGTGCCTGACCACCGGGATGTCCTCCTGTGTGTGGCCATTGCGCAGCGGTATCTGGACCGGATCTCCGACGCCTTGGGCACGCTCGAGATTCTGGAGCGGCATCATCCGCGCTTCAGCCGTCTCTACGAGGAGCGCGGTCGCTGCTTCGTCGATATGAAACAGGCGCCGCCGGCCATCGAGGCCTTTGAGCGGGCGGTGAGCATCAATTACGCGCTGCCGGGGAGCTGGCGCATGCTCGATGGCCTCTACCGTCTGACGCGGCAGACTGACCGCGCTGCACTGGCGGCAAATCGCGCGGCCAAGCTGCAGAATCTGCCGCCCGAGGTGCTGGTCGCGGCCGGGATGTTCGCGGATGGCGATCTGGAGGCAGCCGAGTCACGGGTGCGTGCCTATCTCCTGAACCACGGCCATCACGTCGAAGCCATGCGGCTCCTCGCCTGCATTGGCATGGCGCGCAAGGTGTACGACGATGCGGAGCTCTTGTTGGCGGCAGTTCTTGCGCTCACACCGGACTATCGGGCTGCCCGCCAGGAACACGCTAGTTGCCTCGTTGAACTTCACCGGTACGAGGAGGCGCGACGGGAACTCGACCTGCTTCTCAAGGACGAGCCCGAGAACCGCCTGCTCATCACCCTACATGCCTACAGTTCCGTCGGACTCGGCGAGCACGAACGGGCCATAGAACTCTACCGCAGCCTTCTGCTTGGGACGCCCGAGGATGCCGATGTGCATCTGTCGATCGCCCATGCGCAGAAGACTCTAGGCCGCCGCCTGGAGGCGATCGAGTCCTACCGCAAGGCCGCGAACTGTCGGCCGGAATATGGCGACGCGTATTGGAGTCTTGCGAACCTCAAAACCTACCGCTTCACGGATGAGGAGCTCTTGCGGCTGCGCGCTGCCCTGGCGGCGCCGACGACCGGGGCGGCCGATCGCTACTCCCTTGCTTTTGCGCTCGGCAAGGCGTTCGAGGATCAGGGTGAATACGCGGAATCCTTCAACTACTACCAGCAAGGTAATGCGCTGAAGCGCGCTGAGAGCAATTATCGCCCCAGAATAACCGAGAATAACACGCGCCAGCAGATCGAGGTCTGCACGGCTGAGTTTTTCGCCAGTCGCGTGGGCTGGGGCGCACAGAATCCGGATCCCATTTTCATCGTCGGCCTGCCGCGCTCAGGTTCGACTCTCATCGAACAAATCTTGGCCTCGCATTCTCAGGTCGAGGGCACGCAGGAACTCGCCAACATCCAGCACATCGTCAGCAATCTTCGCGGCCGTGATCCGGATTTGAACAATCCCCGCTACCCGCGAATCCTGGCGCAGATGACTGCACAGGAGTTTCTGAAGCTGGGCGAACACTATCTCGCCACTACCCGCGTCTACCGCAGCGGTAAGCCTTTCTTCATCGACAAAATGCCGAACAACTTCCGGCACTTGGGACTCATTCACCTGATACTACCCAATGCCCGGATTATCGACGCCCGGCGTGAACCGATGGCCTGCTGTTTCAGCAATCTGAAGCAGCTCTTTGCCAATGGGCAGGAGTTTACCTACAGCGTCGAGGACATCGCGCGTTACTATCGAACGTACCTTGAGCTGATGCGTCATTGGGATCGGGTACTCCCCGGGCGAATCTTGCGCATTTATCATGAGGATGTGGTCGACGATCTTGAGGGCAACGTGCGCCGTATTCTTGACTTCTGCGCGCTTGAATTCGAACCGCAGTGCATCGAGTTTCATAAGACCGAGCGCAGTGTGCGCACGGCCAGTTCGGAGCAGGTTCGCCAGCCCATCTATCGCGAGGGGCTCGAGCAGTGGAAACATTTCGAGCCGTGGCTTGCGCCACTGAAAAATGCACTCGGGGACGCGCTCGAGCGCTATCGCGATGAGTAGCACGGGTTTGAAACCGGGGCGCAACGATCCGTGCTCCTGTGGCAGCGGTAAAAAATATAAACGCTGCTGCGGTCTGCTTGCTGCGGCGGTGCCCCACACCCAGATCCTCACTCCGAACGAGATCGGCGCGCTCGTCGGGCTCGTCAACGCGGGGCGTTTGAGCGATGCGGAAGACAACGCCCGCGCGTTGCTGAATGCGCACCCCGACGCCGGAATGCTCTGGAAGATCCTGGGTGTGGCGCTCATGCGGCAGGGCAAGGACGCATTGCAGGCGCTGCGCAGAACGGCACAGCTGCTGCCGGATGACGCCGAAGCTCACGGCAATCTCGGCGCGGCCCTGCACGATCAGGCGCTCTGGGCCGAGGCGCTGGTGAGCCTGCGGCGCGCGCTTGCGTTGCAGCCGCGCTCCGTGGACGCACTCCTCGATGCAGCTGACGCATTGAAGGCGCTCGGAGAAGTCCGCGAAGCCGTTTCTTTCTATGAGCGCGCACTACAGGAGAATCCCCGACTCCTCGAGGCGCGAAACAATCTGGGAAATGCGTTCCTGGAACTTGGCCGATACGCTGACGCCGCTGCCTGTTACCGCATTGCGCTCGAGATAAAACCGCACGACGCGCAGGTACTGTGCAATCTGGGTAACGCTCTCAGGCAACTTGGGCTTTTGGATGAGGCGCTCGCCAGTATTCGGCGGGCGCTGGCGCTGGACCCAGGGTTAAGCGTCGCGCACAACAACCTGGGACTTGCCCTGACGGCACAGGGACAACGGGAAGCGGCCGTAACGAGCTACCGGCAGGCGCTCACTCTGAATCCCCGCTATCTCGAGGCGCTCAATAACCTCGGCAATGTGCTGAGCGACCTTGGCCAACGCCGCGAAGCCGTAGCCGTCTTTCGCGGAGCGATTGAGCTTGATCCAGCGCGCGCCGAGAGCCACTGCAACCTCGGAAATGTATTGTTTGAATTTCGACGCTTTGCCGAGGCGGTGGCCAGCTTTCGCCGCGCGCTGGCGCTCGAGCCTGAATATGCGCTCGCCCATTTGGGCCTCGCAGCGGCGCTGCGCATGCAGGGTCACGCCGCCGATGCAGAAGCGAGCTCCCAGGCTGTGCTTGCCATTGAGCCGGCCAGCGCCGCAGCGATTTCGCTGCTTGGCGAGCTGCGCGCCGACCGCGGTCAATTTTCCGAGGCGGAGGAACTATTCAAGCGGGCGCTCGCCATCGACCCGGGCTTTGCCTTTGCGTACTTCAGCATCGCGACGAATCGCAAGATGACCCGCGACGATGATGCGTGGCTGCGCGGTACCGAAGCCTTGCTTGCAAAACCTCTGCCGCTGCGCCACGAGATCAGTCTGCGCTATGCCCTCGGCAAATATTTTGACGACCTCAAGCAATTCGATGAGGCGTTCAGCAGCTATCGACAGGCAAACGAACTGACCAGACGCTACGGATCCAGTTACGACCGAGTGGGCCTGAGCCAACGCATCGATCGGATTATCAAAGGCTTCGATGCCGCGCAGATTCGCCAGCTTCAGTCTCGTGGGAGCGCTTCTGAACGTCCGGTCTTCATCGTCGGCATGCCCAGATCGGGCACCACGCTGACCGAGCAAATTCTCGCCTCCCACCCGGCAGTATTTGGCGCCGGAGAGCTGACCTTCTGGCAAAGCGCATTGACCGCCTACGAGGCAGCGGAAATTAAAGGCGGTGAAGGCGCGGCACTCATACCGGGCATGGCACGCGATTATCTCGAGCGCTTGACGGCGTTATCCGCTGATGCCGAGCGGGTGATCGACAAAATGCCCTTGAACTTCATGAACGTAGGTCTGATCTCGGCCGCCTTCCCGCAGGCGCGGATCATCCACCTGCGGCGGCACCCCATCGACACCTGCTTGTCGATTTACTTCCAGTATTTCTCGCACCTTCACCCCTACGCCAACGATTTCGACAACCTGGCGCACTATTACAGCGAATATGTCCGGATCACGGATCACTGGCGCGCGGTGCTTCCCGCGAGGGCTCTGCTGGAGATTCCTTATGAGGCGCTGATCGAAGATCAGGAGGGCTGGACGCGGCGGATGCTGGAATTCATCGGTCTGCCGTGGGATGCGAAGTGTCTGGATTTCCATCAAACGGATCGCGTCGTGATCACCCTGAGCAAGTGGCAGGTCCGGCAGAAGATCCATGCGACATCGGCCGGACGTTGGCGAAACTACGAGAAATTTCTGGGGCCGCTGCAGGATCTGATGAACAGTACAGCTCAGCGCTGACGGCTCTCATGGATGGGGATTATGAGACGCCTTTGCGCGCGCACAACGAGTCCGCCACCACCCAGGCGACGCCGGTCAGGGCGATGTTCAGGGCATTCTCGCTCCAGTTAAAATGGCTGGAGGGATTGGCGAGGAGCGTCGGCACGTGCACCAGGGGAGTGAAGGATGCGTACATGGCCGTCAGCAGAATCGCGGCGAGGCGCGCCTGCACGCCCGTTAGGATCGCAACGCCCGCCGCGATGTGGCCGACCCCGGTCGCATAAGCCCAGAACGCTTGGCTAGGCGGCAGCCATTTGGGGACCAGCGGGACGGTCATCTGCATATAGAAAAAATGCGCCCCGCCGAATAACAGCGCACAAACCCCGAACGCCAGTTGGCCCACGCGCGTGAGGCGTGCCGCCAGAGCCGCATCGATCCTGGCGTTAGCGGCGTAGACGATAAGTCCGCCCGCCGCGATCGCGAGCTGCTCGGCGGCGCCGCTGTAGCTGCCGAACTCGGTGTATTGGGCAAGCACCAGAGGGCCGTTCATCAGGATGACGACAATGAGCGCGTAGTAGGCGCTGAGCGCCGCGGCGCCCCAGGCCGCGGTCCGACGCCATTCGACGGCTGCGCCCGCAACCAGCATGAACGCACCGGCGGCATAGGCGAGAGCGGTGCGGTCCGGAAAGCCCTTGGGGACCGGCTGCCCCGAATCGAAGTTCCCCCACGCCAAGCAGACCATGGCCAACGCCATGACGCCCAGACCGTAGACGCGCCAGCCAATCGCCATCGTGGTTTTTTCTGTGATCATGATTTTTTTCCATCTTCAAATGCGAATGCGCGCTCAGAACTATGCTGCGGGCGAACGACCGCGAAGCCTTTAATTGAGCCTGTCCACTGCCCCCTGCGGTCGAATCTTGTGATACGCCTCGGCATCATCGTAACTCAGCTCGCCGCATTGGCAGCACTTGTGTCCGCTCGCAGCCCGCGCAAGCGCGCTATGCAGGTTCGATAGCCTCGGCCGAGTGCGCAGCGCGCGCCGGCGCAGAGCCCAGTTGGGCAAGCTCAAGAGCGAGCGCTGATCCCTCCTCGTCGGCGAGAGCGGCCTCCTGCAGCCGGGCGAGGACGGCGGCGCCGTCCGCACGGTTTCGCAGGCTCTCTAGCTGGTCCATCAGGCACGCGAAGCTGCGCCAGCCACGCTCATGGGTGTCCCCGTAGCCCTTGACGAGTCGCTGCGCGCGCGCGACTTCGACGGCAAGCGCATGGTTGGCAGTGCTCAACTCATCAATACGGGCGAGCCAGAATTCGATTCGTGAGTTTTCTATTTTGTAGCGCAACGTGCCGCGTCGCCAGATTTTCAGCCGCGCAAGCGTACGCAGCATCAGGAATCCTGTGATGGTCGTGCTGCGGATGCGCCTGCCGCCGGTGAAGCGCGCGAGAAAGTTCGCGGCCCACGCGCTCTGCAGCAGCCGTTGGCCCCAGGAGGCAGGCATCGTACCCGCGATCTCGGCCACGCGCGGCTTCATGTACTCGGTGACCGCGAGCAGTTGATCCGGCGCGACGCGCATTTCGCTGCGCACCTCGGCCATGCGTGCTGCGCGCGTCTTAAGGTCGGCGACCCGGATCGTGTCCTCAAAGCTCATCCACAACGCAAGGCTGCGCGCCGTGGCTTCGCTGAGCGACCAGTCATTCGTTGCCTCCGCATGGGGGGCTTCAAGGCGCGCGATCCGCTCGATTCTGTCCATGTAGAGGCCGGCGTACGCCACATCCTGGTAGTCCGCCAGCCGCCGCGCGCCAGCGAGCGCCAGCGGCTGCACCGCAGCAGGCAGCGCCGCGAGGCGCCTCAGAATATTCTGAAGCCCAGGGGTGCGGCCATGCGTCGGGACGTCGCCCACGAGTTTTGCGGGTGCCGCTGCTGCAAGCTGCGCGACCGTCCCTGCCGCTGCCGCCTGGTATGCATCTTCGAAAGCGGCGAGATTGGTCTCTACTGCAAGGCCGCCGCGGCGTATTGCCGCTCGAAAAGCCTCCTTGCTGAAGGGCAGCACGGCGCTGCCGGCGATCGCCCCCAGGAGCACCGCGCTGATGACACTCTCGCGCTGCGCCGCCATGGCCGCCATGTCAAATAGAATGAAGCGTTGCGCCTGCAGGCGCGCGATGGCGATGATCTCGGCTTCGGTTGCCACCGCGCGTCCCATGGCGCTGCGCTCGCTGATCGTATATTCGCGGTGCGAGGAGGCGATGAGCGTGGTCCGTTCGGGTGTCACAAGCCCCCGCGCCATCGCGCGCCCGGCTTCCACGAGCTCAGCGGCGACGACGCAATCGACGTCGCCTGCAACCGGCATCAGCGCCATGACGGGCTCGCGTCCGTTGGCATCGGGCGACTGGCGCGGGAAGAACTCAAGATAGTACAGAGTGGCGCCCGTGCGCTGTGCAACCCCCGGAACCGACGTCGACTGCACGAGATAGGAGTTGGCCTCGGCGATCTCAATCAGCCAGCCTGTCAGGACGGCGCCGCCCTGGCCGCCGAGCGCCGCGATAGCGAGTTTGAAAGGCGTCACGCTCACAGTGCGTAGCGCAGCCGCTCGCGCTCCGCGCGTCTCTGCAGCGCGCCGATCACGCCTGCGCGCAGCGCATAGAGCAGCCGGTCCCAACGAGTAGGGTTGTAGATGATGTCCGCACGGTAGAACGACGGGCACAGCACCGCCGCGTGCGCAACCTCGCCGCACACGCCGCAGCCGACACATGAGTTGTCGACATGCGCGACGGGATCCGTGCGCAGCGGATCAGGATTCGGTTTGACCGTGAGCGACGGACATCCCGAGAGTCGAATGCAGGAGTGATCGCCGGTACAGAGCGCCGCATCGATGCCAAAGCGCTCGCGCATCACCCGCTTGCCCTCGGCGACGGCCTTCTTGAACAGCGGGCGCACGCGGCGTTGCCTATTGAGCTGGCACTCGCCCTCGGCAACGATCACTTTGGGCCCGCTGTAATTCGTTGTCAGTGCCTCGCGCAGGACGGCAAGAGTCTCGCGCATGTCATAGGTGTGCACGCGCCTGACCCACTTCACGCCGATGCCTTTGACGGCATTCAGTATCGACTGATTGGCGGCGCGCTCCTTCGGCGGCGCGCGCGAGGAGAGGATGTCCTGGCCGCCGGTTGCGGCGGAGTAGCCGTTGTCGACGATGACGGTGACGGCATCGTGCCGGTTGAAGACCGCGTTGCCGATGCCGCTCGTGAGGCCGTTGTGCCAAAAGCCGCCGTCACCCATGACTGCGACGGCGCGCCGCTTGGAAGGCGCGCTGAATGCCGATGCCCCGGCGGCCCCGAGGCCATACCCCATGATGCTATTGCCCATATTGAAAGGCGGCAGCGTCGCAAAGGAGTGGCAGCCGATATCGGAGCTGATATGCAGCGCACCCAACTCGCGCTGCACGAGCTTGATCGCCGAGAACAGCGGCCGCTCCGGACAGCCGGTGCATAATCCCGAAGGCCGCTGCGGCACAAGAGCGGCCAATTTCCCGGAGGGCACGAGTGCAGTTTCGCGCCCTGCGGCGGGCGCGGCACTGGCCGGCGCCTTGATTTCACGCGGCAGCCAGCGGCCGAGGAACTCGCCCAGACCTTTCCTCAGCACATCGCCCGTGTATTCGCCGGCCATCGGCAGCACCTCCTTGCCGACGATGCGCGTTCCGGCAGCGTGCTGGTGCAGAATGCGGCACAGTGCCTGTTCGATGAATTCTGGCTGGCCTTCCTCAACCACGAGCACCGCGCGCTTGCCCGCGCAAAAACTCACGATTTCGTCCGGAATCAAGGGATAGGTCACGTTGAGTATGTACAGCGGCACCGCGCTCGTCCCAAACGCATCGGCGTATCCGAGCAGTTCCAGCGAGCGCAGTACGCTGTTATAGAGGCCTCCTTGCAGGATAAGGCCCACATCGGCCGCGCCACCGGTCATCTCGTTGAGCCGCCGGCTCGCGATGAAGCGTTGCGCGGCCGGCAGTCGCGTCTCGATCTTCTCCTTTTCCTGTGCAAACGTGGACGGGGGCAGGATGATGCGACTGTAATCGCGCGACGGCGCGGCGAGCGCATCGCCTGCTGAGAATTTTGGCGGTCGGTTGGCCTTGGCGGTGAATCGACCGTAGAGGTGACAGGCACGGATGCGCAGCATGAGCATGACCGGCGAGTGACTCGCCTCGGAAAGCTCGAATCCCTCCTCCACCGCGCGCACGATCGCCGGCAGATTGGGCTTTGGATCGAGAAGCCACATCTGCGACTTCATAGCAAAGGCGTGCGTGCGCTCCTGCATGATGCTCGCGCCTTCGCCGTAGTCCTCGCCCAATATGACAAGTGCTCCTCCTTTGACGCCGGAGGAGGCAAGATTCGCCAACGCGTCCGCGGCGACATTGGTGCCGACGGTCGACTTCCACGTTACGGCTCCGCGCATCGGATAGTTGATTGAGGCCGCCAGCATCGCCGCCGCAGTCGCCTCGCTCGCGCTCGCTTCGAAATGCACGCCGAGCTCATCCAGTATGGGCTGGGAGTCCGCGAGCACATCCATCAGATGGGAGATCGGCGCGCCCTGATAGCCACCGACATATGCGACCCCGGACTGCAGGAGGGCCTTGGTGACGGCGAGGATCCCCTCGCCGCGAAATTCCTGACCATCGCCCAGGCGCAGCGACTCGACTTCCCGTGCAAATGATCGCTCGGCCACGGGCTCAACCCCCGGCCGGCACAAGCGCGAGTACGCGCAGCGGGCTGCCGGAGCCATTTACGATTTTTAGCGGCGGCGCAATCACGATGGCACCGGTCGGCGGCAGCTTATCGAGATTAGTGAGGCTTGCGAGCCCAAACCTGTTGGCGCCGTGCATGATCGTATGGCAGGGAAACATGGGGTCGAAGGTCGCGGCCTGACCGGCATCAGTGCCGACAGTCTCAACTCCAATGCCCAATATATCCCGCTCCTTGGCAAGAAAGGGTACGCACTTAGGATGTATCCCGGGCGTGTGCGGTCCGTCGTCCTTGATGTTGAGAAATTCCGTGGGGTCGGTGCGCTTGGACCAATCGGTGCGTACGAGCACCCAGGCATGCGCAGGAATGCGTCCGTGTCGAGCCTCCCATGCCTCGATGACCGGAATAGTCAGGAGGAAATCCGCATTGGCGTGCGTACCCGCGGCCACGTCGATGACACAGGCCGGGCCTATAAAGCGATCCACGGGAATGGAGTGCGTGGCGTTGTTGGGATAGTCCTTGCCGGTCACCCAGTGAATCGGGGCGTCGAAGTGCGTGCCGGTGTGCTCCCCGCACGCGAAGTTGTTCCAGTACCAGGCAGGTCCACGCTCATCGTAGTGGGAGATCTCGGTCATCGAGAAGGCGTTGGAAGGCGCGAACTGCGGTGGCAGGCGAATGACCGGGGTCGCCGGCTCAAGCGCAACCGTCAGATCGACCACACGGATGGTGCCGGTCAGGATACCTGCGCTTAGCGCAGCTAAGGTATTGGCTTCCTTCGTCATGTGCCCTCCCTTAGGGCTTTGCGTGGAATGTGATCAATATACGCCCAATGGATACACTCATCATGCATCCCACCTGGGCGCCGTCAGCCTGCGTTTGCCATCGGTGCTAAGCGCAGTTTGCGGCTCATCAAGCCCCTGCCGATCCCAGCGCGAGCAGGTAACCTGCCGATGGCGCTGATCGAGCGCCTCGCAATAGTTGGTATAGGTGCATAGACGCACTTCCTGGCCGCGGCCCAGCCGCACTTTGCGAAACCAGTCCGGATCCGCAAGCGACTGGCGTGCGAAGCCGATAATGTCGGCGTGCCCTGCAGCCAGCGCCGCTTCGGCCTGGGCGAAGTTGTGTATGCCGCCAGCGACCACCACCGGAATGTGCGAGCCGCTCGCATGCAGGCGCGCGCGCACCTGCGCCGCCGGAGCAAGATTGCGTCCGAAGGGGCCCTGCGCATCCGAGTAATAGGAAGGCATGCACTCATAGCCGCTTTGCCCGGTGTACGGATAGGCCGCCTCCCCCACCTTGGGCTGGCTCGCATCCTCAAATTTTCCACCGCGCGACAGCGAGATGTAGTCAAGTCCCGCCGCGGCGAGCTCGCAGGCGAAGAAGGCGCTGTCAGCAAGGGTGCTGCCGCCGGCGATGCATTCCTCGGTGAGGATGCGGCAGCCGACGACGCTGTCGCGGCCCACGGCGGCGCGCACCCGCCGGCACACTTCTCGCGGCAGGCGCACGCGTCCCTCAAGATCGCCGCCGTAACCATCGCGCCGGTCATTCAAGCGCGACAGAAATGAGGCCATGGTATAGGCGTGCGCATAGTGCAGCTCCACGCCGTCAAATCCCGCGCGGCGCGCGCGTTCGGCGGCCTGCGAGAAGAGCGCCGGCAGCACGCGCGGCAGCTCTTCGATATGCGCCTGCTCGATATCCGTCACGCGCTCACGATAGCCCGTCTGCAATGACTGTACTTCACGTGCTGTCAGCACTGCGTTGAGCGCATCCGCATCCAGACTCGCCAGCCAACGGCGAATGTCCGCCTCGGCCGCTTCGGGTTGCCCGAATGCCGCGCGGTGCGCGGCTGTTATCGCAAGGTAGCGCTCGAAGAATTTCGCAGGATCGGGACGGCGCCGGATCGAGAGGAAATCGATGATCTGAATGAAGAGCCTGGTGTGCCCACCGCTCGCCTCGCGTACGGTACGCACGAGCTCACTCAGGCCGGGAATGAACCGGTCGTGCCCGATACGCAAGAGAGGTCCGCTCGGAACGTCACGGATCCCCGTCGCCTCGACCACCAGGGCGGCGGGCTGCCCGCGCGCGAAGCGCTCATACCACCCGAGCACTTCGGGAGTGACGTCGCCATTCTCCGTCGCACGCCATGGGACCATCGCCGGCACCCAGGTTCGATGTGCAAGCACGACCGGGCCTACGCGAATGGGCGAAAAAAGCCGCGACTTCGTCGCAGCTTCGGCCGTGGGCCAGACACCGGGTGCGGAGTCATGGCGTATTCGTTCCGGCGGTCGCCACATTGGCCGGCGCCTTAATCCACGTCCGGGACGACGGCGGTGGCTTCGATTTCAACCTTAGCCTGTGATTCCATCAGCGCAACCACCTGCACGACGCTCATGGCCGGAAAGTGCCGCCCCATCACCGCGCGGTAGTTTGCGCCGATGTCCTTGAGGGCAGCGTAGTACTCCTCGCGGCTGGTTACGTACCAAACCAGACGCGTCACATGCTCGGCCCGTGCGCCTGCTTCGGCAAGGACCGCCATGACATTTTCAAGCGCCACCTTCACCTGCTCTGCGAGGTGGGCAGTCGCGAAGCGCCCGGCGCTGTCCCAGCCAACTTGGCCGGCGACGAAGACGAGCCGGCCGCGTGCGGCGATGCCATGACTGAACCCTTTCGGTCGCGCCCAATGCGCGGGCTGCAAAATCTGCGGTGGCGCGCTCTTCATGGGTTGGGCGCCCCGTCGCGGGGCTTCAACAGCGCCCGCGCAATGATCAGTTTTTGCACCTCGGTTGCTCCTTCGTAGATCCTGAGCACGCGCACGTCCCGATACAGCCTCTCGATGATGTGCCCACGCTCGATCCCGCGGCCGCCAAACATCTGCAACGCCCGGTCTATTACACGCTGCGCGGCTTCGGTTGCTGTCATCTTCGCCATGGCCGCCTCGAGCGTGACGTTGTGGCCGGTGTCGCGGCGCCACGCCGCGTGATACGTAAGGAGCGTCGCCGCCTGCAGATCTGTGGCCATTTCGGCAAGCGCTGCCTGCGTCAGCTGAAAATCGGCGAGCGCCTGGCCGAACATGCGGCGCGTGCGAACGTAACGCAGCGCCTCCTCGAGAGCACGCCGGGCGAAGCCGAGCGCGGCGGCGGCGACTGAGGTGCGGAAGATATCGAGGGTACGCAATGCGAGCTTGAATCCGTCCCCTTCCGCGCCCAGGCGCTGGAGGGCGGCAACCCGGCAGCTGCTGAAGCGCAGCATCGCCAGCGGGTGCGGCGACATTGACTCGATGCGCTCCTCGATGCGCAGGCCCGGCGCGGCCGCGTCCACCACGAACGCACTGATGCCCTGCGCGCGGGCCGAACCGTCGGCACGCATCTGCGCCGGGGCGGTGCGGGCAAACACACAGTAAAAATCCGCGATGCCGCCATTCGAGATCCACGTCTTGCAACCGTCCAATACATAATCCGCGCCGTCCGCGCGCGCGCAGCACTCCATCGCGGCGACATCGGAGCCGGCTTGCGGTTCGGAGAGCGCGAACGCTGCGATGGCGGTGCCCGCCGCCACACCCGGCAGGTAACGGGCCTTCAGCTCCGCGGAGCCCGCGAGTGAGATAGGAGCACTGCCCAGACCCTGCATCGCAAAGGCGAAATCCGCCAATGGATCGTGCCACGCCAGAACCTCACGCAACAGTGCAAGACTGCGCACGTCAAAATCGGCAAATGCCCCGCCATCTTCGGCGCGGATGCAATAACGCAGAAAGCCCGCGCGGCCCAAGGCCGCGACGACGCGGCGGCACTGTGCGTCCACTGCCGCAACTTCCTCGGAGTGCCCGACCGCGCCCAGGTGCTCACGCGCCCAATCTTGCGCGCATGCGGCAAGCTCGCGATGTGCGGGGCTGAAAAAGGGGCTCTCCAAATGGGCGAGCGGCTGCATTTGCATCAATCGCCTTTGAAAGTCGGCCGCTGCTTGCTGGCGAAGGCGCGATAGGCACGCTGGAAATCCTCGGTCTGCATGCACGCGGCCTGCGCCTGAGCCTCGGCCTCTATCGCTGCTTCAATGGAGAGATTCCATTCCCGATGCAGCATCTGCTTCGTCATTGCATGAGCGAGTGTAGGGCCGCGCGCGATCTCGGTCGCGAGCGCAAGCGCCTGGGCGTCGAGTTCCTCCGCTGGCACGATGCGGTTGAAGAATCCCCAGGCATCGCCCTCCTGGGAGGTCATCACGCGGCCGAGGTACAGCAGTTCCGAGGCCCGCCCCTGGCCGATGATCCGCGGCAAAATTGCGCAGGCACCCATGTCGCAGCCCGCAAGACCTACTCGTGTAAACAAGAACGCGGTGCGGGCATTCGCGGTACCGAGGCGCAGGTCTGCGGCCATGGCGATACATGCGCCCGCGCCGGCACAGACGCCATCGACCGCGGCAATGATCGGCTGCGGACATAGCCGCATCTGCAGCACCAGATCCCCGGTCATCCGTGTGAACTTAAGAAGTTCCTCGCCGCCCATGCGCGTCAGCGGCCCGATGATCTCGTGCACGTCTCCGCCGGAGCAGAAGTTGCCGCCCGCACCGCTGATGACGACTGCCTTCACTTCGCTCGTCGCGCCAAGGCCGCGGAACAGGGCGCACAGCTCGGCGTAGGAATCGAACGTCAGCGGGTTCTTGCGCTCCGGGCGATTTAGCGTGACGACACCGACTTCACCTTCCATGCGCCACAGAAAGTGCTGCGGCACAAACTGCGCATAGCTCATGAGCGCGGCCCGCCGTCAGCTAGGAGGCGCCGGGTCGCGCTCCTCTTCAAGGCCGCGAGCAGATCCGCCAGGAGAGACTTCTCTTTCACGCTAAGATCGTCAAAGAGATCGACGACCCAGCGCTCGTGTTCGGCCGCCATACGCTGAAACTGCTGCTCGCCCGCCTTGGTGAGCCGTACACGCAAGGCGCGCTGGTCTTGCGGATCCGTGGCGCGCGCGACCAGACCCTCCTCTTCGAGCATATCGGTGATTCCGGTAACGTTGCCGCCGGTAACCATGAGGCGCCGCGTGAGTTCACCCATCTTCAGGCCCTCAGGGACGCGCTCGAGCTGCGCCATGAGGTCGAAGCGCGGCAGCGTAGTGGCGAACTGTGCCTGCAGCTTTTGGCGCACGTGGTTGCCGATGAGGTTCGAGCAGGCGAGCATGCGCAGCCAAACGCGCAGTGACTGATGATGATCGCTCGTCACGCGTGTTTCAGCATCGAGCGCGGCTTCTTCCCAATCCCGAAGTTTAGCCTTCGTCATACCATTACTTCTCCGCCGGCAATGCTGACACATTGGCCGGTGATGCTCGCAGTGTGCGGCCCACACAGCCACAGGACTGCCTGTGCAATCTCCTGCGGCTGAATGAGGCGCCGTTGCGGATTGGTGCGCACCAGCGCCGCGCGTGCCTCTTCGGCCGAGCGTCCCGTCTGGCTCATGATCGTACTGACGGCATCACGCACAATGTCGGTGTCAGTGTAGCCAGGGCAGATCGCGTTTACGGTGACGCCGCTCATTGCAAGCTCGAGTGCGAGTGCGCGCGTCAGCCCGACGACGCCATGTTTTGATGCGGTGTATGCCGTGACATACGGGTAGCCGCGCAGGCCCGCGGTGCTTGCGATGTTGACGACGCGTCCGTACGAGATTTTCAACATTCCAGGCAGTACCGCGCGAGTGCACAGATACGTGCCCGTCAGATTAACCGCGAGCATGCGCTGCCAGAGCGCCTCGTCCGTCTTGATGAAGGGCGCGCTGGCCGCCTGTCCTGCATTATTAATCAGTATCTGTATCGGCCCGAAATGCGCCTGCGCCCGCTCCATCGCGGCGCCGACGGCGGCGCTGTCGGAGACGTCGGCGGCAACCGTCAACGCCTCGCTGCCAGGCTGCGCCGCCGCGAGTTTTTCGGCTGCCGCGCGCAACGTCTCAGCATCACGGCCTAGGAGGCTCACGCGCGCGCCCTCTGCCGCAAGTCCGTGTGCGATCGCCGCCCCGATGCCGCGCCCGGCACCTGTGATTACGGCGTGGCGGCCTGCAAGGATGCCCGTGCTCATACCGGTTCCGCCGCTTGCGAGGCTCGTTGCAAGTTGCGTTCAAGCTGGCTCTTCGCCGCTCGATAGGGCTCCGGCCACCATTGTGCGTCGTATCGCTGCCGCGCCGCGGCCTCAAGCGTCCATGCAGAGTTCGCTAGGTGCGGACGCGCGATGGCACACAGGTCAGCGCGGCCCGCGGCGACAATCGAGTTCACATGATCCGGCTCAAAAATATTGCCAACGGCGATCGTTGCGATGCCGACCTCGTTGCGGATGCGGTCGGCGAACGGCGCCTGCCACATCCGGCCGTACACCGGCGCCTGTGCTGCGACGGTCTGGCCCGTCGACACATCGATGATGTCCGCGCCAGCGCTCTTGAAGGCCGTGGCAATGTGCAGCATATCCGCTTCGGTGAGTCCGCCGGGCGCCCAATCGGTTGCGGAAATGCGCACCGAAATCGGCCTGTCCTGCGGCCACGACGCTCTGACGGCGGCGAACACCTCCAGAGGAAAGCGCTCGCGATTTTCGATCGAGCCGCCGTACTCGTCGGTTCGTCGATTCGTCAGAGGCGAGAGGAAGCTTGCCAGGAGATATCCGTGCGCCATGTGCAGTTCGAGCATGTCAAAATCCGCCGCACTGCCGAAGCGCGTCGCATTCACGAAATCATCACGCACCTTGTCCATGTCCGCCCGCGTCATCGGCCGGGGCGTCTGGCTTATGCCTTCAAGATAGGGCTCGGCGGAGGGCGCAACGATCGTCCAGTTGTCCGTCGCGAGCGGATGGTCCGGTTCCTGCCACCCAAGCTGCGTTGAGCCCTTGCGACCACTATGACCGAGCTGCAGACAGAACTTGGTGAGCGAGTTCTGATGCACGAAGGCGACGATTCTCTGCCAGGCATCGCGCTGGGCGGCGTTCCACAGCCCGGTGCAGCCATAAGTGATGCGCCCTTCCGGGGACACGCAGGTCATTTCAGTAAAGATGAGGCCCGCGCCGCCGAGTGCGCGGCTGCCGTAGTGGACAAAGTGCCACTCTCCCGGCAGACCGTCGCGCGCCATGTACTGCGCCATGGGCGATACGATCACACGGTTCGCAAGCTTAAGTCCCCGCAGCGTCAGCGGCAGGAACATCGGCGGGCGTGGCTCGGTGTGCGCGCCGCAGCGCCCTGCGAGCCAACGTTCATGCTCCTCCACAAAGGCAGGGTCACGCAGTTTCAAATTCTCATGCCCGATTCTTTGGCTGCCGGTAAGCAGACTGTAAGCAAACTGCCGTGGCGGCAAGCGCATATGGCGTGCCACGTTCTCGAACCATTCCATCCGATTGCGCGCCGCGCTTTGCAGCTTCAACACCTCGACGCTGCGCTCCTCCTGATATGCCACGAGCGCCCCGGAAAGCTCTCTTGCACCGGCCGCATGGCGCGCAAGGCTGATCGCATCCTCCATCGCAAGCTTGGTGCCGGAACCGATGGAAAAATGTGCCGTGTGCGCCGCATCGCCGATGAGCGCGAGCTTGCCGTGGTGCCAGCGTCGGCAAAGAACCCGGTGAAAATTCAACCACGGCGCCTGCTTCAGGTGTCCCGCATTGCTTTGCAGTGCGTGGCCGCCCAGGTAACGGGCAAAGAGCTCTTCACAAAACTCGACCGAGCGCCGCGTGTCGGCGCGGTCAAGACCATGCGCTTTCCAGGTCTCCTCGCGCGTCTCAACGATGACAGTCGATAAATCGCGGCTGAATTGGTAAGCATGGATCTGAAACCAGCCGTGCTCGGTCTCTTCAAAAGCAAAGGTAAATTCGGGGAACACCTGCGTCGTGCCAAGCCACATGAAGCGGCATTTGCGCACGTCCACATCGGGGCCAAAGACGGAGGCGTAGCGAGCGCGCGTGGCACTGTTGACGCCGTCAGCGCCCACGATGAGGTCCGCATCTGCGAATTCGGCGTCGCTCTTCACCTCATGCTGAAAGTGCTGCGCTACCCCGAGTTCGGCCGCTCGTTCCTGCAGCAACGTCAGCAAGCGCACGCGACCGATGCCGCTGAACCCATGTCCGCGACTTAGGAAGCGCTCACCGCGCAGGTGAATTGCGATGTCGTCCCAATGACGCAGGTCAGCGATGATGGCGGCGTGCGATGGCGCGTCGGCCGCTTGGAAGTTCTCCATTGTCTGGTCTGAGAATACGACGCCCCACCCGAACGTATCGGCGGGCCGATTGCGTTCGCAGACGTCGACATGCGTCCGCGGCAGCGCCTTCTTCAGCAGGATGGCTGCATAAAGCCCGGCCGGCCCCCCACCCACGCACACGATGCGCTTCATATAAGAGGTGTATATGGATTTACTTTAGATGTCAAGCATCTTGGACGCCCGAGGATCTCGTCCGTGGGATGCAGCGCGGCTGGCCAGCCACGTCCGATCCTTAGTAATTGATGGCGGGATTGTCGCCCGGGTAGATCACCCCGACGACATCGAAGCCACCCGGTGTCGTGCACTGCACGGAATGCAGCTGCTTGCGTGGCAGGAACAGCACATCTCCAGGCCCTACCGTCGTCTTCGTCCTCTCGGCCCATACAACGCCCGCGCCGTTCAAGAAAATCAGCGCCTCTTCATACAGGTGCCGGTGCGGCTCGGCTTTGGAAAGCGGGATCGTGCCGATGAACTGGGTAACCACTGTCGAGCTGTGCTCGCGATTGACGAGCAGCTGATAGTAGCGCTCAGCCATCTTTTGGCGCTGCGAGGGATCGACTCGCGCACGGCGCTGTGGATATTCGGCTTCAAAGCCGCTTGGCATCTGCTCCAGCCAGACTAGATCCTCGCTGCCCGGCCCATTGGAGATGAATACCGTCAGCGGCGTCTCGGCGTGCATGCGGTAGGCTTCGCTTGGCCGGATGTAGACGCCCGTCAAAGGACCGACCGTGAAGCGGCGCCCGCTAATCTCGATCTCGCCGTCACCTGCCGTTACGAACAGCACCGTGTGCCGGCCGTCCGCGGAGATGACCGGCGATGCGCCGCGGTCGACCTTGGCATAGAACTGAGATTGGTAAAGCGCTCCCATGGCCGGGCTGATCACCGCCGCATACTCCATCACGCCGCGGCGGGAGAGCGCAGCGCGGGCGGTTGAGAAGACATAGCACTGGCCGTCGAGTTTGACCGTGGGCCCCGTGCCCGCCGACACCAGTAGCACCTGCTGATTCTCCGCACTGTGCGGGTCGTCCTCACGGTAGCCGCCGGCCAGGTTGCTGTGGGCGCCGTCGCAGAACGGTCCTGTGCCAGTGTGCTTGCAGCCGCAGAAGATGACCTCCTCGTCCCGCTCGGCCTTGAAGGGGATCGGGAGAAAGGCAGTGCCCGCATGCGAGCCGTCGCAGAACGGCTGCTGCTTCGAGCGTCCGCAGCTGCACCACAGATAGCGCTTGCCGGCCTTGATCTCGTAATAGAAGCCCTTGCGACTGGCAACAGTCGGGCGGTCAGTGCCGCCGCCGCTCATCGCGCCTCTCTCAGCACGCCGTCGGCACCGCGCCGCAGCGGATGAATGTGCGTCGGCAGAGGGGCGCCGGACTGCTGTTGCAACGTCATGCCTAGAGGCCAGCTTGCGGGGGCTATCGCGACATAGCGCGCAAACCCACCCGTGCCACCCTCGAACTTCGCGAAGCCGATCGCAATGAGCGCCCCGCTTTCCGGAACCTGATCGAGATTCGCCACACCCTCGGCTTGAGCGAAGTTGTGCTTCAGTAGCCAAGTCTCTCCAATGAATTTCGGAGCCGTATTGTCAGTATCCAACGGTTCGTGCCCGTGCATGAGAACATGCCGATCCAGATACAAATACTTGAGCGCCGCCAAGGTGACGCCGGGAAACGGCTGCGTCGTGAAGCGCTTGGGATCATTCCATTTTCGCGACCAGTCGGATCGAATCATGACCACGGATCCAGCGGGGATCGGTCCGTGCCGCCGTTCCCAATCCTTTATATCGGCGACAGTCGCCTGGTAGCCGGGATCAACGACAACCTTTGCAGCGACATTGACGACCACTAATGGGCGTAGCGCTACGGTAGGCGGGACATCGCTGATGGTTGCTCCATGATCATTCTCGTGCGCCGGTGGCCCGAACTGAGTGCCGATATGGTCCATCGGCAACTCATAGGCCGTAATCGCCACGCCCAACTTCTCGTAGGAAAAGGGCTCTCCTTTCTCGATGACGCCCGGCATGGCGACCCCGGCCAGTGCCGGCCCCACCTTGAAGTCTGAAAATCCTTCGCCGATCGGGCCGCCCGGCGCTATGGCGTGAGTCAGGTCTACGTATTTGGCGTGACTCAGAACTGAATCGTAGAAGTCCCAGAGTGGCATGCCCTCGGCTCTCTGGTCACCAGCGAGCCCCGGCTGAGCGGCAACTACCGACAGCGCCGACCCAACGAGAAACGGCAGGACCCAACGCACGACCTACCTCCCAATCCCTCGAGCACTACAGGGCACCATGAGTGCGAAGCAGTCATGGCGCGGTTACGATTGTAAGCTACCTAGAAGGTCCGAGTGAGCGTAACGCCGATTGTCCGCGGCTGCACCGTCAGAAGCGCGTCGGGGTCCTGCGTGGAATTGATTGCCGATACCTGAGCGCGTTTGTTGGTCAGATTGCGCGCGAAGGCGGTTACACTCCACGGGCCCTCGATGCCTCCCACCCGCAAGCCCACCAACGTGTAGGGGGCAAGCGGTATGTTGAAGGAATTGGAGGTGAAATATGACTCCACCCCGTCGCGGTAGGTCACATCCGTTGCCACCATGCCATCCCAGCCATTCACGAGGGGTCGCCTGTACGTTAATCCGAGGCTGAACTGATATTTGGGCACATTAGGAATGACATCGCCGGTCAAACCGAGCGTGGGATTCGCTTTGTACGCGGCGGCGCTGGCGCCCTGTGCGAGATAGGCATCCGTATAGGATCCGGCGAAACTGGCAGTCAGGTATTCAACAGGGTGGGCTGTGAATTCGAACTCCACTCCCTTGACTTTAGCTTCGCCGGCGTTGGCCTGGAACATGAACGCTCCGTCGGCGGTGGTCTCCTGCACCTGAATGTCGTTCCAACGGATGAAATAGGCATCGATCTGATAGTCGAACAGGCCGTTGAATAGCCGTCCTTTGGCGCCGATTTCATAGTTGGTGAGCGAGTCGGGCGCATAGGTTGCTGGAATCGGCTCAAAGGGCTCGCTGATCGCGTTCAGACCGCCGCTGCGGAAACCGGTGGAGACGGTCGTGTAACCCAAGAGGCTGTCACTGAACTTGTAGCTGAGATCGCCCTTCCAAGTGAATTTGTTGAAAGTCTGATTCGGGTCGGGCAGCGCTACCAACGTCGGTCCGGGTGGAAAGCCGCCGAACGGATGAGTCTGCACCTGCACCCCCTCCAGACTCTCCGTGAAGTAGCGTACGCCAGCGACCGCCGTCCAGGCATTGGTGATCTTCCAGGTCACTTCACCGAAACCCGCATATGAGGTCGTCGATCGCTCGTCCGTGCGCCCGAAGAACGTGGTGCCCGCGCCGGGAAAAGTAAGCGCATCGCAGCTGTTGTTGTCGCAGAACGGGCCGGTGGGCAGGCCGAGGCCATTGGTCGTGATGACGTCCACGGTGAGAAGCTGGTGATCGTGCTCGCGGTAGACACCCGTAACGAAGTTGACGGGGGAATCGAACGCGCTCGCGTAGCGAATTTCGCTCGAGGTCACGTCGCGATCGCGCGGTTCGAAGGTCTCGGCGGGCACGGGAATACCAAATGAAACCAGAATGGGCGTCGAATCGAAGCTGAAGTCGGTCCGGCGATTGTACTCATTGGCAGTTCCGGTCACAGTACCGACGCCGGTGTCGTATGTGATGGTGGTGCCGAAGACCACGAGGTTGTCACTCCAGGGACTTTGCGTCAGATCGGTGTTGCACAGGTCACATCCCTGCACCGGCTTGATAGGTCCGCCATTGAAAGCCGTCGTCCCGGCAGGCGTGTAGCGCGATGAGCCGCCGGAAGTCTCCGTCTGCGCGGTATAGGTGGCGTCGATGGTCAGCCTGTCCGTCGGCTGAAAACGCAGGATGGCCCGCGCGCCGCCCACGTCGTCATCATTGACACCTTTCAGGTAGCCGAGGGCCTGGACAGGCTCAGGCTGGTAATTCGGCGTGCTGGTCGTGCTGGTATTGGAGAGCGCAGTGACGGAGGTGCCCACCCGAATCTGATTGACATAGCCGCTGTCGTAGAGTTTCCATCCCACCATGCGCAGCGCCAACACACCATCGACGATGGGCAGATTGAGCGCGCCGTTGACGTTGTAGTTCCCGCTGGCTTGTGCGGTCTCCGAGCCTTCCAGGGTCACGTAGCCGCCGAGATTGTTGAGATCGGGCGTCTTGGGAATGAAGCGGATCGTACCGCTCATGGAACTCGCACCGTACAGCGTCCCCTGCGGACCGCGCAGAACCTCGATGTGATCCATGTCGTACAGGCGGATATCGGACTCGAATCCACCGCCGTCGTCGCTATTGGTCCCGCTTATCACCGCCTCCCCGTAGTAGACACCGGTCGTGGAATCGCCGGTGGAATTGATGCCACGGATGACATACTTTTTGTCGCCGGGGCCCAGATCCTGAATCGAAAGGCCGGGAATGTCCCCGGCGATGCTCATGATCCCGGACGCGCCGGCGCTCTGCAGCGCATCGCCGCTGATCGCTTGGATCGAGGCGGGCACGTCAAGCACCTTTTGGGCGTTGAGCTTGTTGGCCGTGACGACCACCTCCGTGAGCGCTGAGGCGTCAGTAGAACCTTGCGACTGATCCGCCGCTGTAACCGGCGCAGCCGCAAGCAGCGCACTGATGCCGGCGCTCGCAGCGAGCGCCCAGCCGAAGACCCTGTAAGTAGAAGTTTGCCGTAGCCCGATTGCATAACGTCGCATCGGTAATCCCCTGTGTTGTGCAATTACGATATGAGTTCTCATATGAAATATCAAGCGGCTGCCGCACGTGTTGCGCGCAGGGCACACACCAGGCTCCATTTTCGAGCAGACGCCTTGCGGCGCCGCCCGCCGATGCGGCGTTCAGGCGCTTTAGCTCGCCATGTTGTGGCTCAAACGGCGAATCAGCGCGAAGGCCGCCGCAACTTCCGGCCGCGAGAGCCCTTTCAGAAGACGTGTCTGGCGGCGGCGCACTACAACGTTGAGTGACTTGAACAGCGCGCGACCTTTAGCGGTGAGGAACACCTCGACGTAGCGCGCATCGTCGCGCCGCGGGATGCGGCGGATGCATTCTTCCTTTTCCATGCTCATCAATGCTCGGCTGAGCGCTGACTGCTGCATCATGGCGCGCTCGACGATTTCGTTGATCGTGACGCCATCCCCCATCGCGAGTACCGCAAGAATCCTCCAGCGGGTCACGTTGATTCCCTCACGCCGCAGCTTTTCGATCAGGTCGCAGTTCAACTGGTAAGCCAGGCGCGCGATCAGGTGTGGCAGAAAGTCGTCGAAGGCAGCTTGCTGAGCGGTTTTCAAATGCGTGCTCACCGTGGGCTAAAAAGGATTCCGGCCGTCGAGAATGCCTGCCAATTTGGCTGCATCGATGTTGCCACCGGAGACGATGCAAACGATGTTACCGCCGCCTGCCATGGAGGCCACGGCCGCTGCCACCGAGGCTGCGCCCGCCGCTTCGGCGATCACGTGGTGACGCGATGCAAGCATGCGGATCGCGTCTGTGATCTGCGCAAACGATACGCATACGGCCACATCCACGTTCTGACGGACGAGCGGCCACATCTCTGCGAGCACGGTGGTGCTGCCCATGCCATCAACGAAGCTTTGAGAGTGAGCGACCGTGACCGGCCGGCCGCTCGCCAGTGCAGCTGCTGCGGGCTGCGAAGCCGCCGATTCCGCAGCGACCATGCGCACCGCTCGCCCCAGGCGCCGCATCACCGAGCCGATGCCGCTGATCAAACCGCCGCCGCCAAAGGGCACGACCACAGCGTCCACATCTGGCAGGTCCTCGAAGATCTCGGCGCCGATAGTCGCATTGCCCGCGACCACGGCGGACTCGGCCACCGGATGGACGAACTCGCCCTGCACCCCGTCGAAGCTGCGGCTAGTCAACGCTGCCCACCACTGGTCGAAGGGCACCCGAATTACCATCGCGCCCAAATTGGCAAGAGCTGTGGCCTTGATGGCTGCCGAAGTCTCCGGCACGATGACTGTGATCGGCACGCCGATTTCACGGGCGGCAAAGGCGAGCCCCTGGCCGAAGTTGCCGGCGCTCGCGGTCAACACGCCACGCTGCAAGCGCTGCGGATCTATAGTTTTCAGCATGTTGACCGCGGGTCGAATCTTGAACGATCCCAGGGGCTGCAGGTTCTCGAGCTTGAGGTAGACGTTTGTCCGCGGAATGTCAGCGTTCAACTTTAATAGCGGCGTGCGAATTGCGCGGCCGCGGATGTTGTCGCGAGCGGCCGCCACATCCTCCTTTGTCGGCAGTCGCAAGCGAGGAACATCCACGGGCGCCACGCCTTCAGAATTCAACGAGCTGGCCGACGCCGCGCGCCTGCGCCTTCTCGAGTACATAGTGCGCAGAGGCGAGGTCCTGCGGCGCGATACCCAGTGACTTGTAGAGCGTTACGTCGCTTGGCGCGCGCCGCCCTGGCTTGGAGCCGTTCGCGACCTCACCGATCTCCGCCAGAATGTGCTCGGGTGTAATGGCCTGTGAGCGCAAGGCACGCAAGTATTCGCCGCCTTCGTGGATGGTCGAGCCGCGATAGTCAACGAAGAACTTTGCCTTCACGACCGCCGGCGTATCAATTTCCGCTGCCGTTGCAATGCTCGAGCCGACGATATTCAAATGCACACCGGGCGAGAGCCATTCGCCAAGCAGGATGGGCTCGCGCGCCTTTGTCACCGTACAGATGATATCGGCGCCGGCAACCGCCTCCTGAACCGTGGCTGAAGTCTCGATGACAATGCCGTGTCGAGCCGATTCGGCAACGGCAAAAGCCGCCGCCTTGCTCCGATCGCGCGCCCAAACGCGCACGCGCCGCAGCGCCCGTACTGCCAGCATCGCCGCAAGGTGGCTCTGGGCCTGTTCCCCCGCCCCAAGGAGCGCAAGATCGCCGGCATCCGCTCGTGCGAGCAGTCGGGTGGCCATGCCGCTTGCGGCTGCGGTGCGGATGGCGGTGATCTCGGCGGCGTCGAGCAGAGCGACCGGGCGTCCATGTTCGCTCTCGAACAATATCACCAGGCCCAAGTGCGAAGAGTATTCCGGGGGCTTGTTTTGCGGCATCAGGCTCACGAGCTTTATGCCGAAGCATTCGGGGTCGGCAAGAAATCCCGGCATATTGCCCATCATGCCGCGTCCGTTCGGCATCACCAGCACCGAGCGCAGCGGCAGCACGGCTCGGCCCTCCGACACGGCGATCATGGTGCGGTGCATTAAGTCGACGCACTCGGACACCGGCAGCAGCGCGCGCACTTCGGCCGCGCGCAATACCCGAATTTGCACCTGCCAACCTCCCCTGCTCAGGCCCGTGCAGCGCTCGCCCGTGCGACGCGCGAAAAGGCATCAACGCGGGGCGAAGTCGTCCCGCAAATCTTTCAGCGCCGCAACGAACGACTCAATGTCGCCGTCGTTATTATAAAAGTGGAAGCTTGCGCGCACGTTGTCATCGCGAGACGAAGTAACGATATCACGCTTCATCAGTTGTGCGCACAGCGGGGCGGCCGCCCGCGACGGAACGGCTACAGTTGCGCCGCGCCGATCATCCCGAGCCGGCGTGATGCTCGGCCAGCCAATTTCTTCCAGGCGCTGCATGCAGCGGCGCGTGAGCGCATACACGCGCTTCTCGACTGCCGGCATACCCACTGCCAAAAGCATTTTCAGTCCTGCCTCGGAGGCGTAGCTATTCACCACCGCCGGCGTGCCGGCCTCGAAGCGGCGCGCGCTGCGTGACGGTCGATTGGCAGTGATGTCCATGGCGCCGATGTCCATCTGGGCAAACCAACCGCTGTTGGTGGGCAAAAGAGACTGTACGTAGGTATCGCGCACATACAGAAAAGCGATGCCGGCGGTGCCCAGAAGGTACTTCAGCATGCCCCCGGCGGCGAAGTCGACATCAAGCGCCTTCACGTCGATGTCAAGCGATCCCACTGACTGGTAACAGTCGAGCAGCACCTTGGCACCCTTGGCGCGAGCGAGGCGCACGATGCCAGGGATGTCGAGCTTGGCGCCATTGCGAAAGCAGACATGAGTTATGGCGACGAGCTGTGTTTTCTCGTCGATAGCCTTTGCGAAGTTCTCCAAGGGAATGTAGCCGTCAGCCGCCCGCGGCACGTGCACAACCTGCGCGCCGCGCGGTTCCTGTGCGTGCCAGATCTGAGCGTTCGTCGGGAACTCGAAGTCGCTCACGACCACCTTGTTGCGCACGCCGGAGAATTGCAAAGCGCTGGCGAGTGCATTCAGCCCCGCGGACACGGAGGCGGTGACCGCAATCTCGTCCGGGGCAGCGTGCAGGAGTTCGGCCACCAACGCGCGCACCGATTCGTTTTTAGTGACCCAAACGTCCCAATTCGCACCCACCAGCAAACGATCTTCCATGTAGGCTTCAAACGCTGCTTTCACATTCTTCGCAAGCGCGCAATAAGAACCGCTGTTCAGATAGGTCTTGCGCTCGAGTAACGGGAATTCCTTGCGAAGCGCCTCGAATTTTAAATCCATGATGCACTGTCTTCTAATATAGATGCTTGCAACTATATGCAATATCATATAATTCTGCAATAAAATCCCGCGGAGGATTGTGCTCAATGTTCGACACCGTAAAGCCAGTCAGCAGCTCCGACATTGAGGCGGCGCGCGCGCGCCTGCAAGGCCTTGCCCTCTTCTCGCCTGTTGTCGCTTGCGACGCCGCGCCCACGGGAAAGAGCGTGTGTCTGAAGCTTGAAAATCTGCAGTCAATCGGATCGTTCAAGATCCGGCCGATTGGCAACGCGGTCTTGAGCAGAGCGCGCGCCGACCTGAATCGAGGAATCTACACCACCAGCTCCGGCAATAGCGCGCTCGGCGTCGCCTGGATGGCGCGCCGCCTCGGGATCGCTGCCACCGCCGTCGTGCCGGCAAACGCTCCGGAGGCGAAGCTGCATAAACTGCGGTACCTGGGTGCGCGCATCGATATGCGCGCGAACGATGATTGGTGGCGTGCCATCGAGGCGGGTGTGCTCGCAGATCAGGAGGGCCACTACATCGACGCCGTGCGCGATCCTGCATCCCTCGCCGGCGACGCCACGATCGGGCTTGAGATCCTGCAGCAGGCACCGGATGTCGAGGCCATCCTTGTGCCGTTCGGTGGCGGCGCTCTTGCCTGCGGAATCGCATGTGCGGTTCGAGATCTGAAACCGAGCCTGAAGGTGATCGCCTGCGAGCTTGCAGGCGCCCACCCGCTCAAAGCGGCATTCGACGCTGGCGCCCCGATCAAGACGCCGCATGATTCAGGGTTTATCAGCGGGGTTGGTTACGGCTGCGTGTTGCCGGAGATGTGGCCTCTGGCGCGCAGCATGATTCACAGTGTAATCACGGTGTCGCTAACGGAAGTGGCTGCGGCGATCCGAATCATGGCCGAGCGTAACCGCGTCGTCGCCGAGGGAGCAGGCGCAATATCCGTCGCGGCGGCGCTATCAGGGCGCTATCAGGAGAGCAGCGTGTGCGCCGTGGTGTCGGGCGGCAATCTCGACAGTCAAATGCTTACTGCGATCCTGCAGGGACGCGTGCCCGGCTAGCCGGGGTCAGCTTTGCCTGTCGCCGTCATGGCGCGGGAGTTCCTCGCACGCCGCGCCTTCATAATGAAGTAGACCAGCGAAATGAACACGAGCCACGGCACCCCTACGATCCAGGAAATGCTCCAGACGTCCTTGTCGAGTCCCATCGTAATCAACACTGCGACGAGCAGGGCCAACCCGGCGATTTGCATGCCGGGGAAGAACGGCATGACCACTGGCAGATCTTCCACCCTGTGCTTGCGCCGGAAACTCAAGTGGCTCAGCAGGATCACAATCCACACGATGATCGCGCCGAAAAGCGCTACACCGAATAGATAGTTGTAGGCAAGCGGCGTCAGCTTAGACACGCCCGCCGCCAATAAAATACAAGCTCCGGAGATCAAGATCGCTGCGATCGGCGTGCCATTCTTGCTGAGCCGCGCAAGAAAGCGCGGCGCATAGTCGCCGCGGGAAAGCGAAAAGAGCATCCTTGAGCACAGATAAACGTTGGTGTTCATGCTCGAGAGGGCGGCGGTCAGCACCACGAAATTCATGATCCCCGCCGCGTGCCGGAGGCCGGAGTGCGCGAAGACGCGAACGAACGGACTTTCAGTCACGACTGTCGCTCCGGTCTCGGTCCAAGGGACGCAGGTCACAACAATAGCGAGCGCCAGGACGTAGAAAAGAAAGAGCCGCAGGGCCATGGTGCGCAAGGCCGCCGGGATCGTGTGCACCGGATCCTTGGTCTCACCGGAGGTAACGGCAATGACCTCGATGCCGTTGAAGGAAAGCACCCCCACGATCACTGCCATCCATACTCCGCCGAAACCCTTTGGCATGAATCCACCGGGCAGCCCAGTGAGGTTGTGAAATCCGACGGGCTGCATGCCGATGCCCAGGATCGTCGCAGCACCGATGATGATGAAGACAATAATTGCGACGACTTTGATTAATGCAAACCAGTATTCGATCGTTCCAAAGTGATTGACAGACCTCGAGTTGAAATAGAGCAGCGTGAAGGAAAACGCCAGGGACCAAAGCCATACCGGCGTACCTGGATACCAATAAGTCATGTACACGCCGGCAGCCACAGCCTCGCCCCCCACCGCAATGACCTGGGCCATCCAGTAGGTGTAGCGCACAACGGTGCCCGCCCAGGGATTTAGATAAATCTCGGCGTAGGTTCCGAAAGAACCAGCGGAGGGGTGAACAACGGCCATTTCCGACAGGCTAAAGACCATGACCGCGGCAGCAAAGCCTGCTATAGCGAAACTTAGAATGACCGCCGGGCCGGCATAGCCGATCGCAAGGCCACTGCCCATGAAGAGGCCCGTGCCGATCGCGCCGCCCAAGCCAATCATTATGACCTGTGAACGCTTGAGGTCTTTGTGAAGACCAGCCTCCCGGCGGATGATCGCAGATCCGTTCAGGGTCGATATCTCGGTCGCGAAAACCTATTCGGAAATCACATAGTCGCGGCGCAGACGTCGATATGCAAACTTTTCCAAGCCGCGCCATGCAGGTCAAGACGGAACGAAGTGCAGTAAAGCTGCATGCAGTCGTAAGCCTTCGTGCAGGATTTCAGGACCCGAGGCAACCGCGGAGACGCTCACGTTGCACGTGGGCGCAATCTTGACGCACACGCAAGTGCACCCCGGAATATTTGACCCCGCGCGAGCTCGAAGATGGACACGTTGGCGATCCGGCCGCGCGCCGTATCATAGTTCAGCTCAACGCGCTCGAATCGCTCGTAGCCCTGGTTTGCCTTCTCCAATGAAGGCGTGCACCAAGGGTGCTATTAATAATGCTTGTATAATTAATATGTTATAGCGTTTTATTAATCTTATTTCTGCCGCCATAATTCCGCAAATACTTGCAGAGCGATTACTATGCAAGGTGCGGCCGCATTTGTCGTGGGTCGTGCGGACGCGCGCAGATTGGTCAAAGAATCGGACCCTTAGTTCAATCACTTCGGACGGTCGAGCGCCATGTCTGCGGTCTCCATCTTCAATGCCGTGCTCAACTTTGGTTCTGTCATCATGCTGGCGGTTGGCGCGTTGCTGCCGATTGTTGATCCACTAGGCGGGGCTCCGATTTATCTGGCCATGACCGCCGGTCTTACGTCTGCGGACCGCAGCCGCATGGCGAAGGCGGTTGCAATCAACAGTTTTCTGCTGCTTGTCGCCTCGGCCTTGATTGGAGCGTACGTCCTCGACTTTTTCGGTCTGTCAATTCCGTCAGTACAGGTCGCTGGCGGTATCGTGGTCTGCATGATTGGGTGGTCGCTGCTGAATACGCCTAATGCTCCGCCAGCGCTCGATCGCAACAGTGCGCAACAATCGGCGACACCCGCCGATCTTAGTCAGCGGGCGTTCTACCCCATGACCATGCCGCTCACCGTCGGACCCGGCTCGATCTCCGTTGCACTGACTCTCGGGGCCAATCCGGCGCCGGGCTTTCGCTCATTGCTCCTTACAGCACTCGCGCACGCGGTGGGCATCCTGATTGTTGCCGTCGGTGTCTATCTCTGCTATCGCTACGCCGAGCGTATCCTGCGCAAACTGGGTACGACTGGCACCAGTGTCGTCGTGCGCTTGTCGGCATTCATTCTGCTGTGCATCGGCGTGCAGATATGCTGGAACGGTGTTCGTGGGCTCATCGCCAGCGGCTTCCCTTCCTCAATCTCTTGAAGAGCGCCCGCGTCCATCTGCAGGGACATGAATACGTCAATCTCCGCACGCAGTCTCGCCATTGCAGACCTTACCGCCGCGTACCGCGAAGGCCGTACAACCCCACGGCAGATCGTGGGCACAGTCTATGAGCGCATCGCGGCCATCCCGGATCGCGGCATTTGGATCTCTCTGGTGCCCATCGAGCGCGCGCTCGAACAGGCCGAGACGCTGGAGGGTCGTGATCCGGAGTCGTTGCCGCTCTACGGCATTCCGTTCGCGATCAAGGACAACATGGATCTCGCCGGGATGCCGACCACGGCTGCCTGCCCGGCCTTCGCGTACATGCCGGCTGAGTCGGCATTCGTTGTCGGGCGTCTGATCAATGCCGGCGCCATCCCGATCGGAAAGACCAACCTCGATCAGTTCGCGACCGGGCTTTCTGGAGTGCGCTCGCCCTACGGCGCGTGCCGCAACAGTTTCAATCCGGACTACATCAGTGGAGGATCGAGCGGCGGATCCGCAGTTGCCGTCGCCATGGGGCTCGCGAGCTTCTCATTGGGCACGGACACAGCGGGCTCGGGGCGCGTCCCGGCGGCCTTTAACAATCTCATCGGCATGAAGCCGACCTGTGGACGCCTGAGCACAAGGGGTGTCGTCCCATGTTGCCGCACCCTGGATGCGGTGGCTATCTTCGCATTGACCGCCGAGGATGCGGCGCGCGTTTGCCGCGTGGCCCAGGGCTTCGATGAGGCTGAGCCTTATTCGCGCCGGATCGCAACGCGAGCGCAGCTTGCAGCGTATGCGCGCGGCGTATTTCGCTTCGGCGTGCCGCGCAGCGAGCAGTTGCAATTCTTCGGCAACGAGCAGTACCCGCGTCTCTTCGATGCCGCGGTCGCACGTCTGCAACGTCTTGGCGGCGAGCGTGTACCAATCGATTTTGCGCCATTCATCGAGACGGCGCGGCTCCTCTACGAGGGTCCATGGCTCGCGGAGCGCTATATCGTCATCGAGACACTGCTGCGTAGTGCGCCTGATGCACTTTATCCTGTCACGCGGCATATTATCGAAGCCGGCGCCGCGCCTGCCGCGACGGAGGCATTCCGGGCACAGTACCGCCTGCAGGCGCTGCGCCGCGTGACCGAGCGCGTTTGGCATGACATTGATGTGCTCATCACACCCACTGCCGGCACAACTTACCGCATCGGCGAAATCGAGGCTGACCCCGTGCGTCTCAACTCGCATTTGGGGTTCTACACCAACTTCATGAATCTGCTTGACCTTGCAGGCATCGCTGTGCCCGCAGGCTTTACCGCCGCCGGCCTGCCATTCGGCGTGACCCTTGTCGGGCCTGCTTGGAGCGACTGCGACTTGCTGGCGCTGGCGGGCAGACTTCAGCACCACGCCGCAGCGCGCCTGGGCGCGCAGGAGCTGAGATTACCTGAGGAGCGCGACTTCGACTGGGGCGCGTTGGCCCGGGGTACCCCCGACGGATTCCTCTGAGAGCCGATCTGGAGGCGCCCGAGCTTGGGTCGGACCAGAGCGTAACTCGGGAACCTGTGCTCGCTGTCGCCCGACGCGCGCTCATGCGATGATAATCTCTTGGATACTCCTGCCCGAAGCGCGGCGTTATTGGCGCAACTGCATTTGGGGCTGCGCCAAAGGCTGCGCTCGCTTGCCGGCGGTCCGGGATACCATGGGCCGGCATCCGATCATTTTGATGGCCGATTCTTTTTCAACCCCGATGCCCCAGCGGGCCGATCATTTCGGGATTTCCTGCGCTGGCGACGCACCGCGCACCCAACGCCGTGGCCTCGGATCGTCAGCAATCGCATCCGCCCTGCTCTGCCGCAGAGATTAGAGCAAGGCCAGATCGCCCTGACCTTCATCAATCACATCACCTTTCTAATCCAATTTCCCGGACTCAACGTCTTAACGGACCCCGTCTATTCCGAACGTGCGAGCCCGTTCCGGCATCTTGGGCCGCGACGCGTGCGCGATCCGGGCCTCCCCTATGCCGAACTGCCGCCGATTCACATAGTGCTCGTCACGCACAATCACTACGATCACCTCGATATCGAGACACTTATGCGGCTCCAGGCCACGCATGCGCCGCAGTTCATCACGGGCCTTGGCAACCGCGCTTTCCTGGAGAGCTTTGGCCTGAGCAGGGTTGATGAGCTTGACTGGTGGCAGAGCGTGAACGCGGCGGATGCGGAGGTGACCATGACCCCTGCGCAACATTGGTCGACGCGCGGTCCGGGAAACCGCAACCGCACTCTCTGGGGCGGGTTTATCATGCGCGTAGGCGCCCGGCAGGTTTATTTCGCCGGCGATACGGGTTACTGGAAGCACTTCAGAGACGTCCGCGCCCGCTTCGGCCGCATGGACCTGGCTCTCTTGCCGATCGGTGCGTACGAGCCGCGCTGGTTCATGCGGGATCAGCATATGAACCCGGACGACGCCACGCGCGCGCATATGGATCTCGACGCGAAGCTTTCCATCGCAACGCACTTCGGTTGCTTTGAGCTCACCGACGAAGGCATCGACGAACCCGTCGTCGACCTTGCCACTGCGAGACAGGCGCATGGCGTTTCGGCAGAGGCATTCCAGGTGCTCGAGACAGGAGAAACCCGCGTCTTCTAGCCTCAGCGGCTACATGGCTCACGTACAGCCACACTCCTGTAGCCCCTTAGGGCGCCATATCGAACAACAGTACCTCTGCCGGCTCTCGGGCCCGTACGACTACCTTGGCCGGGCCAACCCAGAACATCGCATCACCCGCCGACAATATCTGGCCATCCACCTCGACCGATCCGCGCGCCACCTGCAGCCACAAGCGGCGGCCCGGCGCCGGCGTATGCACAAGTTCGGAGCCGTCGCTCACTCTGGCCGCATAAAGATCGGCATCCTGGTGCACCTTGACGGCGTCGTCGCGCCCATCGTGGGCCGCGATAAGTCGCCAACGGTTCTGCAATTCGGCTGGCGAAAATGTACGCTGTTCATATCCGGGCTCAAGTCCGCGCCGCTCCGGCAACAGCCAAATCTGCAGGAAGTGAACCGGCTCGCTGCGCGAGGCATTGAATTCCGAATGAGTCACGCCGGTTCCTGCGGTCATGCGCTGCAGTTCGCCGGGCCGGATTACAGCGCCGGTGCCCAGACTGTCCTTGTGCTCGAGCGCGCCATCGAGCACCCAGGAGAGAATTTCCATATCGCGGTGCGAATGTTCGCCGAAGCCCGCACCCGGCGCGACACGGTCCTCGTTGATGACGCGCAGCGGACCGAAGCCCATGAAGCGCGGATCATGATATTCGCCGAACGAGAATGTGTGCCGGCTATTGAGCCAGCCGAAATCCGCGACACCGCGGTCCTCGGAAAGTCGCGTACTATTCATGGCTCGCCTCCAGATCTCTTTGGCTGCCGTGACAGCCAGTGTTCATCAAACGCACCCGTCGATGTTCTAACGGCGACCCGACAAGCTTGCGATCCTTGCGCCGCCAATATGTGCAAACCGCGATCAAAGCTGCCGGTCACTTTGCGACCAGTCAGCGCGACTCAAAAATAGCATAGAGCTTGCGGCAATCCTCGAGCACTTCCCAGGTGCCGACAAACCCGGCCGGAACGACGAAGCTGTCGCCGCTGCCAAATTCCATGCGCTCGCCCGCTTCGCTCGTAAGCACGACACGCCCCGAAAGCAAATGGCAAAATTCATGCTCCGTGTAGCGCACAACCCAGCGGCCGCGCGTTGCCGCCCAGACGCCGGCGAAGAATTGCCCTGTTGCGTCCGTATAGTGGTTCCACACAGTCAACTCAGGTTCGCCCGAGAGCACGCGCTGCGCTTCGGGGACCGAGCGCTCTGCCCCTACGACGGCACTAAATGAGATGATGCGTGGAGTGCCCGGCATGAGAATCCTTTGCTGAGTCCATGTCAGTGTCTTATTCTAACGGCGTATCTTAATACGGAACGAGGTCCATCATTATTCTGAGGTGCTTGTGCCGTCCGTTTTTACGAAGCTTAATCTGAAAGCGCAGCGTGAGATCCTGGTAATCAACGCGCCGGAATCGTTTGAGCCCGAGATTGCAGCTCTTAAGAATGTCACCGTCCTGCGCGATCCAAAAAAAGCAAAGACCGTGCAGTTTGTGCTCGCTTTTGCAGTCAGGCAGGCCGAACTTGACAAGCTATCGATGCTGCTCGCAGCCAAGGCATCGGGCGATGCGCTCCTCTGGTTTGCCTACCCGAAGGGAACATCGAAGCGCTACCGATGTGAGTTCAACCGCGATTCGGGCTGGAATGTCATGCGTGGCGCCGGCTTCGATACGGTTCGCGCGGTGTCTATCGACGAGGACTGGTCGGCGTTGCGCTTCCGCCGCGTGGAGAATATACGCTCGTCGAAACGATAGTTTACTAGCGCAAACTGCATGCGATAGATCGTAACAACAGGCTCTAAATGCTAAAACGGCCTTCGGCTGCGTTCCGGCCACGCCGTATTACGGCCAATGAATCGCCTTGCGGACCCTCTTGCGGCTTAAGTTCTCTGATAACTCTCAGCCACAGGCGCACGTGCTTCACGGCCGCAGTCGCCTGCGCGATCTTGTCCGCGCTGCGCAGGACCATGGCTTCTTCGACCCACGTGAAAGCATGTCGATGCGCTTCCAAGTACGTACGGAGATCTTCGGTGCTTCGGGTGTTCTGACGCATAGGGTCACCGCAGTTTGTTGTCATGTTAACTGCGGTCCATCGCATTCCGATCCACACATTGCATCCAGCAGCCATGCCGAAATATGTGTACGGTATTTGACACTCAAAGATATCCCGACATCCGTGCGCTAGCGTACGGACGGGCGGCCATCGCACTGTGAAGAATTGTCGGAATCGAAGTGACCGCGCTGCACCAAAAAATTGCAGTCGCGCGCCTTATAAAGTGACCCGGGGATTGCGAGTTCCCTATCGATGCGTTTGGTCGTGCGGATTTCGCGGCAAATGAACAGTGAATATCGTACCTGCCTGTCCTGACGAGGTGAGCTTGATCGTTCCGCCATGTGCCTTGGCGATCTCGCACGCAATGTAAAGGCCCAGACCCAGGTGGCGTCCGCCGCGGTCCGGTGCTCCTCCGGTCACGTTTGAGCCACGTGCCAATGGCTCGAAAATGCGATGTCGGTTGCTTTCTGGAATCTGCGGCCCTTGATTCTCCACGTCTATGAGCACTTCGCCGTCAGATTCGTAGCAGCTGACTAGAATCGGCGTCTTGGGGAAGCTATGTTCCGCGGCGTTACCGATCAAGTTCGAAAGCATCTGGCCGATGCGCGCACCGTCCCAATTGCCGAGCAGTACACCTTGCGCGTCAAAATTGAACGTGCGTTGTGGGTGAACGACGGCGATCTCGTCGATTGCCAACTGACACGCATCGCGCATGCTCATCGGCGCACACGAAATGGGCAAGCGCTCACCGAGCTGCGTGCTAGCGAACTCCAGCAGGTCGGAAATCATTTCCGCCATTCGCTTGTTGCTCGACAGGATTCTCGTAACTGCTCGCGCCCGAGTACTCTCCGGGACATTCTCTATCGTGAGGATTTGAGCCGATTGCATCGCAGCCCCAAGGGGATTTCGCAAGTCATGGCCGAGCGCCCCGATGAGGAGAGTGCGCTCACGCTCGATGCGAGACGTATAACGGAACACAGAGTCGGTCATTGACTCATCGACGGCCTCGTTGAACCGAATAAGTTCCAGGAGGTCTGATCCAACGCCTCTTCCAATTTTCACAGTCCACAATCGGACCACACTCGCGCGGATAGCTCGGTATTCGGATACGATCTCGTTGATCGTAAAGCCCTGTTCAAGGCGGTCCGTACCGTGAGACTGGGCAGGCGAATCCTTTGTTAAGGACGTGCGGCTCCGAAGACCACGGGACTTCGCATGCTGTTCCGTGGCGGATTGCTCCGTTTCCATATCGTGCGCAATTACTGCGATTATCTCCCGCGCATGGTCAAGGAGCTGCGACCTGCTGCGCTCGGATTTTGCAGGAATCGTCCGTGCGAACTCCTCCCACTCCGCCAGAATCGCGTCAATATTCTCAAGCAAGAACTCCGACATGCGCATCGTACGAATGCACAGCAAGACGGATGCCCAAAGATCCAAACCATCGTCACGCACAGCACGCCTAGCCGTTTTGCGCTCTATGCTGCACTGCGGCATCTTTTACGCATCGCGGTTAGACCTGCCCCTGTGACCGGTCGCAAATGAAAGGGTCGCCTGCAGCATGTCTTTAGACCTGGACCATGTACTCAGAGAAGGGTGCGGACGAATCGGCGGAGCAGGTTATTGAGAAAGAGCGGAAAGCTATTGCGGACGTCCTCCACTATTCAGAGCAGTGTGCGTGGCAGTTCCGAACATGTCTGGGCCGATTGGGGCTATCCGATATGGCCCGGCATCGCGCCGTCGATGTCAGTGCAAAAAAAAGGCGGGCCCAAGATTCACATGGACCCGCCCGGCTTCAAAGCTCTTGATCCGCTTGCTCAGCGGAGTGCAATCTTGAGCGTACTATTATCTGACGCCGTTCTGCCCGTTCGGGGATCCTGGCAGCGGGGTATTCAGGTATGGGAAGGTATCTAAATAAGTGTCGGTTGGATTGACTGCCCCGGCGAGGGTCAAATTAGACGCGTCAGGACCGGCCGCCTCGGCGCCATCCGTGTAAGGCAAACCGCCATTCGGGTCGGCAGTCTCCGATCCACAATTGCCGATTGCTCCGCACAGTGCGCCCATGGCAACGCGCAACTCGATATCGACCACGTCATCATATGGACGGCGGCCATTGGGAAAACCCGCAAGGTCGCCCGCCAGTACGCCCAGATCCTTTTGCGCAGCCGGCGGTGTCGGCGCGATCGAGGTGTTGAGCCGCAGCAACTCGGCGGGCCGAGGTGAGGGCGGCTGGTTTAACCCCTTGACCCCGGTCAGAAAGGCCGCTACCAGATCGTCGCGCGGGGTTCCCGGCACCAGGGCCGCACTGGCGAACAATGAATGGAGGATCGCCGGCAAGGTTGGATTGGTCACATAGGCCAGAAACTGGGCATCGTCCTGAGGGATGCTGCCGTTGAATTTGTCCTTATCAGGCAGACCGATGATGACTTCATTGATCAGAGGACTGCCCAGGCGAGACATCTGCTGCCACGTCGGATTGGCGCTTCCCGCAGTGGAAGGCGTCGGCAGACTTGCAGTTGTCCAAGCTCCGATAACCGGTCCGCCTCCGTTGGTGAGGCAGTTGATGGGCAGTTCCAGTGCCAGGGACGTGATATTCTTTTGAGATAGATTATTGGGCGCGCCATTGCGCGGTCCAACGGGATTGGTGTTCACCAGGTCGAAAATGTCGCCCAGATTGGCCACGAACCCCTCTTTGCGCTGACCGACGAACACTCGCCCGGTATCGTGGCATCCTGGGATCGCGATCTGGTAGATATAGCCATTCGCGTATTCGGCATAGTTCGGAATTGATTTCTCGCCGATGTTGTCCACGGGTTTGTAGAACGTGTCGCCGCCGACCGTGAAATTCTGCACCGGCGATGCGGATGAACCGTTGGTGCTGACGGAGAGAGTGTAGCTCTCCTGCACATTAAGGTGGGTACCCGTCTTGTCAACGACACCGTCGTTTATCAGTGGAATCGCCACGGCCTTGTTCGGAGTGGGGAGTGCGAGTCCCTTGTCCATATTCGTGAATCTAAACTGAAACGAGAAGTTCGCCTCGGCCTGGCCTTTGCTATCAATATTGATAGCGTATAAGGCATTCGGGTCGAGTTGATAGAAGTTCGGACCGCCGCCCGGGTCCTGCAGCGGGACATAGTTCGCGATGATGGTGACGTATCCCTGCCGGCCGGTCTCATAGCTTCTGAACATGTAGAGGTCTGTTCCGTCCACCCTGGGCAGCCCGGCAATCGTGGGTGCCTCGCGGTGGCTCGAGGCGAGACTAAGAAGAGGGATGCTGGCGGCGGCAAGCGCAACAGCAACTTTGGCTGAGGGTTTCATGAGACCTGTGCTCCTGTGGCGGGTGTAAAACAATCACTACGTCACCAAGGGCAAAATGGATGCAGGCGCCGGACGCGACCCGCGCGCAGAACGTGCGCTCTGCTGACGCGCAGGCCTACAGGCCGAGTTCTATCCTGGCGTTTACGGGCGACAGCACGGCGGTTGCGAGTCTCGCGCCCGAGCGCAGCACGAGGATTCCGCGGTGCGAGGGGTCAATTCTGAAGAACAGCCGATAGTCGAGGGTTAGCTGGCTTGCTGCAGCGCCACAGAAAGCGTCGAAGAACAGCGCCGCATAGGCTCCGTCAGCGTGGTTGTCGACGGCTTGCCCGGTCGGCTCGATGCGGCAGGCTTTGCCGTCCGCCATGATGACAATATTTGAGTAGGCGTAATCAGCGACCGCCTTCTGATGCTTACGCAGCTCGCCCCAGACA
>Ga0302177_10000216_pt1 | contig 47798 bp, 38 predicted proteins | sample I_Palsa_E1_2_FD_198780 | JGI IMG/M metagenome (GOLD analysis project Ga0302177, IMG submission 198780) | Peat permafrost microbial communities from Stordalen Mire near Abisko, Sweden - I_Palsa_E1_2 | ecosystem: Environmental > Terrestrial > Soil > Palsa > Peat permafrost | place: Sweden... | reverse complement strand
GGAGAGCTCGGGGCTTTGCACGAAGCGGGAGAGATAATAAAAAGTTGCCACTCCAAAAAATGCTTCAAGAATCTCGATCAGGAATGCTCCGCGATATCCCCGTGCGATGGCGAAATCGCGGCGGAAAAAAGCCAGGACCTTGCGCAAAGTGCGAACGAAACTCACGACGCCACACCGCTGGGTACCGGCTGGCGTAACAGCTTGGTAACCGCCTCGGCAAAACTTTGCGAGCCGGCTTTCAGGCCCAGACCGCGAGGTGTGTCGAACGCGATCACGCGGCCCTCCTCCAAAACCAGCACGCGATCGGCGACCTCCTCCACTTCGCTGAGCGTGTGCGAGGCGAAAAGAAGAGTTGTACCGAGACGGCGCACCAGGTCGTCTTTGATCAGACGGCGAAAGTCCGCCGCCGCCAGTGGGTCCAGGCTGCGCGTGGGTTCGTCGAGCAGCAGCACCGCGGGTTGATGCAGCAAAGCCCGGGCCAGCCCCAGGCGATGGGTCATACCGGTGGAGAAAGTTCGGACTTGACGGTCGAGGTCGGCGGTAATTCCCATGCGTTCAGCGGTCGCCGCGATGCGCGTTCGGATGTCCGCTACAGAAAGGTTGTTCATGGCCGCGAAGAAGCCCAGATTCTCGCGAGCGCTCAGCCGGCCGTAGAAACCTTCGTCGCCTCCAGTGTGGTACCCGATCTGACGGCGAGCCGCAGCCGGGGAGCGTTCGACATCGTAGTTGGCGATCGACGCGTGACCGCGAGTGGGAACGATCAGGGTGGCAAGGATGCGCAGCAGCGTAGATTTACCGGCGCCGTTCGGCCCCACAATTGCTACCGCCTCTCCAGACTTAACCGCAAACGAAACACCCGCGAGCGCGCGTTCAGTCGGTTTCGAAATCGGTTGCAGCAAACTCCGCCAGCCAGAGCGTGCGGGAGGGAAAAATTTCTCGAGCGAAGATACGGCGATATCGTCACCGGGCATCTGTGTGGTTATATCCGAACTCACCGGGGCAATCCAGTTCCGTCGTTGCTTTCTGATTAAGTCTCGGTAGAATATGAGGCAGTGAGAGACGGCGTTCGGCGTAAACGCCGGTTTTAGGTTTTCGGTTGTCGCCTCAGCCAACCAGCCCTGACGTACCAAGGAGCGGCCAAAGTGGACGCACCTCTTTCCTTACAAACGACGGTAATGGTGACTTCCCAACAGGTCTCGTGTCCGTTGGGCGATGAATCGGCCATCTTAAACATGAAGAACAGCGTCTACTACGGCGTGAATCCGGTGGGCGCGACCGTATGGAATCTGCTGAAAGAAGCGAAGACGGTTGGCCAGATTCGCGATGCCATCCTGAACGAATACGAAGTAGACGCACTACGCTGCGAAAAAGATTTGTTTGCGCTGCTGGAAGAAATGCGGAGTGAAGGCTTGATCGAAGTACGCGACCGGGCCGCGGGCTAGCGTACCAAGGCCCGCCGCGACTTCTTCGGCAGCAAGGGGTTAGAACCGCCCAGTGAAAGCGACTATTCAAAGTTGGCGAACGTTTTGGGCGCTGAACCGCGCTGAGCGCGCGGTGGCCTGGTCGGCTGCGCTGGGATTAGCCGCGGCATGGATTGGTTTGCGCCTGTTCGGGTTCAGGCGCTGCCAGGAATTTGCTTCTAAGCGAATTGAAAATTCGCAGCATCCCGCCGCGGCCATATCGGCCAATCGGATTCTGCAGTTGCAAGCTGCCGCGTCTCGGAATCTTTTTTTCGGCACGAACTGCCTGGAGCAATCCCTGGTGCTGTGGTCGCTTTTGCGTCGCCACGGTTTCGCCGCCGAACTGAAAATCGGCGCGCGGAAAGAAGCGGGACGTTTCGAAGCCCATGCCTGGGTTGAACTCGACCGGGTTCCGTTGAACGACGATACCGGCTCGAATCGCCAGTTCGTTCCGTTCGACGGTGCGATAACCTCGCTGGAGACCCAAGCGGAATGAGCGGGATCGTCGGCATGTTCGAACGTGGCGGAGCGCGCATCGATCGTGCGTTACTGCAGGCGCTCACCCATTCCATTTCGTATTGTGGGCCGGATGCGCGCGACACCTGGATCGGCACTTCCGCCGGGTTCGGCCACACCCTGCTGCGCATTTCCCGTGAATCGCAAAACGAGCAGCAACCCGCAAGTCTCGCCGGCCAATATTGGATTACCGCCGATGCCCGAATCGACTGCCGGGACGAACTGATCGCGGAAATGGCCCGAGCGGATGAGTTCGATTCCGCGCAGGCGCGCCGCTCAGCCAGCGACTCCGATCTTATTCTGCGTGCGTACTCGATCTGGGGAGAAGATTGCGTTCGGCGTCTGCGCGGCGATTTTTCGTTTGCGATCTGGGACGCGCGCGAAAGAAAACTTTTTTGCGCGCGCGACCATTTCGGCATCAAGCCCTTTTACTACGCCGAACTTGGCGAACTCTTCCTTTTCAGTAATGTCCTGAATTGCCTGCGCCAACATCCCGATATTTCGGCTGACTTGAACGACGCAGCGGTTGGCGACTTCCTGCTCTTTGGATTGAACTGCGATGAGGCCACCACCACCTTTCGAGACATTCGCCGGCTTCCAGCCGCCCATGCGATGACGGTTTCAGCCGATGGCCTCCGGATCAAACGCTACTGGACTGCTCCGACCGAGGGTCGCATTCGTTACAGCCAGGCGGAGGACTTTGTCGAGCATTTTCAGATTTTGCTGCAGCAAGCTGTCGCCGACCGCCTGCGGACCGCTCCGGTGGGAATCTTACTAAGCGGCGGACTCGATTCCGCGACGGTCGCCACCACGGCGCGAGAGCTCTCTCGCACCGTCGCGGCAGCCTCCGACTTGCGCGCCTACACCGTAATCTACAAATCGTTGATACCGGATGAAGAGGGGTACTATGCGCGGCAGGTTGCCGATTTTCTGAAAATTCCGATACAGTTCATCGCGGTTGATGAACTGAAAGCGTTCGCGATCTCGGACGGCCCCGAAATGCATTGGCCGGAGCCGGTGGATGATCCTTTCTTCGCCGGACTTTTTACGCAGTTTGCAACCATCGGCGCAGAGTGCCGGGTCGCACTTTCGGGTGAAGGCAGCGACAACCTGATGCACTTCCAGATGTGGCCGCATTGTAAGGACATGGTCAAGCGTCGCGAGTGGCTCAATTTGGCCAAGCAGGCGCCGCGATACTGCGCGGTTCGCCCATCGCCCTGGCCCGGCTTGCGCCGTCGCGCCGCTGGGGTCTTCGGAAAAGATCACACCGCGCCAGTTTTCCCCAAGTGGCTGGCCCCCGATTTTGCGCGCAGGTTGAACTTGAATGATCGCGCAAAGCAATGGAGCGAATTGCCGAATTACCAGCCGCATCCGATCCTGCCCAAAGCCCACGCCTCGCTCTCGTTGCCGCATTGGGCCTCAATGTTCGAACGCGAAAATCCGAGCGTGACGCACAGCCCCGTCGAGGTCAGGTATCCGTTCCTCGACCTGCGGATCGTGAATTTCTTGCTGGCCCTGCCCCCTTTCCCGTATTTTTTCGACAAAAGCATTTTGCGCGAAGCCACCGCCGGCCGGCTGCCAGAATCTGTTCGGACCCGGAATAAAACCCCGCTGCCGGGAAATACGCTGTCGAAACACCTTCAACATTCCGGTACGAAATGGCTGGATGAGTTAAACTGGTCAGCCGATATGGATTCATATACCGATCGCGGATTAATGCAACCGTTTCAAAACGAAACGGATGCGGAGCAGCTCCACTCCAATATTCGGCCCCTGTGTCTTAACTTTTGGTTGCAGTCAGTGCGCAAGGTCCGGTATAACTTGCGTGCGGAGGTTCGCAATGCTTAAGCCCGTAAAACGGGATTTAAAGAAACCGTACTCATCTCCTAAGCTAACTAACTACGGAACTGTGCAGCAATTGACCCAGAAGGTGGGATTGCGTAAGAGCAGCGATGGCGGCAGGTTCCCCAGATACAAAACGCATATGTAATTTTTGATGTTGAGCATCAGTCCTTTGTCCCTGATTCATCAGATTGGCAACGTACAAAATCTGAAGGCTGCATCGCGGTGCACAGCGTCCGGTCGCGTTATGCGGATGTCGAAATATTGACCGCCTCCAATTTTGCCTATTCTCTGTTCGGCCTGAACATCTACACCAATCTTCCCCTGCCCGAAATCTCGCTCGTTCAAATTACTCCCGGCAGTCCCTTGAGCCGCAAAGGTTTGCCCCACGAGACTCCCTCCGTTGGAATTCACCTAGCCATGTTTCCCGACGACTTGGAACAGTTTCCGAACCTGGCCGAAGATTTGTGGTACGTGACGGAAGATCAAGACCAGATTGGAACTTCGGCGTTGAAGATCTGGAAAACCTCGAGTGGCCGTTTTTTGAGGCTCGAGTATTTCGATGGGACAAAGTTTTGGCTTGATATCCAGGGAAGGCACATCTGGGCAACTTGGCCGGACAACCTGACCCTTGAAGATACGTCCACATATCTGCTCGGGCCCGTGTTGGGTTTGCTGTTACGGCTTCGGGGCGTCACCTGCCTCCACGCGAGTGCAGTGAGTTTTGGGAATTACGCTGTCGCCTTCATCGGTTCCGAAGGAGCGGGAAAGTCCACGATCGCCGCGGCGCTCGCCCAGCAAGGATGCGCGATCATCACCGACGACGTGGTTGCTCTGGCCGAAGCGGACGGCGTTTTCTACGTCCACCCGGCGTATCCTTACGTCTGCTTGTGGCCGGAATCGGTGGCGTCCATTTACGGCTCGGCCGATGCACTTCCCAGATTTAGCCCCAGCTACGACAAACGTTGTTTATCGCTCGCTCGGCAAGGACTGCGCTTCGAGACCAGGACTTTGCCACTGAAGGCGATCTACATTCTGAGCGAGCGACGGCCTGATCCGGCTCCAGTCATCGAACCGCTCGCCGCGCAAAGCGCCATTCTGGCGCTCGTCGCCAATACCTTCGCGACCAACGTGCTCGATCGCACCATGCGGGCCGAAGAATTTAAGACTCTGGGCCGATTGGTTCCGCGTACCAGGATACGCAAGGTCTTCCCGCACCAGGATGCGAGCCGCCTGCCGGACCTGTGTCGGGCAATCCGCGAAGACGTCTCCGGAGCAGAGGATAAGACTCCGGGGGCACTTTGATTGCGTCGCGATCGAATAAATCCACACCCGTAGCTCATTGAATACTTTGTGGTGGAATAACTTTCCCCCGACTTTTTTCGGCCGTGCTACTATCCCCCTCGAATAAGACCTTTGGCTTTCGGAACTCCAGCCCCTTTTGCGCCCGGGTCCGTTTTCCCGGCGAAAATGCCACGCGACCGCAGCCGGCCAAGGCCAGCGCACAAAACTTTCAGGCCCAAGAATAAAATCTAAGCCGCATTAACGAGCAAGAGGAGAATCACCATGCTGACGCCTACCCGCCGACTAAGCATCGCAGCGTTCGTGGCCGCAGGTCTGGCCATCGTTTTTTCGTTTTTGTTCATCGCCAACAGGATTAGCCATAAACAGGCGAGTTCGAAATCTCTGCCTGCGGCTGCGAAGTCCCTGGGCGCGAATAGCCCAGTCGCGGCGATGACGGATCCGCAAGTGATGAAGGCGTATGGGCAGCTGCCGCTGTCCTTCGAGGCCAATCAGGGACAAAGCGCCGCGGACGTGAAATATCTCAGTCGCGGCAATGGCTATCTCCTATCGCTGCGCGGGCAGGAAGCGGATCTCACCTTCCGCCAAGCGCCGGCCGCGCACCCAGTCGCGACCAACCGTTTGAGAATGTATCGGACCCGCCGCGTGCCGCGGGCGCCGGAGAAATTCTCTACCCTGCGCATGCGCCTGGATGGATCGAATCCCAGCGCGCAAATAACCGGCCTCGATCGTACCGCGACCCAGATCAACTATTTCATGGGGAATGATCCGAACAAATGGCATACCGATGTGCCGGCCTATTCCAAAGTAAAGTATGCCGGTATTTATCCTGGCGTCGACTTGATGTTTTACGGCAATCGCCGCGAACTGGAATACGATTTCGTCGTCGCCCCCGGCGCCGACCCCAAATCGATTGCGCTGAATGTGGAAGGCGCCCGCAAGATACATTTGGATGCGCACGGTAACCTGCTGCTGGATGTTATCGGCGGTGAAGTAAAATTTAAGAAGCCGGACGTGTATCAAGACTCGAATGGCGCGCGCCGCGAGATCGCCGGAAATTACACGATTACGAATCATGAGGTGCGTTTCGCCGTTGCGGATTATGACCGCAGCCAACCGCTGACGATTGACCCGGTGGTGATCTATTCCACCTACATCGGCGGCAGCGGCAACGCCAATGGCGGCGATATGGCCATGGGAATCGCGCTGGATTCTGCCGGCGACGCCTACATCGGCGGAATTACTTTTTCGCCCGATCTGAAGCAGGCTAACGGCATGACTCCCACCGCCCCGACGCCGGTAACCACCGCCGGCTCCTCCGGCTTTGTCGCCGAATTGAATCCTACTGGAACGGCTGCGCTGTATCTCACGTACTTGGGAGGCAGCACCGGAGTTGGCACTCAGGATGGCATCCAAGCGATCGCCGTAGATGACACCAACAATATTTACGTGACCGGTTTCACCCAGTCTTCTGATTTTCCGCTGAGCACAACCCCCAACCTTCCATTTGAAGCTAGCGCTCCGCTCAGCATCGGTTCGATGGGATCGGCGTTCGTTACCCGCCTCAATCCTACGCAAGCCGGCATGGCCCAACTCGCCTATTCCTCTTATCTCGGCGGCAGCGGGGCCCTGGACCAGGGAAACGGCATAGCAGTTGATGCTCACGGTGCTGCCTTCGTGACCGGCGTTACGCTTTCCCCGGACTTCCCCACTGCGAACGCAAGTGTCGCACCATTTTCTGCAACCTTACTCAGCCCAGAAGGCAACGCGTTCGTCACCGAAGTAGGTACGAATGGAACTGGCAAGCCTTCTCTCTTGTTCTCAAGTTATCTAGGTGGAACCGGAACGGGCCCCGAAACCTTCATTTACGGAGACTCCGGTGCGGGCATAACGGTTGACTCCAGTTTGAACGCCTATGTCGTTGGCACCACAACCTCTGGCGCTACCTTCCCAACCACCGGCACTCAAATCAGTTCGTGCGCCAAGAATGCCGGTTCCACTGTGTTCGTAGCCAAAATTGGCTTGTCGGCGCCAACCGCTCCAGTTCTTTCCTACTCGACCTGCTTGGCGGGCACCACGGCCGATGTTGGCCAGGCCATCGCGCTAGGACCGAACAACCTCGTGTATCTCACCGGGGCCACATTTTCCACCGACTTCCCGGTCACGACGAACACCATTCCGTTGGGCTTCCCCGGACCGCCGCCCGCCGGTTTTCCTAACGCGGAAACCAGCGTGGCGTATGTCGCCACCGTCAACCCGACCAACGGAACTCTGGGTTATTCAACTTTGCTGGGAGGCTCAGGTGGAGACGGTGGATTTGGCATCGCGACCGACTCAGCGGGCATCGCGTATGTGACCGGCCAAACAGCTTCCGCAGACTTTCCGGTTACTCCCGGTGCGCTGCAGACAGTCCGCTCCAATTCTCTGGCTAGCGCTTTCGTCTCGAAAATCAACGCTAGCGCTGGCGGCCAGGGCGGCGCGGATTTGCTTTACTCCACCTTCTACGGAGGAACCGGTAACCCCGCCGAGGTGGAAACCGGAAACGGCATCGCCGTATCCGGCACCAACGCTTATGTAGGCGGTCAGGCCGCTGCCGGCCTCAGCACCACCGCCGGCGTCTATCAAACCACCACGAATAACGCTGCCGGTCTGAATGCCTTTGTTGCCGAACTGCCGTTGATCGCGACTCTCACCGCTACGCCCAATCCGCTCGCCTTCGGCACTCAGCCGATCGGTACACCGAGCGCCGCGATGTCCGTGACGATCACCAACAATTCGTCCGCCGCCCTCCCGGTAACTTTCGCGGTCACTGGAACCAACGCCGCCGATTTCGTGGCGGCAACCGCCGGCACCGCGACGCCCTGCGGAGCTACCTTGGCTGCCGCGGGCACCTGCACCATCGGAGTGATCTTTACTCCGACGGTTTCCGCAGCTGAAGCCGCAACTCTGACCGTCGGAACCGCCCCCAATACGGTCGCCGTTGCACTGACGGGGACGGGTTCGACCCTCACCGCCACGCCCAATCCGCTCGCCTTCGGCAACCAGACTCTCAATATGCCGAGCGCAGCGATGTCCGTGACCGTCACCAACAATTCGGCTGGCACTCTCCCGGTGGCCTTCGCGGTCACTGGAGCCAATGCCGGCGATTTCGCCGCGGCGACGGCGGGCACGGCGACGCCCTGCGGACCCACACTCGCTGCAACGGGCACTTGCACCATCGGAGTGATCTTTACTCCCACGTTGGTGCCGGCTGGTGCAGAAACCGCAACGCTGACCATCGGAACTGCTCCCAACTCGGTCGCGGTTGCGCTTACTGGAACGGGTACGGCGGCGACCGGAACCTTCGCCGTAACCGCACCTGCATCTGCCAGCCTCACCAGTGGCGTTTCCGGGCCAATTACGGTAACAGTCACCGGCAGTGGGGGCTTCACCGGCACGGTGAATCTCACCTGCGCCGGCGGCACGGCCAACGTAACCTCCTGCACCATGATGCCCACCAGCGTGAGTATCACCGCCGGCACGCCAACTCAGATGGCTACGGCAAATGTGGTCGCGACCATATCCTTGGTCGTGCCGCCCGATACGCTGAAAACTCCGCCCCCGTCGTCACTGCGTCAGGTCATTTTCCTGGCGTTGGGAATTGCCATGTTGTTCATGATTCCGATTACCCAACGTCGTCGCGCTCGCTTGGGCATGGTCGCGGCGATGCTGGTATTCGTGGCTGTGGCCGGCTGCGGAGGTGGTGGCCCACACACCGGCACCGGTACAGTTACGATCACCGGCACGGCTCCGGGTTCGCCGGCGCTACCGCCGCAAACCGCAACCGTAAACCTGACCATCACCAAGTAGTCGGCGAAAATCACACATTGAAGGCCGCGCGGCCCAGAAAATGGGGCGCGCGGCCTTTTTTTTATGGCAGCCAGCCGCGCGGGACTTCTCAGAGCTCTCCCAATTTCAGGAATATCGACGGCTGCTCTACACTTCGCCCCAGTTTCCATCTATTCTAGGGGCCGCCAAATGCAAACCATTGCTGGCCGTCCGCATCAGAACCTGCGCGGAACAATTCCCCAATACAGTGCGAGACCCTGGGAGGAAGTTGTCGATGAAGAAAGTAGCGGGACTTTTATTGTTAATGGCCATCTTCGGTTCGCCGGCCCTCGCCCAGCAGGAGAAAGACAGTTGGAGCGTATTTAAGAAGCCGCCCACCAAGAGCCGGCTGGAGCTGGGCGGCGGCGTTTTATTCCGTTCGTTCTCAAACCTCACGCCGACCGGCACTCCAAACAACACGCGGCTTAACATGTTGGGATTTGATACTTACGCGGACTACCGCTTCCTTCATTGGCTGAGCCTCGGCGGGGATCTTTCGGGGACCTACCACCTGAGCAGCGAAAACGGAAACACCCAAATCTATACGGTGATGTTAGGTCCGCAGATTTATCCCTTCGGCCACAACCACAAACTCACTCCGTGGGGCCACGTGCTCTTTGGCCGCGGCTTCTACGGTTTCAACCTGGAAAGCCAGGGTGGATTTAATCCGTTCAGCCGCTGGGATAACGCTTTTGCTCTGATGGGCGGCGGCGGCTTGGACCTTCGGTTCAAGCGGCGCTGGAGAATCCGCCTGATCGAGTTCGACTACGAGAGCACCAAATTCAATATTTCTGGCACCAACGGATACGGCGGCAACTATCGCGTTTCCGTGGGACTTCTCTACCGTTTCGGTGTGAGATAACCATCGCGGGAAGAATTGCATTTCTCGTGAGGGTCGCCGCCGGGAGTATTACTTTGGGGCGTAGTCCAGGACTCGGCAAATTTGCCGCTTCGATTTTTTAACCCCGCGAATTTGACCTTGCGAAACCACCACCTCCCGTAGGAGATTACGGCACCGTGGAGCAGACATCCGAGGGGAGCGGCACGCGCGGCGCGATTGTGGCGCTGGCCGTGTGCCTGTTCGTCCTGCTGTTTTATCAGTCCGGAAAGCTGTGGCTGGCCGACCGCGACACTCGTTCCAATTCCTTGGCCAAACTTGAGCGGGGCGCGGCGCTGGAGCCCGGCAACGCTGACGCTTGGGATGCGCTCGGTCGCTTCCGCCAACTCAATTTTACCGATCCCGATCCTTCCGGCGCGCTACTCGACTATCAGCATGCGGTGCAGGCGAATCCGCTTTCGGCGCACCATTGGATGAATCTCGCGCAGGCCTTCGAAGCGAACGGAGACATCCCTCACGCGCGCGAAGCCTTTCAGCAGGCGCGCTCGGTTTACCCGCTGTCGGCCGAGGTTTCGTGGAATTACGGAAATTTTCTGCTGCGCCAGGATCAAAGCTCAGCAGGCTACGCCGAAATCCAGCACGCGGTGCGCTCCGACCCCAAGCTCTTAACGCTCGCGATCTCCCGGACCTGGCGCTCCAGCCACGATATTAATATTCTCTTGGACCACGTCTTGCCGGTCGATTCCGACGCCTACCTTCTCGCCCTGGATTATTTTGCCAGCATCAGGCAGATGGATCCCGCCTTGGTAGTCTGGCAGCGTCTGGTGGCGATCGGGAAACCGATCGTACTGTCGAAATCGTTTCCGTTTCTTGACGAACTGATCGCCGAGGATCGTTCTCCCGACGCGCAACATGTCTGGACCGACGCGCTAACCATGGCCGGATTGAACCACGATGACCCCTTAAATCATTCGCTGATCTGGAACGGCAATTTTGCGCAGGAGTTTATCGGCGGGGGCCTGGGCTGGCGCTGGCATACGCCAATCGGCGCCGACTTCGCTTTCGACACCGTTCCGCCAACGTACGGAGTACGCTCCGCGCAAATCTTTTTCGGCGGCGGAAACAATACGGAACTGAACGAACCAAAACAATACGTCGCGGTGCAGCCCAACCAGTTCTACCGGTTCCACGCTTACCTGCGGACCGAATCCGTCTCGACCGAAATGGGCATGCGATTCTTGCTTACGGACCCCAACCACCTCAACGCCGTGAGGGTAATCACCGAAAATCTGACCGGCACGCACCCTTGGACCGCGGTTGACGCCGAGGTTGTCGCCAGCCCGCAGACGCATTTCTTATTGGTGCAACTCCACCGGGAACCAAGCCGGATGTTTGACAATAAACTGAGCGGAACAGTGTGGATTGCCGATGTGACCCTGACTCCGGCGGAGTCACCGGTTGACCCCGCCACGGAAATAAAGACCCGATGAAGCTGATTCGGGCGGGGTTGTGCGCGCTATTTGTCATCGCGGTACTCGCCTATGGCGCGGTCGAAGTCTGGTCGCAGGCCGTCCTCGAAGTGGGTGCCGGTTTTCTATTTGTGGTGTGGGCGGTAATCGCGTTCCGCAACCGCAGCATCACGATCATCTGGAATCCGCTGTGCTGGCCGTTGCTGGGTCTGTTGGCGATTGGCCTCGGACAACTTGTTTTTCGAATCACGCCCTATCCTTTTCTCACTCGCGTAGAGTTGATGAAGCTGATCGCCTATCTCTTGATTTTTTTCCTTTGCACCCAGGCGTTTCGCGAACGGCAGGACTTGAATTCCCTGGCCTGGTTGCTGATGTTCCTGTGTTTCGGGGTTTCGCTGTTTGGCATCGTGCAGCGCTTCACTTCCGATGGAACAATTTATTGGTTTCAGAAACTCACCCTGGGTGGCGACCCCTTCGGGCCCTTCGTAAATCGTAATCACTTCGCTGGATTCGCGGAGCTGACCGTCCCGGTCGGCCTCGCGCTCATGATTTTTCGTGGGCTGCGGCGCGACACTTTTCCGCTGGCCAGCCTGTTGACCATCGTCCCGGTGGGAGCGCTGATTCTCTCCGGTTCGCGCGGCGGAATCGTTGGTTTTGGCTTCGAATTGATGGTGCTGGCCTTGATGGTGCGCGCGCGAAAACGCAGCCCGGAAGCGCCCCGCCTGGCCGCATTGGCGCTGGTGGGTTTTGCCGCCATCGCCCTGATCGGATGGCTGGGCACCAGCCGAGTGATTGAGCGGTTTTCCACCCTCCATTCGGGCGACGTTTCTCTGGCCCGCCGGGCCACCATGGTGCGCGGCGCAGCGCACGTCTTTTTGGCTCATCCGGTAGTGGGCTGCGGATTGGGTTCGCTCGTGGCGGTCTACCCGCGATTCGAGACTTTTTACGACGGGCTGGTCGTCGATCATGTCCACAACGACTACATGGAGTTGCTCGCCGAAATGGGTCTGCTCGGCGCGCTGTGCGGCGCCGCGTTCCTCTGGATTTTGTTTCGCGATGCGAAAAAGTGCTTCGCCGCCGAGCAAGGTCATTTTTCGCGGGCGATCCACGCCGCGGCGATCACCGCGATCTGTGGTCTGCTGCTGCACAGCCTGGTGGATTTCAACCTGCACATACCTTCCAACACTTTACTGTTCCTGCTGCAGGCGCATCTGGCTACCGTTGCGCCGCTACCCTCCGAGGGCGGAAAAACGCGCCGCAGGGTTCGAAGTCGCGGTCACCGTGACGAGACTGAAACAGACGAGCAGCTTGATCAGGAGAATGCGGCAATCTAGGTGAGCTTCAGGTTTTCTGTGCGGGGAAGGCAGTTTCCGATCCGCAACGCCTTTCGATTCAAAAGTAGCCAGCTTTCCGATCACTGGCGCCACGTCGGGTCGTATTGCGGACGGCAAAGAGACAAGTTATGAGAAACTTTTAAGGTCCCACGGTGTTGTAATTGCGTTAGATACAGGTATCTCTCCGTTGACAGGCAGGACGCCCTAAGCGATAGTGATTGAGGGTTTTATACGATGATTGGAACAGTCCGGCGAGTTTCGGACTGGCTTAAAGCTTTGCCTGTCTTACTATTGCCCATACTTATCCTCGGCAGCTCGCAGGCAGTGTACAGCCAGACAAAAACCGAAACGCCGCAACAAACAAACGCGAAGATTCAAGAACTGGCGACGCTGGCGCGCACCCAGCCTCACGACGTGGCCGTCGGCACCGGCGACATGCTCCACGTAGAGGTGTTCGACGTGCCCGAGCTGTCCCGCGACGTGCGGGTCAGCGATACCGGCGAAATCAGCTACCCTTTGATTCCCGGAAGAATTCACGCGGCCGGGCTGACGCCTTATCAGCTCGAACAGAAAATCGCCCAACTGCTGATCGAGAACGGGTTGGTCTCCCATCCTCAAGTATCGGTATTCGTGCGCGAGCAGAATAGCCAGCCGGTTTCGATCGTCGGGGCGGTAATGAAGCCCGGCGTGATCCAAATCATTCGGCCTACCACCATCCTTGAACTGCTGGCCAATGCCGGCGGCGTTACCGACGATGCCGGAAATTACGTCATCATCACCCGCAAGAGCGCACCCGCCGAGGTCAAGCAAGAAGCAGCAGTAGCCACCGCCGAGCCACCTCCTGTCACCCCGGCCGATGATCTCGCGCTGCCCTCACAGATCCTGACCATTCGGCTGCAGGACTTACTGGAATCGGGAAATCCCGTTTACAACATCTTCGTTTATGGTGGAGATGTGGTCAGCATCCCCCGGGGCGGAATTGTTTACGTCACCGGCGCGGGTGTGAGCCAGCCGGGCGGCTACGTCTTGCAGAGTCATGGCGCACAAATCACCGTAATGAAAGCGGTGGCTTTGGCCCATGGTTTGACGGTGTATTCGAGGTCGGATGACGCTGTGATTATGCGCAGCAATCCAGTGACGGGCCAGAAGGACATCATTCCCGTCCATATCAAGCAGATCGAGAATCAAAAGGCCGATGACATGGCCATGAAGTCGAACGACATCCTATACATCCCGGACAGTGTGGGTCGGAAGATCCTGGCTCGCAGCGCCGAAGCCGCAATCAGCATTGGAAGCAGCGTGGCCATTTTCAGATCGTACTAAATTAGACGCCGTTTCTAAAAAAGTCGAAGTTCAGGAAGGACTAGGTAATCAATGGAAGAGCCGTCTCGAATCATTCCTGCTGGCCGCGAGCGCAAGCCGGGCGACGCATTAACCGTCATTCCGGCCCCGTCGGTTCTGCCCTGGGATCAGGTCCCGCGCGAGCCGCACTTGCTCGACTACCTGATCATTCTGCGCAAGCATCAGTGGCTGATTATCACTTTTCTCCTGACCGTAGTCACCGTGGTCACCATTGCCTCCTTCAAGATGAAGCCGGTCTATGAAGCGGCTGCCCGAGTGGAAGTCGATAAAGAATCTCAGAACATGGTTCCGTTTCCCGACTCGAATTCCTACGGCGAATACGAGGACAGCGAGAATTACATCGAAACCCAAACCAAAATTCTGCAGAGCGAGACGCTGGCGCTGATGACCATCAAGTCGATGGATTTGGCGCGCTATCCTGAATTCGGCGGAGCCTCCGCCGTCAGCACAATTCATGAGGGAGCGATCCCGCGCCGTCCGGCCATCCTCGGGGCGTTTCTCGGCCGCCTGGGTGTAAAGCGAGTCCCGAACAGCCGGTTAATCCAAGTGCAGTTTGAGGCCGAAGATCCGCAGCTCGCCGCGGCGGTGGTCAACGCGCATCTACAGAATTTCGTCGAACAGAATTTTCGCAGCAAGTTCGATGCGACCACGCAGGCGACAACCTGGCTGTCTTCGGAACTCGAAGAACTTCGGATCAAGGTCGAGAAATCGGAAGACGCTCGTATCGCTTATGAACGGGAAAATCAGATCTGGCAGATCGATGAAAAGCAGGACATCACCACCCAGAAGCTCGCCGACCTGTCTAAAGCGGTAACCGACGCGCAGACCGACGTCGCCCAGAAAGAAGCCTTGTATCGCATGGCCCTCTCCGGGAACGTCGACGCCCTACCTGCCGCACGCACCAACGAAGTCATCTCCGCGCTGGTGAAGAGAAAATCGGACCTCGATGAATCCTACGCTGAGGCCCTGGACCAGTACGGGCCCAATTTTCCCAAGGTTCTGCGTATCGCCGCCCAGCAGAAAGAAGTGGACGACAATCTGGCCTCGGCGCGCAAGACCATGGTGGAAAGCGTCGGCGTCGAGTTCGACACCGCGAAAACCCACGTGGAATTGTTGCAGGAGGCTCTCGACAAACAAAAAGCGGAAGCCAACGATCTCGCCGAAAAGCTGGTGCAGTATCATATCCTGCAGCACGACGCGGAATCGAACAAACAGCTCTACGACGGATTGCTGCAAAAATTAAAGGAAGCTGGTATTACCACCGGTTTGCGCTCCACCAATATCCGGGTCGTCGATCCGGCTCTCGCCCCGGCCAGTCCCTCGCGTCCGCAAAAGGCCCGTAACATTTTCCTCGCTGTTTTGGTCGGCTTGGTCGGCGGCATCGGCCTCGCCCTTTTCCGCGAATATCTCGATAACACGGTGAAATCGCCCGACGACATCGAGGCTTTGACCGGCTTGCCGTCTCTCGCGGTCGTGCCCTCGCTGCCCGGACTGCCCAGCACGCAAGGACGTTTGTCACGACTCGCCCGCGAGGCGGCCCCGCAGTCAGCCACCGGACCGCGCGTCGAGCTGCTTTCTTACATTCAACCCAAATCGCAGATTTCCGAAGCGTTCCGCGCGTTGCGCACTTCGCTGCTGCTGTCGCAAGCCGATCATCCACCGCAAGTGATTCTGGTCACCAGTGCCTTGCCGCGCGAAGGTAAAACCACTGCGGCGGTGAACCTGGCTGTAACCCTAGCGCAGTTGGGCGACCGCACGCTGCTGATGGATTCGGACTTGCGCAAGCCCGGCATCCGCCGCGCCTTGAACCTTACCGGCGGCAAAGAAGTAGGACTCAGCTCGTACCTCGCCGGCGTCTCCACGCTCGACGAAGTATTGATGCCGCACCCGACGATCAACAATCTGGTCGCCTTGACCACCGGTCCGGTTCCGCCGAGCCCTGCGGACTTGCTCTCTTCGCACCGCATGCGCGAAGCGATCACGGATTTGCGGCATCGCTTCAAGTTCGTGGTCATCGACTCGCCCCCGGTCATGGCCGCCACCGACGCGGTAATTCTGTCGGCGCTCACCGATGGCGTTCTGCTGGTAGTCCGCAGCGGCGAGACTCCCAAAGAAGCGTTCACCCGCACCCGCGATTTGCTCGCCGCGGTGAAATGCCGGTTGCTGGGCGTGGTCTTGAACGCCGTCGATTCCAGCGCTCCAGATTATTACTATTCCTATCGCTACTATCCGTACGCCTACGGCTATGGGTATGGCGAAGATGTCAGCAAGAAACCAACCTTTTCATCCGGGTCCGGCGATACGCACGGGCCAACTACCTAAACGAGGTGTCGTTATGCGTTATCTCATAACCGGCGGGGCAGGCTTCATCGGATCTCATCTTTCAGAGGCGCTAATCGCTCGCGGCGAAGAAGTTTTCGTCCTGGACGACCTTTCCACGGGCAGCGTCGAAAATATCCGCCACCTGAAAAACAACAAGCGCTTCCACTATATTTTCGATTCGATTATGAACAAGCATCTGCTGGCGGAATTGGTCGACGAGTGTGACGTGATTTTCCACTTGGCCGCCGCCGTGGGCGTGCGCCTGATTGTGGAGAGCCCGGTACGCACCATCGAAACCAATGTCCATGGCACCCAAAACGTGCTGGACGCGGCTTCCAAAAAGAAAAAGTTGGTCTTCACCGCCTCCACTTCCGAAGTCTATGGCAAGAGCGACAAAGTTCCCTTTCACGAGGACGCCGATCTGGTCCTCGGTCCGACCAGCAAAGGCCGCTGGAGTTATGCCGCCTCCAAAGCCCTCGATGAATTCCTGGCGCTTTCCTTCTGGAAGGAAAAGAAACTGCCAGTGATCGTCGCGCGATTTTTCAACACCGTTGGACCGCGGCAGACCGGCCGCTACGGCATGGTCCTTCCGAATTTCGTCCGGCAAGCGTTGGCCGGCGAGCCCATCACCGTATACGGAACCGGCAAGCAGTCGCGCTGCTTTTGCGATGTGCGCGATTGCGTCGACTCCGTGCTGCGTCTGGTGGCAACCCCGCAATCCATCGGCGAAGTCGTGAACATCGGCAGCACCGAAGAAGTTTCGATTGAAGCTCTGGCCCAACTGGTCAAGCAGCGCACCGGCAGCGATTCCCCGATCGTTTCGATTCCTTACGATCAGGCCTACGAACCAGGCTTCGAGGATATGCCGCGGCGCGTTCCTGCGCTCGAAAAACTGGAGGGCCTGACCGGCTTCCGCCCGCGCATCCCGCTCAACGATATCGTCGACGGGGTGGTCTCCTACTTTCGGGACAAAGCGAACGCGGCCGTAGGCACCGCGGTTGGTTCAACAGCCTCGTATCCGATGGCCGCGAAAGCGTCCGCGGATTAGTTCTTCGGAATTATTTTGTGGAAGTCGCCGCGTTAAACCTTGCGGCCCTGCCGTACTCTGCTTACGATTTGCGTTTTAGCTGTTAGATGAGGGAACGATGAGCGGTTTTCCAGCGAAGAAGACGGCGGTCCGGGTCGACGATCCGGGAACCTCGGCGGATTCGCGCGCAACCTGGGACCGGCGCAGAGAAAAGAAACGCACCAGCACTTCGCTCTCCATTTTGGTTCCGGCCTACAATGAGCAGTATCTGATCGAAGCCAGCCTGCAGCGGCTCTGGGTTCTCGATCAGTCTCCGCGCCTCGACCACATCAAAGTCATTGTCGTTGACGATTGCTCCACCGATTCCACCCAGGCCTCCCTGGAACGCTTTCGCCAGAGCCTCGAAACCAGTCAGGATTTCAAGAAATTTACCTGGGTCTGGGCCCGGCATGACCGCAACCAAGGCAAAGGCGCGGCCATCCGCACCGCCCTGACGCATGTCGACACCGAACTGGTCGTGATTCACGATGCCGACCTGGAATATCACCCGCGCGATTTGCTGCAGATGATCGAACTGTTCCTCTACGAGGACGCCGACGCAGTGTTTGGCTCGCGGTTCATGCCCGGCGGCTACAAGCGCGCCCTGTTCTTTCGGCATGCTCTGGGCAATAAATTATTGACCTTCTTGTGCGACGTCGTTTGCGACCTGAACCTCACCGACATGGAAACCTGCTACAAGATGGTGCGCGCCGATCTGCTCAAAAGCATACCGCTGAAAAGCCAGACCTTCGACGTCGAACCCGAACTCGCCATCAAGCTGGCCAAACGCGGCGCGCGAATTTTCGAAGTTCCCATCAACTATTCCGGCCGCACCTACGCGGAAGGGAAAAAAATCGGTTGGAAGGATGGGGTCCGCGCGCTCTGGGCCATCCTGAAATACGCCTTGTCGGACGAGATCTACACCGCCGACGGGCACGGCAGCGAAATTCTGATGCGCCTCAACCGCGCGCCGCGCTTCACCAAATGGATGGCCGATGTGATTAAGCCTTACCTCGGAAAGCGCGTTCTGGAAATCGGCGCGGGCATCGGCAACATGACTTTGAATCTGATTCCCCGCACCGTGTATTGGGCCACCGATATAAATCCGGAATACCTGGACTATCTGGAAGATATGCGCTCCACCCGTCCTTATCTGCATGTGGGCTACACCAACGGCATGACCGGCAATTCGTTTCCCACCGGGCAAGCGTTCGATACCGTGGTCTGCCTGAATGTGGTCGAGCATCTTTCCGATGACGTCGGAGCCTTGCGCAACATGTATGAGGCTCTCGACCACGGCGGCCGTGCCATCATCCTGGTTCCGAACGGCCCGGGCCTGATGGGTACACTCGACGAAGTTCTCGGTCATTGCCGGCGGTACACTCCCGAGCAACTGATCTTGGTAGGTCAACAGGCCGGATTTCGCATCGAAAAGTTGCTGAAATTTAACCGGGCCGGAGTGCCGGCCTGGTGGCTCAACGGCAAAATGCTGCGCCGCACGACTTTCGGCATGTTTCAGATCCGGGTGTTGAACGTGCTTACGCCGATCTTCAGCCGAATTGATACGTTGCTGCCATTTCCGCCGCTATCGATCATTGCAATTTTCCGGAAAGACGACGGCCGGTCAATCGTCCCGGCGTCCTGAATTGCTCGATTCGCTTCATATATTTAGCCTGTTGCCAAGCCCTGGGAATTCATAATCTAATACTTTATATAGACGTTAAGGAAAGCCGGTACGATTGTTCCGAATGGACAAATACGAAAAGATTCTCACGGTTCTCTTTCTGCTTTCCCTACCGTTGATCAACCCCTGGGTGCGTGGTGACGGCGTGGGCTACTATGCTTTTGCCCGCGCGATTTTGCTGGAGCACCGGCTCGATTTTGAGCCGGATTGGCAGAACGCCAACGCCAGTTTCCGCCTGGGCCGAATCGATCCCGAAGGGCATATCCGGCCGACCGAATACACCTCCACCGGGCACCTCGATAATCATTTCTCGATCGGTCCGGCAATTTTATGGTCTCCGTTTCTGCTCGCCGCAGAGGCGGTGGTCAAGTTCGATCACCTTTTCGGCGGTCACGTTGCCGAAAACGGATTTTCTTTTCCTTACGTCGCCGCCATGGCCTTGGGGACCGCGTTCTACAGTTTCCTGGGACTGTTTCTCTCCTTCCGGCTCGCCAGGAAATATCTCGGGGAGCGATGGGCCTTTCTAGGAACCATCGGCATCTGGTTTGCCAGTTCCCTGCCGGTTTATATGTATTTCAATCCCTCCTGGTCGCACGCGCATTCGGCCTTCGTCGTGGCTCTGTTTTTCTGGTACTGGGATCGCACCCGTGGCGGCCGCACCTGGACGCAATGGCTGGTGCTAGGAGCGATTTCGGGCTTGATGCTCGACGTTTACTACGTCAATGGCGTGCTGCTGATCGTCCCGTTGATCGAATCGCTGCAGGATTACTGGCGCGGAATTCGAGAACGCCGCATGGCAGACGCCGGTAAGCTATTCCTCCAGAATCTTCTGTTTTCACTGACGATCTGTGCGGTTTTTCTGCCCACCCTGATCTCCAAACGCATCATTTACGGTCACTATCTCGATTTCGGATATCACGAGCCCTGGAGTTTCGGTTCCCCCGCAATTCTGAACGTCGCCTTCGCCTCGGAACACGGCCTTTTCAGTTGGACGCCAATTGTCTTGTTGTCCGTCATTGGATTGGTGTTGTTTTACCGGCTCGATCGAATGCTTTCGTTGTGCTGTGTCGCAGCCTTCGCCATGTATCTGTACGCCATCGGCTGCTATGAAGACTGGGCCGGAATTTCGTCATTTGGGAGCCGCTTCTTCGTTTCCTTGACGCCCCTGTTCATCCTGGGCCTGGCCGCGTTTTTTGACTCGCTGGCCAGCGTGATTACCGAACGCCGCGCGAATATCGTGGCCACCGCCACCGTATCCGTCCTGATCCTCTGGAATGCGGGCATGATTTTCCAGTGGGGTACGCACTTAATTCCTGCTCGCGGGCCCATTTCCTGGCGTGATGCGGCTTATAATCAAGTGGCGGTGGTTCCGGAACAGGCTGCCCGCACCATCGGATCCTATTTCATGCGCCGCAAGCAATTGATGGGACACATCGAAGGCCAGGATGTGGAGCAACTAAAAGCCGCACCTTCCGAGGACACCAAGTAATTTAATGAATGCGGTAACTTCAACGGCCCTCAGCAAACCCACGGTTCCTGTCATGCGCATCACTCCGCCGACCCGCTGGTGGATTCTGCCGTTCGGTGAACTTTGGGATTTTCGCGAGCTGGTCTACTTTTTCGTCTGGCGCGACATAAAAATCCGCTACAAGCAAACCGCCATCGGCGCAGCCTGGGCCGTACTGCAGCCCCTGCTCACCATGCTGATTTTCAGCCTGTTCTTCGGGCGCCTCGCGCACATCCCTTCCGAAGGCCTGCCCTACCCCATTTTTTATTACAGCGCGCTTCTTCCCTGGATGTATTTTGCCGCCGCGCTGCAAAATGCCACCAATACCATCGTTGAAAATCAGCGGGTTATCACCAAAGTGTATTTCCCGCGGCTCGCACTGCCTCTGGCGTCAGTGTTGTCCGGCCTGGTGGATTTCGGCGTATCCTTCGCGATGTTCGTCGTGCTCATGATTTACTACCGGATTCATCCGACTGCCGCGCTCTTGTGGTTCCCGGTCTTTATCCTTCTCGCGATACTGACGGCGTTGGGAGTCGGCCTCTGGCTCTCCGCCCTGAACGCCTTGTATCGCGACGTCCGCTACGTACTGCCTTTTCTGGTGCAGTTCTGGCTATTTGCTTCTCCGGTCGCATATCCGGCTTCGCTGGTCCCGCAAAAATGGCGCTGGCTGTATGGTTTGAATCCGATGGCCGGGGTAATTGAAGGCGTGCGGTGGTCGCTGACCGGCAAGACTAGCCCGCCGGGCCGTTTGATTTTTGTGTCTACCGCCGCCGTGCTAGTTTTGCTGGCCAGTGGCCTGGCCTATTTTCAGAAAGTGGAGACAACGGTCGCCGATGTGGTCTAGCGTCCGCGGGCCCAAGCATGACTGAATCGGTAATCCATGTAGAAGGTTTGGGGAAGCGCTATCGCGTCGGCGAGCGCGAGCGCTATTTCGCGCTCCGCGATGTGTTGACGCGGGCTTTCAGTGCTCCGTTTAAACGCAATGGCGCGCGCCGCTCCAAAGACTACATCTGGGCGCTGCGCGACGTCTCGCTCGATGTGCATCAGGGCGAAGTCGTGGGTCTGATCGGGCGCAATGGCGCCGGCAAAACCACCCTGCTGAAATTGCTGTCGCGCATCACCCGGCCCACCACCGGATTTGCGGAAATTCGCGGCCGCGTCGGCAGCTTGCTGGAAGTAGGCACTGGTTTTCACCCCGAACTCACCGGCCACGAGAACATTTATCTGAGCGGCGCGATCTTGGGGATGAGCCGCGTAGAGATCGACCGGAAAATGGACGCCATCGTGGCCTTTGCTGAAGTGGAGCGATTTCTTAGCAGCCCGCTGAAGTTTTACAGCACGGGCATGCAGATGCGCCTGGCCTTTGCCGTCGCGGCGCATTTGGAACCGGAAATCCTGCTGGTCGATGAAGTCCTCGCCGTCGGCGACCTCGAATTTCAGAAAAAGTGTCTCGGCAAAATGCAGGAAGTCTCCCGCAGCGGACGCACCATCGTCTTCGTCAGCCATCAGATGGGCCAGATGCGCCGCCTGTGCGAGCGCGTGATCTGGATCGATGGCGGTCAGATCCGCGACGAAGGCCCGACCGGAAAAGTGATCGCGGCATATGAATCCGCGAGCCTGTCGTCCGGCGAGACGCTATCGGGTGACGGACACTGTTTCCTGAATTGGTCCATCGACGGAAAAGATAACATTCTCCGGGACGGGTTGCGTGAAGTGAACTTCCACTGCCAGGTCCACCTGCGAGAACCCCTCTCCCAGGGACACTATGGGTTAAAAATATTCAACGATTCCGGAGTTTTGATGGTCGGCTGGGGTATCGATAATTTGGATACCGGCGCTGGAATTCAGGAGATTCGGTTGCGCGTTCCCCTACTTCCCCTGAGGCCGGGTGCGTATTCCGTGATTTGCACATTATTTAATAAGGGCAATAATTTGACTGGAGGTCATCTTCTTGAGGAGTGGATCGCCCAGCCCCCGCTGGTCGTCGACACCCGCCCGATTTCCCACCCACAAGACCGCTGGGCTGGAGTCTTAAATTTGCCCGCTGAGATACAAATTCTACCGGAGTAAACAGCAGTGACCGCGAATAGCAGACCAAGAGTTTCGGCGGTACGCATCGAGAGTTATGACGACCTCGCACGGGGGTTTCACGTTGCCGTGCAGCAATTGCCGGAATTGCTTCCAAAAACGCTTCCCGCGCAGGTTGTGATCAAACCAAACCTGTGCGACATCACGGCTTGGGAAACCGGCGTTACAACCGATCCCCGCTGGATGGGAATCATCTCCAGCGAGCTACGTGCCATTCGGCCCGACGTCAAAATTCGGGTCGTCGAATCCGACGCGATTAGCGCCTACAAGTCCTTCCGTTCCTGCGACGAAACATTTGATCGGCTGGGATTTGTTTCCGCGGCGAACCAAGCCGGCGTCGAATTAGTCAATCTCTCTCGATGCGACGCCATTGAAATTCGAGTGGACGGGATTCCTCAGTCCTTGAGAATTCCTCAAGTCCTGCTTGAGGAATTCTATTTCGTCTCGATCGCCAATTTGAAGCTCCATGGTTACACGCGCATGACGGGTATCCTTAAGAATTCAATTGGGCTGCTGACCGATGCGGAAATCTCATCATTTCATCCTTACCTCTCGATTCTTATCAGCCGCCTCCACCAACTCTGCGTGCCGGACCTCTGCGTTATCGATGGACGCGTTGGTCTGGAGGGCGGCGGTCCGATCATTGGCCGACCGCGGCGCATGGATACGCTCCTTGTCGGGAATAACGCCTTGGCGGTCGATGGCGCCGCGTGCCGTCTGATGGGGATTCCCGAGAAAGAAGTCGCCCACCTCTGTCAAACGAGCAAAGACCTGGGGAGGGCCTTGGGCGAATTCGAGATCCTCGGCGATTTTCGTCCACAAACATTTGCCTTTGACGGAGTCCAAATTCATCCTGCAATTCAGGCCAAATTCGCCAATCGACGTCTGCACCAATCGATGGAATTATTCTCGAATCGCTGGATTGATCGTGCTTTTCGATTTCGCCACGACCCTCGCAGCTTTGCGAAAAGTACGTTGCGAAAGATCTCCGGAGGTCGGCTTGGATCGGCTTAGACTCGGGGTCGTGGGTGGTGGCGCTGTTCTCGAGCGTTATCATGCTCCGGCGATTAATGCGGTTCCCGAAGTCGTTCGAAGCATTGTCGTAGACGTCGATCGCGACACGGCTCGGAGGGTCGCGGATCGTTACGGGTTCCCTGCCGCGAGCTCGAATCTCGCCGACCTGGTGCGTCACGCGGACCTTGCCATCGTGCTCGTTCCGAATGGGCTACATAGTTCGATCTCCTGCGAGCTACTGGCCCAGGGCGTACATGTGTTATGCGAGAAACCAATGGCCCGGACCGTTGAGGAATGCCAGGCCATGATCGATGCCTCGCATCAGGGGAATGCCCAGCTTTGCATCGGGCATAATCGCAGATTTCAGCAGCACATAAAATTAGCGAAGCAACTCCTGACCAAGGGATTGATCGGCGACGTCGTCAGCATTCATGCCGAAGAAGGAAGCACGAGCGATTGGAGACGATCTTCTGCCTACTTCGATCCGGCGATGTCTGGCGGCGGAGCCTTGATGGACGTGGGTATCCATTCGATCGACCTGATTCGATGGTTCAGTGGCAATTTTCAAACCATCGAATACCAGGGAAACGGTACGGAAACCACCGTGGAAAGTGATGCACGAATAGCTCTTCAGCTCGTTACCGGTGCGACCGGAAGCGTCACCGCGAGTCGAACTCGAAATCTCGCCCAAAAGATAACCCTGGTGGGAACTGAGGGCTTTCTGGAAGTGGGCTTGTGGGGGCCCAATCTGGGGTTGCGCAGCTCCAAAGGTAAGGCTTTCCAACATTTCCACCGGTTGGACGTGGCCGTGCCGCGCCGACCGCCCTCGGATGTCTCCTTCGTTGACCAGTTACGCAATCTTGTGTCCGCAATTCGGGGCGAAGGCGAAGTGCTGGTGAACGGTCATGAAGGAATGGCGGCGGTCGAGGTGGTTCGCCGCGCCTACACCGGCGTACGAGCACTAGCTTCGCCTGGAACCGTGAAATGAGAAACAAGAGGTTGGATATTTTGCGCTGCGTGGCAGTGGTTATGGTCACCGCCCACCATACCAACATCTATCCGCTCGCTACCAAAATGGGCTGGGTCGGCGTCGACTTTTTTTTCGTGCTCAGTGGTTTTTTGATTTCCGGGCTTTTGTACAGCGAGTACAAGAAGCGCCGCACAATTGGCGTCGGCCGGTTCTTAATTCGCCGGGGCTTGAAGATTTATCCCTCGTTTTATTTCTTTTTGCTCGTGAGTCTCGTGGCACAATTGGCTCTTACAAAATCGAAGGTACCCCTTCGCCCGTATTTATACGAGATTCTCTTTATCCAGAATTACCATTTTGGCGTTTGGTTCCACACCTGGTCCCTCGCGGTTGAAGAGCATTTCTACATCGCCGTTGCCTTACTGCTGCTGGCCCTCGCCCGATTCACTCGCCACCGCGAGAATCCGTTTCAAGTCATTCCCTGGATTTTTGTTTTCGTAGCCATTACTTGCCTCTTGCTGCGGATTCTCACCATTGAATTCGTTCCCGCGGCTAGCTTTCGGACCCCTTTGGTGATGAATGCCACGCATTGTCGAATCGACGGGCTCTTCTTCGGCGTATTTCTTGGCTACCTGTATCACTTTCGTCCCGAAGTGATATCGAATCTGCTGAGCTCCGCGCGAAATCGAATCGGTATTGCCGTCCTTACTGTCGCACTCCTTTCCACCTGCTACTTTTTTACGCGGGACGATCATTTCCTTCTCGCATTCGGATTGACCTTCTTGTATCTGGGGTTTGGTGGCTTGCTGATCCTTACCCTGGAAACCAAGGACATCCTTAGTGGTGCTAGCGCCTTGCTTGCCGAGCGGGTTGGACTCGTCTGCGCTTTCGTTGGAATGTACTCCTATTCAATCTACCTTTGGCATTTCATGCTGATCCTGGCGGGACGGATTTTCTTGGAGAAGTTTGGTCATATCTACCTGCCCGCTCTCGTTCGATTCATCGCTTATTTGCTCGGCAGCATTGTCTTGGGGATTTTCTTTGCGCGACTTATCGAGTTCCCGGTATTACGCTTCCGGGATCGGATTTTTCCTGGTGGTACTCAGTCTCCGGTGAGCCCGGACCCTTCTCTGGCGCCCCTGGCAAGCGTGGGCTAGAATTTTATTTACACCGAAAACATCGGGCGGAGCGAATGCACCCAGCAGTCACGGTTCTGATCGACACTTACAACCACGAACGGTTTATCGAAGAAGCGATCGTGAGCGTGCTGGCTCAGGATTTTCCGGCGACCGACACGGAAATTCTGGTCGTTGACGACGGCTCGACCGACCGTACGCCTGAGATCGTGCGCAAATTCGAGCCGCGCGTGCGCCTGCTTCGCAAAGAAAATGGCGGACAGGCTTCGGCCTTCAACGCCGGGATTCCAGAGGCCCGCGGCGAAATCGTGGCTTTTCTCGACGGAGACGACTGGTGGGCGCCGAATAAATTATTGCGCGTGATGGAAACCATCAACGCCGATCCCTCGCTCGGCATTGTGGGCAACGGCATTGTGATGGTGCAGCTGGATGGTTCGACGCAGAGCGAAGTCCTGCGCGAGAATTTCAGATTTCAGGCCAACACCGTGGAGGGCGCCCGGCTGTTTCGCCTCCGGAAAAGTTTTCTGGGTACTAGCCGCATGACCATTCGCCGTGATTTGCTGCGCCGCATCGGGCCCGTGCCGGAAATTCTCCGGGTCGAAGCCGACGAATATCTCTTTACGCTGGCGGCCGTGCTGCTGCCCGCGGCAATACTGCCGGACGCCGTTACCTACTACCGCTATCACGATGCCAACGGATTTCAGATGTCTGTTCCGGACCCGGTCCGCCTGCGCAAAAAACAAATCGTCCTCGATAGCCTGGCGAAAATGCTGGCCAGCGAGATGCAGCGCTACCAAATTGATCCGGCTTGCGCGCAGATGATTTCGGAAATCGTGCAAGTCGAGGCCGACCAGATCCGGTTGGTCCTGGGCGAAGGCACGCCGGCCGAGACTTTTCGTACCGAGTGGAAAATTTACGAAGTCCTATGCCCGACGGCGACGTTCAGCCACCGGATGTTCAAAAGGCTTAGCTTGGCGCCTTCGCTGTTCCTGCCTCCCAAAAAGTTCTACGAACTGCGCAGCCGCATTGTGGCGAGTTCGTTCTATCGCGCAACGCGCGCGCAAATTTTGCCTAACCCGGCCCGCCCGCATGTGGAAAATGCCTGGACGGCCAAGTGATCGATTCCCCCGGAATCTCTGGGCCGCGCTTTCAACCGCACGTTATTCCCTCGGGCGAACTACCCGCGGAAGGGGATGCCCGAACATGCGCGTGCTAATGGCCACGTCGGCTTTCCGCCGCCGTGAACACGGCGCTGCTGCGGTGATCATGGAGCTCGGGCGCTATTTGCAGAAATACGGCCACCAAGTCGAAATACTCTATGGCGATGACGTACCCTCAGGCCGTATTTTCCCGCTGCGATTTGCGGAACTGTATTTTTCCTGGGGCGTGGCGCGCCATATTTTGCGAAACCCTGGCCGCTATGATGTAGTGAACCTCCGGGCTCCTGCTGGATTTTTTTATGGAATTGCCCGCTGGTTTCGAAAACGGCCGCAGGATCCTCCCTACGTTGCTGAACTCGACGGACTGGAGGAACGAAGGGTTTTCGTCCAGCGCCAGCAGCACCGCAAGAATGAAACCTGGGATTTCAGCCTGAAGAATCGCCTGTGGCACCGCTTTTATCACCTGCCCCGATTTCGTATTGCTGTCCGCACCGCTGATTGGGTGGTGTGCGTAACCCGCGAGGTCTGGAACTACCTGCAGCTCGCGTATGGCCTGAACCCCGAACGGGTCACCTACTTGCCGCATGCGGTGGATCGCCGGTTCGATCGCGACCGGGAATATCCGCCGATATCGCCTGCCTCTGGTCCGCGCCTGCTTTACGCCGGCAGTTGGCTGCCCCAACGTGGGATAAAATATATCGCCGAGGCGATGCCGGCTCTGCTGCAGAAATATCCTGGCCTTCGCCTCACTATCGTGGGATGCCTGCAAGGACCGGAGGCAATACTACCCACCTTCCCAGCCCCGGTTCGCGAACACATCGACGTAGTTCCCCACGTCCCGTCGGAAGAGATGCCGGAGGCGTATGCCCAACACGACATTTTCCTTTTTCCGTCGTTTTTCGAAGGTTTCCCGCTGGTGCTCCTGGAGGCCATGGCCGGAGGCATGCCTGTAATCACCGCCGAAACCAGCGGAATGGTGGACGCGATTCGTGATGGCTGGAACGGTTTGCTGATTCCGCCCGGCGATTCTGCCGCCATCGTCCGCGCAGTGGTGGCCCTTACCGAATCCGTGGAAATGCGCCGTAATCTAGGCCGCGCGGCCCGGGAAACGGCGGCGTGGTTCAATTGGGATCGCGTGGCCGGAATTTTGGACGGCGTATTTCGAGTTCTGGTGCCGAATAAGTAGCTATGCCCTGGAAAGTCGCGTGCGCATAAAACGAATCGACGTTCTGCGATGTCTGGCCGTGCTGCTCGTGCTGTTTCATCACGGCGCGTACTTTTCCATTTTTAAAATGGGATTTGCTGGCGTCGATTTATTTTTTGTCCTCAGTGGCTTTTTAATCTCCGGGCTTTTGTACAGTGAGTACCAGAAAAGCGCCGGCATTAATTTCAAGCGCTTCTTCATCCGCCGCGGCTTAAAGATCTATCCCGCCTTCTACGCCATGATTCTGGCTACCTTCGTCGTGCAGCTGGCTGCGCACAAGCTGTCTCATTGGAGCGCGTACCTGAGCGAGATTTTCTTTCTACAGGACTACTGGGGCTCCATTTGGGGGCACTGCTGGTCATTGGGCGTGGAAGAAAAGTTTTACATCTTTCTGCCGGTGCTTTTGCTGTTGCTGATTCGCTTTTCGGCGAACCGCTCCAATCCCTTCAACTCGATTCCTTGGGCCTTCCTGGCAATCGCGATTCTATGTCTCGGCCTTCGCGCGGCCACCATTTGGCTGACGCCAGCCTCCAGGTTTTACGGCGATACCATCACGATGCCGGCCCACGACCGTATCGACGAATTGTTCTTCGGCGTCCTGCTTGGCTACTTTCATTATTTCCACCGGCTGGCTACCGAGGATTTCATGCGCTCGACCGTAAACCGCTGGGTGGTGGGACTGCTGTCCGCCGCTTTTCTATCCACGTGTTTCATCTTCCCGGGCACCGGCCACTTTTTTCTGATTTTCGGGCCGACGTTTCTGTATCTCGGGTTCGGGGGCCTTTTGCTGCTATGCATTCATGTGCGCGACGTCCTGCCCCGCTCCCTCGCCACGCCCTTGGAGAAATTAGGCGCGGCGTCCGCCTTCGTCGGGCTGTATTCTTATTCGATCTATTTGTGGCAGGGAGTCTTTGGAATTTATACCGAACGCGGCTTACAGCAATTTCTGCACATTCAACTGCAGGGATTTCCGCGTTTTACCTGGTATGTGGTCGGATGTGTGGTCTTCGGCATTCTTATGGCCCGGCTCATCGAATTTCCGGTCCTAAAATTCCGCGACACATTTTTCCCGTCGCCGCAATTGCTGCCCGCCGCGCCCGGTGTAGCGGTAATCACTGGCGTCGAACTGCCGCCCGGCGCCGGCGAGGTCGATTTACCGGAACCATTCATGAGGCCGGCCAAGGCTGAAGAAGGAAGCGGACCGTCCTGACAGCTTGCGGAAGAGATCGCTTCTTAGGGGGTCGGAGCTTTAGCTCCGACAATAAATCGATGATTTACACTGGGCTTCAGCTCCTGAGGACAACGTTTGGACGTTTTTCAGCAGCCTGTTGATGCGTGCTCCTGGCTGGTGCGAAGTCGGACGCGAAAAGATAAGCTTAAATGCTGTGAGCAGTTGCTACAGGTTGTCCTGATCCGCTGTTCGATTCAACTCTGGGGAGCGCGCGCGTCGATATGATCAGTCTGGGAATCAACTATTCGCAAATGCATGATTCATCCGCGTGCATTGCGCGCGATGGCGAAGTGCTGTTCGCTGTCGCCGAGGAGCGTTTGAGCCGGGTCAAGCACGATGCGCGCTTTCCGGCGCTGGCGATCCAGGCCTGTCTGGATTTCGCGGGCGTAGCGCCCGCCAGTGTCGATGTCATTTGCCAGGGTTGGTCGCCGCCGCGAGCTCCTTTCTTGCATGACCTGAAGGATTACGCGATCGGCCGGCAGCCGGCCGACTTCTACGCCGTCCTGAATTCCGCGCGCCTTTTTCTGAGCATGTGGCATCAACGCGGCGGCGAAAATCGCTTTCGCCAGGCGTTCACGGATTCCAAGGCGAAGTTTCGCTTCGTGGATCATCACCTGGCGCACGCCATCAGTGCCTACGCCTATTCCGGTTTCGATGACACGGCCGTCCTGGTTCTCGACGGTCGCGGAGCTTGGGAAGCAACTTCCCTGTGGCACGGACGCGACGGGCAGCTCAAACACATCTGGACCATTCCGTGGCCCAATTCGCTGGGACTGTTTTACGCAAAATTCACTCACTATCTCGGCTTCACGCCGTACAGCGACGAATGGAAAGTGATGGGCCTCGCACCCTACGGCGGTCCGGGCATCGACTTGAGTGAATACATTCGCCCGAATGAAAATCCTTACCAGGTCGCCGCCAAGTTGCTCCTGGACAAAGATTCCGCACCGCTGGCGCATATCGAAAAGCGCATGGGCCCCGGCCGCGTGCCCGAATCGGAAATTGATACGCGCCACAAGAACATTGCTTGGGCCGTGCAGGACATGTGCGAGCAAGCCATGATGACCCTCGCGAAAACTGCGGTGACTCAGACCGGCTCGCGCAATCTGTGCCTGGCCGGCGGCGTAGCCCTGAATTCGAAAGCCAACGGAAAAATCCACGCTTCTGGAATCGTGGACCGAATTTTCGTGCAACCGGCGGCCAGCGACGACGGCGTCTGCCTCGGCGCGGTCCTCGCGCCCTATCTGGACCATGGCGGAAAATTGCCGGTTCGAAAAATGCGCCATGCCTATCTCGGCAACGAGTGCTCCGACGCCGAAATCGAAAAAGCGCTGCAGACCTACAAGATTCGAGCGACCCGCGTCGCCGATCCGGCGGTCGTCGCCGCCGAAATGCTGGCCCAAGGAAAAATTCTCGGCTGGGTCCAGGGCCGCATGGAGTTTGGCCCGCGCGCCCTGGGCAGCCGTTCGATTCTTGCCGACCCGCGCGATCCGGACATGACCGTTAAGGTCAACAACGCCGTAAAATTTCGCGAATGGTGGCGGCCCTTCGCTCCCTCCATGCTTTCCGAAGTGGCCGGCGAATACATCGAGTCCGCGACCGATTCACCGTTCATGATTCTGACCGCCCAGGTGCGCCCCGAAAAGCGCAACGTGATCCCCGCCGTCACCCACGCGGACGGCAGCGCCCGCCCGCAAACCGTGGAGCGCGACGTCAATCCGCTGTACTGGCGCATGATTCATGAATTCGGCCAACGCACCGGCGTGCCGGTAGTCATGAACACCTCCTTCAATTTGCGCGGCGAACCGATCGTGTCCTCGCCCACCGACGCTATTCGCACTTTTTTCAGCTCCGGCATGGATGCGCTGATCATTGGCAGCTTTGTGGTAGAAAAGTAGATGTGTCACCCACCATTCTTTCGGCGAAGTCATCGATGGCTGGCACCTTGATCACCAGAAATCCGGTCCCTGGTTCTGCCCACGGAGGAAGGAATGCGGCGTAGCGCACTCGATAGCTTCGCGTGCCTGAAATGTCGAAACGGCTTCAGAGTAAGTTCCACAACTTCTGAAGATTCCGCGACCGGCGAGATCGCCGAAGGTGTCTTGGAGTGTACCCAGTGTCACGCAACCGTGCCGGTTGTGCGACATCTTCCGCGCTTTGTGTCGTCGGAATCCTATGCTGGCAATTTTGGTTTTCAATGGAATCGCTTTTCCACCATTCAAGTCGATGAAGTGATGCACAACGACTTAAGCCGCGACCGTTTTTATAAGACCACGGGTTGGCCCACCAGGATGGAGGGGCAGCGAATCCTGGAGGCCGGATGCGGCGCGGGGCGCTTTACGCAACTGGCGCTTGAGACCGGCGCGGAAGTGTTTTCGTTCGATTTGAGTTCTGCCGTAGAAGCCGCCTGGCGGAATAATTCGAGCGCGCCGAAGTTAACGATGTTTCAGGCCAGCATCTACGAAATCCCACTTCAGCAGGGTTCATTCGACAAAATTTTTTGCATGGGCGTTCTGCAACATTGTCCGGATGTCCGCGCCGCTTTCCAAAGCCTGCTTCCTTTTCTGCGTCCCGGCGGCGAAGTGGTCGTCGATGTCTACGAGAAAGAGACTGGCTTCCCCAGTTTGAAACGAATCGTTCGACCGATCCTGACGCCCCTCGGGACCGAAAGAATCTACAAGCTACTTAAGTTTCTGATTCCGCCCGCATTCGAGTTAAAAAAGGCGCTCCATCAAGTTCCGGTTATTGGGCCCAAGGTGGGAAAACTCATTCCCATAGGGCCCATCTCGCACGCGCCGCGATTAATTTATACGGATGAAGAACTGAAGCAGGTGAAGATCCTCAGCGCGCTCGACATGTACTCGCCAGTTTACGATCAGCCCCAGAGCATGGAGACCATGCGGCAGTGGTTCGCTGAGGCCGGACTGGCCGAAGTGGAATTGAAACGTGGAGACAATGGCATCGACGCTAAAGGCAAACGCCCTAATCAGAGCAATTAACCTGGCCGCACCGGACATTGCAGCGGCCGCCGGGCCTCGCGCCCTTCGGGACGCAGCGAGCAGCCATCTTTCGGACGAGATCCTTCTCCTCGCACCAACCGGGTTCTCTTCCGGCGCAAGCTAGTGGTATCGTTCCTAGGAATGTTCCGTCTGCCGAATATTTGCGACTAAGTTGGTTCGTCTCTTTGACCAAGAACTGGAGAACCGCCATTTCATGAGCAAAATTCCCGCATGGTTTGAGGCTCAAAAGACCGAAACGGATTTCTGGAAAGGGATCATTCAGGAAGATCACGCCACTCTGCGCGTCCTGGCGGACAATTCGGAAAAAGCCCCTGCCATCAGAAAGATTCTGCCGCGCATTCCCGAAACCGCGCTCGAGGTCGGAGTCGGACCGCTCGGCCTCGGGATCATTGGTTTCTTGCCCGAAATCCCGCATCGCTTCGGCGTGGATCCCCAGCCTCCGGTAGGCCTGGGCCCCAGCGGCGTCAGCACCCTGCGAGACTTCGTCCGCACCAAGCGCCTGCCTGTTTCCTACGCGACCGCCTGCGGTGAAGAAATTCCCATCCGCAGCGACAGCATGGACCTGGTGATCTGTTGCAATGTCATCGACCACGCCTCCGACCCCGGCGCGATCCTGCGCGAAGTTCATCGTGTTCTGAAACCAAACGGCCTGTTCTTTTTCGACGTGCACACCTTTTCGATTTTTGGATTGCTCAAATGGCATTCCTACACCAAGCACGCGCGCAAGGACGAGATTCTTGTCATAGCCCATCCCTACCGCATGTACGAAGCAGACGTTGCGCGGAAGATGCGCGCGACGGGGTTTCGCGTGCAAAAACTAGATGGTCACACGCGGGCTAGTAATTTGCTCGGCCACGCCAGAACCTCCACCTTCCTGGGCACGAAATGCCTTCCGTGATCGCTTTGCTCGGCGTTCGTGACGAGCCGACCGATGGCGTGACCGATTACTGCGCGTTCCTTGGCCGCGCCCTTTCGAAGCACGGCTTTGAACTGCGTGCAGCTCGCGTGCCTTGGGATAAACTCGGCTGGCCCCGCGCTCTTTTAAGTTTGATTCGAGAGAGCGCCGCTTGGCGTGGTCAATCGGTGTTCTTGCAGTACACCGCCATGGCTTGGTCGCGGCGCGGCTTCCCCATCGGAGCGTTACTCTCCGTCGCCATCTTGCGGTTTCGTGGCGCTCGGTGCGGAATCGTATTTCATGAGCCAACCGGAAATGGCGGGTCTGGGCTCCTAGGCTCGATTCGCACCTCCTTTCAGACCTGGAACCTCAGAATGCTCCATCGCCTTGCCGCGGTGAGCATTTTTACGATTCCACTGAACACAGTTCGGTGGCTTCCGGCCGGTGACGCACACTCCACATTTATTCCCCTCGGCCCCAACATCGTCGAAAATCTCGCCCACCGAGTAGCTAGATCGAATCAAAGCGGAACACGGCGAACCGTGGTTGTCTTCTGCTTGAGCGACCCGCCCCACCAGCAGAAAGAAGTGGCCGATATTCTCAACGCCGTGCGTATTGTGGCCGATGATGGAATAAATTTGCGCCTCGTCTTCGTAGGCCGCGGAACCTCCGAAGCAAAAAATACGATCGATTCCGCGTTTCAAGGTACCGACATTGAAATCTGCAATCGCGGTCTGTGCGAAGCCGAAGAGGTGACGCGCATCTTCAGCGAGTCCGATGCGATGCTTGCGGTTCGCGGAGGGCTCTATCTTCGCCGGGGGAGCGCACTCGCCGGCCTGGCCTGCGGGCTTCCAATCGTCGGCTACGAAGGCGCGATTCGTGGCACCATTGTCGAGGATGCTGGGATCGCACTTGTCCCCGTTGGCGATCATCAAGCACTCGGATCCGCTCTTCGAGACATTCTTGCGAGCGCGGCCTTGTGGCAGCAAATGCATGAAAGAAGTCTGCACATCCAGCGCAAATATTTGTCTTGGGATGTGATCGGTGCACAATTCATTCGGCTGTTATCCGTACCAAAAGGCGGGGATGAAAGTCCTACCGTACTCTGAGTATTTCATGCCAATCGCGGGCAGTACCTGTTCGGTTCCAGCAGGAATATCTCTCCTCGAGTGTTATCGCGGCTTCCTTTTTCGCATTTCTTAGGCCGAGTCCAGAATGACGGTCAAATTGCTGCTGTACTCCCACGATTGGTTCCCTCTTCTTGGTGGAGTGCAAACCGTGACCCGATCGCTGGCCATCGGCTTGGCTCAATGGGGTCAAGACCATCCTGGCCAATCCTTCGAGGTTATCTTTGTCACTCAAACGCCGGCGAATGGAATGGACGACTCCGATTTGCCATTCCGCGTCGTGCGCAGCCCGCAACTGCGCGAACTGATTGCGCTGATTCGCTGGGCCGATTTAATCAGTTTCGCGGGGCCGACTCTGTTTCCCGTTGCTTTGGCTTTGCTGTTCGGCAAACCGGCGGTTCTCCAGCATCACGGATATCAGTCCGTCTGCCCGAATGGCCTCCTGCTGTACGAACCGGAGCATCGCGTATGCCCGGGCTACTTCATGAAGGGCCAGTACCGCAAATGTGTGGCGTGCAACAAAAAGGAAATGGGAATGTTTGGGAGTGTTCGCCGGCTATTGCTGACCTTCCCACGCCGATTCCTGGCCAGGCGAGTCACGGTGAACGTAGGAGTCAGTCCCCACGTGGCTCTGCGTATTGACCTGCCTCGCACTATCTCGATCTGGAATGGTGTGGCCGCGCCGCCTGAAACCCAGCCTGTCGATATCTCCGGCGCATTCGACGGGCCCATCGGTTTTGGCTATTTGGGTCGTCTGGTGACGGAAAAGGGTTTGCCGGTTTTGCTCCAGGCCAGCCGCGAGTTAGCCGCGCAAGGACATTCCTTCCGCTTAAAGATCGTTGGCGATGGTCCGGAACGAGTCAGCCTGGAAGCGATGGCCCGCGAATTTGGCTTGGCTGATCGGACTGAATTTGTTGGCGCTATGCCCGCCCACGCGATTCGCGACGCTTTGCGAGGCGTCGCTGTGATCGTGATGCCCTCCGTCTGGGAAGATGTATCTCCCTTGGTCGCCATGGAACAAATGATGGACGGGCGGCTACTGATGGCTTCCAACATTGGCGGATTGGGACAGATTGTCGCCGGAGGCGGAATTGCATTCCCTCCTGGTGACGCCGGCGCCTTAGCAGCCCAAATGCTTCGCGTCTTGAACGAACCCCGGTGGGCTGCTGCTCTAGGAAGAGCCGGCCAGCAAAAAGCCTTCGCTGCGTTTCGAGTCGAGCGGATGGTGGCCGAGCATGTGGACTTGTATCGATCGTTGGTTCGGGAGTGACTGGCCTGGGCACAGCCTGACCGGCAGCGTGCGTCTCCGCCGGCCTTATCTACGAATCAACTCACCGATAAGATTTTAAGAGGAATTTTCGGTTGGACTGGTGCTGAACCTTCCTGCCGCGGATTCGAGGCCGCGCGCGATCCGAAGCTGCGTTTCGCGAAATAAGTGGTTTCGCCGCTCTGCTCCCGCACCTTAAAGTCTTTCGTAGCCTGATTCACGCTGGCCTCGCAGCCCGGCCGCAGCCGTTCATGAAGTTCGATGGCGATGATGCCCACCCGATCGATCCACCGCTCGGGATCCGCAAAAACTTCAAGCTCCGCGCCTTCAATGTCGATTTTAAGCAGGTCGACGAAATCGATGCCGAGTTCCAGCATAAGCCGATCGAGCGTGACACCCCGAACTTTCTTGGGCCCCGCGGCTCCCGCCGGGGATTCGCTTTTGGTCCGAAAGGCCGTATGACCTTCCTGGGGATCGAAGATATCGAGTTCGCGGTTCTCACCCCACAGAGCGGCGTTGATAATCTCAACGTTGCGGTAGGGAGCAGTGTTCTTTTGGAGCATTTCAAAATTCGATGCCTCGGGCTCGATGGCGATAATTCGCGCGTTGGGATATTCGTTAGCAAAAAAAATGCTGGTCAGGCCGATATTCGCGCCGGCATCGATAATCACTTCGGGAGCCGCCGGGAGATCGTTGCGATAACAGCGTTTGATCAGAATTTCGTGGCACATGCCAATGTCGGTCGTCCGCACGCGCAGCCGCACCGGATGGAGCACGCCCGGCACGCCCGTCGCCACTTCCATTTTCCGCCCCGATAGCCGGGAGCGCGCGGCCAGAAACAGTCCGGCAGCGCCGAAAAGATCATAGTAAAGGTGAAAGCCCTGACGCAGGCTCATCTGCCATCCCCGTCCAACGGTTGTGCGTCGACTTGGACAGTATACCGCGCCACTCCAATCGAGTTAGCCCGGCCGACTGCGCTACAATGAGACGGGGTTTTCGCTGCTGCGCTTGCGCGGTGTGGTCCCTCCAGGAGCTTGAAAGAATTGTTAGGTACCCGCACCGCCGTAAGCGAACAGGCCGCCATCGGGATCAGTGTGTTCGTGGTCGGCCTATGGATCGCCTGGCAGATCGGCGGGGAAATCGTCACCAACAGTTTTGGGCCCATGGAATTTGGCGCGGTCGGCGTGGCCGGAATCATCGTCGCCATCTACATCTTAAAGGACTGGCGCACCGGCTTTTACATGTTCCTGGTGTGGCTCCTGATGGAGGATCTGGTCCGCAAATATCTCGGCAACAACATGGCCATCTATTTTGGCAAAGATGCTCTCGTTGGACTCGTCTACATCTCGTTTTTTGCACAAGTTCGGCGAGGCAAAGAAAAGCTTTTTCGGCCGCCGTTCATGCCTTTTTTGTTGGTGTTTCTCTGGCTCGGCGCCATTCAGGTTTTCAATCAAAATTCCCCAAGCTTTTTATACGGCATACTCGGATTTAAACTCTACTTTTACTATGTCCCCTTGGTTTTTGTGGGTTACGCGTTGATCCGCACCGACGCCGATCTGACGAAATTCCTGATGGTGAATGCTTATCTGGGCGGAGCGATTTCGATCATCGGGATTATTCAAGCCATCGTGGGCCATTCGTTTCTTAATCCCGCAACTCTGGCCCCTGAACTCAAGGAGCTGGGCGAGTTGGACCGCTACTCGCCAATCAGCAACCAACTGGTGACGTTGCCCACGGCGGTGTTCGTTAGTGCCGGGCGACTCGGGCTGTACCTCATTTCGACCATTATTTTATCGGTCGGTACCGCTGGATACCTGCTGCTTTCCACCGAAAAGCATCGCAAGGTGGTGTTCATCGTTATCGCCTTGGTCGGTGGCGCGACGATTTTCAGCGGCTCGCGCACCGCGGTCGTTTATGGAGCCGGCAGTCTGTTGGTCTTGACTCCGGGCTTTATCTGGGGCGCGCCGTGGCGCTGGCGGCAGGCCCATCGCATGATTCGCGCTATTCGAACCGCCGCGATCGTTAGCGCCCTCGGCTTCGTTTTGATTTTTTTGATTTTTCCTGATGAGATCGCTCCCCGGGTCGCCTTCTATACCGAAACCTTGGATCCGAACAGCTCCGCTTCTGAAATTGGCCACCGGTCGTGGGAATATCCGATTCGGAATTTACTCGGTGCGTTTGACGGACCAAACTGGATTTTTGGGAACGGCATAGGCACGGCCTCTCTCGGCGGCCAGTACGTCGCTAAGCTGTTGGGGCAACGGCAGATCGACATTTGGGTCGAGGAAGGATACGGCGTGCTTATCGTCGAGATGGGTGTTGTCGCGCCGTTCCTGTGGCTGTTGTGGACTGGTGCGCTAATCTATACGTCTTGGAAAGTTGTAACGGGCTTGCGCCAGACTCGCTTTTTTCCGATCGCCCTCTCGATATTTTGGTTCGCCTTCTTACTCTTATTTCCCTTTACCTACGGCGGAATGTCAGCCTATCAGAATTTTGTTTGCAATATGTTTCTGTGGATCCTCGTGGGCATTCTTTTCAAATTGCCCAAGCTGCAGGAAAATGTGCCGTCGTATTTCGAATCCACGGCTCCTAAACGTCGCCGGGCCATCGGTTTTCAATTTTGAGCACAGTTTGAGCGGAACATGTGCGGCATAGCCGGCATCGCCTCCACCGATTCCAGACCTGGGTACCTCTCCGTCACCAAAAAGATACGGCAGCCACGGCGTTTGGTCGAAGGCGATGAGCGTCTTCACACCTTCTGGCGCGTGGCCCTCAAGGACTATCGTTTTGGCGAAACCTGATGGCCTCGAGGCCCCAGATGAGACTGACAATATTTGTTGACGCCGATTGGCTCTGGTCCGCGGCGGCACGTCCAAAAATCAACCGCCGCGCTCGTTCGTCGATTCTGTACTAAAATCCTTGCGTGCCAACCGGCTTCTATCCTGTGCTGTGGAATTCCGTAAAAGTCACGCTACGAGTGGTGTGGCGCGCGGTTCGGCAGTTTTTCCATGAGGCCACTGGTGCGCTCTTCGCCATGTTTGCGGTTTATGGAGCCGTGGCCGCCTGGCGCGAGTGGCACAGCCGCCCGACCGCGTGGCTGCTCGGTTTCACGCTGGTATACGCCGCGGCCATGTTGATTTTTGCCTTCACTTCCTTCCGGCGCTCGCGCCGCGTCCGATGAAAAATAACTCGCATGCAGCCTCGAAGAAGCAGACGGCCTCTCCCTCCGGCCTGCCCATGGACGCCGTGGTAACCGCGCCAGATCTGATCGGGTTCGAACCCGAGCGCGATCTCAGTTTCCCCGGTGAATTCCCGTTCACTCGCGGCGTGTATCCCACCATGTATCGCGGGCGGCTGTGGACCACGCGTCAGTACGCCGGGTTCGGCAGCGCCACGGAATCCAACGAGCGTTACCGGTATCTGTTGGCGCAAGGTGTGAAAGGACTCTCCGTCGCCTTCGACCTCCCCACCCAAATCGGCATGGACTCTGACCACGCTCTGGCCCTCGGCGAAGTCGGAAAAGTCGGCGTGGCCATTGATTCGCTGGAAGACATGCAGACGCTGTTCAACGGCATCCCGCTGGAAAATGTTTCCACCTCGATGACCATCAATTCCACTGCTTCGATTCTCCTCGCCCTGTATGTTGCCGTGGCCAAGCAACAAGGCGCGAATCTGCAGCGCCTCGCCGGCACCGTACAAAACGACATCCTCAAAGAATATATCGCCCGCGGAACTTACATTTACCCTTTGCGCCCGGCGATGCGCATCGTCACCGACATTTTTGCGTGGTGCCGCGCAGAAGTTCCCAACTGGAATGCCATTTCTATTTCTGGATATCACATCCGCGAAGCCGGCTCGACCGACGTGCAGGAAGTAGCATTCACCCTCGCCAATGGCATCGCCTACGTCGAAGCCGCGATCAGCGCCGGCTTGCCGGTGGACGAATTTGCGCCTCAGCTTTCGTTTTTCTTCAACTCGCACAATGAATTTCTGATGCAGATCGCCAAATTCCGCGCCGCCCGCCGCCTGTGGGCCCGCATCATGCAGGACCGTTTTCACGCCCGCGACCCGCGTTCGCTGATGCTGCGCTTTCACGCCCAGACCGCCGGCTCCTCGCTCACCGCGCAGCAACCGGAAAATAATCTGGTGCGCGTTGCGCTGCAAAGCCTCGCCGCCGTGCTGGGCGGCTGCCAGTCCTTGCACGCGAATGCCTTGGACGAAGCGCTCGCGCTGCCCACCGAGAATTCCGCGCTCCTGGCCTTGCGCACCCAGCAGATCATCGCCAACGAAACCGGCGTGGTAAACACCATCGATCCCGTCGCCGGCTCGTACGCCATCGAAAAACTCACCAGCGAAATCGAATCAGGCGCCCAGGAATATATTTCGAAGATCGACGCCTTCGGCGGAGTGCTGCGCAGCATCGAAACCGGCTACATCCAGCAGGAAGTCCAAAAATCAGCGTTCGAATATCAGCAGGCCGTCGATGCCGGCGAGCAAGTCGTCGTGGGCGTGAACCGTTTTGAGACAACCGACGATAAGACGATTCCCACTCTCCGGATCGATCCTGAAATCGAACGAACCCAGGTAGCTCGCCTGCAGGCGCTGCGTGCGCGCCGCGATTCAGCGAAAGCATCCGCGTCCATCGCCGAAATTGAGCGCCGCGCGCGTACCACTGAAAATCTGATGCCGGCCATCCTCACCGCCGTGGAGTCCTACGCCACCGTGGGCGAAATATCGGATGCGCTCCGTCGCGCATTCGGCGAGTACCAGGAATCGGTGGTCATCTAGCCTTCGCGATGCTCTCCGCCGATCAACTCGCGAATCTGCGCATCGTGCTGGTCGATACCCGTAATCCGCTGAACATCGGCGCGGCAGCGCGCGCCGTCAGCAATTTTGGTTTCAGTAGTTTCCGTCTGGTGCATCCCTATGACGTCGCTTTCCAGGGCGCGCGTTCCGCGGTAGGTGCGGCAAAAATTCTCGAAACCGCGGAAGTGTATGAAACGCTTCCGGAAGCGATCGCCGACTGCACGCTGATCGTGGGCACCACGGCCGTGCGCCACCGCGAATTGCATCTGGCTCTGCGCCGCCTCGATCTGGGAGCGAAGGTCATTCAAAAACACCTCGCGCTAAAATCCACGCCGCATCGAGCACGAGCAAAAAACCGAAACGCAGCGGCCAGCCCGCGAGCAAACTGCGTCGCGCTGCTATTTGGCTCCGAAAAATTCGGATTGTCGAACCAAGACCTGAGCCATTGCCACTGGCTGATGCGCATTCCTACTCGCGAAGAGCACATTTCCATGAATCTCGGCCAGGCCGTGGCGGTCTGCCTGTATGAATTGATCCGCGACCCGAAAAAGACCGCTGCCTTCGAACGCCCGCCGGAAAAATTAATCCCGGCGAACGCTGGAGAAGTGGAGCGGTTCACTGAGGTCCTCACCGAGGCGCTCAGCCTCAGCGGTTTTCTCGATCGCCGCACGGTCGCCGATGCCGACGACCGCATTCGCCGCCTGGTTCGCCGCTTGAAACTTCCGCAGCGCGACGCCGATATGTGGACCGGCATCATGCGTCAAATCGTCTGGAAGCTGAATCACCCCAATCACGAATAGGGTCTGCCATTGGGCCATCGCTCGGTCGGCCAGTGTTTTTTTGCACCGGTCGCGCTCGGTCGTTCCCCGGAATGACATTGCCTTCGTGATATAGTCAGGCAGGGGTGAAGATGTACTTGGCAGTAAGGGACATAATTCTTGTCATTGCCGCAATTCCGGCGATTTACTATCTACTCGCCATCTTCTGCATCATCCGGTTCTACACCACTTCCCGGCGACAGAGCGCCATCTCTTCCGACTTTACTCCGCCAGTCAGCTGCCTGAAACCGATCAAAGGTTTGGACGTCGAGGCCTACGAAAATTACGCCAGCTTTTGCCGCCAGGATTATCCCGAATACGAAATTGTGTTTTGCGTGGACCGCGATGACCCGGCTCTTCCCGTCATCGAAAAACTGATCGCCGACTTCCCCCAGAACAATATTCGAGTCCTGTTCGGATCCGGTCGCGATGCCATCAATGACAAAGTCGCCCGGCTGGTGCGCTTGACCACTGAAGCCCGTCACGACATTTTTGTGATCACCGACGGCGACGTGCGCGTGCGGCCGGACTACTTGCGCCATGTCGTTGCGCCCTTCCGTGATCCGAAGCTGGGCGCCGCGACCTGCCTGTATACCTCCACCAAAGAAACCACGCTGCTGGAGGAATTGCAATCGATCTCGATGATCTCCGATTTTTTCGCGAACGTCCTGATCGCCTGGCAACTCGACGGCGTGAAATTCACCTTCTCGCAATCGATTCTCACCACCCGTAAAAATATCGAAGGCTTCGGCGGCTATCCCGTTCTGGAAAGCCGGCCCGCGGATGACCTGTACATCGGTCGGTTCGCCGCGGCCCAAGGACTCGAAACGAAATTGTTGACCTACGTGGTGCAATCGGTCGCCGACTTTAAATCCTTAAAGGATCTTTTTTACAAACGCCTGCGCTGGGCCACGGTCCAGCGCCACATGCGGCCCTGGGGTCACATCGGATTGATCTTCACCTGGGGATTACCCTGGGCCCTCATCGCCGTAGCCACGCATCCGACCGCCGGAATCGCTCTCGCTTATCTCGGTGGCTATCTGGCTTTTCGTTTTGCCATGGCTTGGCTGATCGGCAGCTGGGGCATGCAGCAGCGCGGCGTTTGGAAAAAAATGGCACTGATTCCCGTGTGGGACGCGATGGCCTTCGGCATTTGGATCGTGAGTTTTGGGCAGAAGATTATTCGCTGGCGCGGCGTGAACTACCGTTTGCAGGAGGGCACGCTGGTGCCCGCTGGCCAAAGCCCCGAGCACAGTTCATCGCACTAACCGAATTGCCACTCATCGGAACGAATGGAGCCCTAAAAACAGAAATGAAAACTTATCTAGTGACTGGCGGCTGCGGATTTATTGGCGTGAACCTCGTGTCACGATTGACCAGGCTCGGCGCGCGCGTGCGCGTGCTGGACAATCTTTCGCTTGGCCAGCGTAGCGATATCGAACCTTTTGGCGTGGATCTGCTGGTCGGCGATATCCGGGATAAGGCCGCCATTCAAAAAGCCTGTGAGGGCGTCGACGTGGTGGTGCATCTCGCAGCGCACACCCGCGTCATCGAATCCGTTTCCGATCCGGCGCTGAATTTCGAAATTAACGCGCTGGGAACCTTGAACGTTTTAATGGCTGCCCGGGATGCCGGCGTGAAGAAGGTAATTTTTGCGTCGACCGGCGGCGCGATCCTGGGAGAACAGGAACCGCCCGTACATGAAGATATGGTGCCACGGCCGGTTTCGGCCTATGGCGCGGGCAAGCTTGCCGGCGAAGCGTACTGCTCGGCGTTCTTTGGCTCCTACGGGCTCAACACTGTGGCGCTGCGTTTTTCCAATGTATACGGACCGTATTCGTATCACAAAGGCAGCGTGGTAGCTCAATTCTTGCGGAACTTGATGCAGGGCGAGCCGCTGATCATTTATGGCGACGGCACCCAGACCCGCGACTTTGTCTACGTGGACGACCTGGTGGAAGCGATTGTGCTCGCCGACCGCGCCGAAACTCCTGGTGAAGTTTTCCAAATCGCTTCGGGCATCGAGACTTCGATTCTGAGTTTACTGGACGCGATCAAAGTAGCGCTGCCCGAAGTCGCGCTCGACGCGCAGTTTCGCCCGGCACGCGCCGGCGAGATTTCCCGCAATTACGCGAATATTGAAAAGGCGCGGCGCCGGCTGGGATTCAATCCAAAAACGGAACTCCATCAGGGACTGGTCATCACCTGGAAGTGGTTCAAGGAACATACCGGCAAGGGCGTAAAGGCGGCAACCAGCGTCGCGCAAATGAGCCCCAAGGCCTAGCTCGGGTTTTGATACGAAAAGACGCTACGAGATTAAACTTGCGCGGTCGCTTCCAACGCAGCCTTCTCTGCGCTCGGCTGTCGTTGGGTCAAACGGCTCAATTCGAACATCGCGCTCGACGCCGCGTGCTTCATCGCCAGCGAACTTTCGATTCCGCAGGTGCATCCCGGACATTCCCGGCGCACCATCGCCTCCGCCTGCTGCACATACGCGTCCGACGCCAGAACTTCCGCGAACGTATGCTTCAAAATGTTCCCCACTGGTTTTAGCGGGTAGCAGCCAGTCAGTACGTCGCCATTCGACAGCACGAAAACCTGCAGATACCCCAGCACGCATGCCGGCTCTTCGATTGCCTCGTTATTAAAATACTGCGTCATGTATTCGGTTTCGTAGGCGGGGCGTTTCAGTTTGTCCCGCACGAATTTTGCAATTTCCGCCACATCACTCTGCCCCGGCCACAGCGCTTCCAGATCGGCGTTTTTGAAGAAGGAGAGGCTGCGCGACAGAATATTGATTTCAATGTTGGCGCCTACGCTGTCCGCCATTTCTCCCAAGGCATTGAGTTCCTTCGCGGACATGCGGTTCGGCGTCACCGAAATCGCGATTTCTTTGCCCCGCAGCAGCTTTAACCCTTCGATGCCCAGATCGAAATATCCCTTGATCCCGCGAACTTGATCGTTGGTTTCTTTCATTCCGTCGAGGGACAAAGCAATTTTGGTGATCGGCGAGTCGTTGATTTCTTTGTGCAGTTTTTTGACCAGTAATCCGTTGGTCTGGACCACGATCCTCTTGAACGGGGCGGTATTCGATTGCTTCAGAATCTCGAAAAAGTCCCGACGCAAGAACGGCTCGCCACCGGTAAACCGCAAGTTGCGAATTCCGGCGTCGCCCACTTCATTGACCAGCCGGATGGCGCGCGCGGTGTCCATCGAATCTTCCCAGCGCGACTTCCAATAGTCGCAGCTGATGCATTTGGCCTGGCAGTTCTCCGTAAACTTGATGTGCGCAGTAAGCGGACGGATCCTCGCGGGCAGGAATTTCTGCGAAATTTGGCTCCCCATCCAGACCTGCGATAGGTATACGCCTTCAGCTAACATCCAAAAGTCTCCTAGAAGCTCGCGGCCGCCAAATACTCCGCGCGTAGCTACCTTAGTAGGATACTAGCCGCGTTAAAGGTAAGCAATGTGTTAGGCGCCGGGGCTTGCGCAGTTGACGCCGCGGCTCACCTCGTATCCTGGCCTGTGTGTACACAACCCGCCCAACTCCCGTCCGCTCATCGCGATACCGTCATCCGTATTTTTGCGAATAGAAACGGATCTTGGATTCTGTTAGCGTGAGTCGGGGCACTTTTCCGCCCCACCTTTTTTCGCGCCAGTCGTCGCAGGAGGACGCCGTGCATCACGGCGCACGACAACACGATCTGCCGCCTCGAGGCCTTCACGCCTCGCCAGCCGTCGCGCCAGCGTTTCTAATCGTCACTCTTGCGATTAAAAACCAACGTATCTCCCGCATAACCAGGGCCGCCCATGCTTTCTAATCGTCATTTTAAGAGGTGTTTTCAGAGCTACCGGCGCCGCTGCCAAATTTTCGCTCTTCCCTTTTCCGTCTTTTCTAATCGACACTTCGCGCAATTAGAAACCACCTTCAACTTCCTCAAAACAAAGGCCGACCGTGTTTTCTAATCGACAGTCTTTTGGGCGTATGGAGCGCGCTCTGACGTCAGGCGCCCACGGCTCTCTGGCCCTGAGGAACGAAGTGCGGTGGGGATCCGTCGCGCCCGCACCTCGCCTTCCCCTTCCGAATTTCAAGTTTCATGTTTCAAGTTTCGCGCCCTATGTGGTTTCTAACCGCAACGCATCCGCATTCAAAAATCGCCGTAACGCCAAGAAAACGCAGCACGTGACAATTTCTAACCGCAACAATAATCCCCGTGTTGCGGTTAGTTCCAACCGCGGCTTTCCGCCCCACACGCCTTTCATGTATTCTGCTGAACCTATGCTTGATCTTGGATACGTGCGGGACCACCTGGATGCCGTCGAGAAGATGGCGCGCGACCGTGGCGCGACGCTGGACCTGGCGCCATTCCGCGAGATTGATACCGAACGCCGCCAGCTCATTTTCTCCACCGAAAAGCTGAAGGCGGAGCGCAACAAGGCCAGCGACGAAATTGGGCGAATGAAAAAGGCGGGCGAAGACGCCACTACACTGCTGGCGCGCATGAAAGAAGTTTCCGACACCATCAAGAACAACGACGTGCGTATCGGCGAGCTGGACGAGCGGCTGAAGAATTTTCTGCTGATGGTTCCGAATATTCCGCACTCGAGCGTGCCGGTGGGAAAATCCGCGGCGGATAATATCGAAGTGCGCCGCTGGGGCACGCCGCCGAAGTTCGATTTCGCGCCTAAGCCGCATTACGAACTTGGCGAAGGCGCGGGCATTCTGGATTTCGAGTCGGCGATAAAAATCGCGGGTTCGCGTTTCGCGGTGTATATCGGACTCGGCGCGCGGCTGGAACGCGCCCTCGCCAATTTCTTTCTCGATCTGCACACCCGGGAGCACGGCTACACCGAAATTCTGCCGCCGTTTTTGGTTAACACCACTTCCCTCACCGGAGTCGGCCAGCTGCCGAAATTCGCGGCTGACATGTTCCACCTGGAAGGCACGGACCTGTGGCTCACGCCGACGTCCGAGGTGGAACTGACCAGCCTGCATCGCGACGAAACCATCGACGAGGCTTTGCTGCCGATCAAAGTGTGCGCGTGGACCGCCTGTTTCCGCTCCGAAGCGGGAGCGGCCGGCCGCGACACCCGAGGCCTGAAGCGCCAGCATCAATTCCAAAAAGTCGAGATGTTCAAATTCACCCGGCCGGACACCAGCTACGACGAGCTCGAATTGCTGGTCAAGAATGCCGAAGCGGTTTTGCAGAAACTGGGATTGCACTATCGGGTGATGCAGTTATGCACCGCGGACATGGGATTTGCAGCGGCCAAAACTTACGACATCGAAGTCTGGCTGCCATCCGCCAATGAGTTCATGGAAATTTCGTCGTGCTCGAACACCGAAGCGTTTCAGGCGCGGCGTTCCGGGATTCGTTTCAAACCGAAAATCGGCAAAAGCGATTTCGTGCACACTCTGAACGGGTCGGGTCTCGCCGTCGGGCGAACCTGGATCGCACTGGTGGAAAACTTTCAGCAGCCGGACGGCTCAGTGCGGATTCCGGAAGCGCTGCGCCCGTACATGGGCGTCGACACCATTCCAGCGTTAAAAAAATAATCGGTTCCGCATCTGGTTTTTTTAGAGAACTACGAAACGGGGCCAACCAGAATCATCGGTCCGGTGGGAGCGGGTTTTCCGCCGGCGGGTTCGAGCGTGACCGCAAAGGCCTTCGCGGCGGTTCCGGGCGGAACTTTCGCCACGATCGAATTGGTATCGTCGGTAACCGGATTGAAAACGCCGGCGCTGATCGGCGCGCCGCTGGCCGGCACCAGCCACAACTGGTAGCTCTTGTCGGCAGCAACCGGCGGCAAGTGCCCGTTGTAAACCAACAAGCCCCGGCGCGAATTGTAAATAACGCGCGCCGTCCCTTCCGGCTGATTTTTTTGCACCGCCAGCGAAACCACTACAGTGTCGCGCGCGCTCATCAGATCGGCCAGGTCGCGCGCCTGAACTAGCTTGCTCTGCTGTTCGTTCACCGTGCCGCGCAGTTCAGCGATTCGCCGTTCGAGTTGGTCGTTGTGCAGCCACAGCAAAAGCGTCGCGAGCGCAAACGCCGAAGCCACCGGAAGCAGCAATCCCCACCAGCGAGCAAAGACACCTTCGGCACGCTCAACCTCGGGCTGAACCCACGCGCCACTAGCTCGGGGCGAGGTCGCGGCCACCTGCCGCATCAGCCGCTCTTTCACTCCGGGCGCAGGCAACACGCTGGGCGCTGACAGCGCGAGCGAAGCAATCCGGCCCCTAGCTTCGCCCAGCTTGGACTGGCAGCTGGCGCAGGACGCCAGATGCGTCTCGAACGCTACTTTCTCGTCGCCATCGAACGCGCCGAGAGCGTAGAGATCGAAGTCTTCCGGCCGGGTTGGATGTTCGTTGCTCATGGTTTGAAATTCCGCTTTAGCGTTTCCAATGCTGACCGCAGCCGGGTCTTTACCGTTCCCAGCGGATCGCCGGTTCGCGCCGCGATTTCGCTGTGAGTCAAACCTTCAAAATACGCCA
>Ga0302177_10000213_pt1 | contig 48437 bp, 30 predicted proteins | sample I_Palsa_E1_2_FD_198780 | JGI IMG/M metagenome (GOLD analysis project Ga0302177, IMG submission 198780) | Peat permafrost microbial communities from Stordalen Mire near Abisko, Sweden - I_Palsa_E1_2 | ecosystem: Environmental > Terrestrial > Soil > Palsa > Peat permafrost | place: Sweden... | reverse complement strand
CTTTCGTGCAACCGGAAGCCAATTTGACATTAACTGCCACCCCGCGATGGCGTACCTTCAATCATGGCCGAGCTATTCCCAACCATGCGCCAGGATCTCCGCTTCGCGGTGCGTCAACTACGCAAGAGCCCAAACTTCACCCTCACCGCCATCGTGGTCTTTGCCCTGGTCATCGCCGGCAGCACAGCAATCTACGCATTCGTAGACGCAACCTTAGTCAAGCCGTTACCTTATCGCGATCCGTCCCGCCTGGTCGACCTCTTTGAGCGCATTCCCGTCGGTGACCGATTTCATCTTTCCTATGGCGACTATCTCGACTGGAAGCGGCTCAATCACGTCTTTTCCTCCCTTGATGCCTATAGGCCAGAACGCTTGACGTTAAAAACCCCTTCCAGCCCGGAAGAAGTTTCCGCGGCCCGGGTAAGCGACGGGTTCTTTCGCACGCTTGGCGTCACTCCCCTTCTCGGCCGAAATTTCAGGTCCGGAGAAGATTTACCCAACGCACCGCAAACTGTAATCCTGAGCTATGAAACGTGGCAAAAACGGTTTGCGGCAAACAGGGAAGTAATAGGCCAGACAATTACGCTCGAGGGCGTTCCTTCGCTCATCATTGGCGTGTTGCCATCGGGGTTCCATTTTGCGCCAGTCGCGGCTGCAGGACTCTGGACCACGCTCCACTGGCAACTTCCAAATACTCGCGACGGCGCCCCATTCTATGGAGTCGCCCGGCTAAAGGAGGGCGTATCGGTTGCGACGGCCTACGCGGACCTGTCGTCGATTGCTCATCAAATCGCGATCGACTATCCGCACACCAACCGTGATCGCACTGCGACCGTCATTCCTCTTACCGATGCAATTGTCGGCGATGTGCGACCAACCTTGGTCGCTTTATTGATGGGAGCATTCCTGCTCTCACTCATCGGGTTCGTAGATGTCTCCAGCCTCTTGTTGGTAAGGGCCGAAAGCCGAAGGAGAGAGATTGCGGTACGTGGTGCGCTGGGAGCTACTCGCACCCGGCTCGTCCGTCAATTTGCCGTTGAGGGGTTTCTGCTTGCCGGAGCAGGATGCATCCTTGGTCTCACTCTGACCTTTTGCTCGCTCAACGTTCTCATCCGCCAGGTACCACCCACCTTGCTCGAAAAAATGCCTTACCTCCAGGGTCTCCATTTCAATCCGCATCTCTTGTTCTTCGCTCTCATCGTGTCCGTAGCAGGGGGCACTCTCTTCACCCTGGGACCGGCGATGCAACTCTTTTTGTCGGACATTCAGGAAGGGCTCATGGAAGGAGGGCGTACAGCAGCAGGCCGGACCTGGCGTAGAGCAGGGGCAAGCCTGGTAGTAATTGAACTTGCGGTAACAGTTATGTTGCTGGTGAGCGCCGGACTCCTGGCAAAGAGCTTCTATCGCTTGCTACACGAAGAAATCGGCATCTCGGCCGACCATCTAGCGGTCCTTCATATCCTAGGACAGTATGATTGGGCGGATCCACATTCCATTGCGGTGGAAAAACAGATCAGGAACGCCATGGCAGCTCTGCCAGGGGTGATTTCAGTCGGCGAGTCTGAGCAGCCCGTGTTAGAGAGCGGAGAAGGCTACACCCATACGTTCGCGCATTTTCGCGTCATCGGCAGGACCTACCTGGGAGAAGGCGACGAGGCCGATGACCACGGCGTAAGTGTTGGATATTTTGAAACCCTCCGGGCCAGGCTGCTCCACGGACGATACTTCTCAGAAGAGGATGACGCTTCTAAGCCCGCGGTCGCCCTGATCAACAGCACCATGGCACGTCAGGTTTTTCCGAACGAAGATCCGCTAGGGAAAACTATCGTGAACGAGTTCGATAAAGAGCATCCCCTCAAAGTTGTCGGTGTCGTCGACGACATCAAGGACGGGCCGTTGGATACAGAGCGGACACCGGCCGTCTATATGCCCATGAACCAGAACCCCACGAACGACTTTTATGTGACCGTGCGCACCTCCCAACCCCCGGAAACGATGCTTCATTCCATGGTCAACGTCGTTCATCAAATTGACTCAGGCCTAATCGCGGATGATGAGGACACTGTGACCGGCAGAATCAATAACTCCCAATCCGCCTATCTCCATCGTTCCGCCGCCTGGATTGTCGGCGCGTTTGCGGGCCTCGCGCTGTTACTAGGGACCCTTGGACTCTACGGCGTCATTTCTTACTCGGTGGGCCAGCGTACCCGAGAGATTGGAGTGCGCATGGCCCTGGGTGCACAACGCCCCGCAGTCTATCAGCTGATTTTGAAAGAGGCTTGCTGGCTCACAGTATTAGGGATAGGAGGCGGCATTCTAGGCTCCGCGGCTACGGCAAGCCTGGGCCGCAGTATGCTTTTTGGCGTCAGCCCCTGGGACCGGGGAACCATGCTCACTGTGGTGTGCGTGCTGGTCGCTGCTACGCTTTTGGCCAGTTATCTTCCCGCGCGTCGCGCTGCGTCCATCAATCCAACCGAGGCTCTACGGGCCGAGTAGGCCAAGCAGTCGCGCTGGGTTCTCCTTGGCCATGCGATCGATCTCAACCTGCGTGATGCCTTCCTTCTTAAGTCCATCGAACAGCGCGACCAGGCCATCAGGGTGCAAGGGGTTCCCCGGCTGCCCCATGTCACTCGATAAAATGCAGTGTTCTGCGCCAACGGAACGAATCGCCCGCGCATAATCCTTGAAGGTGAACTCCTTATAAGAGCCGAGCAGGCCGTTGTAAACAAATTCAATATATGCACCCATGTTCGCCGCGTCCTTCATCTGCGCTTCCGACATATGAATCGGCGCAAGCATGGCATGGGTCACGACCATATGCTTCACCCCCTGCGCCCGTGCTTCGTGGATCAACAGCAGCGCTTCTTCCGCAGAGGTATGCCCGGTCGCCATGACCAGGTTGTGTTTGGCGATCACCGCAATTACCTGCCTGGTTTCAGGAAGCAGTTGGCCATTCTGAGCCACGCGCACAAAGGGCCGGTCTTGTTTTGAAAAACGTACCTGGGCTTCGGAATCGAAAGTGCTCATCCAGACAAAGCGGCCATAGCCACCCGTGGTCGCCGCCATGTGTTCGACTGCGAATGGATTCATACCGCCAACCGAGAGATTCAGGTCCACGCCGCCGAATATTTCAATCCCAGGCACCTCCTTGCGCACGATATAGGCAAGCGAGGCAGTCGGCTGGTAATGGTTCTTGAGCACCAGGCCGCGCATCCCTCGCTGCTTCGCCAGGCGTGCCAGGTCGATCGCATCGATCGAGCGCGGAGTGCTATCAGGCGCGCAATGTACGTGGATATCGATTACGCCGGCAAGGGGATTCTCCTGGGCAAACGCCGTCATGGCTAAGCCAAGAAGAAGTACCAGCAGCGTTTTCATCACGGATTGAGAATGCGATGCATGTCGAGGGAGGGTGGGCCGACCTCGGTTTGACTGAGCATCACATGCACCTGGCCTCGATGATGTGTCTGGTGATTAAAGAAATGTAGGACGGCAGGGGCAGCTTCCTCCACGTAATCTTTACCTCGGCTATTGGTGTAAGCCAGCCGCCTGATAAGAAAATCGCCACCGACCTTTTCGAAGAACGCTTCTATGGCAGCGTCTTCTTCGGCTCGCGCAGAGTTGATCTCGGCAAAGGTCTCAAACAGGATAGTATTCAGCGGTGGTGTCGTTTTACCGCCCCCGGCAAACCTTGACATCCAGATTCGATCGCCCACCAAGAGGTGGTTCAGTAGCCCGTGGATGCTCCCGAAGGAACCGCGTCGTTCGCGTCGATACTCGGCTAGATCGAGCTTCGCGACCTGCTCGTAGAGTCTTTCATTGGCGACTCTGTTGTAGCGGGCAAAGATTCTAAGAGCGTCCAGCATATCCTTCACATTTCCCGTTCAGTCGATCGAAGCGTAAGCAATCGAAGTGAGAAACTCCGGAAGTTCCTTAGCCGCGGTCATCTCTTCGAAAAGTTTGCCCGCCGCAGTGAACTTACTGGCGGCAAACCGTTCTGCCCCGAGTTCCTGCTCGATTCGCTTGAGCACAACGGGAATCGTGGCCAGCACCAACGGAACATCGATCGTAACGCCATCGGTCATCCGGCCTGCATGGTGCGCCCATTGCCAGAGTTGTGCGCGCGAAATCTCCGCCGTGGCCGCATCTTCCATCAGGTCATAAATCGGTACGCACCCCAGGCCGTCGAGCCACGCCGCCAGGTACCGCAAGCCGATATCGATGTTCATTTCCAGGCCCTTACGCGTGATTTCGCCCTCGGGCACAGCAAGCAGGTCAGCCCCTTGTAGATGAATACCCGGGTTCCGGCGCGCAATCTGGTTAGCTCCCGTCATGTGTTCATCAAAGACGTCCTTCGCCACCGGAACCAGCCCCGGATGTGCGACCCAGGTCCCATCGTGCCCGGCTTTTACCTCGCGTAGTTTGTCCTGGCGCACGCGTTCCATGGCAGCGTCATTGGCGGCAGAGTCCCGCTTGATAGGAATCTGCGCTGCCATTCCACCCATCGCGTGAATACCACGGCGGTGGCAGGTCTCGATCAGCAACTCGACATACGACTTTAGGAAATGCCGATCCATAGTGATGGTGGAGCGATCGGGAAGTGCTAAATCGTCGCGGTAACTGAACTTTTTGATGAAGCTGAAAATATAATCCCAACGGCCGCAATTCAAACCTGCAGAGTGATCCTTCAACTCAAACAGAATTTCATCCATTTCAAACGCCGCAGGCAATGTTTCGATCAGTACCGTGGCGCGAATCGTGCCTCGGGGAATGCCCAGCGTGTCCTGGGCGAAGTTGAATACGCTGTTCCACAGCCGCGCTTCGCGATGGCTCTCCATCTTGGGCAAATAAAAATAAGGGCCACTCCCGCGTCTTTTTAGCTCAGCAGCGTTATGAAAGAAGTACAAACCAAAATCGAACAATGAGCCTGAGATCGGCTGACCCTGTACCAGGAGATGCTTCTCCACCAGGTGCCATCCACGCGGGCGCACGAACAGGGTCGCGGTTTTGTCATTGAGCCGGTATTGCTTGCCTTCAGGACTTGAAAAGCTGATCTCGCGACGCACCGCATCGCGCAGATTCACCTGGCCATCGATCACATTGCGCCAAGTGGGCGCCGTCGAATCCTCGAAGTCAGACATGAAAACATTCGCGCCTGAGTTGAGCGCGTTAATCACCATCTTGCGATCGACTGGGCCGGTAATCTCCACCCGCCGGTCCTGAAGATCGGCTGGAATCGGGGCGACGCGCCACTCACTCTGACGAACAGAAGCAGTTTCCGGAAGGAAGTCGTAAAGTTGTCCCTTGCGCAACGCTTCTCCGCGGGTGACGCGGGCGGCGAGCAATCGCCGGCGTTCTGCTTCAAAGTTGGCTGAGAGAGCTCCCAGAAATTCGAGCGCTTGCGGGGTAAGAATCTCCGCCTCTGCCGCGCCCTGCGAACCCGCGATTGCCACTGTAGGAACTGTTGCCGTTGGATTGATCATGATATCTCCGCAAGCGATATTTTACGCTTCGCCGAGGGGAACGTTGCGGATGGAAGCATCCAGCAGCTCGACCATGTGATAAGCAGGCATGGCATTGAGGCCGCGGCGGCGCAGCCCGCTCATCAGTTGCAGCAGGCAACCGGGATTCGCTGAGATGACGGCCTCGGCCTTGGTCGCGAGCAGGTTTTCAACTTTGCGGTCGCCCAGCTGATTGGCCGGCTCGGGGTGCAGCAGGTTGTAGACGCCGGCAGAACCACAGCAGAGGGAGGACTCCTCAATCTCCGCGACTTCAAGGCCGGGAATGGTGGCCAGCAATCGGCGAGGCTCTGCATGGATGGCCTGAGCATGCCGCAGATGGCACGCGTCATGGTAGGCCACGCGCATAGGCAGAGCGTGCCGCGGCGAGCGTGTGGGTAGTTCGCACAATATTTCTGAGATGTCTTTGCACTTGGCGCTGAACTCCGCCGCCCGCGCTGCCCACTCTGGATCGTCGCGCAGCAAGTGACCATATTCCTTCATGCTCGATCCGCAGCCGGCGGCATTGATGACGATGGTGTCAACCCTGGCCTTTTCGAACGTGGCAATCATGCGCCGCGCGAGCGCTGAGGCCTGTTCGTCCAGACCGGAGTGCAGCATGAGCGCGCCGCAGCATTCTTGCGCCTGGGGGATGATGACTTCGCAGCCCTCGGCGGCGAGCACCCGCGCAGTGGCCTGGTTTACATGCTGGAAGAAGACCTGTTGCACGCAACCGGAGAGCATGCCAACACGCCTTCGAGGCGCAGCCGCGGGTGAGACCTTCGCGGGTAAGCTCTGCATAAACCCAACTGGGACGCGCGGGAGGAGAGATTCCATCTGTAACAGCCGTTTAGGCAGCAGATGCAGCAGTCCGCTGGCGCGCAGCAACTTCTGCAGCCCGGTGCGTTGGTAGATCAGCATGGGGAGAGCCAGCAGGCGCAGGCGCCTCACGTAGGGAAAAGTAGCGAACAGTAGCTTGCGGAAGAGGCTATCGCTGGTGCTCCGCGGGATATTGCGTTCCACCTGGGCCCGGGTATCTTCGATGAGCTTGTTGTATTGCACTCCTGAAGGACAGGCGGTCATGCAAGCCATGCAGCCCAGGCAATTATCCATATGCAAGCCGAACCGTTGGTCAAGCGGCGCCTCACCCTGGGCGGACTTCTTCATCATGTAAATGCGGCCACGGGGTGAATCCATCTCCTCGCCCCAGAGCACATAGGTGGGGCAAGCTGGAAGGCAAAAGCCGCAATGCACGCAGTCATCGATCAGCGCAATTTCCGGAGCCTTATGCCCATCAAAATTCGAAGGCTTTGCTGCTTCGATCTGTGTAAGTTGAGCCATAGATGCTTGTGTAGATTACATCCTGGAAGTTGAAGTAGTGGAGTGAAACGGCACCGGACCCACCGCTCTATGCGGGGGCCGCACGTTCTTCCCAGCGTACGGGGGCCGAAAAGGATGGGTGAAGCCCACCAAATCCCTCCCCAAGATGATTTGAGAGAGGTGCAGTGCGCCTGTCGGCCTCTCAAATCTGTCCCAGGAAACGCCCCGGATTAAGTATCCTTTCCGGATCAAACCGCCGTTTAATCTCCCTCATCAACGGCAAGCTATCCGGTAACGTCCCCCAGCAATCCAACCTTGTCTCCTCCGGCTGTTTGAGGACCATCAATGATCCGCCCCCCTCTTCCAACTCACGCCGCAATTCCATCAACTGCCCAGCCGCCGCAACAGGAAAGCCGGCAATCATGATCCCGCCAGCCTGCGTGACAGACTCGCCACCTAACCCCCGAACCCTTTCAGCAAACCGAGCAATCTCCGACGGAAGCATCGTCCCTTTGCAAACCACATCCGCGTCGAGCTGCCGCTGCCTCGCATTCCATGCCTCATCCGCAGCGGCCCGCAACCTAATGCCCTCGCCTTGCGCCAATACCCCCAGAGCACCAGCCTGCGTCTCTAACACCTCAGGCAACGAAGCAAGTTGGATATCAAGATCAAACCCATCCGCCCCGCCACGCAACTGGATGGCCACCGTACTAAGCTGCGCATGAAGCATCGCCAGCATCACCCTGCCCACCGGCTCCACCGACGTCGCAGACACGGTGAAACTCTGCGCACATCGTGGTATCGAGTGCAGTCGAAAATTCACCGAAGTGACCACACCCAGCGTGCCAAACGCCCCGATCATCAGCTTGTGCAGGTCATACCCGGCAACATTTTTAACCACCTTTCCGCCGGTGTGGGCGATGGTGCCGTCCGCCAGCACAATCGTCATCCCGATGACCAAGTCCCGCAGCCCGCCATACCGCTGCCGCAGCGTGCCCGAGTCATTCGTAGCCACAATCCCGCCAACCGTAGCCTTATCGGGCCACAGTGGATCAACCGCGACAAACTGCCCATGTTGCGCCAGGCCAGACTGCATGGCCGCCCACGTGCACCCCGCTTCTACCGTGCACGTCATGTCCTGCCAGGTATGTTCCCTTAGCGTGTTGAGACGATGCATCTCCAGCACCAGCGCCGGAGCCACGGGGTAACCCCATCCTTGTTTCGTGCCCCCGCCACACTCCACCACCGCGAGATGATTTTCCTGCGCCAGGCGAAGAACCGCCGCAATCTCTTCCGCATTCCCCGGAGCGACGGCAACCGCGCCGCCCAAACCACGAACGTATTCCGTACCAACGATGGCCGCCAAAGGACCACTCATATCTTGCATAGGAAACCGTCTCGGGGGGATTAGAAGAATTCTGCGACGCCTGCTGTCTCCAGGGGGTGAGGACTGTACTTGCCCGTCTTCTCCCCGCATAGCCGGGGGCGTGGAAAGACCTTATCGGGGTTGGAAATATTGTCCGGGTCGAAGCTGCAGCGGACTCGCTGCATGGTATCGAGGTCGGGCTCGGAGTACATATACCCCAGGGCCTGCTGCTTCTCTCTCCCCACTCCGTGCTCTCCGGTAATGGACCCGCCATGGTCCACGCACAGGTGAAGTATGCGTATAGAAAGGTCGATGGCAACCTCTTCCTGGCCAGGAATCGAGCGGTCATACAGCACCAGGGGATGCAAATTACCGTCGCCTGCATGGAAGACGTTGCACACGCGCAGGCCAGTGGCTGCCGCCATCTCCGCAACCTGCTCCAGCACCAGCGGCAGTTTGGTGCGCGGAATCACTCCATCCTGCACAATGTAATCGGGAGAAAGACGCCCGGCCGCAGCAAACGCTGCTTTGCGGCCCTTCCACACCAACAACCGTTCCTGCTCACTCTGTGCCAGCCGATCCTCCCAGGCGCCATTTGCTCTGCACAGCTCGCGCACTTGCTTCATGTGCAAATCGACCTCCGCAGCCGGGCCATCGACTTCAACTAACAGCAGAGCATCGCATTCGGGGTAATGAGGATGGACAGCAGCTTCTGCCGCCTGAATCGCCAGGCGGTCCATGATCTCCATCGCCGCAGGCAGAATCGACGCCGCAATAATGTCCGAAACCGCGTGTCCCGCGGCGGAGATGGAGTCGAAAGCAGCCAACAAGACCTGGACCGTCTCCGGGCGGCGCACAATGCGCAGGGTCATGGAGCTAGCCGCCCCCAGGGTTCCCTCAGAACCAACGAACACGCCTGCCAGATCGTAACCAGGTGCATCGAGCGTAGGCGAGCCTAGGTGAACCATTTCACCGGTAGGCAATACTACCTCCAGTGCCAGCACATGGTTGACGGTAAATCCATACTTGAGGCAGTGCGCGCCGCCGGAGTTCTCCGCTACATTGCCGCCGATCGTGCACACTGTCTGCGAAGACGGATCGGGGGCATAGAAGTGTCCTGCGGGAGTCACCCGCTGGGTCACATGGGCATTGATCACGCCCGCTTCCACAGTAATGCGCTGGTTGGGAATGTCGGTAGCCAGGAACTTCGTCATGCGGGAAAAGCTGATGACGATGCCGCGATCGTCTGGCAGCGCGCCACCAGAAAGCCCGGTGCCGGCGCCACGGCCAACAAACGGTATGTGGTGTCGCGCGCAAACACGGATGACCGCTTGCAACTGCGCAGCGGAGCGAGGCAGAACCACTGCAGCCGGTACGCTTCGTAGGGCTGCAAGACCATCGCACTCGTAAGTCTGCAGTTGGTTGCGCTCGACAATGAGGCCCTCGGCGCCCACCGCATTTCTTAGTTCAACGAGGATGTTGGCAGAGAGCATTGCTATTATCCTAATTCACCCCTGTCGTCTAGAATCCGTACTGCGAAAACCTGGAGAGAGCCGCCCAGATGAGCCCAGTTTGGTCCCAAAGCTACACTCTCTTCGGGCGCGGCCTTGCGTTCTCCGCCGCCGTTTCCTCGTTGCCCATCGTTACCCTGCTCTTTTTGCTCGGCGTCCGGCGCAAAGCCGCCTGGTTCGCCTCTCTTTGCGCCTTGCTGGTAGCGGTCGTCATCGCTCTCTTCGCCTTCCGGTTGCCGCCCTCCTTAACCATCAGCGCCGCCGCCGATGGCGCCGCCTTTGGCCTGTTTCCCATTTCCTGGATCGTGTTTTGGGCCATCACTCTCTACCGCATCACCGTGGAACAGGGAAAATTCGAAATCATCAAGTCCTCAATGGGTAACCTTACCAGCGATGCTCGACTGCAGGCTCTGTTGATCGCCTTTGCCTTTGGCGCGTTTGTGGAGGGCGCTGCGGGCTTTGGAACGCCGGTTGCCGTTGCCGCGGCCATGCTGGTTGGTCTCGGCTTCTCTCCGTTCTACGCATCCGCCCTTTGTCTGGTCGCCAATACAGGCCCGGTCGCCTTCGGGTCCATTGGGATTCCCGTGGTAACCCTGGCCGGGATTACCGGCCTGCCGCTGGATAAACTCAGTGGCGCCGTCGGCCAGCTGGTCGCTCCGCTGTCGCTGTTGCTCCCCTGTTACCTGGTCTGCATCATGGTCGGCTGGCGCGGCATGTTGGAAGTCTGGCCGGCTGTGGTCGTAGTCGGCGGAGCATTCGCCTCCGTGCAGTTCCTCATGTCGAATTTTGTTGGGCCGCAGCTTGCCGACATCATGAGCTCCCTTTGCGCCCTGGGCGCTCTGTTGCTCCTTCTGCGTTTCTGGCGCCCGGCCAAACTGTGGGATAGGGAACTGGAGCCGGTAGTTCCAGTTGGGACGGAAAAAAAATATTCAACCCAAGCCCCGGCGTCCGGCCAGAAACATACTACCGGCCAGCTCCTGGGCGCCTGGCTACCTTACGGTCTGCTGGTGATCCTCGTGCTTCTGTGGGGCTACAAGCCGTTCCAGGCTGTACTCAATCACGCCACCCTCAATTTTGGCTGGCCTGTGTTGCACAATCGTGTCCTCGTGATGCCGCCGGTGGTCGCCAGGCCCACACTCTACAAGGCGATCTTTCAGCTGAACTTTCTTACCGCCTCAGGCACTGCCTGCATGTTCGCAGCTCTGTTGTCGGCTGTCCTGCTGCGCATGTCTCCGCCGGCCTTCGCCCGCCTGCTGCTCTCGGTCTGCCGTCAGCTCTTCTTACCGACCGTGACCGTGACCGCGGTGCTCGCCATGGCCTTCGTCATGAACTATTGCGGCGCGACGGCAACCTTGGGATTGGCCTTCGCTGCATCGGGCGCTCTCTTCCCCTTCTTCAGCCCGCTGCTTGGTTGGCTGGGCGTGTTCCTCACCGGCTCAGACACCTCGGCCAACGCCCTCTTTGGCAATCTACAAGTGGTAACCGCCGGCCACCTGGGGTTTGACCCCACACTGATGGCAGCCGCCAACTCTGTGGGTGGGGTAGTGGGTAAAATGATCAGCGTACAGAACATCGCGGTCGCCGCGGCCGCTACCGCCATGACCGTCGCCGACCAGGCAAAACTTTTTCGCTTCACCCTGCGGCACAGCATCGTGATGGCCACCGCCATCGGCCTCGAAGTCATGCTGTATGCCTATCTCTTCCACGCCCGTTAGTGAATTTTCTTAGGAGCAAATTCCGTGGCAAAACTAGGATTCCTGGGGCTCGGCATCATGGGAGGTCCCATGGCCCGCCATTTAGTTTCAGCCGGACACACAGTGGCCGTCTGGTCTCATAGCCAAAACAAAGCCAGGGAGCTCACCGGCGCCGCGTTCTGTGCAACACCGGCGGAGGTAGCACAGAACAGTGAATGTGTTTTTCTCTGCGTGGGCAACACCGCCATGTCGCGCGAGGTGATCCTGGGTGAAAAGGGCTTGGTGAAAGGCGCAAAGAAAGGCTTTGTTATCGCCGACTGCAGCACCGTTTCTCCGCTCGAGAGCACCCGCATTGCCGCCGAGCTAGAGGCCCAGGGCATTGAATTTCTGGATGCACCTTGTACCGGCTCCAAAGCTGGAGCCGAAGGCGGCACGCTGACCTTTATGATCGGCGGCAAGAAGGAAGTCTTCGATCACACCAAGCCGTTCTTTGAGGCCATGGGCAAAAGTCTCTACTACTGTGGCAAATCGGGTATGGGGCTGCGCGCCAAGCTTACCCAAAATCTCATACTGGGCAACCTGCTGCAGGCCTTCAACGAGGGTCTGGTATTAAGCACCAAGGCGGGGGTTGATCCGGAGCTCATGCTCGACATCCTGAACAATAGCGCCGCCCGCTCGGGGTTGATCTCCGCCAAGGCCCCCATGGTCTTCAAGCGCGACTTCTCCACCAACTTCTCCGTCAAATGGCTGGAGAAGGATATCGGGCTGGCCCTGGACCTCGGTTCCGAGATTGGTGTTCCGCTCCTGCTCACCGGCCTCACCCAGCAGCTTTTCGAAGCCGCAATTGCCAAGGGCTACGGCGAAGACGATATCTGCGGTTCCATCCGAGTGCTCGAAGAGTTCGCAGGCTGCGAAGTCAAGGCCTGAGAAGCCTATCTAATGGAAAGGGATAGCACCAGGAGAACGTTTCTCAAACAGGCGGCGGGGGTTGCGGCAGCCCAGCTTCTTCCCGCTACCCCGCTCCTTATAAGTGCAGAAACCAGCCGCAGCAATCCCGGCTGGTACGGCCGCCCGATGCGCTGGGCACAACTGGCCTTCGTCGAAGACGACCCCGGCAACTACGATCTTGCTTTTTGGCTCGACTACTTTAAAAAGATCCACGCCGATGCGGCCTGCCTGAGCGCCGGCGGGAGCGTAGCGTTCTACCCCACAGAAATTCCTCTGCACTATCGCAGCAAGTGGCTGGGCAACATGGATGCCTTCGGCGACATCCTGAACGGCTGCCGCAAACTCGGCATGAATGTCGTCGCGCGCACCGATGCCCACGCTGCCCGCCAGGACGTCTACGACGCACATCCTGACTGGATTGCCGTCGATGAAAAGGGCAACAAAAAGCGCCATCCCTCCGACCCGGACTTCTGGATCACCTGCGCCCTCGGTCCCTACAACTTCGACTTCATGACCCGCGTCCACCAGGAGATCATGACCAAATACAGCCCGGACGGCATCTTTACCAACCGTTGGGCTGGCTCCGGCATGTGCTATTGCGAGCACTGCCAACAGAACTTCCGTGCCTTCTCCGGCCTGAGCCTGCCGCGCACACTCGATCCACAGGACCCATCGCGCCGTCAATACCTCATATGGCATCAGCAAAGGCTGTTTGAGCTCTGGCGTTTGTGGAATGAAAAGATACAGGCCATCAATCCCAACGCCAGCTACCTGGCGAACGCCGGCGGCGGTGCGCTCAGCGATCTGGATATGAAGACCATTGGAGAACTGGCGCCAACGCTGTTTGCCGATCGCCAGGCCAGGAGCGGACTGATGCCTCCCTGGGCCAACGGAAAAAACGGCAAGGAGTATCGCGCCACCCTGGGGACAAAGGCCATCGCCGGCATCTTCTCGGTCGGCCTCGAAGAAAAGTATCGCTGGAAAGACTCAGTGCAGAGCGGCGACGAGATTCGTCTCTGGGTAGCGGATGGAGTCGCTCAGGATCTTCGTCCCTGGTTCGTTAAGTTCAATGCCAAGCCAATCGATCGGCGCTGGTTGCCGGTGGTCCAGGAGATCTATCAGTGGCACTACGCCAACCAGGATTATCTGCGCAATGACAGATCGCTCGCGCGCGTGGCCATGGTCTACTCCCAGCAGACCGCGTCCTACTACGGCGGGGCCGAAGCGCGCACTAAGGTGGAGGATCCCGCGCTGGGCTTTTACCAGGCTTTGGTCGAAGCCAGAATACCCTTTGAAATGGCCCATGACCATTTGCTCGATCCGGAGCACATCGACCGCTTCAAGACGTTAATCCTTCCCAATATCGCAGCTCTTTCCATCGCTCAGTGCAATCAGATCCGCGCCTTCGTAGAGCAGGGAGGCAGCATTGTCGCTACCTATGAAACCTCGTTGTACGACGAGTGGGGTGTGCGGCGGAGCGATTTCGGTCTCGCGCAGCTTTTTGGAACCTCATTCACTGGGGCCGAAGAGGGCCCGCTGCTTAATTCGTACCTGTCACTGACAGGATCGCACCCGCTGCTGACCGGCTTTGAGGATGCGACACGGATCATCAACGGTACTCGCTGCGTGACCGTTAGACCGTTGAACCCGGACGCCCATGCGCCGCTCGAACTGGTTCCCAGCTATCCTGATTTGCCCATGGAAGAAGTATTTACCCGGCCGGTTAAAACGCGGCAGCCTGGCGTCCTGGTGCGGGAATTCGGTCGCGGCCGGGTGGTCTATTTCCCGGCGGACATCGATCGCACTTTCTGGGAGGTGCTCGACGTGGACCTGGCAAAACTGCTCCGCAACGCAGTGCTGTGGGCCACCAACGAGCCTGCGCCGGTCACCGTCGAGGGCAGGGGCATCCTGGACATCTCGGTATGGAGGCAAACCCACTCCATGACCGTGCACCTGGTCAACCTGACCAATCCCATGATGATGAAGGGACCACTCCGTGAGGTCATCCCTCTCTCCCAGCAGCGGGTAAGCATTCGTATACCCCAGGGGAGTCGAGTGGCCAGGGTGCGCTTGCTGGTAGCCGGAGCAGCCGCCCCGCACCACAACGAAGGCGCCGTCATTCATTTGACCGTGCCCTCGATCGGAGTGCACGAAGTCGTTGCTCTTGATCTAACCAGCTAACGAACCGCTTCTACTCCGGCAAACTCATTCGTAGCGTGGGCCACGGGCTTGCGTTCACTCCGTTCCACCAGTTCCGCTTCCTCTTCAAGGTGCTTGATAACCACCTTGGAATAGAGCACGAAATGGTGTGCCGAGAGCAGCACTGTAAACCCAAGCCAGATCTTCGCCGGCGAGTGCCGGCACAAAGCAACCATGCGATACAGAAAACGCCAATAACTGAGGCGATAGTCGGAGCGGATTCCCTGCCGCCAAATCGAAGAAAAAAGAACCTGCAAGTTGTAGCGCATACCCAGGTAAGGCGGCTTCTGCGTAGCCTTGGGCTGCCAAACCTTCAGAGAGTTATAAGCGCGTTCGAAAAAAGCATCCGGTTGGTATAAGCCTTCGAGCAGGGTGCAAAGGCCGCGCAGCAAGACCGCCAAAGGAAGAACCGTGCGGAAGTTCGGCAACCCGAATTGCATAATAGACTGACTGTCCTCAATCAGGCGCCCTTCCCGCTTCATGCGATCGAATAACGCCGTGGTCGGCGGCGCCATCAGAATTCCTGCCATCGCCCAGGCGATCGCCGTCAGGTTGATAAACTCCAGCTGCCGGGCAAAGATGGTCTCGTCGTCAGAGTCAAAGCCGACAATGAAACCGGCCAGCACCCAAAGCCCTTTTTCCTGGATGATGCGTACCTGATCCACATTGTTCTTGCGCAGGTTTTGAAATTTGCGAGATTCCTTAAGCGCTTCGGAGGACGGGGTCTCGATGCCAATGAACACATACATGAAGTTGGCCGCGACCATAGCGTCCATAAGTTCTTCGCGCGATGCCAGGTCGATCGAAGCTTCGGTATAAAACGAGAACGGTTGCTTATGCAGCTTTTGCCATTCGATCAGCTCACGCGTAAGCGCCAACGCCTGCGCATGGTTGCCGATAAAGTTGTCGTCGACAATAAACACCTCGTTGCGCCAACCTAATTTGCGCAGCACGTCCAGTTCATAAATCACCTGGGCCGGTGTTTTCGCCCGTGGCCGGCGGCCGTAAATCGTAATAATGTCGCAGAACTCGCACTGGAAAGGGCATCCCCGCGAGAATTGGATCGGCATCGAAGTGTATTTCTCACGATGCAGCAGGTCGAACCGAGGGACCGGACTGCGGGTCATATCGGGTTTATCAATAATCCGGTACAGCGCGTGTGCCGTCCCATTTTCGAGCGCTGTAGCGATACCAGGAAAAGCTTCTTCCGCTTCCCCCACCATCACGTGATCCGCTACTGCCAGCACGGCCTCCGGGTCGGTGCTCGCCCAGGGTCCCCCCACGAAGGTACGCTTGTTGAATGCGCGCGCCCGCCCGAGGATGTGCAGCGCGTCGGCACGCTGCGCGTGCATAGCGCTCACCATCACCAGGTCCGCCCACTTCAGCTCCTCGTCCCGTAACTCCTCGAAGGCGTGGTCAATCAACCGGATCTGCCAGGTTGCCGGGCAGAGCGCTGCGACGGTGATCAAGCCCAGCGGCGGAGTCATGGCACGCTCCGGAATCATTTCGAGTACCCCTTCAAACCCCCAGAAAGACGGGGGGAAACTGGGCCACACCATCAAAACTTTGATGTTCGGTCCCAGTGGCGGAAGGGATACGGAATCGGGCGTTGCAGGCTCAGGGGCAGGAACAAATACGGGAGAGGATACTGCTGGCGGCGTGTTGGGCAGAACGTTCAGTCGTGGATCTGGTAGTGAGGGCATGGCGCCCCTTTCTGATGTCTTCGCAACATGGCACCAGGATTGGAGGAAACCTTGACGCCAGGGGCCCGGGTCACAGCTGAACGAAAAAACCGGGAGGCAGCCGCGATGCCCGGCGCATCGACGAGAGCTTGCGATGGCGCAATCTGACGCAGTGGGCTTGAGTCTATCCCAAAGCCCAGCCTCTGTCATCTGCTCTGAACAAGTGTCACAGGAATCTACGATTCAACTCAAAACACCTCTGAAAATTGTCCTGGCGAACAGAAAGGTGTCGTGGGAATCCGCTATTCTACTTTGGGCTCTATCCCCGCCACCAGTCGACGGGTGCCCCATCCTTCGCGTTCTTTGCGAAGGGTGGGATGCGCGAATCTCACCCTTCCACTTTCCTCCACAGCAGACATAAGGAAAGCGGATATATTCATCAGGACCTGAGTGTCGATGGGCCTTCGGGCCCCCTAACGAAGATGAAAATGGCGCGGACGAACATCAAGAGGGTGGCCCAGGTCTCGCTTTTGAGACCTGGGCCACCCTCTCAGAGTCTGGGATTTGCAGAGGGGCTATTAACGAACCGCGGCGTTGTGTTTATCGCGGTAAATCCGACGGGATTCCTGGTTCTGCTGCGTGTGGAGAGTGGACCGATCCTGTTTCGTCAGGTGTCCGTTATCCTGCGCCCGCATACCGCGCTCTTCCCGGTTGATACCGGCTTCCTGGTGTTCCAGGTGCCCAGTCTCCCGAGCCGTCAATTGGCCGCTTTTGACGCCATTGCCAATGCGTTCCTGTTGCGCGACCTTGCGCTGGTTGATGTTATAGTCGTTTGCGCCGGGGGTCGGTGTTTGGGCTAACATTGCCGCAGGCGCGATGAATAGAGCGGATGCAAGAACAGCCGTAAAAACTTTCATGGAATTCTCCTTTTTCGGCGGCGGTTTTCATCATCCTTGCCGCTCGCTCAAATAGACCCCACGTGGCAAGCCGAGTTGCGTCATCTTTGGTAACTTAACTTGTGGCAGATCTTGCGCAACTTATTCATTTGTCGGATCCGACAACAACCCCAGCAAGTCACTCCAGCAAAAGGAAGCCGTCGCCCATGCTGAAAAACCGTTCCTCTCTCACCCGCCTGGGCTCCTGCTGCTTGCTTCTCCTCCTGCTCGCCTTTTTGCCCGCTCTCGCCCAGGAGGCCGGTAAAGACGACTCTGCAAAAGCAGCCGACAAAGACGACGAGAAAAAAGAACAGCCGATTGTCCCCAAAGACTCCACCACCCAGGGCTCTGTCACTGTGGGCGGCCACGTCATCAACTACCAGGCCGTGGCGGGTACGATCCTGGTTTCGGCCACCAACGATGCTGACGCCAACATGGGCATCATTCCGCCGCCGGTAAAAGACCCGGCCGAGGCCCCGCCCACCGCGCGCATGTTCTACGTGGCTTATTTCAAAAAGGACGTTCCTCCCGAATCGCGCCCGATTACCTTTATCTACAATGGCGGCCCGGGCAGCTCCACCATGTGGCTGCACATGGGCGCCTTCGGTCCCAAGCGGGTCGTAACCGCCGATGACCAGCACACCAGCCCTGCTCCCTACAACCTGGCCGATAACAACTACAGCCTGCTCGACGTGAGCGACCTGGTCTTCATCGATGCACCCGGCACCGGCTTTGGCCGTCTCTTCGGCAAGGAGAAGGAGAAAGCCTTCTGGGGGGTTGATCAGGATGCCCACGCCTTCGATCGCTTCATTAACCGCTTCCTCTCCAACTACCAGCGCTGGAACTCCCCCAAATACCTGTTTGGAGAAAGCTACGGCACTACCCGCTCGGCGGCGTTAGCCGGCATTCTGGAGACCGAAGACAGCATCGACCTGAACGGGGTCATTTTGCTCTCGCAAATCCTCAACTACGACGACAGCGCAGACGGACCGCAATGGAATCCGGGAATCGACGTGCCCTATGAGCTGGCCCTGCCCAACTTTGCAGCCACCGCGTACTACCACAAGCGTCTGCCCACGCAGCCGACAGCGCTCGAACCCTTCCTTGCGGAAGTGGAGCAGTTTGCCCTGGCTGACTATGCTTCGGCCCTGGCCCAGGGCTCCCAGCTCCCCGAAGCCACCCGCCAGGCCATCGCCGAAAAAGTCCACCAATACACCGGGCTGCCGGTCGCCTACATCCTCAAGGCAAACCTGCGCGTCAACGTGGGCGAGTTCAACCACAATTTGCAGGGCAGTGACGACCTCACCACCGGCCGGCTCGATAGCCGTTTCTCCGGCCCCACCATCGATCCACTGGCCGAGGAGGCAGCCTACGATCCGCAAGCCACCGCCATCTCCTCGGCCTACATTTCTGGGTTTAACGACTATGTCCGCCGTCAGCTCAAGTTCGGCGAAGGCCTCACCTATCTCCCCGAGGTAGCTGCCGTCGACGGTGCCTGGGAGGCCAAGCACAAGGCGCCCGGTGCGCCCGAGGAAGCATGGGGCGTCAACGTCATGCCAGATCTGGCCGCCGCGATGAAGTACAACCCCCGCCTCAAGGTTCTGCTCAACGGTGGATATTTCGACCTTGCCACCCCCTACTTCGCTGCCCGTTACGAGATCAATCACCTGACCATCCCCGCCAACCTGCGGCAAAACATTCAGTACGCGTGGTACCAGTCCGGTCACATGGTTTACCTCCACGAAGAAGCGCTCAAGCAGCTGCATGACAACGTCGCTGCCTTTATCGCCAGTACCTACAAACCTGCCAAATAGCAGTGGAACTTTTCTCCTGCTGGATACATCTACCTTTAGGCGGTAGCTCAAGCAACGCTAACCGGGAGTATTTATGGCAAAGATGCGCGCAGTAGAAGTTGTTAAAGTGGGAGGGCCGTTTGCAATCGTGGAGCGGGAGATTCCCGAGCCTGAGTCAGGCCTGGTACGCATCAAGGTTCAGGCCTGTGGCATTTGCCACAGCGACGAAGTGACCGTGCACGGACTATTCCCAGGCATTCAATATCCCCGCGTTCCCGGCCATGAAGTGATCGGTGTGATCGAGGCTCTGGGAGCAAACGTTCCCTCGCGATGGACGGTTGGCGAGCGAGTGGGCGTGGGCTGGAACGGCGGCTACTGCGGCTACTGCGATAGTTGCCGCCGGGGGAATTTCTTCGCCTGTCAAACCAGCACCCAGGTCACCGGGGTTACGCGCGACGGCGGCTATGCTGACTACATGCTTGCGCCTTTCTCCGCGCTCGCCACGGTGCCGCAAGAGTTGTCGGCAGTCGAGGCAGCTCCACTCATGTGCGCCGGACTCACCACCTACAACTGCTTGCGCAACAGCGGCGCTCGTCCGGGCGATACCGTGGCCGTGATCGGTTTGGGCGGGCTGGGCCATCTGGGCGTTCAGTACGCCGCAAAAAGCGGCTACAACACCGTTGCCATCGGTCGTGGAAGCGACAAGGAAGTACTCGCTCGCAAACTGGGCGCGTCGCACTATATCGATACCGCGGCGCAGGACCCCGCGGCGGAATTGCAAAAACTTGGCGGAGCCAAAGTGATTCTCGCCACGGTCACTGCAGCAGAGGCGATGAAGGCCGTGATCGGCGGTCTTGCCCCTACCGGAACGCTCATGATCATCGGAGCCGTGCCCTCGCTGGAGGTGCCTGCTCTTCAGCTGCTGCTGAATTCGCAGCAAGTCAAGGGTTGGTATTCCGGAACCTCGCTCGACTCGCAGGAGACCCTGGGTTTCAGCGTCCTCTCCGGTGTGCGTTCGATGAACGAACCCTTCCCGTTGGAAAAGGTGAACGAGGCCTACGATCGCATGGTGAAGGGAACCGCGAGATTTCGCGTGGTTCTTACCATGGACAAATGATCTGAGACAGTGGGGAGCGGTATCTTTACAACATGCCCTCCCCAGCCCGCCGTCACGTACTCCCCAGGCTTATTGGCGCCGCGTCCTTGCTGCTCTCGACGTTAGCAGCGGGCCACGCACAAAAAATAACCTGGTCTCCAGAGCGCCTCGAAAGCGGATCCCCAGTATTGTTCAGGATCGATTTGGACCAGGCCGCCGGCGAATTGCATGGCGCCTGGCTCAATCACACGATCGTGTTCACCAAGTCCCAGAACGGGAAGACCTGGTACGCCCTTGCCGGTATTGATGTAGAGCAGGCGCCCGGAACCTTTCCCCTCGAGTTGACCGGAACCGCTGCCGATGGCCGTTCCCTGCATGCCAAACAAGACGTGCCCGTTTTGCCCGCCCAATACAAAACCACCACCCTGCATGTCCAGGAGAAGTTCGTACAGCCGGACCCTCAAACCCTGCAACGCATTGCTGCGGATAAGGTCGTGAAGGACGCGGCCTATGCTCGACAAATCAGCCAGCCGTTATGGCGGGGCCGCTTCACGTCTCCGGTCCCCTTCACCGCGACTGACTCCTTTGGAACCCGGCGCACGTTCAACGGCGAATTAGCAAGTATCCATCGCGGAACAGATTTCCACGCGCCATCGGGAACTCCGGTCGTAGCTGCGAACGATGGAGAAGTGATCATCGCCCAGGGCATGTTCTACGAGGGCAATTTGGTGGTGATCGACCACGGGCTGCAATTTTCTACGCAGTACATGCACCTCTCGAAAATTGAGGTGAAGGTAGGCGAGCGTGTCAAGAAGGGACAACGCATCGGTCTCAGCGGGGCGACCGGCCGGGTCACCGGCCCGCATCTGCATCTGGGTGTCCGCTGGCAAGGGGAATACGTTGACCCCGTGTTACTGCTACGGTTGCAATTGCCCGCTATTTATTAGTGTCTTCGAACGCAAATTTTCCCAGCTCGAACGGGCGAGAGGTGGGCGGCTTGTTCTGCAAACCATTGCTGGGATACGACTGGGGAGCGTTGGTTGGAAATCCCCATATCTTTCCGTTACGCATGTCCACCACCACCTTGCCGTAGACCTGGCTCGTGCCATCCGGCGCCCGTAATAATTCTGAGCCAGGCTCGATATAGAACGGATACAGTGTCGACTGCGCTGCTACCGTGTGTGGTGTAAAAAGCGGTTGCAGTGCGATAGCCAGCAATGCAACCGCGATGATCGAAAGCAGGAAGATGGTCAGGTTTTCTCTCCGCATGGTTCCCAGTCTAATCTGAGAGACCGCTACTGAGCCGGAGGCGGAGTGGTCGGCGTCGTAGTTGGAGCAGGCGTGGGAGTCGGAGCAGGTGTGGCAGCCGGTGCCTTGGGTACAATCGAAAGCAACTCCACCTCAAAGACGAGAGTGGCGTTAGGCTCGATGGTGGCTTGGCCGCGCTCTCCATACGCAAGGTCTGCCGGGATGAACAGCTGCCATTTGGACCCTACCGGCATCAACTGCAGCGCCTCAGTCCAGCCTTTGATCACTCCGGTGACTGGGAAAGTCACCGGTTGACCGCGCTTGTAAGAGCTGTCAAATTCCGTATTGTCAAGCAACATTCCGCGATAGTTGCAAACCACTCTGTCGTCGGCGGTAGGCTTGGGTCCTGTACCCGCCACCAGGATCTTGTATTGCAGTCCGCTGGGCAGGGTCACAACGCCGGGCTTGGTTGCGTTGGCAGCCAGGAATGCTGCGCCATCTTTCTTGTTCGTCTCCAACGCCGCTTGCCTTTTCGCTTCCTGCTCTTGACGCACTTGATTTTTCAGGTCAGTCATCACCGTCTTGATCTGATCGTCGGTCAGCAGGACTTTGCCGCCGGCCATGGCATCCTGTAAGCCCCGCGCCACAATCCTCGGGTCTACCACGATCCCGTCTCGATGCAGGCTTTGTCCTACGTTCAGGCCGATGGCGTAGCTTTGTTTATCTTTCTCTGTCGTCAGCACCAGGGGCTTGGTCGCAGTGGTGTGATGCGTCGTCGTTGCTGTGGTCGACTTCGGCTTTGCCGGGGTTGTGCCAGGGGTCTGCTGAGCGCTGGTGCTCCCGAGCAGCAACAGGCTGGCGGACAACAGGCTTGCAGCGGTTCTTGAGGATCTTTGCATAATGTCATTTTCGCATGTGAGGAATAATGGATGAAGAATGGCAACCGCGCGAGATCAAGTATCTGCAATCGGAATCGATTTTGGTACTACCAACAGCACGGTTGCGCGCGCCTCGGGTAAATCGCAAGTCGAGCTTGTCGCCTTTCCCACGCTTACCGGCGAGACCTTCTCCTTTCGATCCGTGCTCTACCTGCAGCAAATAAAACAAGCCGCCCGCACCAGGACGCAAACCTGGACCGGTCCGGCTGCCATCGAGCACTACCTGGCGGCGGAGAACAAGGGCCGCCTGATTCAATCACTCAAGTCCTATCTCTCCGACCGCTCACTCACCGGAACAGCGGTATTCGGCCGCCATTGCACGCTTGAAGATCTAATCTCCCGCATTCTCGCCGATCTTCGCCGACACGCGGAACGCCAGTTTCATGCGGGGATCAGTTATGCCATGGCCGGCCGGCCGGTGCGCTTTGTGGGTGCTGAGACAGCAGAGGATGAAGCCTTCGCACTTGGGCGTTTGCGCGAGGCCTTCGCCGCGGCCGGCTTTGAGCGCATCGACTTTGAGATGGAGCCGGTCGCGGCAGCTTACGCGTACGAAGCCACGCTCGACCACGACGAACTCATCCTGATTGGCGATTTTGGCGGTGGCACCAGCGACTTCTCTCTGCTGCATGTTGGGCCCGGGGTACGCAAGCGCGGCCGCTCCCCACAGGATTTGCTCGGCAACAGCGGCGTTGGTTTAGCGGGTGACTCCTTCGACGCCAGGATCGTGCGCAAGCTTGTGTCCCCAGCTTTGGGTTCGGACTCGCTCGCCCGGTCTCTCAACAAGCTTCTGCCAGCGGTTCCCGCATGGATCTATGCCAACCTTGAACGCTGGCATTATTTGTCATTTCTGCGCACGTCGAACGTGGTTGAGATCTTGAAGAGTGCTCGTCTGCGCGCCTTGGAGCCGGAGAAAATCGAAGCCCTGATTACGCTGATCGACGAAGATCTTGGCTACCACCTTCACCAGGCCGTGCAGCAATTGAAGTTCGAGCTATCACGTTCCCAGTTTGCGGAGTTTCATTTCCGAGACGGCAGCATGGACCTGAACATCGTCGTAACCCGCGACTCTTTTGAGGCCTGGATTGCGGATGACCTGCGCACGATTGAGCAATGCGTCGACTCGCTGCTAGAAACCTCGGGAGTAAGCCGTCGCCAGGTAGACCGGGTCTTCTTAACCGGAGGCACATCGCTAGTCCCCGCTGTCCGCCGCATCTTCGAGCAACGTTTCGGTGAGCAGCGCATTCGAACCGGCAACGAATTCATCTCTGTAGCCCGCGGCCTTGCCCTGAGAGCCGAAGAAGTCCTGGCCCAAATCTCTTGATAGTACCCGGAAGACAAACCGCAGGTCCCTCCACTACGCTGCGCTTCGGTCGGGATGACAAGAGGAGAGGTGGCTCTTCCAGAGGGATTTCTCGCTGACGTTCTTGCGGGTACAACAGAATTGTCATCCCGACCGGAGCGAAGCGTAGTGGAGGGACCTGCGGTTCTTACACCCTACCGAGTCCCATCTAGAAATGGAAACCAAGCTCAGCCGTGAGCGATCGCGGCGTCACATAATGCGTACCGCTAAACGTCGACAAAAAGTTATAGAGTGCATACTTATTCGACATATTCACGCCCGTAAGCTGCAAACTCCACTTAAACCGGTCCCCATGGAAAAGGTTATCGTCCCCAACGGACGCATCAAACAAACTCCGCTGTTGAATGCGCGAAGGATTACTGTCATTCGATCCAGTCCCCGGAGCTGGAATCCTCAGCAAAGTTGAGGAATACTCCGAAGCCAGGCAAGGTGTCGGCAACGCTACTGTCGGCGTCGCCCGAATCCCATCACACGCCAGGCCCGCCTCAAACTCCTCATCAGCAGTCAACCCGCTCAGATCAACAGCCGGCTGACCGTTCAAAGTAGTCGACGTATCGGCGCAAGCGCTGTTCGGATTATTCGAGAGCGGGTTATAGCAAGGCGCCGATCCGGCCACCAAACCGCTATCAAAACGCCAGTTAAAACCGATCCATGGACTGTTACGAAAAGGCAACTGATACTGCACGTGCGTGGTCTCATTAAATCTTTCGTCGTGATCGATGCGGAAGGGAAGTCCCGGCTGGCCCACGGTGGCGCCGGCACCCGCCACCTGCGGAGGAAAGAAACGAGCCGCGACCGACGACATCACCACGAATGCCGACACATTGTGATAGTTCGGCACATCGACCCGCAGCGCAATACCCGGAACCTTCGAATTATGCCAATCGATAGGGAACGTAATGGGAGTATTCCCCAGCACGCTGAAATCGAACGCATTATGCGTGTACTTCCAGATGTAGTCGCCGCTAAAAACCAGATTCTTCCCGAACGCCTGTTGCAGTCCCGCATGGAATTCATTTCGGAAACCGGGCTGCAGCGTACCTTGCACACCCGTCGTGCACGAAAGCAGGGGAGACAGCACTTCGTTGGAACAACCCTGGCTCGAAAGCACCAGGTTTTCATTGAATGGTGACTCCAACGTGCGTGCGTAGGAGACGCGCAACACAGTATTGGTTTGCTTCAAGCTATACGAGAGGCCCAGTCGAGGCTCTGCCTGGGTCGCGTGGGCCAGGCCATTGTAAATATCGCCGCGTATTCCCAGGTTGATCAGCCAGGCGCCGGCCTTGATCTGATCCTCGAGATACAGAGCGATTTCTTTAATATCCGCGCGGCCCAGATAGTTGTAATCGTTCCCGCCGCGGGTCAGGTCATACGGCACCAGAACCGGCTTGAATGCGCTGTTGGGCGCGTAGCCCGCGGCGGCGCATTGCGTAGGCGTGGTAAATCCATCCACCGGGCTTAAGTTTCCATCCACGCAAGGTGAGTTGAAGGTAGGAGCCACGATGCCCAGGCTGTCTCGTTCTCTGAGACCGGTGTTCGAGTACAACGCCCCGACCTTAATCACCTGCTTGCCCTTGCTATACGAAAGATCAGAATGAACCCCGGCATTGGTGAGTGTCCGGTACTGCGAAATGGTTTCATTCTGCAGGTTGGGCGGTCCCTTATCTGCCAGCGGATTCTCACTGGGAAAATACTGATACGTATCCTTGCGGATAAACGGACCAAAGTTGAATACCAACGTGCTCCCGATCACCCGCGTGTACGTAGGCGCGATGTCGAAGGTCTCGATCTTGGAATGCTGATCGGTATTGCCCACATCGTTGCCGAACTGGTCGAGCACATTCAGGTTGTCGTAGCTGTTCGGCGTCTGGAACCACGACCGGCTGTAGTTCAGGTTCAAATGCAGCGCGTCCGCCGGGGTCAATTGATAATCCACTCGATCGAAGACGTTCTGCTCATTTCCTTTATCGTGGAACACCTTAAACTCCGGCGGATCCAAAAAGCGGCCGGTATTCAGTCCATCCAGCTCGAAGAAGTTCCCCCAGGTGCTGGATCCATAAGCGATATCCACGCCCCCCGTCGCCGACCCGAATGTTCCGTAAGAACTGGTGAGGCTGCCTGTAGGCGTGGTGACTCCCTGGCCGGAGCGCGTCGTCACCTGGATCACCAGGCTCGTCTTGCCTCCGTACTCCGCCGGCGGCGCACCCGAGATGACTTCAATCGACTGAATCGAATTCGCAGGAATTTGATTTGAGAAGACCTTGCTTTGCTGGTCGGTGATCGGCTGCCCATCGACTGAAAACGAATTGGACGCATGGTCGCCGAGTCCGTGGAACAGTCCATTGGAATCAGCAGCCACCCCGGGCGACGATAGGGTCACCAGCGAGCTTACCGAAGAAGAAGAGCTTTCCAGCGGCAGCTTCTCAATCATGTTCCGATCCAGATCGGTGTGCAGAGAAGAGTCATTCTCCACCAGGTCGCCACCGCTCACCGTCACGGTAGTCGAGGCTCCCCCCACCTGCAGGCTGATGACTGGCGCGACCGGGACCGAAGAGCGCACTGAAATATCCGTTGTAAACGCGGTAAAACCGGGGGCATTCGCCACCAGGTGGTACGGATTCAGCGGCAGATTGTTGAATTGGTAGTGGCCCGCCGAGTCCGTTTTCGCCGTCCGGGAAAGTCCACTGACAGGGTTCTCGATGGTGACCGTCGCTCCCGGTATGACCGCGCCGGACGCATCCGTCACTGTTCCTGCAACCGTGCCCGCGGTACTCTGCGCATGCAGGCTGCCGGCGGCGAGAAGAAGCGGGCAAAGCAGAAACACAAAACGTCTTGGAAACGAGTGCATAGACCCCCCGGGCCATCTTTAGGATTGGTTGCTGAAAATTGCCTTAGGAGAAAGCAATTGCAACCGGCGGGGGTCGCGTGTAGAGGGAGAAATCCACATATCGGTGCGCAAACTTGATTTGTGGGTCGACCAGGGGTGTCGCTCTTTGGGGCACAGCAACAGAGACCGTCAGCGGGGCTGCGGGAGCAATCACGACATGCGCACTCGCGCAAAGAGCACACCCGGAATGGGACACATCTGCGGGTGTATGCACGTGCGCTACCTGGATCGTCGCGCAGAAAAGCAGCAGGAGGGTGCAACCAAGAGCAACGGCGATCCGCCAGGGACGTCGCGAGTGATCTCTGGATTGCGTAAAGAGCATCACTTACAACTATAACGTGTCTAGGCGATGGCCTTGGGAACCGCCTCTTCCCATCGTCCCTGGGCCTTGAGAATAAGTTCCACGACTTCTCTTGCCGTGCCCTGGCCGCCTCGGGCTTGAGTTATGTAGTGGCAGACCGCTTTTAGCTCAGCGGCCGCGTTGCCCACGGCAACTGCCAACCCTGCACGTTTAGCCACCGGCATATCGGGCAGATCGTCGCCCATGTAGGCCACCTCATCCTCGCGGACTCCGGCTTTCTGCAGGCATTCTTCAAACGCGGCCATCTTGGTCGCCTGGCCCAGGTAGACAAACTCCACGCTCAGCTCGTGGGCGCGCTGTGTAACCGCGGGAGATTTCCTCCCGGTAATGAAGCCGGTGCGGATGCCCATGATGTGTGCCAGCTTCAACCCTGCGCCATCCTGCGAATTGAAGGCTTTCATCTCCGCCACGCCGCCGCCATCAGGCAACGAAATGAGGTTAACGCTGCCGTCGGTGATGGTCCCATCTACATCCATGAGAAAAAGCTTGATCTTCCGCGCGCGGACCTCAATCTCGGCACCAGGTGACATCCCAACATCATAGCTCTCGCCGGGAATCTACCCATCCCGATCGCAGCTTTTCAGTTAAGTCACCGCCCTCTCCTTGTCATCCCGACCGGAGCGAAGCGCAGGGATCTGCAGTTCTTTCCCCGCAACCGCTCTTCAGCAACAGCACCGCGCCCGCCTGAACTCCACACATCCCAATCGCAGCTTTTGAGTTAAGTCACCGTCCTCTCCTTGTCATCCCGACCGGAGCGAAGCGAAGTGGAGGGATCTGCAGTTCTTTCCCTGCAACCACTCTTCAGCAACAGCACCGCTCCCACGCCTGAACTCTACCCATCCCTATCGCAACCTCCCTGGCATAGAAGCAATGCTCTTCCTGAGGTTCGGTTGCTGGGGAAGAACTGCAGATCCCTTCGCTTCGCTCCGGTCGGGATGACAAGGAGAGGGCGGTGACCTAACTGAAAAGTTCAGGCGGTGCGGTTGCTGCGGAAGAATTGCAGATCCCTTCCCCGCATGTAATCTATAAACACTCCGCCCTATGGCAATTCAGATTGCACTGAATCACAAGACCCACTATCGTTACGACCGTCCGGTAATGCTCGGGCCGCAAACCATCCGTCTGCGTCCAGCGCCTCATTGCCGCACTCCGATCCTCTCCTACTCCCTCAAAGTCCTGCCCAAAAACCACTTCATCAACTGGCAGCAGGATCCCCAGGCCAACTACCTTGCCCGCCTGGTCTTTCCAGAACGAACCTCGGAGTTTTTAGTCGAAGTCGACCTGGTTGCTGAAATGGCAATCTTCAATCCCTTCGACTTTTTCCTGGAGCCCTACGCAGAACAAATCCCCTTTACCTACGAGAACTCGCTCGCCAGGGAGCTCCGTCCCTTTCTGGAAGCAGAGGTCCCCGGGCCGAGGCTCGCAGCCTTTCTAGCCCAGGTCCCTCGCGACAGCACTCCGACGCTGAACTTCCTCGTCAGCCTCAATCAGCGAGTGCAGCGAGACATCGGTTACGTCATCCGCATGGAGCACGGCGTGCAGGCCTGCGACCAGACCCTGACCCTGGGCACCGGTTCTTGTCGCGACTCCGCCTGGCTGCTGGTCCAAATCCTGCGCAACCTGGGGCTAGCCGCCCGCTTCGTCTCCGGCTACCTCATCCAACTCACCGCAGATGTAAAGCCGCTCGAAGGCCCTTCTGGAGCCTCCATGGACTTTACCGATCTCCACGCCTGGACCGAGGTATATCTCCCCGGCGCCGGCTGGGTCGGCTTCGATCCCACGTCAGGACTGCTTGCTGGAGAAGGGCACATCCCGCTCGCCTGCACTCCGGACGCCTCCAGTGCCGCGCCCATCTCCGGCCCGCTCGAATTCTGCAAGACCGATTTCAGCTATTCGATGACCGTGCAGAGGATCTATGAATCCCCGCGCGTCACCAAACCCTACTCCGATCAGCAATGGGAACAGATCGAAGCGCTTGGCCACCAGGTGGATGTGGATCTGCAAATAGGCGACGTGCGCCTGACCATGGGCGGTGAGCCAACCTTCGTCTCCCTCGACGACCGCAATGGAAGCGAATGGGCCACCACGGCCATGAGCCCGTCCAAGCGCGCTCTCGCGGTCGAACTTCTGCTGCGCATGCGTGACCGCTTCTCCACCGGTGCGATGCTCCACTTCGGTCAGGGCAAATGGTATCCCGGGGAAGCTCTCCCCCGCTGGGCTCTAGGCTGCTACTGGCGCAAAGACGGAGTGCCCATTTGGGAAAACCAAAACCTGTTTGCCGAAGACGGCAAAGACTTGGGCTTAGGCCCCGAAGAAGCACGCAGATTCCTGGAAGCCCTCACCCGGCGCCTTCAGGTGAGTTCCGCGTTCACCATCACCGCCTACGAAGATATCTTCTTTCACCTGTGGAAGGAGCGGCGGCTCCCCGAAATCATCGACCCGCTCGATCCCAAGCTCAAAGAATTTTCCGAACGCGCTCGCCTGGCGCAACTCTTTGAAAAAGCCGCTGAAGAGCCAATTGGCTATGTCGTCCCTCTTCGTCGCATCCCTACTCGTTCCGGCACACCGCGCTGGACCAGCCAGCCCTGGTTTCCGTTGGTAGAACGGATGTTCCTGACCCCCGGCGACTCGCCCATGGGGTACCGTTTGCCGCTCGAAGCCATGCCCTGGACCAGGCCGGAAGACGTCACCTACGACTTCGATACGGATCCCTTTCGAAGCCGCGACAAGCTGCCCCCGCGGCCGGAACGAGGCATGATCTTGTTCTCCAGCCCATCTTCCTCCGACGAGCCGGTGCCCGAGGCCGATAAGCGAAAGCCCAAGCCCGAGGAGGAGCGGGCCTTAACCCTGACCCGGCCCGCACTGTGTGTGCAGGCGCGCGAAGGCAAGCTTTATATCTTTATGCCGCCCGTGGACTACCTCGCGGACTACCTCGACCTGGTCGCTGCCATTGAAGACACAGCCGCGCATCTTTCCACGCCCGTAGTCATCGAGGGCTATACCCCGCCCAACGACACGCGCATCTCGGTCTTCAAAGTCACGCCCGATCCAGGAGTCATTGAGGTCAACATTCAGCCAGCCGCAACCTGGGACGCTCTCGTGGAAAACACCACTGCAGTCTATGAGCTGGCCCGTGAGACTCGACTGGGGACAGAAAAATTCATGCTCGATGGGCAGCACACCGGAACCGGAGGCGGCAACCACCTGGTAATTGGCGGCCCCACTGCCGACGACAGCGCGTTTCTGCGCCGTCCCGACCTGTTGCGCAGCATGGTCAATTACTGGCAAAACCATCCTTCCCTTTCCTACCTGCTCTCCGGGTTATTCATCGGCCCCACCAGCCAGCATCCGCGGGTCGACGAAGGACGGATTGAATCACTTTATGAGTTGGAGATTGCCTTCGACCAGATCCCCGAGCGAGGCAAGCCTGTCTCCATGCGCACGGCCGACCGCCTATTTCGCCACTTGCTGACGGATGTCACCGGAAGCACTCATCGCGCAGAATTCTGTATCGACAAACTTGACCCGCCGGAAGGCGCGGGAACGCGCCTGGGCCTGCTCGAGTTGCGTGCCTTCGAGATGCCCCCTCATGCCCGCATGAGCCTCACCCAGCAACTGCTGGTCCGAGCGTTCATCGCTCAGTTCTGGCGCAAGCCATACCGCCAAAAGCTGGTCGCCTGGGGAACCAGCCTGCACGACCGTTTCATGCTGCCTCATTTCGTGCAGCTCGATTTTGAAGACGTAGTAGCCGACCTCAACCGCGCCGGTTATGCCTTCCGCAGTGAGTGGTTTTCGTCTCACTTCGAGTTTCGCTTTCCATTCATCGGCTCGGTAAGTGCCCGCGGCATGCAATTGGAGCTGCGCCACGCGCTCGAGCCCTGGAATGTTTTAGGTGAGGAAGCTTCCAGCGGCGGCACTGCACGCAGCGTCGATTCCTCCGTTGAGCGGTTGCAGGTCAAGGTGACAGGGATGGTTGACCATCGTTTCGCCGTGCTGTGCAATGGTCGCCCCGTGCCGCTTCACGCTACCGGGCAAGCTGGAGAATTCGTAGCTGGTGTTCGTTACCGCGCCTGGCAGCCGAACTCCTGCCTGCACCCCGACATTCCCATTCACAGCCCATTGGTCTTCGACATTGTGGACACCTGGTCGAGTCACGCGGTGGGCGGCTGCACTTATCACGTGGTGCATCCGGGCGGGCGAGCCAACGAGCAATTCCCGGTAAACGCCTACGAAGCCGAAAGCCGTCGCCTGGCCAGGTTCACCAGCATCGGTCACACCCCCGGCCCCATCTCGATGCACCCGGAAAGACCCAACCTGGAGTTTCCCTTAACGCTGGATCTGCGAAGAAATCCATAACCAATTCGACGGAGCGCCGTGGAGAGAACGTTTTTGAAAAAGCATTGTTAAACGGAATCTCCTAAAAAGGAGTGCGGCTCTAACCGCTAAGCGCATGGCTGAAATACTGGACGACCCGCTACTGACCGCTGAATATCGCCAGGCCCCTGGCGTGTTCGACGAAATGTGCGAAGAGCCCGGCCTGCTTCGTCCCCATTGGGACCGCTACATTGCATCCTTATCCTCGCTAGGCAGCAAAGAACTAGCCCACCGCTGGCAAATCGCCCGCCAGCGAATCCGTGAAAACGGCGTTACCTACAACGTCTACGGCGATCCGCTGGGCACCGATCGCCCCTGGAGTCTGGACGCTGTCCCACTCCTGATCCCGCCCGCCGAATGGAGCTACCTGGAAGCCGGCCTGATCCAACGCGCTCGTCTGCTCAACACCATCCTGGCCGACCTCTACGGCCCGCAGAAGCTGCTTCTCAATGGCGATCTCCCCGCCGCCCTGGTCTTCGGTAATCCTGCCTTCTGGCACGCCTGCCACGACGTCCCCGTTCCAGGAGGAACCTACCTGCACCTGCTTGCCGTCGATCTGGCGCGCTCTCCTGATGGGCAGTGGTGGGTGATCTCGGACCGCACCCAGGCCCCATCCGGCGCCGGCTATGCTCTGGAAAACCGCATCGTCATGGCGGAAACATTTCCTGACCTATTCCGCGAGGCCCAGGTGCACCGCCTGGCAGGCTTCTTCCGCGATTTTCGCGAGACCATGCTGCGTCTCTCGCCTTCCGCACTCACCCATCCCCGCGTCGTGCTCCTGACTCCCGGACCCCTGAACGAGACCTACTTCGAGCATTCCTATCTGGCCCGTTATCTCGGCTTCACCCTGGTGCAGGGAGCAGATCTCACCGTGCGCGAGAACCGCGTCTTCCTTAAGTCGCTCGAAGGTTTGCGCCCGGTAGACGTGATCCTGCGCCGTATGGACGATGGCTACTGCGACCCGCTTGAATTGCGTTCCGACTCCTACCTCGGAGTGCCCGGCCTAGTAGAGGCCGTCCGCTCGGGAAACGTAGCCGTCGCTAACGCCCTGGGCAGCGGCTTGCTTGAGACTTCGGCGTTCATTCCGTTTCTTCCTGGCCTCAGCCGCAAGTTGCTAGGCGAGCGCCTGGCGCTGCCCTCCGTCGCCACCTGGTGGTGCGGCCAACCCGCGGCCAACAACTATGTTCGCCACAATCTTGATTTCCTGGTGATCAAGCCTGCGTATCCTGCAAAAGGAATGGAGCCGGTTTTCGGAGGCCGCCTCAACCCCGTCGAACGTTCGCGCCTCCTGGACCAGCTGCAAAACAAGCCCAACGATTTTGTTGGGCAGGAATTGCTCAACCTCTCCAGCGTCCCGGTGTGGTCAGACGGCGCCCTAGCGCCCCGCCGGGTGGTCTTACGCGTCTACATCGCGGCCGCCGGGGACAGCTGGATCGTCATGCCGGGAGGACTCACCCGTGTTTCCCCATCCGCCGATACTCCCGTCGTCTCCATGCAGCACGGCGGCGGCAGTAAGGACACCTGGGTTCTTTCCCCTGAGCCGGTCGACACCTTCACCCTCCGCCGTCCTCGTGATTTGCCGGTCGAGCTGCATCGCGGGGCGAGCAGCGATTTGCCCAGCCGAGCCGCCGAACACCTCTTCTGGTTGGGCCGTTATGTGGAGCGTTGTGAGCACCTGGCCCGCGTTCTGCGCTGCATCCTCTCTCGCATGACCGGGGAATCCTGGGGGCCTGAGAGCTTGGGCTGGCACTCTTTGATGAAGTTGTACGAGTGCCTGGAGTCGCCCTACTCCCGGCTGGCTAAGGATGATCCGCAGGGCAAGCTCGATCAGCAGGGAGATCTGGAAAAGGAAATCCTCTCGCTGATTTTTGAAGAGCAGCGGAATGACAGTCTCAATGCCAATCTCGGTCGTGCCACGCGCGCAGCGGCGCAGGTGCGGGATCGCCTCTCCTCTGACTTATTGCGCATTGTGAGCCATATGGGCAGTCTGGCTCGGGCCTCGGACCGGGTCGCCTGGGGCTACGTTTCGGCCGCCGACGCGTTGGCCGTTCTCAACAGCTGCATCCTCACCCTTGCCGCCTTACGCGGAATCGAAGGCGGCAACATCACCCGCGGCCCCGGATGGCATTTTCTCAACATTGGCCGCCGTATCGAGCGCTCCCTGCAACTCATCGAGCTGCTCCGTTCGATCGTGGTCCCCATGGATCCGGAAAACTGGCCGTCCCTGGAAATGCTGTTGGAGGTGGCGGACAGTTCCATCACCTACCGTTCGCGCTACTTCACAACCATGCAGGCCGCACCGGTGGTCGACCTGTTGATGAACGACGCAGCCAATCCGCGCTCTCTGGCCTTCCAGCTGAAAGATCTGGCGAGCCACTGTAGCGCGCTTTCCGGCATGCCCTCCGGCACAGGCTGGCCGATCGTGAAGCAAAGGCAAATGGAGGCAGCATCGGCGCGCCTGCTCCAGGCCGACGTGGAACTTCTCTGCGACACCCGAACCGGAACCAACCGCACCGCACTGGATAGCCTGCTCGAAAACCTCGACACTGCTTTGCCGGCCTTCTCAGAAGCCATTTCCAACACCTATTTCAGCCACGCAGAAATGGAGCGTGCGACCTGATGCTCTACCGGGTAAGGCACCAAACCATCTTTGACTACGTGCAGCCGGTATCGGTTTCCCACCACGTAGTCCGCCTCACCCCGCGTGATCTCCGTGGACAGCGGCGGCGGGCAATGGACCTATCCGTCTGGCCCATCCCTCCCTCGCACGCCACCACTCACATCGACTACTTCGGCAACACTGTCACCTCCTTCACCCTGCCCGAATCGCACAGCAGGATGAGTGTGGAGGCGATCAGCGAGTTGGAAGTGGATACCCTCGCGCACCCCGTCTTCTCGGAATCCCCGGCCTGGGAAACCGTCCGCGACACCGTGCCTGGCGACTGTAGTCAGGAGGGCCTGGAGGCCTATCAATTCGTCTTCGACTCCATCCGGGTCTCTGCCAAGCCGGAGCTGGCCGCCTACGCCAGCGAATCATTTCCCCAAAACCGCCCCCTGCTCGAAGCTGTCTTCGACTTAACCGCGCGCATCCATCAGGATTTCCGCTTTGACCCCAAAGCGACCGAGGTCACCACACCGGTCGAAACCTTCTTTGAAAAACGCCGCGGAGTTTGCCAGGACTTTTCCCATTTGCAGATAGCCTGCATGCGCTCGCTGGGACTTCCAGCTCGTTACGTCAGCGGTTATCTGCGCACTCTGCCTCCAAAGGGGCGTCCTCGCCTGGTAGGAGCCGACGCCTCTCACGCCTGGTGTTCGGCCTGGTGTCCCGGCTATGGCTGGGTAGACTTCGATCCCACCAACAACTGCATTCCCACCGACGGCCACATCACTCTGGCCTGGGGCAGAGACTACAGCGACGTCAGCCCCATCCGCGGAGTGCTCCTGGGCGGCGCCAAACACAGCTTGAAGGTCGGTGTAGACGTCATGCCCCTGGAATGACCTAAAATCCACACATCCCAATCGCAGCTTCTCAGGTAAGTCACGACCCTTCCCTTGTCATTCCGACCGAAGCGAAGCGACTGTTCTTCCCCGGCAGCCGATCCCCAGGAAAGCGCAATAGCCGGCTCAGCAACAAAACAAATCTCCAGAAGGAGCGATCGGTTGCGGGGGGAGAACTGCAGATCCCTCCACTTCGCTCCCCCGAATTTCCTGTCGAGACCCGTGGCCTCGCTAGCAGCGCGAAGTAGGAAATCCGGGTACGCTTCGGTCGGGATGACAAGGGGAGGGCTGTGACTTACCGGGGAATTTGCGATTGGGATGGTGGATTTCAGGTGGGAGCGATCTGCAGTTCTTCCCCCGCCGGGGGCCCATCCTCGGGAATGATCCCGCGAAACAAAAGCCCGGGTGCCCCATCCTTCGCGCTCTTTGCGAAGGGTGGGATAAACAAATGTCGCAGTGCCCTTTTCCAGGGTCACCTAGTCCAAGAATTCGGCAGGAACCCCCGCACCGGTAGCCGCGTATGGCTACACCATGCAAAACTGAATTACAGGCGAAAATTCGCCCTGGAGAGATCGACTTGAAGTTAAAAGCTCTGCTGCCTTTGTCACTCCTGCTCACCGTACTCCCGCTACATGCTGCGGATCCCAGCAACATCACCCGCGCCACGCTTCCCAACGGTTTGCAGGTAGTCATTGTGCACAGCGCCCTGGCGCCCGTCGCCACGGTGGAGTTGAACTTCAAAGTCGGTGGAGATGAAACCCCTCCCGGCTTCCCCGGCTCGGCCCATGCTGAGGAACACATGGCCTTCCGCGGCTGCACCGGCATGACCGCCGATCAAACAGCCGCCATCTACGCCCAGTTGGGTGGCCGCGACAACGCCGACACCCAGCAAAATGTCACCCAATACTTCACTACCGTTCCCGCCGCCGACCTCGATGTAGCCCTGCAGGCCCAGGCAGCCTGCCTGCGTGGCGTCGATGACTCCGAAGAAGAGTGGGCCCACGAACGGGGCGCCATCGAGCAGGAAGTATCCCGCGACCTCTCCAACCCCACCTACAAGTTCATTGATCGTCTGAACGGCGATATGTTCGCCGGAACACCCTACGCGCACGATCCCCTCGGCACCCGGCCCTCGTTCGATGCCACCACCGGCGCCATGCTCAAGGCCTTTTACAAGCAGTGGTACACCCCCGGCAACGCCATCCTGGTGATTGTCGGCGACGTCGATCCGGCAGCCACCATAGCCAAGGTCAAAGAACTCTACGGGGACATTCCCAACCACCCCGTGCCTGAGCACCCAGCTATCAACCTGACGCCGGTCAAGCCGGAGACTTTCACCCTCGACAGCAATCTACCGTACGTCCTGGGCTTCATCGCCTATCGCATGCCGGGCACCGATTCGCCCGATTATGCGGCAGCCCAGGTGCTGTCGGATATCCTTGCCAGCCAGCGGGCGGACGTCTATGGCATGGTGCCTGCGGGCAAGGCTCTTTATGCCGGGTTCGGCATTGCCGAGAACTACCCTAAAGCCAGCGTTGGTTTTGGCGAGATCGCCCTCCCTGCCGGCGCCGACTCCGCCGGTCCCATCAATGAATTGCGCCAGATCATCGAAGGCTACGCGCAAAAGGGCCTGCCCCAGGATCTTTTCGACGCTGCCAAGCGCAGCGAGATTGCCTCCGATGAGTTCCAACGCAACTCCATCCCGGGACTCGCTTCCGCATGGTCGCAGGCGCTCACCGCCGAGGGCCGCAACTCTCCCGAGGACGACCTCCAGGCCATCAGGACAGTGACCCTGGCCGATGTGAACCGGGTGGCCAAGCAGTACCTGGTCCCCAACAACTCCATCACCGCAACCTTGAAGCCGTCGCCTTCCGGCGAGGCAGTCGCGGCCAAGGGCTTTGGTGGGGAAGAGAAGTTGACCTCCGCCCCCACCAAGCCCGTTGTATTGCCCGACTGGGCCAAAGGCTCACTTTCGCAGCTCAAGGTTCCGGCCGACTACATAGTCGCCTCCGACACCACTCTTCCCAACGGCCTTCGCCTTATCGTCAAGACGGACCACACCAGCCCCACCGTGACCGTAGTCGGCACAGTGAAGAACAGTGCCGATCTGCAGACACCCAAGGGGAAAGAGGGTGTTTCGGATGTTCTGGACGGCCTCTACTCCTATGGGTCGACAACGCTGGACCGCCTGGCCTTCCAGAAAGCGCTCGACGACATCGCTGCCAACGAGACTGCTGGTTTCGACTTCTCGGTGCAGGTACTGAAAGAAAACTTCTCGCGCGGCGTGCAGTTGCTGGCGGACAACGAACTGCATCCTGCGCTGCCCGCCGAAGCCTTCTCTGTCGTCAAGGACCAGACCGTGCAGTTCGTTGCCGGCAATCTGAAGAGTCCCGGCTACCGCACCTCCCGTGCGCTGGATATAGCCTTGCTGCCATCCGGCGACCCTACGCTGCGCGAAGCGACTCCGGCCACGCTCGGTACCGTCACCCTTGACGACGTCAAGCAATATCACGCCACCACCGTGCGTCCCGACCTGACTACCATCGTGGTCATCGGCGACACCACCCCGGAAGAAGCCAAGGCAGTGATCACCAAGTGGTTTGGAGACTGGAAGGCTGAAGGGCCGAAGCCGGATACCACTCTGCCCGCGATTCCAGTAAACAAGGCTTCGGCTGCCAACGTACCCGACCCGCAGGCGGTGCAGGATTCCGTAGTTTTAGCCCAGCAGCTGAACCTCAACCGCTTCGACCCCGATTACTATCCGTTGCAGTTGGGCAATCACGTCCTTGGTGGCGGCTTCTACGCCACCCGCCTTTACCATGATCTCCGCCAGGTATCCGGCTACGTCTACAACGTGGACGTGAGGATGGAGGCATCGAAGACCCGGGCTAGCTACTCCGTGACCTACGGCTGCGATCCTGACAAAGTCTCGAAGGCCAGGGCTTTAGTCCAGCGCGACCTGGACCAGATGCGAACCCAGGACGTGACCCCGGACGAGCTACATCTCGCCAAGGCCATGCTTTTGCGTTCCATCCCCTTGGGCGAATCAAGCGAAGAGGGAGTTGCCCAGGGTCTGTTGCACCGGGCAGTCATCGGCCTTCCTTTGGATGAGCCCATCGTGGCGGCGAAGAAGTACTACGAACTCAGCGCCGATCAGGTCAAGGAAGCCTTCGCCCGCCATCTCCGCCTGGACGACTTCGTCCAGGTAGTAAGAGGCCCGGTTCCCCAGTAGAGCCAGCGTGAAACTGTCTTGTATCAGGGCAGATTTAACCTCCAGACTCAACTATTCGCCCGCACTAGTCCCGAAGTGTTCCGGAAGCCGGGCTGTTAGACTAAAGGTAAGGCATTACCCAGTTGTCCTGCCTGTCATACCCAGCCAGTTCAAAGCAAGGCTAGTCAATCTCAACCAAGCCTTTCCGCGACCCGGAAGAATAGGAATTCCTCGCCCGTGAGCAAGCCCATTCGAAACATCGCCATCATCGCCCACGTCGACCACGGTAAAACGACGCTCGTGGATGCCATGTTGCGCCAGGCCGGCACCTTCCGTGCCAATGAAGCCCTGACCGAACGGGTCATGGACTCGAACGAACTGGAAAAAGAGCGCGGCATCACCATTCTTGCCAAGAACACCGCCATCCAGTTTGAGGACACCAAGATCAACATTGTCGACACCCCCGGCCACGCCGACTTCGGAGGCGAGGTCGAGCGCGCGCTCAAGATGGTGGACGGCGTCATGCTCCTGGTCGACGCCTCGGAAGGCCCTCTGCCTCAGACCCGGTATGTGCTGTCTAAGGCCCTGGAAGCCAAGCTGTTGCCCATTCTGGTCATCAACAAAATCGACCGCCCCGACGCGCGCCCTAAAGAAGTTCTGGACGAGGTATACGACCTCTTCATCGATCTGGACGCGCACGAAGACCAGCTCGATTTCCCTGTGCTCTACACCAACGCCAAGCTCGGCACGGCAAGCACCTCGCTCGACACCCCCGGCGAAAACCTGCAACCGCTCTTTGAAACCATCATCTCCACCATTCCGCCGGCCAGCGGAGACCCTGACGGACCGCTTCAAATCCTGGTCACCAACCTCGATTACTCCGATTACCTTGGCCGTCTGGCCATTGCGCGCGTGTTTAACGGAACCTTGCGCAACGGGGAAGAAGTGAACATCTCCAAGCGCGATGGATCGCTGCTCAAGACCAAGATCACCAAGCTGTTCACGTTTAACGGATTAAAGCGCACCGACACGGATGAGACCCAGGTAGGCGATATTGTCGCCATCGCAGGGGTCACCGGAATCACCATCGGAGAGACCATCACCGGCATTGAAAATCCGGCGCCGTTGCCCTTGATCGTCATCGACGAGCCGACCATCGCGATGCAATTCTCGGTCAACAATTCGCCCATGGCTGGACGGGAAGGGCAGTTCGTCACTTCGCGCAATCTCCGCGAGCGCTTAGACAGGGAGCTACTCACCAACGTCTCCATTCGTGTAGAAGAGACCGGCAGCCCCGACAGTTTCAAAGTTCTCGGCCGCGGCGAGTTGCAGCTTGCCATCCTGATTGAGATGATGCGCCGCGAGGGCTTTGAGCTGATGGTAGGGCGGCCCGAAATCGTAACCAAGACGGTAGATGGCAAAATCTTGGAGCCGGTCGAGCACCTCACCATCGACGTGCCGGACGCTTTCGTGGGCACTGTGATCGAGCGCCTGGGACCACGGCGCGGGGAGATGCTGAAGATGCACAATCACGGTTACGGTCGTGTGCGTTTGGAGTTTCGCGTGCCCAGCCGCGGCCTCATTGGTCTGCGTAGTGAAATGTTGACTGAGACCCGCGGCACCATCGTGATGAATTCGCTCTTTGACGGTTACATGCCTTACCAGGGAGAGATACCGCAGCGGCCCAGCGGAGCGCTCATCTCCGACCGCAACGGCGCCACGACTGCGTACGCGCTCAACGGACTGCAGGATCGAGGAGTGCTTTTCCTGACCGCCGGGGTGGACGTCTACGAGGGCATGGTCATTGGCGAGCATTCGCGAGACAACGACCTGGACGTCAATGTGGTGCGCGAAAAGAAGCTCACGAACATGCGAGCCTCGAGTGCGGACGACGCCATCCGCCTGGTTCCGTTCAAGCCAATGAACCTGGAGCAGGCCATCGAATTTATAGCCGAAGACGAGCTGGTAGAGGTAACGCCCAAGTCTCTGCGCTTACGCAAAAAAATCCTGCAGGCCAACCGTCGTCCCCGCCGAAACCCAACCCCTGCGTAAAGATTGTTGAAGGGTACGGCCTCTAAAGGTTGCGTGAGAAATCGGTCTTGAGGAAGGGCATGGGTTCAGCCGTGCCACCAATTTGTCATGCGCCACCTGGCTTTAGCCGCTGAGGTACGCTTTTTTTCCAGCGGATCTCGCAGAGGGGCTAAAAGCCCGAGAATTTTCGATCATACTTGCGGCACAGTCGAAAACCGTATTTCTTGCCCTGCCACAAAGGATCGGGTGCCCCATCCTTCGCGCTCTTTGCGAAGGGTGGGATGCCACTGCTGTTCACCCGAGGCCCTTCCCCGAAACTTCTGCTTATCCCACCCTTCGCAGAAAACGCGAAGGATGGGGCACCCGATCCTTTGTGGCAGGGCGACAAATACTCGCCTGCCATTCGATCTGTCCCTGGTTTTCATCACCTTGGGTGAGCCGCAGGCTCATGGGACACGGCTGAACCCGTACCCTTCCAGTGAGAGTTTTTCCGCAGCCTGTTTAGCCCCGGGGGTACGGTTTTTCCCTCCTCTGAATTCTCTTATGCGGTAATAAAAAGATGCCATCAGGGGCTATCGCCTAAGTAATAACTAACGGTTTTGGCCACTAGTTGTGAGGGAGGGGTTGAGAAGGTGGCCGGTTGGGCGCTGGTTGTCCGGCGGAGCTCTCCGGGTAATACACCATCACATAAAGGGCATTCCCCACCAGGTTTGTGCCCTGGAAGCCGTTGCCCATGGAAAAATTCCATTCGAAGCCCTCGCCCGGTCCGCTGGGCAGGCAAGGCGATGAAGCGGATGGTCCAGAGCAAGCCCAGTAGAGATAGGGTTGCACGTTGTAGAAGGGACCGACGCGCGCCTCTGACGGCGGGATGACGGACTCGCCCTGACGAAGACCGAGCTGGCGATAAAACAGCGATCCCATGGCGCTGCCGATGCAGCCATAGCCGGTCGTGCCCTTCATGCTGCAGGATGGATCAGGCGGCCCCGTCTCGGACAGATCCCAGTCCGTTTGACCGAGGTAGCCATGGCCGCCATCGGCTTGATTCAAAGCGGCCACCCAGCGGATTGCCGTCTCGTGATCCATCGCACCGTCGCGGTTGATCTCTGCGATACCAAAGGTTTGCGTGGCGGCCAGGTTCGCGTCCGCGAGCCACGTGACTTGGGAGATGGGGTCGTGTACAGTCGCTCCGCCTGGATTTGCCTGCAACTTGCTGCCTGACCCCGGAGGCGTGCCAGGCAGCTTGTCTTTGATCATCGGCAACACGTAAAGATAGTTTCGAAAGACGTTGGCGCCCTGAAATCCTGTGCTGAACGAGAAGCTCACAAAGCCCTGCCTGGGATCAGCGGCCGCAGATTTGGACCAATAAAGATAAGGTTGGAAGTTCTGGAACAGGCCGACTCGATTTTGAGAATTCGGCACCGCCGAATCCGGTTCACGCAGACCAAGGGAGACATAATACAAAGATCCCAGGGCACTGCTTGAACACTTAAACCCAAACGACTCGCTGTGGCGTCCGGTAAGCCCGCAGGTTCTATCGACGTCCGGCGCCGTCGGCAGTTGCCAGTTATTGTGCCCGAGATAGCCCGCGCCACGATCAAACGCATTCATCGCCGCGACCCAGCGAAGCGCAGTTGCATAATTCATCGAACCGGATTTATTGACGTTTTGGACGCCAAAGGCTTGCGTCGCAGCCAGATTGGCGTCCGCCAGCCAGGTGACCGCCAGGCGGGCATCATATACAGTACGACCCCCGTCACCAGCGGTCAGCGCGGATCTGCCTGCCGGAGGCAACTGTGCATTCGCTTCGGGCGATTGCCTGGCGAGACTCCTCTGCCTGCATGCGGCCGCCAACTGCGGAGTTATTTGCGGCAGGGGTCTGGATGCACGTTTCGGCTGCTCGCCAAAAACAAGGGGATTAAAGCAATCGAGCACGAGCCGGTCACCGATCGGACCACCCTGGACAAAGCCGGCGTTCTTACATGCCGTCCTTATCTGCTCGCATGGGGCTTGAGCCCGCAGAGGTGTGGCCGCCAGCACACTGATTGCAGCGCAAAGGATACTCTTCGACAGCATACCCGCCAGCCTCATCGGCGCCTAAGGTCTTGTTGCGCAGCGCTCGCCTTTTGTGCGATGAGCTCGAAACCCCTGGAACGCGCGGTTCTTTCCGTTTCCACGAGGCGTTTGCGGCCCACATCATGGTTTTTCTCTTGCATTTGAATTTCGCCCAAGACGAGAGAGGCCTCCAGTTGTAATCGAAAAAGACCCAGGTTGCGAGCCTGCGTCAGTGCATCGTGAGCAGTGGCCTCCGCTCCGCGCCGGTTGTCGCCGGCTGCCATGACGTAAGCATGATCAAGAATCACAGGAATGCGAACGACGATGTCCTGGCTCTTTAGCGAAAGCCGGACCGCGTCGGTAATGGCCGAACGCGCCTCGTCTACCTTTCCTTGTTGAAGAAGCGCTCTGGATAGCATCGATTGCGCCCGGCTCTGCTCATCCGTGTAAGCGTCGGCGCGAAACGCTTCGACCGCCGCCCGGCTGAGTTGTTCCGCCTCGGTTCCTCGGCCGGAATCGCAATCCAATTCCGCCAGCGCCAGGCGAGTTTCAGCGGCGTCGCTTTTATTTCCAAGTTCCTCTTCCATGGAGAGGGACTCACGATAAGCTTGTTCTGCCTCAGCCGCTTTCCCTTGCTGCCGAAGCACTTGCCCTATTTGAGTAAGGTTTGAGGCGTAGATAATCTTTCTGCCAATCTCGCGGTCAATTGCCGATGCCTGCCGGTACGCTTTGTAAGCGCCAGGCAAATCTCCCTCTTCTAACAATACGTCTCCAATGGCCGACATGGCCTGCGCAGAGGAGGCCCGGTGTCCCACTTCATTCGATAGCTCCAAGGCATTCTGAAAATGGTTCAGTGCGTCTTGCAATTTGCCTTGTATACGCAAGAGGATGCCGGTGTCGCCCATCACGGCGGCCATTCCACTCTTGTCACCCGCATTTTGGTAGTCCTGGAAGGCCTCGTCGTAGAAGCGTCGCGCGGTAGTGAATTCGCCGTTCTTGACCGCGATCACTCCCAGGTTAAGCAGCTCTTTTGCCTGACCCTTTTGATTGCCGATGGCTCGATCGATGACCAGCGCTTGACTGTACAACTTCTCAGCCCCGCCGAAATCCCCTTGATTGATAGGGACTTCCGCCATGTCGTGCAGGCTTTGCGCCAAACCGCTGCGGTCTCCCGCGGCCTGGTAGATTTGTCTTGCCTGGTCGCAGGCAGATTTGGCTTTTTCGTTTTCGCCAAGATCGGCTAAAGCCCGGCATTCAGAATCTCGTGCGCGAGCCAGCAGGAGTTTGGCCCCTTGCTTCTCTGCCTGCTGTGCGGCAAGTTCTGCCGTGTCTCGCCGGAGTTTGCTGTCGCCGAGTGACGCAGCGGCATCCGATCGGGCTATATTGATTCGCGGGTCGCTTTTTGCCTGCACCCTTAAAGCATCCAGGGCGGTCAAGCTCTTCAAAGCATCTTTGCCTCGGCCGGCCGCAGTTTCAGCGTTTGCCAGCTGCAAGCCATACTCGAGATTGTCGGGGAAGAAGCTGAATAGCGTCTGATAGGCTTCAATGGCTTTCGCCCAATCCCTGCTGGTCTCATAGAACCGGGCCTCGACCAGCAAGTGCTTCTCCCGCGAAAGATTACCCGCCCGGTCCAAAGCTTTCTTTGCTTCCTGCTGTGCGTTGGCGTCATAGCCGAGAGACGACCATGTTCTTGCGAGCTCAGAGTGAGCCAGAGGAAAGCCGGGATCTATAGCCACCGCGTTGCTCAGGAACGCTTGTGCCGTTAGGGCGTCAAAGGCCCTGGTGCTGGCGAGCCCCTGGGAATAGGGACGCATCGCTTCCGGATTCGCAGGCTCCTCGGCCCGCACTCCGTCGGCTTCGAGTTGGGAAAGCTTCTCCAGGCCAAACTGCTGGCGCAAGCGTGCACCAACCTGCGAAGCGAGATCGATCATGGTTTTCTCAGTGCCGGTTTCGGAAACGGCGGCGACCGTTTCTCCTTTGACCGTGTCTTCGAGTCGAAGGTCGAGGCGAATTTGACCTCCATTTTCTCTACCCTGGTCGAGATATGAGCCAAGAACGATGAAGTCGCTGGCCAGGTTGTTGCGAACCTGCGCCATGGCCTCGGGAGGCAGACTCTCCACATCGGAAAGACCAAGGTCGAGTTTGGTTCGTGCGACTGTCTCCTCAGGCACGGCGCGCAATTGCTCGCCGGCAGCCAGCGCCGTAGTGAGCATCTCCGACAACGCGGTCGAAACCCAAGCGGTGTCTGGGCGGGTGGAGAGATTCTTGAAACCCAAGATAGCGATTGAGGGACGTATGCGAATATGAACCGCGCCAGGGGTTGGCTCGGTAGCCATCTTCTGTTTCCACAACCAGCGCGCCGCCCCCACCGCCAAACCAGCCGTCACGGCGAGGATGAGTATGGCCGTGGCCAACGACTCCATATGCCGGCGAACGAACTTGCCGGCGCGGTAGAGGAGAGTCGGTTTACGGGCTTTAATGGGCAGGCCCGCAAGGTGGCGCTCGATATCCTGGGAAAACTCTTCCGCGGAGGCATAACGATCTTCCGGCTCCCAGCGGATGGCCTTCATGACGATGGTGTCGAGATCGCCGCGCAAGCTACGCGTCAGCTCTTCGGGGCGAAGGGCGCGTGCTTCAGCAACCAACTGAGGAGTGATGAGAGATCGCGTGCTGTCATCGGGAGCTACTTTCTCGTCGATTCTGTCGACCGACACACTGGGCTTCTGCGGTCCGGCCGGGTAAGAATCGTCACTCACCCGATGCGGTCGATGTCCGGTCAACAGTTCATAAAGCAAGACTCCGAGCGAGTAGATATCCGTGGTCGTGGTGACCGGTGCACCACGCGCCTGTTCGGGACTCGCGTATTCAGGCGTCATGGGACGCCAACCGGTTTGGGTAAGCGTGGTTTCCGGGGACCATTGCGGGTTAAGCACCTTGGCAATGCCAAAATCCAGGAGCCGGACCACGCCCTCCTCGGTAACCAGGATGTTACTTGGCTTCAGATCGCGATGGATAACCAGCTTCTCATGGGCATATTGCACCGCAGCGCAGACAGCGCGGAACAACTGCAAGCGCGCGGTGATCGACAGTCTGTGCGTGTCGCAATATTGGTCGATGCGCGCGCCGTCGACGTACTCCATGATGAGATAGGGCAAACCTTCTTCGGTGCTGCCACCATCCAGGAGTTTCACGATACCGGGGTGGTCCAACGCTGCCAGGGCCTGGCGCTCGTTGCGAAAACGGCGCAGGATTTCATCCTTATTCGTTCCCGGTTGCAGCATTTTGATGGCTACACGCTTGCGATACTGCTCATCCGCACGCTCCGCCAAATAGACAACCGCCATACCGCCATACCCAATCTCGCGCAGGATGCGGTAGGCGCCAATCCGTTTCCCTGTCATCGCGCTTGACAGCGCGGAGAGCAGAATCGGGGACTCCTCTAAAAAGTTGGGGGCGCCATCGAAACTCGACAGCAGCGATTCGATTTCGTTACGCAGAGAGAGGTCGTCGCCGCAGGCTTGGCGCAAAAAGTCGCTTCGTTCCGCGGCGTCACGCTCCAGGGCCGAGGTAAACAACTCCTTTACCTGGTCCCACTTTTCAGGCATCTTTCTGGTCGCCCCGGCCTAGCTCACGCGCCAGCCATGCCTTGGTCACATTCCAATTGCGCTTAAGGGTTGTCCGGGAAACTCCCAGAACATCGGCCGACTCCTCCACGCTTAGGCCGGCGAAAAAGCGCAACTCCACAAGATGGGCCTGCTGAGGATCGAACGCGGCCAGACGGGTAAGCGCTTCATCCAAAGCAATCACGTCCGCCCCCTTTTCTTTGGCAACGCCGACGGCTTCTTCCAGGAATACTTTCTCTACTCCTCCGCCGCGCTTCTTAGCGTCATGGCCGCGGCTATAGTCCACCAGGATACGGCGCATGAGCTGCGCAGCAACCCCCAGAAACTGCTCCCGGTTCTTCCAATGGACTTCTCTTTGGTCGTTCAGGCGAAGATAGGCCTCGTGCACCAGGGCGGTGGTCTGTAAGGTGTGCTCGCGGCGCTCCCGGCGCAGGTGGCGCGACGCCAGACGGCGTAGTTCGGGGTAGAGCAACACTGCCAAATCGGCAACGGCCCGCTCATTGCTGGCGTCTCGTTCTGACACATCTCTTGGCGCATCCATAAAAAGACTCGTAGGTGATGACAGGAAACACACCGGCGAAGCATGGAAATAAGAAAATGGAAGCGCGAGGGAGGGCCCGGGGCGAGGTCGTGAGCATGCTCGATTCACACCCCAAAAAAGGATCGCGACCTTTACGGCTGAAAGTATATATCCACTCGAATGCTAAGCCAACCGCCTAAAGAGTCTGCGTGAGAACCGGAAAATGGAGCCGCCGGACGACTGGACGTAAAAATGTGGACCTTTTCGCCTGGTTTCTTCGCGTTATCCCATAGAAGCCGAGTTTTGACCACCTGTGCGCGCGGTTGCTGTTGAGCACTGTCAACCGGTCTTCGAGGAGGAATACATGGCAACGAATAACCCGATCCTGCAAGGAAGGGCAGTGGGACAGATTCCTGCGCAACGCAAGAGTTGGCTGGGAAGGAACTGGAAATGGTTGCTGTTCGCCAGTTTCCTGGTGATGGTCTGCTTTGGGTTGGGGATCTTCGCCCTGATCATGAGTTGGATGAGGAATTCCGACGTGGCTCTGGAGGCAGTCGCGAGAGCGCAGGCAAACCCGGCAGTGGTGCAGCGGCTGGGCGCCCGGATCGAAGAGGGCTGGTTAACCAGCGGTTCGATCAATGTGGGTACGGGTGGTTCGGGCGATGCCGATCTCACGGTGCCGATTTCCGGACCCAAGGGCAACGCCACCGTCTATGTCGCAGCGCGCAGAATCGCGGGAGTATGGAATTACAGCGATATGATCGCCGGGATCGAGTCAACCGGGGAGAAGATTGATCTGCTCTCCGGCCCTGCGGAATCGCAATCGACTCTACCCGGCCCGGCGGCGCCAGGCGCGCAAACCCAACCCGCCCAAAACAGCTCGATCCCGGCCGTGATACCCGCCGTGCAATCCAGCGGTCTTGCCCAGACCGTACTGGCGGCTGCGAGCTCGGGGGTGATTCAGAGCCAGGACACAAGCACCTCGGGAGTGGTCGCCGAGTTGACCCAATGCCGGCGAGCCGGCGGCGTCCTCAGCGTCAAAATTCGCTACCACAACACCACGGGTGCTGGAATCAGTTTCTACGCTCTGCCCCCAAACTCAGACTATGACAGGTACTACCTCGCCGCCGCCAATAAGAAGTACTTCATCCTGAAAGATACGGACGGCACTTACCTTGCGCCTGGCTTTAGTTGGGACTGCGGCCAGTCCGGCGTCTGCGAGAAACTGGGCCCTGGACAGTCGATTACCTGGTGGGCGAAATTTCCGGCGCCCTCTGCGGACGTGACCAAGCTGGATCTGTTTACCCCGGCCACACCGCCCTTTGAAGACGTTCCGATCGCCGACAACTAAGGACGGACTGCGAGGCAAACTATGCAAATCCATCGTTGTTGCAAATTATGCTTGTTGCTGCTTGTCGCCTGCCCGGCCATGGCTCAAGCGAAGTATGCCGATCCCGATTCCCCTGCCACCGATGCGGCGGCTCGCCAAGCGCTGGCCCACCCGCACATCATCGCCATTGTCGGTGTCACCAGTGGCATCCAGAGTGTGCTGCAGGATCTGGGAGCCAAGGTAGTGGGGCAACGACTGACGATCGATCTGGCTGCCGACGTGTTATTTGATTTCGACAAATACACGTTGCTGCCCAAAGCCAATGACACGCTGCGGAAAGTTGGCCAGGTAGCGGCTTCCTATCCCAGCTCGCCGATGCAGATTGAAGGGCATACCGACGGTAAGGGCACGCACCCTTACAACATGAAGTTGTCGGAGAATCGGGCGGACGCAGTGAAGAACTGGCTGGTGCAGAACGCATCCATTTCGGGATCGCGCATCACCACCCAGGGATGGGGCGAAACCAAGCCCGTCGCTCCGAACAAGAAACCGGATGGATCGGATGATCCGGAAGGCCGGCAGAAAAACCGGCGGGTGGAGATTGTATTGACTCAGGCGGGACCCATGACGGGGAAATGAGCACTACCCCAGGGTCGAGGTTTTTACCCCGCGTCGAGTTTGCAGTGGCGGCTAAAGAGTCTGCGTGAGAACTCGACTTAGAAAACTGAGTCCCGAAGGGACGGCTGAGAATGTCCCAGGACGCCAGTCCTAGGCGGATTGTGAGTTCTCGCGTAGAGTCGTCAGCCCCTTAGCAATCCCAGGACTGGCGTCCTGGGACATTTTCAGCCGTCCCTGGCGGGACTGTTCCTGGATGTCATCTCTACCCAGGACTAGCGTCCTGGGCTACTCTCATCCGTCCCTTCGGGACTCAGTTTGTAAGTCGAGTTATCACGCGGGCGGCTAAA
>Ga0302177_10000212_pt1 | contig 48580 bp, 35 predicted proteins | sample I_Palsa_E1_2_FD_198780 | JGI IMG/M metagenome (GOLD analysis project Ga0302177, IMG submission 198780) | Peat permafrost microbial communities from Stordalen Mire near Abisko, Sweden - I_Palsa_E1_2 | ecosystem: Environmental > Terrestrial > Soil > Palsa > Peat permafrost | place: Sweden... | reverse complement strand
GTAGTGGCGCTTTGCAGCGCACCGCTCAGTTGGATGTTCTGACCAGCATTGAGCGTCACGGCATCTTGAGAGGAAGCAACAGCGCCGCCCGACAGCGTGCCCGTCTGGGCGGTAATCGAGACCGGGCCCTGCGCCTGCACGTCAGCGAGTGTCGCATTCTGACCGGCGGTGACAGACACGTTGCCATTCGACTCTAGACTGCCGCTGACTTGCGCATTCCCGCTTTGCGCTGTCAGCGTGACCGTCCCTACGCCGGTTAAGACACCGTTGACAGTCGCGTTTCTACCGCCGGCCAAGGTGACGGTGCTACCGCCCTGCACGGCGCCGTTAACGACGAGATCTTGCCCCGCGCTCGCGTTCAGCGTACCCGCTGCGCTCAGCGCCGAATTCACGGTTAAATCGCCGGTCGTGGTTTGCAAAGACGTGTTGAGCCCCGCGACGCTGCCCACGGTCATCGACCCACCGGCACCCAAGGTCGCGGCGCCGTTGGTCGCTACGGATGCCGCATTAAGATTGCCGCCGGCGGTGAGCGTGGCGTTTTGCACCGCCGAAATCGCCCCGCTCGCATTGATATCGCCCGCGGCGTTGACGGTATAGTTCTGGTTGGCTTGGCCGACATCGGTGATGGTGGTGTTGCCCGCGCTGGTCAGAATAACGTTTTGGTTAGCGGCCGTCTGACCGACCGTCACGTCACCGTTTGAGGTCACCACCACATTGCCCGCTGTTGCCACCAGAGGTCCGGCATGGTTGACGCCCATCCCAGCCGCCGTAGACACGATAAAGATTTGCCCGCTGGTCACCGAGCCATATTGGCTCGCGTCAATCGCCACCGCACCATTGCCGATCGCCGCCGCCGTGTTCGTCGCGCCATTGGCGCTGACGCCATAGGTGGAGCCATTGGTCCCGGTGGCCATGGGGGTCACCAGTTGATTGCCTGTGATCAAGTTGACCTGACCGGTCGCCGAGACCGGTGCGTTCAAGTTAATCGTCTGCGCGATCAGGTCCAGTGACCCACTAGTCCCCTGAATCCCGGCACCGGGGCCATTCACGCCAGCCGGTCCATCGATGGTGATATTGCCGGAGCTGACGTTGTACGCCACGCTCGCCGCATTATTAAAAGAGGTCGAAGTCCCGCCGACGCCCGTCAGGAACTGCGGCGTCCCAGTGGTCAACACCAGCCCCGTGGTATTGGTCAGGGCCAATCCATTGACCGAGATGCCATTGGGGTTGCTGATAATCACCGTGGCAGGATTACCAAAGACTTCCAGTGGCCCGAGCAGGGTTGAGGCCTGACCGGTGGAGGTCACCTGATTCAGAATGACGCTGGCCGTGCGCCCCGCCAAATTGGGGTTGGCATTGATGGTACCGCCGGCGAGCGGCGTGCCGCTGAACAGGCTGTTATTCAGCACCAGGCCGGTGCTATCAATATTGAACGAGCTAAAACTGTTGACGCTTAAACCGTTGCTGTTTGGGGCTGCGATATTAACTACTGGCACGCCCGTACTGCTTTGCGTGATACTCGGCTGGAATACCACCGGCGCATGCGGGTCGACAATCGGTGCGGCCTGTGCAATCTCGTCAAATTCAAATGCGATAGGACTGAGGTATAACACCACCGCCATCAGGCAGGCTATCGCTTTGGCCCAGATAGGCCGAACCATTAATAGTGCGCCCCGTCGATCGTGGAAACCCGCGCCAGTGAGTCGTGCCTGATGAGCTTGTTGCGCTTGCGCTAACCGGGAAAAAATAGATGACAAGGATGAACGCATGCTAACCGCAATATTATTTTGGGGTAACGAATAGAACGTATCAGGGGGCAGCTTAATTAAGCTCAATCAACGCCATTCACGTTCCGAATTCAGTCTTTCAGTGTATGGGCAGGAAATTCACCACCAAAAAACACACACCAACATAGACACACATTGGAATTTTCCAGTTAGCAAAATTACGTGAAATGAGTAAATACCGCAATATTTAATGGCGTAATTTTTATTACATACACCTTTCATTTCGGTGCTCATCACCCATAAAACGACGACGCGCAGCTTATTGCGGAGATCGAAGCGACTGTGGTTTTTTTGTAATTAATCTTCCTTAAGAAACTGATCCAGCCACGCCGAAATCCCGAGATATATTACAGATTATTAATATTTTCTCACGTCGATTTCTTGTTGGCGCACCGAGCTGAGGCATTACTCTACGTTTATGCCGTCAGCACGGTGGATTGCAGAAAATCTCAGACACATATCACTGGTCGGAGCGAGATAAAAATCGTCGCTCCATTAGCCGAATTGTTCTGCTGATGCCCTTCAGTCTTAGGAGCCATCGTGATTTCTCCCTTTGAATACCTTGCGGTTTTTGCCATTGTCTTTGTCGCCGGTCTACTCACGTCCGCCTATCTGCGTAAAACCGCCGAACGAGCCGCACGGAAGGCCATCGGACATGCCCAATCAATTTAATGGATCATTCGATCCCGATGAGCCTGATGACGCGCACGCGTTCTATGGCGCCCGCGAAACGCACGAGCCCGACAACTTTTTCCCGGGATCTCGGGCGGGAGCACCCCCGATGGCACCACCGCCCTGCCCCAAGTGTCAGTCTGGGCGTGTTGAAACACGAAATCATGCGAGGAAGGCCGGCGGCGCCATTGGTACCGTCGCGGGTGCCGTCAGCGGCGCGGCGGTTCTGCTGTCCGGCGCAGAAATGGGCGCCATGGTCGGGTTGGTTGCCGGTCCTTTCGGCGCCATGCTCGGCGGTGTTGCGGGTGCGGTACTGGGCGCCCTAGTGGGTGGCGCCGCAGGCTGTGCCGCCGGTGCAACATTGGGCGAAATGGTCGACGACAAAGTTCTCAACAACTGCCGCTGCCTCGCCTGCCACTATACGTTTAGTCAGCGCCCTTCGAATTTCACCTGATCAAATCGACTTGCTGTTTTGCGGCATTCAGTAGCCGCGTCCCCGTAGCACCCTCTTAATCCATCTCACATGCGACTTATCTCTGCTGATTTTTATTCGGCGGCATCGTCACGTTCGAACTCAACCAAGGAAATACATCGTGGCACATCTCATTACAAATATGGCCTATATCAACGACACACCTTGGCATGGCCTGGGCAATCGTCTCAGCGCCAAACAATCGATCGAAGTCTGGGCACAGCAGTCCGGCATCGCCTTTGAAATCAAGGAAACACCGGTTCGGTTTATGACCGAAAGCGCCGGCAATTTAGGGGCGATTATGACGTTCCCTGAACAGAAGGTGCTTTTTCGGTCGGACACCAACGAACCGCTGTCCGTGGTCAGCCAGCGTTACCAAGTCGTCCAGCCCCGCGAAATCCTGGAGTTTTATCGAGATCTAACCGAGATTTCCGGGTTTGAGCTGGAAACGGCCGGCGTCTTGAAGGGCGGTCGCAAGATCTGGGCGTTGGCTAAGACCAATCAATCGACCACGCTCAAGGGTAACGATACGATCAACGGGTATTTACTGCTCGCCACCGCGTGCGACGGCACATTGGCCACCACGGCGCAATTCACCAGCATCCGGGTCGTGTGCAACAACACCCTGGCCGTCGCCCTGTCGAATGGCAGCGGCGCGGTCAAGGTGCCGCATAGCACCAGTTTCGATCCTCAAGCGGTTAAAAAGCAACTCGGGATTTCGGTCTCGGCCTGGGATTCCTTTATGTATCGCATGAAAACCCTCTCCGAGCGCCGGGTGAAGTCGCATGAAGCGATGAATTACTTCCTGCGGGTCTTCACCGATCCGGCGACCACCGCAACGGGACTTAGCAACGAGCGGGCGATGAAGAAAGTCCTGGCGCTCTATGAGGGCGACGGCAAAGGCGCCGAACTGGCCTCGTCCAAGGCCACGGCATTTGGTTTGCTCAATGCGGTCACGGAATACGTAGATCACCAGCGACGGGCGCGGTCAACGGATCACCGGCTGGAATCCGCCTGGTTCGGTCAAGGTGCGACGTTGAAGCAGAAGGCGCTGGAACAAGCCCTGTTAATGGCGAGCTGAATATTCAATCCGACATAGCAGCCCGGTCAAGCTAACCGCTCGCCGGGCTGTGTCATTTATGGAACCCCATCATGATCCTAACAGCAGGAGTAGAACCGCGCCGCCCGGCTTTAAAGCTTGTCAAAACGAATACCTTGAGCCGGGATGAATGGCTGACGGTGCGCAAGGGAGGCATTGGCAGCAGCGATGCCGGCGCGGCCGTGGGCTTAAATCCCTATCAGTCGCCACTTGAGCTATGGCTGGTCAAGACCGGCAGGGATGGCGGTTTGCCCAAAGTGGATCCCAACGACGAAACCAACCCGATGTATTGGGGCACGTTGTTGGAGCCCATTGTCGCCGCGCACTACACAAAACGCTCCGGCAATCGTGTCAGACGCATCAATGCGGTCTTGCAGCATCCCGATCAGGACAAAGCTTGGATGCTGGCGAATATTGATCGGGAGATCGTTGGCGCGGCCGATGTACAGATCCTGGAATGTAAAACGGCGGGGGAATTTGGGGCTCGGCTGTGGCGCGACGGAGTGCCGGACTATGTCGTCTGCCAGGTGCAGCACCAGCTCGCCGTCACCGGCAAAGCCGCGGCGGATGTCTGCGTGTTGATCTGCGGCCAGGAAATCCGGATTTACCGGATTGAGCGGGACGATGTATTAATAAACCGCCTGATTGAGTTGGAACGTCAATTCTGGCGTTACGTCGAAATGGATGTCCCGCCGCCTGCTGATGGCAGCGATTCCGCCGATGTCGCCTTGCGCTGTCTCTATCCCCACGACGCGGGGCATACCTTGGATCTCACCCAGGATCGTGACCTGTCGGCGACCTTTGCCGATTTGGTCTCGGTTCGGGAGGAGATTGCCCATCGTGAACAGGTCGAGGCGCAATTGATGCAGAAGATCCAGCAGCGCATGGCCGATGCCAGCCGGGCGGTGTTTGAAACCGGTGCGGTCAGTTGGAAACGCAGCAAAGACAGCCTCGGCGTGGATATGGAGAAGCTTTTACAGGCCCAGCCTGACTTACTCCAACGCTACCCCCTCACCAAACCCGGCAGCCGCCGGTTTCTTATTAGTACGTAATCCCCGGTTATTCCACCGAAGTCAATCGCCCCTGCGCTGGGACTGCTTGTGCTTGCCCGCCCCCAGCGCTAACCGGGGCGGGCCAGGCCAATTTATAAGGATAGAGTCATGTTGAAAGGATTAGCTATTACGCCCCCGGTCATCGGCCGGATATCCATCGGCCGTGTGGTCGAAAAAAACGGCAAGCGTCTTCCGGAAAAGGACGATCAGTTCACGATTACTACGCAGGTCCAGAACCGGGACGGGTGGATGTTGCATCCGCTCAACGACTCACTGCGCAAGGCAACCAGCGGCAAGCTGCGCTCAATTCCCGTGCGGGTGCTCTTCAATGACCCGGATTTGAACCTGCGCGCCGAATACAGCTTGTTTGATCGAAATACCGGGCGACCCGTCTGCGTCGGCAATGGCGAGACGTGCAAGCGGGCGGGCGACAGCGGTATCGAGAACCTGCCGTGCCCATCACCAGACGGCTGCGCGTTGGGTCAAGCGGGCGGCTGTAAGCCTTATGGGCGGCTCAATGTCGCGATCGGTGATGACGATGAGCTGGGTTCGTTCATTTTCCGCACTACATCCTTCAATTCTATTCGTTCGCTCTCGGCGCGACTTCACTATTTAAGTGCCGTATCGGGCGGGTTGCTCGCCTGCCTGCCGCTAGAACTAAAAATCCGCGGCAAATCCACGGCACAAAGCTATCGCGCAGCGATCTTCTACGTCGACCTGGGCGTGCGCGCGGGCATTGATCTGGAAGCGGCGATTATCCAGGCGCGGGAACTCGATGCGCGCCGCCGGGCGGCTGGATTCGACCAGGCAGCGTTGGATGCAGCGGCCCGGATTGGATTCGCTAACGGCGCGTTCGAGGATAGTCCAGAGGAACGCGCGGCGGTGGCCGAAGAGTTTTTCCCGAAGGATGGGGAACGCGGCACACCGGTTATCGATACAGCGTTAGCCACCGTCCCGACTCCCAAGCCTACGCTCAAAGACAAGCTGGAGCGCAAGGCCGCAGGTCTGCGGGAGGCGGCGGCATGATGCCATCGACGCGGCGTCATTACCTCCAGTCTAGTTGGGCTCTGGGGCTGGCGGTCGCGGCCACCAGTACAGCGCTGTGCATGTCGGTGTTGGCGGGATGGCAACGGGGCGGATGGTTTGCCGAACGGCTGGTGTGGGTGGCAATCGGCGTCGTGCTGGTGATCGGCGCGCATCTGGTGCCGACCCTATGTCGATCTACGCCGCTCGCCATACGCTGCGTGGGCGGTTTGCTCTGGGTCGCGTGCATGGTCGCAACGTCATACGGCCATGCGACCTTCTTTATATTGTCTCAGCAGCATGCGGGGCAAGCACGCGCGGCGGGCGTCTTCGTGGCGAATACGCCAGATCACCGCAGTCTTACGGCGGTGATGCGGGAGCGGGCAGATATGACAGCGGCTTTGGCCGTCGCCAACGCACGGCGTTGCGTGCGTGACTGCGCCTCTCTACAGGTACGTCGCGTCTCGCTCACGGCCCGAGTCGATGCGCTTGATGCCGAAGCAGATGAAGTCCGGCGGCAGCAGACTAGCGATGACCATAACGCGGTTCGGCAGGAGGTGTTGCGTGACGATCCGGTCACAACGCGCCTAGCGGCCCTGCTCGGCCTGCCGCCGGTTCGCGTCGATCTGTTCGCCGGACTTGCCTTCGCCGCCGTCCTCGAAAGCGTGGCGTGCTTGTTCTGGTGGATTGGGCTACAGCCCCGTTCCCCGGTCACGGCTAGCGCAGTGGCGGTTCGAGCGCCCGTCACGGTAGATAAGACTGCGGGTAACGCGGCGAGTACCGGAACAGTCACGACGCCCCGCAGTGTATCCAGGGGGCTAGTCATCCCCATCGATACCGAAGTCACGCAGTTGGCCCGCGACATCGCCGCCGGCCACGTCCGTCCAACGGTTTCAGGCATTCGGCGTCACCTGGGCTGCTCTCAAGCCAAGGCGAGTGCTCTGCGCCGGCAGCTCACCCTGCTGGCATAAACGGGCGCTCCCGCGCCCATTCTGATTTCCCTTTCACAACGTTCACGCAGTCCTTTCTATCAGGTCCAGCCGGAGGCCTGCACTCGTCCATTTCCTGGAGAACCTCAATATGAATCAATCTGCTACCGAATCCCCAAAGCACGCTTCGAGCTCGGCCGGGTGGGGATCACGCCACCCGCATCGGCTGCGCTGGATGCCGCCGACACATCGAGCGTCTTGCTGCTGGGCCGCCACGTTCACGGCGACTGAGGTGAGATTTGGATGTCGCAACAGCCCGAGCAAGTCGCTAGGGCTGTGTGGATTTGATGAACAAAGGGCAGCAATACCATAAGCACTGAGGTCTGCAGTAGAACTTTTACCGTGCCTCGTCGCGCAAAATAATCGCTAGCTCTGCTGCTGTGCGCAAAACAAGAGCGCGCTTACGATCAGGCAATTCCTCAATCGATTTAATCAAACTGGCGGCTTGATCGCTTGGGTGTACAGATACGTCTCGCAAGATATTTTCTAGTGGGAAATCCAAAGCATCAGCCAGCGTAGATAGCCGCCCTAACGATGGCGAGATGAATCCGGTCTCAAGCCGCGACACGCTTTCCTTTTCTATACCCAGCCGTTCAGCCAGCGCGGCCTGCGTCAGTCCTAACTCCTTACGACGCGCTGCTAGCCGCATACCGACGGCTCGCGACAATTCCTTATCCCGTTGTTTAGCCTCATCCTCCACCGTCGCATCTCCATGTCAATTCATGACATGGAGTGTTGTTTTATTTGGATATGATTGAAATGACATAAAATGCAACTTATGATCTAAAATGCATTTTTATCTCGCTTTTCCAGAAATTTAATCCGAGGAGTTCGCTTAGCGCATATGACGCATCTAGGCGAAATATCGCTGCGTTTATTTGATCACTGGCACTGGCGATTATTTGGCGGTCGCCAATTTCAACATTTATAACAATTGAGGAAGCACAAATGGACACCAACACCGATTCGGTCCGCACTGCTCGTTCGAAAGTCAGCGGCAGCACCGTTGGCTGGGGCATCGCCGCTTTTATTCTCGCCATCATCGTTTGCGTCAGAAACGACTCAGCAGCCGTTCTGGAAGCCGGCTTCTTCGCCAAATGCTTCGCGGTCATTTTGGGCACAGCGGTCGGGCTGCTGGGCGCGGTCTTGGGCAACGCCATCCGGCGCTTCGCCCAACCTGACATGGTCTATACCAACGGCGGATTCTTTCAACTTATCTGGATCAAAGTGTTCTGGAACATCGGGCCGCAAGTCATCGGGTTGTTCATCGGCGTCTTCGTCGGTTGCGCTGTGATCCTGCACTGACCGGAGGCGACCATGTTCCGTCGAATTATCGTGATCGTCGTGGGGGTCCTTCTGCTGGCTGGCTGTTCGAGCAAGAAATCGGTCGGTGAAGGAGCGTTTTTGTCGGGTTGCGTCCGCTCCGGGGGATCCAAGTCCCAATGCCAGTGTCTGTACGGCCACCTCGAAGATACGTATAGCGCCGAACAGCTGGCAGTTTTGGGCGAGCCACTTACGCCCGAAACCAGCAGTCAAGCCATTACTGAGGAAGGCTTCAGGTATGCCCCTATGTGTGTCGGCAAATAACTGCAGCGCTCCAACTGCGTCCTCCCCTTTGTCTATTTCCCACTGAGTCCAACACAAGAAAAGGAAAACCATGCAACACCGCCTAAAAACAAGAATAGCCCTTATGTTGATTGGCACGCTTGCCCTTGCTGCGTGCGGCGGAGGCGGTAGCAGTTCGCCCGCCAGTAGCTCGACTCCGCCCACACCGGCCACCATGAGTGGCACGGTCGCAATCGGCACCGCACTGGTCGGCGCACCGGTCACAGTCACCGATTCGGCGGGCAAGACGGCTACGGCAACCTCCGGCAGCAACGGCGCCTACACGGTCTCGATTGCCGGTCTCACGGCGCCGTTTGTGATCGTCGCGACCGACCCATCGGGCGTCTCGGGAACCCTGTATTCGGTCGCCGCTAGTGCTACGACCAGCACCGGGGCACCGGCGGTGGCCAATGTAACCCCGCTGACGACTGCCGTCGCGGCACTGCTGACTGCCAGTGGTAACCCGTTGACCCTGACACAATCGGGCGGCCTGGCTGTCGTCACCCCCTCCGCGGTCAATACGGCCGTCGCCACGCTTGATACGGTACTCGCGCCGATTCTCAACGCAAACGGCTTATCGGCCACATCGTTCGATCCGATAGGCGGCGCGTTTACGCCGAACCAGACTGGCGCCGATGCGGTGATCGACTCTGTTGCGGTCACGCCATCGGTCTCGGGAACGGGCCTGCAGATCACCAGTCTGGCGGACCCGAACACCGCGATCCAGCTGAACCAGGGCACCACCGTCTCGACGGTGCTCCAGGTCCCGCCGCAATCGGCCAACTATCTGGCTAACATGCTCGCTCAGTTGGGTCAGTGCATGACGGCGGTACAGGCCAATGCCAATGCGTCCAGCGCGGCATGTTCCTCCGCCATCGATTCGAATTACCTGAATGATGGCTTTACCAGCTTCAGTCAGCGCCACCCGCTCCCCTTCCAGTCGGGTACGCTGCTCACGGGTGTCAAAACGGTGGCTTTCCTTCCCGCCGGCACGTTGCCGGGTATCAGTAACCCTGCTGCGTTGGTGTACCTGCTGGTGACGACCGCGAACGGGACGCCGAACTTCGCCAGTGACATTGTGCAATTCGTCAATGGGCACTGGGACCTTATCGGGAACCAGGAACAGTACGACATCTACATCGCGTCGTTCCTTGGCCGGGTGCAGTTCACTGACGCGGCCGATGCCAACAATGGTCGCTATGAGTCGGGGTTGGATATCCAGATTCCGGCAAGCGTGACGGTCAGCGGCGCGAGCACGTCGGTCGGATCGGCTTTGGTGCAAGGACCGGGATTGCCGGCGAATGGGGTGTACTTGCTCGGTGGAGGTAGCGGTTTTGGGCCTTATCTAACGTTCCCGCTGCAAACCGTCACGGCAGCGCCGGGGCTGCAGTCTGTGACGATTCCGGCATGGCCCAACGTCGGCATCAGCACGCAGTACAAATGGAGTTGGGCTTCGCTCTCGGGGGGAACCAGTTCGTTTGTGCCGAGCACGCCGGATTATGCGTCGGCGCCGGTCACCGTATCGAACATTCAGCAATATGGGGTCTATACGGTCACGCTGTTTGACTATTCGGGCAATCCGATTGGTACACCGCAAAGTGTAATCAACGTTGCGCCTAATGTGAATGCGGCAACAGGCACGACGGTGGCATGGCAAACTCTGGGCAGCGATGTCATTGCCAACCTGCTGACGCCGGGTGGCGCTAACGCGTCGACCGCGTCCTCGAACACGCCGAGCACTTCAACCGCCACGATCGATTGGACGGTCCCGTCGGCCACCCTGGCCTATCCAAACCCCTGGGTATCGCTCAACTCCCAGGGCGCGGAGCTGTTCTCGAACGGTGTCGCGACGATTCCGGCTCAACCTTACGACGTCACGAACAGTGCGACGCCCACGGTAAGCGGGACGACCTATTCATCGACGGTGTCGGGGTACGTCGATCAACTGACGGCAGCGCCTAATGTGGGTGTCGAATCGGGCGTACAGGTGCAGTTGGGCTGGCAGGCTGACGGCGAGTATTACACCAACACCTGGCAGTTCAGTAACTAGGCGATGTTGAGCCATGACTTGCGCAGTCCAGCGAGTCATGGCTTGGCCTGACGGTCCATAAGCTGACGGCTTTCCACGCGCCCGTGGCAGCGCCATGTTGGAACACACCATCACATGAATTTCCCTACATCACCGCGTCCGCCCCAACCGAGGCGACACGCCCAATCCATCTAGAATATGAAAATCACCACAACCCACACATTATTTCTACCGCTTATCGCCGCCTCACTCTGCCTATCCGCATGTGGCGACAAGGTACTCGACTATCGTAATGCCGATCTTTCCAACGGCGCGTTTTACGCCAGAGGTGAAAATTCACCCTTTAACGGCACAGTAACGAACGTACCCAATGCGGTGGTCTTCAACGATCCCGACTTCACGGTGTTTCGTCAGGCCGTCGCCAAGGCCTATGGTAGCGCCATCCAGATGGCGGCAACCCAGAGGATTGATCTCGACCAATTTGGTCGGCAGGCAAGCGCCCTTCTCCAGAATACGGGACTTTACTTCCCAAATAATGGGGCGGACGCTAGCGTGCTGTGCACGGTCAAGGTTGATGACGGTAAGCTTGTTGGCAAGATTTCGTGTGCGCAGGCCGGCACCGATAATGTCGTGCTGGAGGCCAAAATTGGTAACGGCAGCTTCGATGGCCCGATAATGGCCTATGTCTACGACAGCGGTAAACAATATCCCTTTGTTTCCGCCACGCTCAAGGACGGCAAACTTGATGGCAAGGACGAAATCTATAGCCCGGCTACGCACAAGCTCATCTATAGCGCCAGCTACGTAGGTGGCATCCTCATGGGAACGGAGGACATACTCGACGAAAATACCGGGAATAAACTTCAAGAGGTGAAATATGCCGACGGAAAACCCGATGGAGACTATACGCGCTGGGCACCGGGAGGTAATCAAGTCATCGCCAAAGGCACCTATTCGAACGGCAGTCTCACAGGACTTGAGGAAGGCTTTGATCCAGCCACAGGCAAGAAGATCAGCGAGACGCACTGGTCAAGCGGTAAGGCGGACGGAGAAGCTCGGAAATGGGATGCGAAGGGTAACCTAGTCGCCTTAAGAACCTATCAAAATGGCTTTCTGGCGACGACGTCCGATGAACAAGAAACTCGGTTTGCCGAAGGTCAGGATCCGAATCATCCCGCTGTCTATGTTCCTCTAGCCACCGGACCTACCGATAATCCCATCTCTGCGCCAGCAAACCCTAGCCAGCCAGTACAAGCACCGTCCAATCAAACGAGCGCCAGTCCCGATCCCAGTAACGAGGACATAGCGCATCAGATTCAACAGGCTTCACCCGAAGCACAGCCACCGGTGAGTACCCAGCCAATATCGCAAGGTACGTCCTCCACTACCCCAACTAGCAGTATGCCGGACGTAAGTAAGCTATCCGCCGATGGCCCTGCCGCCAAGCGCTGTGGCTGGGTTGAAAACGACATGCCGTCGAGCCTTACCTTGAAAGACCGCGACGGCACCTGGAACATCGTCGGCGGACAAGTCAGCGGCGAACCGGCTGGATTTGACCACATGCCGCCGACTGATAAGGGCGATTCGTGCGGCTGTTTGACCGTTCAGACCAACCGGCAGTCGATGCAGATCGTCAAAATAGGCGGAGGCGAACTCAAGCCCGTCGCGGCTTGCCAGCAAGACAAAAGCCTTAAGTAGCCGTGACGTTACCCGGGCAACCGGGTAACGGACCTTCCTGCGGGAAGGTTATTTTTTTGAGTGATACCGGGATAAATCGCGACCCGATGGACATATACCATCTTCGTCGGGCAACAACCTGTCGTAAAGCACCGTTCAGCATGTCTTGTGCTAAGACGTGCTGAAATCTGCTTCCCCCACAAAACCGACGTTAAGTTGCCAAGTAGAGTCGCCGTTGATGCTCGCAACGGTGCCAAAGCGTGCAAATGGCTCTTTTGGCATCCAAAGCCGTACACTCTTGGCAACGGCAAACGGGGGTGCGAAGATGTTAGAGGGAGTGGTCACGATCGGCGCAGCAATCATCGCCGCAGGCGCAGCCTTGGTAGTTGCGTATGCGAGCAATTTTGTGGCAGAGCAATACCGTCGGCATCTCGACAGCACGGGATGGGCCAGCGCAATCGCTGGAGAGCTGAAGTCGCACGCGGAGGCGTTCCCGCTTCTCAAGCAACTTTTTACCGACCTACTGCTGCACGTGGAGAAAAAACAGCCTCTCCCGCTATACCCCATCCCGATGCCCGTAGACCCGGTCTTTGACAGTACACCGGGCAAGGTCGGAGTTTTGGGCGTGCAATTCGCTGGCGAAGTTGCGTTCGCATACGAGAATTTACGTGCGTTCCGCGGCGCATTCTTCATTGTCATTGAGCACCACAAGGAGATGGACTCCGACCAACTCACCCGGCGCTTACAGCGCCTGCATAAGCTAATTGAAGACAATGAGACGCGACTGTGGTCGCTCATCCACGGGCTAAACGCATACTCAGACTTGGGGTTTGAGCAATCACGCTTCGTGTACTGGTGGAAGAGTCGGCTCGGGTTTCGGCGAAGCGGATAACGGACCTTCATTCGAGAACCATATCAGTCGAGTCACCGAGTGAGCGGAGGGGACCTCACGGTTTCTCGGCCGCGACAGAGTTGTGGATGGTCGCTCATGGGCGAACCACACCACGAATTGTATTTGGTTTTGACCCAGAGCAATCGGAACCCCTATCTAGTGAACTCAAAGCTACTTATGAAAATTGACTACACAACGGAGAAACAGCGCCATTTTAACCACGCGGCGCTCACTTATCTGAATCTCTGGGCAACAACTGACAGACACTTGATCGACGAGATTATGTCGACGTCCAGCGAGATTAATGGCGAGGCGATGCATCGCCTCGCCATCAAGTACAAGGTAGTGCGAGGAATCTCGTCGAAAGACGAAGAGGAAAACCCGCTCACGAAACAGGCGAAGCAGAAGCAATGGCAAAGCATCGCGGACCTAGTTAGTAAACACGCCAAAATGAAGAGTGCGGACCCTTTGGTGGTGGGAAAGTTGGCGCATATATTGAGCTGTAACTACGGGTCCAAAGAGAACCAATTGCTGATATCAGCGGCTACAAAATTCCTCTGGTTCGCCGGCCGGCACTCGATCAAGATCTATGACTCGCGGGCACTGGGAGCACTTCTTCCTCATGGTGAAGGCAAACCAGACGAGAAGACAATCTACCCGTGGTTCGAAAAGACCTGGGCCGAGCACATCTCGCAGTGGAATACAGAGTTGCGCACCGCCATCAAAGGGCTGGAGAGACAACTAGCCTGGTCTGCTGTGCCCGCTGCCTTGCTGCAGGATGCAAAAGTGGAAATTCACAAACCGTGGTTTAGTGATCGAGTCTTCGATCAGTACCTCTGGGCCAAAGGCAATCCTGGAAAAAATATGACTGATGCGGAAAACGCGGAAGCATAAAAAATGAAGATGCTACGCCTAAACGGTAGGAGGCTCGAATAAAGCGTCCATTCAAGGGGACGTAACGCATAAATCAGCGGTCGAGCCCGCGCGGCCAACCGATGTCGAAGTTGAAGTAGCATGAGTGTTCAACGCGTCTTCGTGAGGCGCGGCTAACGATCATGGGGACGCAGCGTGTACGAAACGATTGAAGACATTAAGGCACTTCGAGACGTCGCGGCCGAGTCAGTCAGCCTCGAGTTCAAAGCCGGAGCCAAACTCGACAACATGACTGATCGGGCGCGATTGGATTTGATCGCAGACGTTACAGCGTTCGCCAACGCGGGCGGTGGCACACTGATATACGGTCTCAGCGAAGTTCAACGCGACGGCAAGTCATATGCTGGCGACATCTCGCCAGTGCAAGACGCCCGCATGACGCAAGATCGGCTGAGGGAAATCATCGTCTCTAATACAGACCCGGTGCTGCGCGGTTTTACTATCGAACACATCCCGGCTGATGGCGGATCGATTTTCGTTGTCAAAGTCGAAGAAAGCGATACAGCGTATCAAAATACCTGCGACCGCAAGTTTTACGGCCGCATCGACGCATCAGCTCAACCGATGCACGGATTCGCCATTCGCGACGTAATGAATCGGCGCACTCGACCTCATGTAACGGCCTCGTTCAAAACGGTAACTCGCGGCGACATACAAGGTGACCAACGCGAGTACGTACTTCTTGGAGAACTCAAGAACGAAGGTAACCTCACAGCCCATCACTGGGCGCTGCGCGTCGCAATCCCCGATATTATCGGAACACACGACGGCACAATGATGCAGCACATGCGCAGGCACGGTGCGAATCGCATAGAGGGCCTCGGCTACTCATGGTACCGGTACTTGTCTGAGCGGACGGATGGTCGGACGCTGCGGATATTGCCCGGCGAGGCGTTGAATCTGCGCGAGCATTTCAATGCAACGGCGCAGCTAGTCTTGCGCGTCGGAAGTCACGATCAACGGCGAATCATGGATCACGCGCCTGCGGTATATTGGGAGCTGTTCGTAGATGATGCTCCCAAGCAAAAAGGTGAACTACCTTACGCCGACTGGTGCGACTTCTGATCGGACTAAGCAACTTGGATCGCCAGTACGACGAGCAAGCGTCATCCGGTGTATTTGTTCGGAGTCGGATACATGATGCCCCGAAGAGCGTGACCGATGTGCAATCATGAGCAGTCGCTCAGTGCAGCGGTAGCCAATGTCCGAGATGGTTTCGGGTTGCAGGGCGCCGAACCTGAACCGAAGCCGTCGTTCGACATCCAGTGCTAATCGTCGGCAATCACGGACAAGACACGCGCGATTTGGCGCCAACACAATTTCAATCGCCTCCCTATCAGCATGCAAATACATTGGGGTACCGTTCTGCTTCTCGCAGTAGCTATAGTTCCGTTGACGGCAATGGCTGACGGCCCTTTCGACGGCCATTGGGAATTTCAGGACCAAACCGAAGATGGGCTTTATTACGGCGCCGAATTAGACTTGGAACAACACGGAGATCAAGTTTCGGGAACCTGGAGTGACGGAAGCACGCAGCGAGTATGGGCAGGTTCATTGAAGGGTAATACCCAAGGCCACAAGTTAAACGTTAGATTCTGTAGCGATGGTTCTTTCGGCAATGAACCTTTTGTTTGCCCCAACTTTGAGCCGAAATCTGATCTATTTGTGGTTAGTGGTGACAAGCTCACGTGGTACCGACGGCGAGGCTCCGGTTTCGAGTCTTACTTGGTGTTGCAACGAGGGGCGAAACACAGAGCGGTAAAGAAAGCTAGTGCGCCGTAAACGTCTCCTTTCGAATAACGTGGCCGTCGCTTCAGGGTCGACTTCTACCTGATTTAGTTGACATCGAGCATACCTCAACAATTGCCATATCGTGTCGGTATAAAACATAGCTTAGCAAACAGGGGAGAGGCGATATTGACATGATGAAACAGTACAAGAGGGATCGAGATTCCGCGAATAGGATAGATCCTTCGATTTCGAGTTACCGCGACGCAACATAAATCGGCATCAATCGCTGAATGCGGATATCCGTGTACAAGCAGTAGGAAATCGTCAAAAATATAGACTGCTGTCCGCCAGGATTCTGCCCTTGCGACAGAGAACTACACCGCCGAACGATGCCGTTCGATCGACATTTGGTTTGCCCCCTGTCTCATAAAAAATGACCGTATGGATCAAGTCATGGCATTCGAATCGCATAAACTAATCGAGCACATCACTACAATTGCCGATCAGGGCAACAGTTACAGCGTTTATCCATTGCTGGGCGATTTGATGCGGAATCCAGCCCCTGAAGCGCAAGCACTGTTAGCGCGGGTCACCCGCCTACTAGGTGGAAGCTTGCGCGCACATGCGATCCAACGGCAAATTTTCCGTGCGCATCCTAAACATCCGGTCGCGCAGCTGCAATATTTACTGTATCTGACCGACCGCAAGGGAATCTATCAAGCATGGCAATGGGCCCGCACGGCGGACGTCTCCGAGTCGGGGGATCCCGGATGCCGTGCGGAATGGCATGCGCACCTGGGCGGTCTGGCGGCCACTTTGCGCGATTGGAAGCAAGTAGCATTCCGGTTCGATCAAGCAATGGCGCTGACGCCCGATGCCCCGTGGATTTGGGTCTGTTATGCCTACAGCTTGATAGCGGAGGATAGATATGACGACGCAATCTCGGCGGCTCGCCGAGCGCTAGAACTCCATGGCCGCTACCGCAGCGCGTTCCAAGTCCTGGCTCAACTATATAGCCTGACTGGGCGCGACGACGATGCAATAGCCCTACTGTCAGAAGGTTCGGGCCAGATGCAAAGCGGAGAAATCGAAGCGCAGCTCTATATGCTGCTGCTTGAACAGCGTCGCTTCGACGAGGCGCTGCAAGCGTTGGCGCATTGTCAAACTTACTATCCGCTTGCTGATAAATCCTGTCGAACCGGGCTAAACCAGCAATTTGCAAGATGCTTGCTGGCACAGCAACGATATGACGAGGCGCTCGACCGCTGTCGCGCTTTGGGAGACCCATTCCACAGCGCCATCGCCGGGCGCATTGAGGCGTTCTCTCTGAGCGAGGCACCCCGCCGCGTCGTGCTGAATGTTGGTTTCGTACGACAACATCACATGACCTGCGCCCCGGCGACGCTAAGTGCTTTGAGTCGATACTGGGGGCAAGAAGCCTCGCACCTGGAAATTGCAGAGGAAATTTGTTACGACGGCACGCCGAGCTATAGCGAGCGAGCGTGGGCCGAGCGCAATGGATTTCTGGTCAGGGAGTTCACGGCCGATTGGTCGGTGTCCAAGCGCCTGATCGATGCCGGCCTGCCATTTACATTGACGACACAGTCCACTAACGCTGGGCATTTGCAGGCACTGGTCGGGTATGACGCGCTGCGCGGTACGGTTTTACTGCGTGATCCGTTACAGCACATCTATACCGAATTCGAAGCCAAGACGCTCTTTGCAGATCAGCGCGCGTCTGGACCGCGCGGGATGCTGATGCTACCCGTGGACGAAGCCACTCGCTTGGATGGTATCGAGTTGCCGGAGGCTGTACATTGGGACACCTATTATCGGGTGATGCGGGCGCTCTCTACGCACGACCGCAGCGCCGCAGGCGAAATAGCGCAGGCTCAACAGGCGCAAGCGCCGGATCATTGGCTGACGGTGTGGTCAAGACGTGCACTTGCGTACTACGACGGCGACCATACGGCCAAGGTGTCATTTGCCGACGAGTTGATCGAGCGCTTCGGTGAGACGCCCGCACTCCTGCTACAAAGAGAGCAGGCGTTATCCGTAATCGGTACACGCCGACAGTCTGTCGAGGCGATCGAAGCAGCCGTGCGCTTGCATCCGCAGAACCCGCAACTTCTGACCCGTCTCGCGCAATTGCAGAAGGACGACGCGCGCCAAACACAAAATGTCGCACGTAATTTGCATATGGCGTTGCGGGTGCAACCCAGCGAGTCGCTCGCGTGGCGCGTAAAAGCTGATGCGCTGTGGCTGACGGACAAACCTCTTGCCCTGGAGCACTATCGGATCGCCGCATGCCTGAACGAGTTCGCCGAAGATTTTTCGATGGCTTACAGCCAGGGATGTTACTTCGTTGGACGCGCCGCAGAGGGGTTGGATTTTCTTAACGAGCGGATGCAGCGGTTGGGCGATCGATCATCAAGTCCTGTGCGCAGCTATTTCGACGCGTTGGAAATGATGTCGCGCACAACGGAGGCGTTTGTTGTATTGGAGGCAGCGCTACAGCGTCGCCCCGATGACGATGCGCTACGGCTGTTTTGCGTCGAGAAGTACTTGCAGCGCAATGATCTCGATAAAGCACGCAAGAATTGGGTCGAATTGCGTGGTACTGCACGCCACGCCGATCGGTTACGCGTCGAAGTAAGACTCGCGCAACAGGAAGGCCGGCTAGATGATGCTTGGGCCACAATCCAATTTGCATGCGAGCGAGAACCGCTGGACGCAGCTTTGCGTCAAATGGCGGCCCAAATCGTCGCGCAGCGCGATGGACAATACGCAGCAATTATCTATCTTAGAACGTGTTGCGAACAGTACCGCACTTGCATAGGTCTGCACGAATTGCTACTTCAGTGGATGGCTGCGGAACCGGCTCAAGACAAGGAAGTTGTCTTACGCCATCTTCTCGACCTCAATCCGCAAAATGCTTTCATGTGGCGTGAACTGGCGGTTAGCTTGAGCGCTCAGCAGCGTCTCGACGATGCTTGGGCCGCCTTACGCAAGGCGCAAGATTTGGCACCCGAAAACGAGAATGGCTGCGCGGTCATGGCCAGTCTGTACTTCGCGGCGCATGAAATCGAAGCCGGTCAGATGATGTGCCGCGAAGCGCTGAAGCACTCGATTGACCAAATATATGCGTGCAACCAATTGGTCGCCACCTGCAATAGCCAAGCAAGTCGTCGCGAGGCGCTCGAATTTATTCGCGACCAACTACGGCAGCAAGTGACGCAGGGCAATACCATGCTTGCCTTTCAGACGCTAGCCAAGAATACGCTATCCGAAATGGAGCTGGAAGGCGAATTACGGGCATTGCACGAACATCGTCCCGAGCTATGGCAGGCTTGGATCGCATTGGTGTTGCATCTGACTGGTGAAAGCCGTTTTATCGAAGCGCGCACGTTGCTGCTGGATGCCATCGATCGGTTCCCGATGATCCCAAGGCTGCACTACGAACTTGCCCGTATTGCGACCCATGAGCGCCGCTTCGAAGACGCGCGAGATGCGATACGTCACGCTTTGCAATTGTCCCCCGCTTGGGACTGGGCGTTGCGCCTTTACGTCGATGTCGCGCTGGCCGAGCCTGGGCAAGAAGAAGGCGCCCTCGCATTACTTGACTCCCCACTATCGCGGAGCGACGAAAACCCCGAATGCTACGTACTGCGCGCAAGAATTCTGTGGAAGCTCGAACGCCGCGATCAAGCTTTGGATCCGCTAATGCAGGCATTGCGGCGCTGGCCAGCGCATCAGACTGCATGGGATATGCTCGTGCAATTCGCCGGAAAAATGGGGCGCAACGATCTTTTATCTAGTTGTGCTGCGCAACTGAGTGAATTGCACCCAGGCAATGCGATGGCATGGATCCACGTTGCCGATCTGAGTGACGATCTGGGTGGCGCATTGGCCGCGGCGGAGCGGGCATCGAAGCTCGAACCGCTGAATCAGCGTGCTTATATCGCTCGGCTTAGTGCGCTGATGCGGCATCGGGATTTCGACGTCGCACGCAAACTCGTGGAGGCCACGCCCTGGGGCAACCACACCCCGATCGCAATACAGCGTTTTGGCCCACACCTGAGCTGGCAACAGGGAAAACGCGAAACGGCGATTGCGCAAATGCGAGCCTTGCTGGAAGCGGAGCCCAACAATTTCGATCTTTGGAAGGATCTCGCCGACTGGCTTGGCGCCCAGGATGACAAGCAGGGTTATGCCGATGCGGCGAGCGAACTGGTGCGCATCAATCCATCGTCGGCGCTAGCACATGGGTACGCCGGCCACGCCCAACACAAGCTCGCCCGCATCGAATTGGCAATGTCCAGCCTGCGCAAAGCTTGGGATATCGACCCGAACTACACCTACGCTGCATTCGCGCTGGTGGACTTGGAACTAGAGCATGCGCGAGGCAACGCGGAGACAAGCTTGCGCCTATTGCGTGCATGTTTTCCGGGAGCGGCGTCCGCGCTTAGAATCGTACGTCACGCGGTGACCAGCGACAATCCATCGGGTCTCGTCGAAGCGTTTCACGATTTAGTACGTGTACAAGCACCAGACGACAATCTGTTCCATGCCGCAGCATCATTGCTCGAAAAGAGTCGTTGGAAAAATCTACTACGAGAGGCGGTGCACGATGCTTGCCTCAAAGACGAAGCGTCCGAGTCCACTCTGAGCTGGTGGATAGATGACGAAATCGATCTTGCCGATGAAGCCGTGTTCGACAAGTTGCAGCCATATGTGGATGCCGATCGGCACAATCGCCTCAAAATCGCGCTAATACGCTGCGCCGCACGTCAAAAAAAGGGCTATTGCGTCGACGAACTCGTCGAGCGTTATGGCGCGGCACTACGAGCCGACCCGCGTGCCTGGGGAGAGGTCAGTTACGGCTATGTCACGTGCAATCGCAATCGGAAGGCCGTCGAATGGTTGAACGATTGGCAGCGCGATGATGCGCCATTCTGGGCCTTGGACAACCTAGCCGTCGCACTGCGCACGCTGGGCATGAAAACCACGGCGGGCGACGTATCTCAGGCATCCCATAGAAAACAGCCGGACGGACCAAACGCGCTCATTTGGCTGGCCGCAGATGCCGCATTGGCGGACGAGCGCGAGAAACTACGTCAATTGCTCGAGCGGGCGCGAGACAAGGAGATAAACGAATACTACAACGCAATGCGCAAGCTCCTTGAAGCCTATTTGGCAACAATTGACAGCGGCCGTAGCAAGCCACTGAACGACTTTTTCGCGCTTAAACGCTATGCATCCAAAAAACACAAACCTTTGCGGATGCTCATGCGTGATCTGCGGCGGAAATGGATTGCCGAAGCGACCGGATGGCGGCGCGCAGTACGTTGGGTCGCCCTGATTTAGATTTTTCGACGCGAGGTCTGTGTTGTTTAAATGGCATGACTTTAAGTCGGTCCGCCAAATGCAATGTCGACAGCAGCTCATAAAACGCCAGCATTTTGCCGAAGGCCTGGATACGAACTGTCTATGTTCCCCGGCCACTCCCGTCGACAAGCACACTGTAGAGTCCGTGTGATGGCCTCTCCTGTGGGATAGTTTTTTTGGGGAGAGGAAGAAACGGGACAGACTGGAGTTCCCAGGATTTCGTGGAGAGTCTATAACCAACTGACGGAAGATCCTTCGGTTCGAACTATCGGCCTTTAATAAAAATTGGCGTCTAGGTTTCAGGAAAAATCACCTTCAATCAGAAGTCCTCGTGCGTAGTTTCCGCCTTTAGCCGGAAATCCTCGTTTCCACCCGCAGCTACGCGTCCTATTGCAATAGAGGTCTTACGATCCCGTTGTGGAATCGATGGCATTGATTCGGAAAAAAATCCGACACTCTAAAATTTTCTCTTCGAGACTCTGACACTTTAAAAAAGAAAAGTTGGTGGTAGAATTTTTGCCAATCGGATCTACACGAGTTTTCGCCAAGATCTTGGTTTATGTACGTACGGTTGTTGCGATTTTGAGTTGACCAAAGCCTACCAACGGGTCAGCGATCTATGCCCCCGGGACGCAAAGACTCCTCTATTCAGAGAGTGATCCGAGGTATTTGGTAGGTGCATTTCTATAACTTAGCGCGGCTACCACAAAACCAAGTTTACTCAACCACTCAGGCTTTTCAGGAGGACTGGTATTTTGAAAAAACAAGCATCGCGATTTGTTTTTCTAGTATTCGCATCACCCTTATTATTATTTTTTTTGTATTTAGCAGGGTGTCTTGTTGAAGCGTATACGTCCAGGTCGATCTTAGTATGTGCCAGATCTCATTTTTGCGATAAAATCTCGCTAGATAGCAATCCACAATATTTTCATCAAATAGTTGTCGCAGACAGTTGGTTTGCGTTTGCCGCGCTCATAGGCATCCTAATTCTTCTGTTCCTTACAACGGGCAAGATGACCCTTGGCAACGCCAACAGGCTCATGGGAAAGCGCCAAATCATCGCTATTTTAGCCACCGCCGGGGCATTCTTATTGTTTTTTTCTAGCAGAAATGGAGGATTTCTTTTGTCGTCCGATTTTGTGAAATATTGCGCTACCCATCCAGACACAAAATGTCCGGAAAATTCTGTTAGCCAAAACAAAATAATCTTGTCTGATGCAGCTCACACAGTAATTGTCCGTGCTGATTTTGGCATTTTCAGTTTTGATAAATTTAAAAAATTGATGTTCACTCCCACCGCGATTGTCCCTGCTACTGTCGATCAAGCGTATGGTTGGATCTTATTTCTGCATACGACGGAACCCACGATCAAATGGCGCGAAGAGTTGCAATTTTCAGAAAAGCCAATGAGATGGGAATCCCCGCCAGCACCTGCAACAATCAATTTTTCCAAAGATGGTAGGACGATCTCGGTTGAGAGCGAAGTGTCAAGTCGGGGCTTGATCTATCACGGTATCGTTGCCACAACCGGCGATCCCAAAGGTCCGGCTACCATTCGCCTTTTCGTCAATGACCAATTGGTTAGGATATTTAATTTTGAAATTCAGTAAATACATAAGAGTCGTCATATCTGTAGCTCATGGATGAACGGCCGCTTCTGGTTCGCCACTGCGGCCGAGCATCCCAGCGCTGGACGAGACACTGGCCTCAAAGTGATTGCCATTGTTGAATTTCAGGGTGATTCCTAAACAACCGGTCACGAGCTGCGCGGACAGGACGAAAGATGCGGCGGAAGTCTTGTAACAGCATCTCTTCGCAGGCTGCAGTCGAGCGGTTAGAACCGCTCTTGCATTTGATGAGCGCCGGGCGTGACGGTCCGCGCCGTATTCCATGTACAGATAGAGACAAGTCGCAATCTGCTGACACAGAATAGTTGTTATCTGCTTCGCGTTCTCACTGAGTTGCCGCAGCGCGCGCCGGATGCCTATATCAGCGATCTGCCGCCGTTCAACTTTGCGAAGCAGCATCAAGTATCAGCACCGGCCCGATCTACCGCGTAGCACGCTGGCTAACTCACTGCTGTGTGCGTTAATTCGCGCTTACGCAACGGTCACATCCGGGTCCAGAGCTTCTGGCAGCCGTCTCACGGATTGAACATGTGGTCGGTTCATTCGATTTTGCTGTTATCGCTCATGCTATTCTCCGATTCTTTCGAAGAGGACTTGCTAGTGAGTGCATTTCATCGCGCCGATTGGCTATCTCTGGCGCAGTCCATCGTCACGCTCGTTGCAGTCGCGGGGGCTTTCGCAGTCGCTCGCTATACGCGACATCTCGATAGCGAGGTCGTTAAGGAAAGCAACCGCAAGAGACGGCGAAAGGCGCTTGCGCTCGCTAGCGTCGCTATCAGTAGGGCAATTGAGGCAGCCAGTGAATTGAATGCCGAAGTCTCCAGAGGAGTGATTCCAGCAGATCGACTCAACAATGCCGTTAAGGTCATCGAAGACTGTCGAGATAGATTTGGTATTCTTCCCTATGCAGAGTTCCTCACCGGGGAAGTGACGGCGATCGAGCGGGCTCGCGGCTCCCTAACAAAACTCATTTCGATCAGCCGAAAGTGGCGCGAGGAACTCGTTGATGAGGATGGAAACTATCTCATCCTCAGCGAAATCGGACACGTTGTGAACGAGCTGCAAGCGAACCTGTCGATTGTGCAACAGGGCCGATGAGAGGACTGTTGTGCGCAGCCAACTCTGAGCGAATTTAGTCGCGAAGCGCTGAATGTCCTAAATTAGTGCGAAGTCGGCACCGGCGGTAGGTCGTGTGTTCGGAAACGAAAAGGCTACGCAATTTCCGCACACAAGACCGCCAACATAAGCTATTGCGACCCAGCGACGTTGTCTCGGGACGGCCGCCCCATATCGAGCACGAGGAAGGTCATGATGATTTGGCGAGAATCAACTCTGTAGAACGCATTGAAGCCAATCGGCGAAGAATCATGGTCAGGCAGGTCTTCGACATCTTGATAGCTGATGCCACTCGGAGGCTTGGTACATGCTTCCTTCAAAAAACTCATGATTCGCGTGCAACTGGCGCCGCGAGAGTAGGTAACATGAAAAAAGAACCGGCAGCTACCATACGCAAACAGTTTTTCGAAATGCAAGGTCAAATTGGTTGTGTCGACCGACCGAACAACCAGCGCCTCAATAACAGCGAGCTCCGCGGTCCCCTTGCTGATTACGATGTCTCGCTCACCGACACCACCCGATGGTGCTTTTCCGCCGCGCGGCTGGTCTTGCACTGCCCACTGCGGGACGACCAATCGCGAGAGAAGGAGCTGCTTTAGAACGCCCGAAATATTGTCTTCCAAGCGGAGCATTTCGAGATTTTCCATCATCGGCGCAACGGCAACCAGGCTCGCGCACGCACCCCGCACTTGCTCCAACAAATATAAGTCTATTCGGCCGCGCTCTTGGAGTACTTGTGCCTGCTCGTCATGTCCAAGCCGTGCCAATGCCTCGAATGCATGCCGTAAACCAGGAATAGGGTCGTCGTCGACCGCAAGATTCGGTACGGTGGAATAGGGGCGATGTGCGTCGATGTTTGCTCTTATTGCTGCCAGGAACTCAGTGCGACCAAAAACTCGCTGGACCTCTGTAAGAGCCGTTATCGCTTCGTGCCCGCTACCTAATCTCGCCATAGCTACAGCGGCGAAGCCCTCAACGTGCTCGTCGTAGCCTGTCTCTCGCATCTGCAGCGACAATTCGAGCGCCTCTCTCGTTTGGGCCGCCGCCAACTTGAGCATGATGCGATTGACGTTGAACGGCTTCAGGTCGCGCGTCGAGTGTTGGATTAGAGGCATTATGTCTCGCTCAGCGTCACTCAGGATGCGCTTCGCTTCGGCGAGGTCGTTTCCTGCCAGCACCCGGAAGACATTATCGTTCAAGAGTCGGTGGACTTGGCTAACAAAAGCGTTGATAGGGTACGCAATCACGGTAGGATGTCGCTGACTTAGACGCGTGAACGTGGCCTCCGCGCTCGCGAAATCTCCTCGCTCTTTCTTCAACTCAGCCAAAGCGTGATAAAAATCAAGTGCATCGTTTGCGTCATTTCTCTCGGCCGGTGTTAGGTCTGCTGATACAACATATGTGGAAAGGCCGTCCCAATCAGAGCGCGCGACTAGCAATCCGAGGTCGACGCGCATCCTGACCACCTCTCGACCGTGTACTTTTCCCCAAGTGACAGCTTTACGTTCCTCGGCAATGAACGCTTCTGCCGTTTCAACGAGGCCTGTCGCGAGAAGGGCATTTACTCTCGCCTGTATTGCAGGAAGACTCCACACGCTTGAAGACGTTTCCGGCGTGAGCGTTCGTAGGCGGCTCGCAATTAGTCCGTTGTGAGTTGCCGGAGTGTTCGCGACAATCTCGGCCAACACGACCGGCTCCTCGATCTGACACAGTTCGGCGACTAAGGTTTGCAAGAGGTCACCTTCAAGCCGTCGCAAAGCCGCAGCCAAGTCGAGTGAGATGGAAGGCTGATTGGAGCCAAAAATACTCGTCGTCAGGGTGACATTGAAAGCATCGAGACGATTTCGGTCACTGTGGTCAATTGCGCCGGCATGTATTGCGGCACACAACCCACTGACCAGTTCGCGCGGAACTGCCGACGGCCACGCAGCGATAGAGCGTGCGAGGAGGTGGATGTGAAGCCTGATGCGTCGGATGAGTTGGTCACGAAATATGTACTGCTGGCCAGTGTCTGAGGGACTCTCTTTTAGCCACATTTGAACATCGATTGCAGCGAGGAATTTCTCGCGTACGCGGGCCTCACACCGAAGTGCGAGCTCACATAACAAGCGCGAGCTGGAGAGGTCCAACTGTCCAACTTGCAATTTACCAGCCTTGGGCATAACCTCGTCGAGATATAAGGTCACCATCTCAGACGGTTCAACAAGGTCTGAAACATCTCCTTCCGTGGCCATGTCTAGCGCTGCGCAGAATGCATCCGTCGGATGCATCTCAGTCCGCGTGTGGACAATCAGTGCACGCAGTACTTCGGTCCTAAAAGTCGCCCGAGTTCCACCAAGTTCGCTACGAAGCAACGACAAAATTTCACGTCGCCGGAATGCCTGGTTCGTATGCAGACTTAGTTTATAAATTTCTAAGTACAGCGCGGCAAACTCATGCGCAGGTATCCGTGCAGCTTCGATGTGGCTTGTAAGAACAGCGAGCGAATCTTCGAACGCAAACACTGCGGTTGTCTGATTGGCGTGAGTTTGGTAAGAGCGGTTCCATCCGCCAGCGTTGTAGTCCCAGCGAGCGATAAGCAAACACGCCAATGGACATGTCGACGCGGACATCAGCATGTCTGCGAGAATAACTGGCGTGCTCGTTGCCACCATGCCAAGCTGCACTAGCAAAATAGGTCGGTCGACTATCAGGTCCAACAGGCGGGTGACCCATGCCTCGCGAACAAACGGCGACTCTCGCAGCTCATTCGTTAGCACGGCCATTAAACTATTGCTCTCAGAAAAGGCGAAGTCTACGAACGCGTGCTGCATAGAGTGCCCTTCCATCGATCGAAAGCGCGCAATTGTCGATGTCGGTGCCAAGGGCAGTCCGGCGTCGATTTGGTTGGCTCGATGTGGTTGCATTAAGCGCATCGGCGCGGCGGCAAAGACTCGCAGCTCCTCCCAGCTTGGAGACACAGATGGTCGAGTAAGGACATCGAGAGCCGCATTGATAAAAGCGTCGACCTCATTCGGTTCCAGTGTTTGAGTCAGTGCAAATGAGGGAGCCCCCAAAGACCGCCAGCAATTCACCCAGTGCTTCACGTGTTGCTCCAAATCCTCTAGCGGGGTAACGGGAGCGTGCGGTGGTGTATCCCAAATGCGCGCTGCAATCCACGCGGGAGAAATACTAGCAATTTCGGAAGGGTGACGCCTTCCTGCCACCACGTCGTTCGCGAATTCCCGCAGTGGCTCAGACGGGACAAAGTCATTTGAAAAGGCATAGTCATCGAGGCCACGCGCTTCAATTATCGCCCTGATAGGGGCCGCGATCGCGTCTTGGCTGCGAAGGACAGTTCTCAAAATGTTTTCTGGGACAATGATTCTGTCCCAAGCTATATAAATCCAGCCTTGAGTTACCAGTTCGTCGAAGGGAGGCGGTGGCGAAAGCGCAGCAAGGCTCAGAGGGATGGAAATGATTTTTGAGGTAACACCCGGCGGTGGTTCGTTGGCGTTTTGGGTTTCGTCTCCAGGAGCTCCACTGTTCGTGTCGATGGTGCCCGCTTCAGGGATATTCCCTTGCATCGAAGCTTCCGCGTTCGAGAGAACGGAGGCGGGGTTCTCGCGCGTAGCGCCTTCTACCGTCGGGCTTGGTGCGACATCGAGTGCTTCGTCGTCGAGGTCGAGCTCCCCCTGCCCACACGATTTCAACAGAGCATCTCGCGCCGACTCATATGCTTCGCGAGCGCGCGAAACTTGGTCTCCTGAAAGAAAAACGAGATTTCGGTAGAAGTCGACTAACAGGGCGTCAAAAACAGGTGGTCGCACCGCAGCGTTCAATCGTCCAGATGAAACACCATGCGACGGCAGAAACCGCTCCAACCTGTCGCGCAGCAACTTCCGAGTTTCACTCGGTACCCCGATGCTTTCAATTTGTCTCATTTTATTTCCTAACGACTTTTCGAATCACGTCTATTGTCAGAACGAAAGTCTACAGCGATGTGTACATATGCACGAAGTTGGCTTCCAAAAAGACTGGGCCGCGTCGATTCTGCCATCGTTGCGACCCGCATAAGTCGGGGTGAAGCTTGCAGCACGTTGAACGGCTATTTGGGAGACTCGAGTCCGACCGTGCCGGGTCGTAAGTATGCGTTCTCAGCCGGAGGATTTTTCCCTCCCGATCGTGCGGCCACGAACGACCGAATAGCGTTGTGGAGCGGGCCGAACAAGGTCCGTGGCTGAACGTCCGCAATCGATGAGCCCGCCCGCCGGTTTCGCCGCACGAACGGCCGCTCCGCTTTGCGAAGAGTCGTTGATCTTTCACCGCGCCATGAGGATGCCACGACACATGTGGACAAGCAGGCGTCGAATAACCCTTAAGACGAGCGCAAATCCAACCGCCATCCGCTCTTGCACGAACTTGCTTCGTTCGGCCAGGATGTCTTGAACTCGCCCTTGACCGCACACGAGTGCGACACGCCGGGCCAGTCGTGGCAGGTAACGCATGCATCTCTGCAATGCGTTTAAAAACGAACCCCAAGTGATCGTACCCTGGATCGAACAGGTGCAACAGATGCGGTTTCAAATCCTGCTTGCGCCGAAACCATGAGTGCCATCTCCATATACCTTGGTGGCAGCTTTGCACAAATAACTTGCCCGAAAGAAAAGTGCCGCCAACTCCTCGTTACATCCCCTGTGTACACAATAGCGGGCATTATCGGGAAAATGAATCAACCCGCTCACGGCATCGTACGACAATGACAATGCACTCGCCAAAGCCTCTTGTAAGCGATTAAACATGTTATCCCGGCCAGGTTCAAATTGCCCCAGAGCGCAGAAAGCGTCGTAATTTAATAAAATAACGAGATGATAATGAGGTACACCATTACGCTCACCGACCTCTCTAGCCCAGACATAGCGAACGACACTATCGTGAGCGTACTTATTCACCAGGAAAGCCTTGTTTCGGTTGTGCTTAATCTTGGCTTTGAACGATTCGATAAACCGCCCAATTACCTCATTAGACTCAGCAACTTCTGGCAGATACATGCCAGCAGGAAGCCGGATATCGACTCTAAATGCAAATACTCGCCTATATTGCTCTATAGCGATAATTATTGTCATAAGAAGGGAGTCTAAATATGATACGATAAACGGCCCCTTATCCTGCTGAATAGGCAAGCCGAGATAGGTATTGCTATAGTAAAGCGTGAGATTGGTGTTGCTAGGATGACGTTTCATTTTGACTCCCATGTTGAGGTACATAATCTCGGGCACCGGAGTACTTTCTTACTTATTCACTAACGACCATATCAAATTTCACCCCCCTTCATTGCATATAACTTGTCACCTACATACTCTTTATTCACCATAATATCTCTTCTAAAAGCATAATACTAATACCGAAAACAAATTACCCCGGACTTGCATGATAAAACCGTTGTAGCCACGTAAATCTCAGGTATATTTCAAAACTTCTACTCGGATAAAATATCATGGCCCAGTTGTCTGAACCAACCGCCAACTTAAATATAATTTACGTCATTCATCTAAATTCTTTCTGCAGCCTAAATAAAAAATCATAAACAACAAAGTATTTATGGCGGGGTCAAGAGCTACGACGAAGAATGACCGGGACGCGCCGGAAAACCTCCCTCCAACTATGTACTGCGCGCGGATGGTCGTAGCTGTGAATCGTACATTTGCGACGCCATTGTGTTTGGTGAACTTATGCGCAAATGGGTATGTTTCATGACAGTAAACAAAGACAACGCCCCACTAAGTCACAGTAGCGGCCAGAATGAAAATTCCCATGGGCATCATCATGGTGCAAAAGGCATCCAAAAAGGGTTGAACAAACCCAGAACACCGCCTGCTACACTGCTACAAATGCTACTGTAGCAATGTAGCAAAGCTAAAACAGGTGGTATCTACTGACTTTCAGACGCATTGGCCCACGCAAGACCGAGGAGCACCATATAAGGGGCAGATAGAATGTGAAGGAATAGGAGAAGAATAAGGCGCGTGCAAAAGCACGCGCCACGTCGACTAACAGTCGGATTTAAGATCAGCCTCGACGCTGATTAATGGAAATATCGACAGTGCCAAGCCCAGCTTCCATAGCCATTTTCTCAAGGCCCTGCTTTACCCAAAGTAGTGCTTCGGGATCGAGCTCGATATAATCTTTGCTTATTGTTTGAGCGGACCCATCTACACCCTGAGGAGGCTGCTGCCCCTGAGAAATCCAATTACCTTTATTTTCGGAAATATCGTTCGACGGCTTTTGTTGCATTGTCTGACCCGACGACGAATGATTGAATTCATCCAGGGGAGGTGCCGTCCGGGCTGGATAATAAATGATGTCCCCACCTTTCGGTCCAGGCCGCACTGCAATATCCCCCATCCAACGCAGACTATCAATAGCAATCTCCAAGGCTTCGAGATCATCGCGGATATTCGAATAAATTCTCAAATCGCGTTTCGTATATCGACCAGGCGTCAGCTTCGGATATCTCCATGGCTCCGCCATCGCATATTGAATCCACTGCAGTAGGAGTGCTGCCTTATCGCCTTTTTGCTGCGGGGATGGCGCATACGGCGTGAAAACGCGGATATATTCCCACACGTACCACTCGCACACCGCAATCGCGCCTTTCATGGCTTCAGCCGAAATATCCCCTCCCTTGCCATCGAAAGAATGGAATAACGCGGCAAATCGTGTTGCATGCTGGCCGACCTTGCGGAAGAAAGATTTCATAGCCTCGGAGAAATTCCCGCAGATCAGCTCGTTATGGACCGCGTCCTTGAACCACGCCCAATAGCGCTTGGCATCATCCGACAGTTTCAACGTAAGGCGATCACACGGTGCCGGGAAAGTCTGATTCAAAATATCCGCCACCCGTTGATTGAAAAAATCGAGCTTAGGCTCCGGCCGCTCCTCGATCTGCGTCGACTGGCCCGGCCAGTCGACGATTTTCGGGAACGCGACTAAGAAGCGACCTAACAGGCCGGTTCCAAAAGCGTCAGAGCCACGGCGGCTTTTCATGAACGTCTCGAATTGGTCTTCCTGGGTCTGGACCGCAATGGTCAAGCGCGGCTCGACAGGACGGCGGTTTCCGCTGGCCAGGCCAACCGGCCGGTCTTCCCCGCTCCAGTAACCGCTGAGCGTCGCGGGCTGGCTAAACGTCATGCCATTTAGCGCGTGTCCGGCATCCGGCGACAGAATACCAACCGCATGGTTCTCGACCAGCGCATCTCGCAGACCTGGGGGCGACATCTCTTCAAAACGCATCTCCCTTTTTTTAGGTTTTACTGGCCGCGCTTTTTCATGCTGCAGGCGCTGCGCGCGGATACCCTCGGCGTCGGCCGACCCTGGCTTGGCTTTAATGTATTCCTTGGCCAGCCGGCGACCATCATCCTCCCAGATTTTCATCTCGGCACGGTAATCCGACATTGAGGTGTTGACCGCTTCTTCCTGCTTGCGTTCGAACGCCACAATCTCTCGCCGAAAGCACAGTTCGGCGAGTGACTTGCCGCCGCTCGACTTGCTGACCGTCATCAGAAAAAGCGCAACCGACGCGGGATCGTATGGCGGGCACTGAACGTTGACGAAGTTCTGACACACAAGCGAAACCACCCCGAGTGCGGCATGGGCGGCCGATTCAACGGGCACCTGGACATTCAAGCTGAGTTCGTTGACGGCGTCTCGGATAATAGGTGGAAAAGACCAGACTGGATAAGCGCCCTGGATTCCTGGTGGCTGATAGTCGACTTGGCCGTTTTCATATTCGATAATTGGCATAATCTATTCCCCTTAACCACGCGCCGAGCCGAAGCGGGCAAGATATAAACGATTCAGGCTGCCAGCTTTCGGCTGACCGCAATGGAGAAACTTGCGAATCGAATCCTGCGTCGGCTTGAGTTTGCCGGCGACGACTGCCCTATGAATCTGTTCAACAAGTTGATCGTCCTCGGACACGACCACGCGACTCGAATCCATCCCGACCGCAGGATCACCATCAAGCGCACCAAGCTCACCAAGCTCACGGCCGGATGCGATCGCGTTACGACCGGCATCGCGACCCAACGCGACCGACACCAGCGTCCAGCCCACGATGGCAGCGCCTTCGAGCGCGACGGTTGATGCGACGGCAAGCAACAGCCGGATTTGCGACTCGGTCGTACCAAACCATAGCGCGATCCAGGACGCGACCGGATCAGCACGAAGACGGGCGCGTAAAGCTTCGTCGCGTTCGGCACGCGCGGCAAATCGATCCTCTTCAGCTTCGCGGCGTCTTGCCTCATCAGCTTCAGTATTAAGCGCCCCAAGCCGAGCCGTCAGCGTTGCTTTGCGAACAGCAAGCGCCATGCAGTGCTCCCGACAATCACTGAACTGGGCACGGGCAAGTTCGGCGCTGACCCTCCCAACGTCGCCGGCAATGTCGGTAAGATCGCGGCCGTGCGTTATGTCGATATATTTCGGCATGAGGGTCGTCGGTACGAATGCGGCACGCTGGTTGCCCGCATGCTGCTGCGCCAAAATGACGAAGAAGACTTGGCCGTACATCACTACACAGATAGCGACACACCACACCGCTGCTGACGCAATACGGGAGCCTACGCCGAGGATGCGCCAGCACGTCAGCAGCAAATGCACGTAAAGCACAGCCAAGTCGGCAAGTGCGACGTTTATCACTTGCTCAACGGGCGAGCCGCCGCGCTGCCAGCCTGTGTAGGTTGCGATGCAGAGCGACACGGTCGTAGCCAGCAACGCCACCAAGAGCGCGGGCACCAACGTCGCGACTATCGAGCTGGATATCGGGTGATTCGAAGTGCTGGTCGGCGGGTTGCCGGCCAGTAAGTCGATTGAAATTTCGTTCATTTTTAGGTCCTTTTCCCGCATTTCGGCGAGAAAACTGCGTTTCGGGCGCACTGTGCCGCACGCGCGTCGGAAACCGACGACACGCGCGGCACGAGTGCGGATATGAAGAAGGGGCTGATCACTCCTGGGACGAACCCGGACAAACATCTATTGTGGGTAACGCTCGGAGAAGAAATGATGAGGATTAATGTCGACTAGGTGGTCGAGCCCATCCCGACGGAGGTGAACCCAACCGACCCTGTGCATGAATTCAACCGCACGACGGATCCGCGCCTTGGTTAGACCGATGCTCCCTGACTTGGCATAGAGCATGCTCAAGGCGATCGTGAGCGGACACAGCTGATTGCATTGCACGTTTTTGTCGACGTAGCTTTGCACCGCGTAACGCACTGTCCACGCGTCGGCATGCTCGGCTGGCGCTTCTGGAGTGGGCAAAACAGCACGCCCGAACTCGTCGGTTAGCCAGCGGCAGATGTCCATCGCATTCCGCATCGTATTGACCGACAGTGGGCCAGTTTCGCCGCGCCCCATGTAGAGAAGACCAGCCATGCCGCATATGTACTGCGGCATCCGCATCAGGTACGCGTCCATGACCCGGGGCATGTCATCTGTGCCGCGGAACACACGGATGCTTTCGGCCGTGCTTGTCAACAGAAAAGTCGCTTCGTTCTCCAGCGTGATAAGCTGCACCTCGAAGTCGTCGACCAATTTCTTGCCAATCAGTACCTTAATCGCCTCGTCGAATTCGGTGAGAATTGCCGGAGTGTAGAGCCCCGCACCGAAGCCCATATCGGGATACGGTGAATCTGTGACGATATGCATCAACGACAGCAAATCGACATCATCCGCGCCGAGTGCCTTCAAGTCGCGCGCTAACGCGGCGGACGTAGTCACCCCGAAAATGGTGAGCTGGACGGGGCAGACGCGGTGAATCGATGAACCTCGAACGCTGCACATTTCCGAGACGATGTCGCCATGCTTGGCGAGCGCCTTGACAATCCCATCGCCCGTGCAGATCTGCATGGAACCTAACTGCGCCATGCCGAGCGATTTGCGGATCACCGGCATCGGCGTGTTGAGAAAAACCAACTTGGGCGCCACCAGCTTCTTCGGCTCGTTGGCGATGTGAGCGGCCAGTGCATCGCGTAGGCAAGCCTCTCGCTCGACAGCGCCTTCGAATCGGGCGACTTCGCTGGCAAGCGGATCGAACAGGGTCTGCCAGCGGCGGTGCTCAGTGTCGTAGCTTTGCGGTTCTTCGAGGCGCGTGGCTTTCAGCTCCTGACGGAGCATCGCCGCAAACTCGGCATTACCATCGGCCTTGGCCTGTGCGTGTGCTTGCTCCAGCGCGACAATGCGCACCCGGTGCGTCGCCAGCCTTTCGTCGAAATCCTCATAGCCCTCGTCCTGCGGCTCCTGAGCGTTGAGTCTGGCGAGCTGCGTGGATAGCACCGTGTAACGGGCAACGTCGGTCGCCGCCTTTTTCAGGTCGAATTTGAGCTGCTTGACTTGTTCCACATATGCCAGACTTTCGGCCTCACGGGCGGCGTGCTTCTTGTTAAAACTGTCGGCGCTTTGGGCTGCAACTTCGACCAGCAGATCATTTACATCCTGCGCCAGCCGCTTGCCTGTAGCCTGGGGAAGAAGCATCATGCTGTTGAACGCGACAGGGATACCACGATTCTTGTCATCGACGACGAACGCGGTGCTCCCATGTGCCGCCCCAATCTTTTGAAGCAGCAGCAGCATGCTGATTTGGCGGCTGACATCGTGTTCTGCCGATTGCGCAAGAGTAACGCCGCCGAGGTACGGACCAAGTGCATCAAATGCGCTCTGATCGCTCGTCGCGGCTGACTGGAAGCGCGGATTTGGTGTGAGCGCGTTCATTAAACCACCTCCAACAATGCACGAACTTCGGTAGCAGCAAAGTAGAGACGGCGGCCCACGCGGCGCGGTTTCAACCCCCAAAAAGTACTTTTCTGGGAAATTGCCTTTCGGATCGTCTGGGCTTCGCACCGCAAATAGCTCGCGGTTTCGTCGGTCGTCCAGAATTCCTGCGCGTGGAGAATAGGCGGCATGGAAGATACCCATGCCTTGGTTCCCTGATTGTTTTGTTCGCAGTGATCGATCGTCACAGCGTTTGAGCTTTTCATCATGTTGTTGGTCCTTACTAATGCAAGCGACTTAGCATTAGTTAGCTTTCGCGACGTCATCTACCTTCATCGGGATCGATTAAGGTTGACAGCGAAGAACCGATGATGAATAACCCGGCAATCCAAGCCTCGTCATCAGCGAATTGCCGGGTTTGCATTTCTATTTAAAACATGGAGTTACGCAAAAATTGATGAGATTCTGCCCATCGTTTGCCGGGTTTGCTTGCCGGGTTTTAAACCCCAAAATGCACTGGGGCGACGAAGTTTCAGCAGGTACGTTGGACGCCAAGGGCATTGCATTTCGGGAGCACGGCACGGTATAGACGAACTCACCTGTCGTATTCGCGCACTTCATACCGCCAACTATGCCAATCATCCTTCCATTGTGCTAACTGGGGAGATCCGTCGAAGCGTTCATCAAAAGCTTGTCCAAAAAACGGACGCTTGCTAGGGCTGGAAAGAACCGCCTTCTTGGCGAATTCGACAGGGTCCCAAGTCGAAGGTAATTTTCCCGGCTTGCCGATCGACAACTGAATCGTAGAAACCTTGGCCCATTTGGGGAGGCTACCCTGCAAATAGGAAAGCCAACCTTTATGGTCTCTGCCGGTCTTGCGCGTGCATCCATCGATATCCGCGAAGGCGGCGGCAAGCTCCTGTGTCGTGAGAGGTCGCTGCCCTGGACCCGCAAGCAGTTTTTCGGCCATCGATGGCTCGCCAACCGTTCCGAGATTGTGCGGAATCTCGTGGTCATTTAGGAATGGAATGATCTCGCTTCGGATAAAGCCAATTGCGTATGAACGAGCCTGTGTCGGAAGATCAAGCGCCGGCGGCTTGAGCGCCTGCTCCCCACTGTCTGGTTCAGTGCGATAGCGAGACGAAATTTTGTCAAAGTTGCGAAATTCTTCCTTGTATCGTAATTCCAGTTCGGACAAGGATCTCAACTCATGCATCCCATCTTCTTCCAGCTTAGCGCGATAAATCGCCACTCCGCTGTAGGTCAGTTCACGCCATTTCGGTAAATCGCGAACGTTGCCACTCCCGAAGATGCGAAGTAGTCCCGAAGCTGATCGAGACCCTTGAAAAATTCTTTGAACAGGCGCGCCCAAAATGCGTTGCAAATCGAATCCAAACGACGTATCCGTGCTTTCTTCTGGGGAGCCATCTTTATTCGCGGCACCTGGTGCTGCTCCAAGTGAACGGACCGTATAGATATTGCTGGAATAGTCCCGAATTTCTTGCTCGTCGACTTGAATACGTGGAGATATCGCCTCGATAACCTTATACAGAGAAACAAATGCATCATCGGCTGGCGACTCCCTCGAGTCGATGAGATCATCAACGGCACTTCGACCTGCTGCCGCACCTGAGCGTCCATCGAGGGTGTGTGGAATGTCATAATGGTCGAGAAACTGGATCACATCTCCACGGTCGACGCGAACTTTCTCCGCTAGCTGCCAATGTCCGGCTCGTATTCGTTCCTCGCGCACATATGCGCGCATCCGTACGTGCTGGTCGTGTAAGCCCATACTAAGCTTCTCGCATATCTTTGCGAATTGGCTATAGTGGAGCGAGATCAGATCAAGCAGCGTTAACGCGTTCTCATCCTGCAACTGAACATCTTTAATTGGAGGGCTATGCCAGCGCGGACGCGCCTCGAGCTGAGCCTCACGCAAATAGCTCGCAAACTCTATTGCCGCACCGGAAGATCGAAAGGTTTCAATCAGGTCAATGACGATGGGCTTTTGCTGAGCATTTTCCGGAGACTGTTTCTCGTGCTGCTCTGCACTTTTTTGCCACATTCCGGAGATAGGAACAAAAGCAGCAATGGACGTGACGACTTCGGCCAACGAAATGGATTTCATCTATTTATTAGAGGATCGGCTATTGACTAAAATCGCATCCTATCTGATGCGCCCTTTGACCAGCAACACGTGTGCCTGAGTCCGATGCCGCCTGTATAGCGGCACGCCCCGAGCCTCAGCGCAACTGCGAGGATAGTGGGCGATCAACTGCGCCGCGCCGCTTAGTGGTACCAGCTTCAGCCGGCGTCTTGCGGGGACGGCCGCCTTTCTTCCCATTTTCACGAGCGGCCGCCGCTTTTGCGGGTGACGTGAGTGAGCCCATGCCGCGCGCCAACTCCCGCATCCATGCCTTGGTGCCGAAAACCCCTTTCAGCAATCCCGGCGTCCAAACTGACACGTCAATACGAGGAAAGTAGATCGCGCGGCCTCCCGCCCAAACCTGGACATCGCCCAGATCTGCTTGCGAAACATCGCCCGCCAGACCCAGCTCCTGGATGATCGCCACAGGCACGCCAACAGACACGCCGTTCTCGTACTCGACCTCAATCTTGCGGCTCGTCCGGCGGTAACGCACCCCAATAGCCAGCGGGCCGTTTTCCGCATCTGCCTTTTTTGCCGCGTCGAACTGCTCCTTGCTAATAGCGACCATGAATCCTTCTCCATTCGGCGCAAAGCGCCTCAATTTCCGGCTCGATCTGTCGTGCGAGGCGACGGACCAACGTGAGCGCCAGTCCGTGTGATTCGCGTAGATCAAGTGGACCGGATGGGCAATTTAGCCTGAAAACACAGCTTCCGTCCGGGCCTTCGATATGTACATGCGCGGGCCGGTGATCGTGCGTGTAGATCACAACGTTATACCCTAGAACCGTCAATATTTTCGGCATGAGTTGATTATAATAAACCTATTGATGGGTTTTTTCATCGCCGAATGCAATACTTGCTCAAATGGCAACATTGTCAGAGGGTAAGCGGTCCGAAGCCGGTTCAGTTGACTGGTCAGATGCCAATTCAATTCCCGCCTGTGACAGCATCCACACCTCTATTCTGTCGTGCCACATTCTAAGCAGGTCAAGCGGGCGCCGCCGATAATGCTTTTCGGCGATGGCCGACGGCTTATGTCCCTGAATCTGCGCCACAACGCCCACCGGCACCTCACACCACTCGGACAACGTACCGAACGAGCGTCGGAGACCGTGCAAAGTTAAATGCGGCAGGCCTCCCGCAGCTAATGCCTGGTTATGCGCGATCCGCGGCTCCGCAATCTTTCCATCTGCAGCGGTTTTGCTGGCAAACACCCACGGCGACGGTGACCATTGCTCACCCTGAGCCGCAATCCGGGAGATTTGGCGCATGTTTGGGGGTGTTTCACTAATCCGTTTCAAATTACTGAACAAGCTCGCCAGATAAGGGGTCAGCGGAATAGTGCGCCCACCCGAGCCCTCAACCTTGTCATCGAGAACGAGGCTACGCCACCGAAAATCGACGTCGTCCCAACGCAGTGCCGCCAATTCTTCGCGCCGCGCACCGGTAATCAAGAGGCCCTGCAAATAGGCACTGATGACAGGATTGGCAATCTCTCGCACACCCGCGAACCATACTTTCAATTGCTCGCGTTGCAGTGAATCACCATCCTTGGCCCTCACCCGAGGAGTCGCATCTTTAACATCGCGGGACTTATATGCGTCGGCCGGAATCATGCCGCTATACGCCGGGGTATCAGCCGCCCACCGGATAAAACTCCGCAGCAGCCGGAACGAGAGCGCAGACATTGTAGGACGATCTGTCGCTTGCGATGTGAGCCATTCGGCAATACGCGCGCCGGTCAGTTCGGACAGTCTGAGTGGGCGTAATACAGCAAGAGGCCCTGGCTGAGTCAGTCCCTTGGCCCGCTTTCTCGGCATACCGCCTAGATTGGCATGCTGGATATGATCACGATAATGTCGCTCGCTCCAAAAGGGTTGGCGCACCAGTACATACTCGTCCCACGCATCACCAAACGTTACATCCTGCCGGCGCGCTTCTGCTCGACGAGCTTCATGGGCCACCTGCATATCGACGCGGACTTCACGCGGGTCTTTGCCATCGTCGATGAGTGTCTTTAATCGGCTGGCTTCGGTGCGCGCCCGGCCAAGGTCCCACGCGCGCGCGTCCCCGATAGTCACTCGGATCGTTTTGCCAAATAAACGGGACTCGAATATATAGGCCCGCGACCCTGCCGCCGTGACACGTAATCCGAAACCCGGTGTCTTCGCATCCCAGTAGATAGTTTGCTGCTTGCCGGACTCGCATTGAAGACCATCTATTCGTGCCGCGGTGAAGTTTTGCTTTGCCATCAAATCCCCGTGTAGGCACCATGTAGGCAAATCCTAAGGGAATTGATCCATCCCGGTCAACAGAAAAATCTTCCGAATGGCACGTAATCCCTTATATTACTAGGATCCCCGCGCATCAATGTATCTCGATCCACTTGAAACAATGTCGACACGCTCGGACTCTTAATCCGTAGGTCGACAGTTCGAATCTGTCACGTCCCACCAACAGAATCATGCAAAAGCCCAGTCCATGCGACTGGGCTTTTTGTTTTCTGGCGTTTGTGTCACCGCCATGTGGCGGATCGGGCCAGCGCATAGCCAGACTGCCGCTCGAAACGAAGGCAGCTAATTCTTGGCGGTCAGCTTGTCCTGCGTGTTGGTTTCGAAGTCGGCGGCCTCATGGCGCTCGTGCAGTTGGCTTGAAAGTTCGCCAAAAACACGATTGACCATCCGTCCACGCATGACGGCCGGGCGTGCGCCGATCGCATCGGCCCAGCGCTGAACGTGCGGATAATCCTGCACGGACAGAAATTCGGCCGCCTCGTAGAGCCAACCCTTAGCCAAGCCGCCATACCAAGGCCAGATCGCCATATCGGCGATCGTATATTCACTGCCCGCCACATATTCATTACCCGCGAGCTGTTTGTCGAGCACGTCGAGCTGCCGCTTCGTCTCCATCGCGAAGCGGTCGATCGCGTATTCGATCTTGGTCGGGGCGTAGGCGTAGAAGTGGCCGAAACCTCCGCCCAGATAAGGTGCGCTTCCCATCTGCCAGAACAGCCATGATAGACATTCGGCACGCGCGCTGGCTTCGACCGGCAGGAAGGCGCCGAATTTTTCGGCCAGATATAGCAGAATCGCGCCGGACTCGAAGACCCGGATCGGCTGCGCGCCACTGCGATCCATCAATGCAGGAATCTTGGAATTCGGATTTGCCGCCACGAATCCGCTACCGAATTGTTCACCATCGCCAATCTTGATCAACCAGGCGTCATATTCCGCCCCGCGGTGGCCGAGAGCCAGCAGTTCCTCAAGCATCACCGTGACCTTCACGCCGTTCGGCGTTGCCAGCGAATAGAGTTGAAGAGGATGGCGGCCGACCGGCAAGTTCTTGTCGTGCGTCGAACCCGAAATCGGGCGGTTAATGTTGGCGAAGCGACCACCGCTCGCCTTGTTCCAGCTCCAAACCTTCGGTGGCACGTAGTCAGACGAATCACTCATGTTTAATGCTCCTCGCGTCATGGGGAATATGCATCTCGGTGTGAGATTAACAAATTGACGGGGAGGACGCCTGCTTATGCCCAAAGTGAGTGTGGGGTTGACGATCGCGTTTGGCGCCGTGGGCCGCAGTCAACTCGACATGGATTGTCGATGAAAATAGGGCGGAATGCGCCACCGCGCTCACTCCGACCGCACCGCCGCTGCAACACTGTCCTGCCGAATCCACAGATCCGCGAAGGGCACAAAACCATGCGCTATTCGACTAATGCCCCCTACGTGATCGGCGGCGTCGACTTGCACACGCTCATGCGCCAGCGGAATAACCGAGCCATTGGCGACCAGGTCTTTGCATATCTCGGCATACGCTCGAACCCTCTCATCGCGGTCCGGCACCTGTTGCACCGACATGAGCGCGCGGTCGAGGTGCTGTAGTTCAGCGGGCCTCATCCATCGCCGAAAGTCACTGTCTTCGGCAAGCCACTCGTAACAACCGAAATCCCGATTTTCACTCAAGACTTCGCTGCAAATGTAGATGTCCGTTTTATCCATCCACGCTCTATCTGCGGATTGCTTGTCGAGGTCGGGAATCGTCGCGACCTCGACTGTCACCCCAAGAGCTTGTAATTTTCTTCGCGCGACCTCGGCCAGAAGCGTGGGCAGGGGCCTGGGCGTGGAAGCGATTCTAACCACCAAACCGGCTTCCATGCTCAAGGCGCCGGAGGGCCACGCCTCGTTGTGCCGCCACCCAGGCAGAATGCCGTGCGCCGGCGTGCAGACACGGTCAAATGGCGGCTTAATCAGCTCAGTGGCCAATAATTCGACCAGCGCAAAGCGGTTGCGATTGTCGGCGAAATAAGGCTGCTTCGGATTGAAAATCAGATAAAGGCATCCGTTAAACAGCTTGGACAGCCTCTGCTTCAAAATGGAATCCCCCGCCCGGCTGCCAAAATCGAGGTCGAAGTTTATTTCCGTCTCCGGCGGCATCAGCCATAGGTCGACTTCATCAAGCAGTGCGCGTTCGCGATAATAGTTACGGAAGACCCCTAGCGTCAGCCGCTCTTCGCTACGATGAGTTACCGAGAATGGCCCGGTGCCGACTGGCATATCCGGAAATACCTCGCCGCAGGCAAAAGGTACGATGGATGCATTGACCGACGATAAGCGATCGGGCCAGAGCAAATCAGGGACAGTCAGGTTGAACGCCAGTTGACTGGGGCCGCAAATTTCCACGTGGTCGAGATGGGCGAAGATTTTCCTGGCTATTCCGGGTTCGTCGCGCACCCGGAGTATGCTGTTCTTGATCGCATCGAGGGTCAGTTCGCTGCCGTCATGACAGTAAATTTCCGGCCGGATCCAAAACTCCCATCGGGTGCAGTCGCCATTGCTTTCCCAATGATGCGCCAAACTCGGCATTAATCTATTTGACGCGTGATCAAATTCGGTGAGCCGGGAAAATATTTGTTCGGTGAGATGTCGTTCGACGCGCAAGAACGCTTTGGCCGGGTCCAGGGATAATACGGTGCGAAATAGCGGGACACGTAATTTCCGCCTGTCGGGGTCGATATAGTTCCGCCGAAAAAGGTCCATCAGACTTGATGCAAGCGCGCCGCGCTCGATTGAATCGAGTGTTGGCACCAGTCGTTCGAAATCTCCGGCCGATAACATATCCGACAAGACCTGCAATCGAACTTGCTGTGGCGTAAGCAGAAATGTAAGCGTCGAAAAATGTCCACGGCCGCGACTGGCGGCCCACTTGATCCACCCTGCCATCACCATCTTTTCAAGTAACACGGCGACGTTGCGCTCGCTACAGTCCAACGCCGATGCAAGGGCCGGCAAGCCGGCCTTGACCTCGATGGACCGGAAAGCTTCGTACAACACAGAAAAGTGATCGTGTAGCTTCATGTGGTCAAAAATTCCTGTCCGATAACCGTGCCCTAAAGGCGGACGCGAGGCCCTCGATGAACCCGCAGGACCGCTTCATCGTGCCACAAACTGGAAGTTTTTTTTCTGAAAGTTTCAGTTTTTAAGGATTTTTCATTGATGTACATTGCAACCATGATGTCGCAACATGCCGTCGATGAAATAAGCCGTTCTGTGACTCATGAACCACTCCGGGCCACAAGCCTTGGTCTTCAACACTATCCGGCCGAACCCGATGACCGAATTCTCACACTCCCTATCCAGGCAACGAGTCGTTTTTGGAATGCTATTGGCCGGGTTTCTGGCCTTGTCAGTGCATTCCTTTATGCTGGAAACACTCAATCTACCCTATCCGGATAAATTCCCGCGATTCGGACCGCATGCTTTCGTCAATAGCGCATGCATAACGTTGGGCTTGGTATATCTGCACAATTTATGGTTTCGCGGTAAAACCAAAACCTGGCCGATCAGGTTCATCACTTTATTCATCACCTACGCCATGCTGCGCGAGATCCTGTTTCGCCTTCCCATCATGGACGGTGTGTGCACCACCGCTTGGGTGTTCTCGGTGTTGGAGAATATTTGGCGCTTGGCTAATGCGTTCATTCTTTGCGCATTGGTCGTTCTGTTTTCTCCAAGACTGACCACATTGCCCAGGAAGATTCTAGCTTCGTTGATTCTGGCAGCGATCGTTTCCTTTCTTACCGAGCCCGCGGTTGACCGGCTTTCCAGCAACATGCTTGATCACTTTTCATCCTTGAGCCATGCAGATGTTTACACGGTGCCGTATGGCTGGAATGTCCAGATACCGGCATATCTGACCTTCGTCGAACCCGCCATCGCATGTTTTGTCATCATTTATAACGTATGGAACAAGCTGTCTTCGCGTCCGTGGATTCGAAGCCTGCAATTCATTGTGCTGATCATGGCGATAAGAGGTGTGCTGCTTTCTCCGTTTATCAATGTCTTTTATGCGGGTCGGCCGCCGTTGACTGCGATAGCCAGCACGGGGCAATTCAGCCTTGAAGGTTTGACGCTTGCCGCTTTGACCGTGGCGACGTTCATCTGGGCGAGACAGAGAGCGCCGCTTATCAAAGCAGACGCGACCCATCTGCAAACCAAATGATTAACAAACCCCGAATTTCAGCTCGGTCCGTCGTTTGGCCTGAACTATTCAATGTTTTCGACGAATCGGAAAAAGTATGATGCTTGAGATTTCAAAAATCCTGACCGGCCACCGCTCCATCAGAAAATTCAAAGCGGACGATATTCCGGCACAGACGGTGGAAGCGGTTTGCTCGGAGGCGTTTGCCGGGGCCTCTTCCTCGGGCAACCTCAACACCGCGTCAATCATCGCCACACGCGAACCAAGCCGCCGTCGAGATCTGTACCAGATGCATGAACAGCAGAAAATGATACTTGAGTCGCCATTGATGCTGACCTTCTGCGCCGATCTTTTCAGAACGCGGAAGTGGTTGGCCCGACGAGCCGCCCGTGATAACTTCAATAATCTGGAAGGCTTTTTTAGCGGCGCGCTGGATGCGATGATTCTTGCGCAGAATGTCTGTCTGGGATTCGAGGCTCGCGGCTTGGGCATCTGTTATTTGGGCACTACGTTCGCGTCCATGGCGCCACTCGCTCGATTTTTCGACCTGCCCGAGACCTGCTTGCCGATCACAACGGTCGCCATCGGCGTGCCCGACGAAAATCCGTCGAAGCGCGATCGTCTGCCGCTGAAAGCAATTTTTCACGAAGAGGTTTACCGGGTTCCGAGTACGCCGGAGCTTGATGAAATCTACGCTGATCGCGAAATCAAAGCATGGGAGCGGTATATCTCGATGCCCGGCAATAAGGCGCGCTTCGAAGAAGGTGGGATTATGAACGTTGCGCAGTGGTATACGAGCAAGTACAAGTATCCCCCCGAGCAATACGAGGCGGCCTCGCTGGCGTTTCAGCATGCCCTGGTCGAGCAGTGCTTCATGGCCCGAAAAAACAAGGTCTAACCGGGGGGTGCACCCTCAATGCCGCTTGACTCTCTACTGACTCTTTGGTTTCCCGCTGATGAAATTCCGCCATTTGCCTCTCACTACCTTTCATCTCCCGCATCTATCCGCGATCGCTTGTTCGATTTTGATCACGCTCAGTGCGCCGGCCAACGCTGCACCCGACGCTGCACAGACCGAGCGGGCAACAGCGATCGTCGCCCTGTTGCGGGATGTGGCTGCCGCCAATGACACGGCGAGTTGCACTGCGCGCATTACCGAGGGAGAGGTCAAGTCCAGCGGTGCATCCGGGCGTTTCCTGATCGCCTCGGATCCTCAGACGCAGACCGGTACCATCGAAGTGAGCGGACTCGGGCCAGTCAATTTTACTGTCGGCGTGACAAAAACCGGTGTTTGGGTTCGGGATCGAAACGCAACGGTGCGCGATGCCGATTTCCCAGGCTTTCGCGCGGGACTGATCAGTGACATCTACTGGGCAAGCGGCGGCCTCGCGAACGCGTGTTGGCCGGCAGCCGTCGGGTACGTCGCCGAGGATAATCAAAGTGGCGAAGCCGCTGACGTTCTTGAGGTGGTGCCTCAAGGCGGAAAGGCGACCAAGGTGTGGATCTCTCGCGACTCTCATCTGCCATTGAAGTGGACCCGCCGCGACGAGCCGGCTGTGGCGACAACGACTTATTCGGCTTACGGAAGCGGCTCCCATCGCGCCCTGCCCACGGAGCAAAAATTTGTCGATCGCGACGGCACCCAATGGGAGTTGCATACGACCCAGGTGCGCACGCAGGTCACACCGGCTGAAGTCGCGACCTTGTCGGCAAAACCTCAATCCCAGCTGCATGATTATGAAATCGACTCCGCAACCAGCACCACGGTGCCGATGCGAGTTGTGGGACAGCCTTTTATCGAGGTATCCATCGATGGTCGAGGCCCCTTCAATTTCATGATCGATACGGGAGGTACGCTGCAACTTTCCTCGACGGCCATCGCCGCGCTCGGGCTAAAAACCGCGGGCCACGGAAGCGATTCCGACATTGATGGAAATGCCCACATGGTGGACTTCGTAAAATTGCCGGATCTTCAGATAGGCGAGGCGCATATACATGGTTTGTATGGCGAGGAAGTCGATTTGAATGGCCAGTCGAGTGGCGGCGCCAAGCCGCTCGACGGCATTATCGGCAACGAACTACTGGATCGGTTCGTCACCACCTTCGACTATTCACACCATTCGCTGACGCTGGCGCTTGGCGCGCCTCCCGCCCTCGCCGAGGATACGCGCTTTGACATTCCGTTCGCGCTCGACCACACCTTTCCGGTGACAGGCGGGCAGGTCAATGGCGTGGCGGCTCAATTCTGGATCGATACCGGCTCGGATCCGACGCTGATCGTCAATGCGCCATTTGCCGCGTTGCACGCGGCACAGATGCCGAGCCGGAAGTACGGCGGCGGATCGATCTCCGGCTCATTCGGAAAACCATCACCCTTGCTGTTCGGCCGCTTAAATTCGATCAACGTGGGGCAAGTGACAATGTCAAGACCCATCGCACTATTCCCGGATATCAGCGTGGGACTTTCGAGCGATACGGAAACTGCCGGCGATATGGGCGACGACGTGTTCGCCACCTCGGCTTTGACCTTCGACTATCAGCATCATAGAGCGTGGGCGGTTCCCGACACCGGTGCGGGTCTGCAGCCAGAATCGAAATACAACTATAGCGGGATGAAAATAAAATACAGCGCTCCGGGCAAGGCTATCGTGAGTTCAGTTGTTGAGGACTCGCCGGCATGGAATGCCGGGCTGAGGGCGGACGACCAGGTCACGGCCGTCGACGGACAATCAATCTCGCCGGATCTGGTGAGTTCGACCAACCACAGCATGTCTTCGGGTGAGCTGAAACCGGTGCGGCTCTCGGTTAGTCGCGATAAGACCCGCGTTGACATCGTGGTTCAGCCACAGGATTACATCCAATGACCGCTTTGAACGACGGCGAATCTCGAGAGGACGAAGCGTTCCGAGTTGAGAGCGAGCATGTGAGTGTCATCGGCGGGCGAACGCTTGGCTATACAGCGATCGTTGAACGCACCGTCATCCCCGGTGCCGGCGAAGAAATTCGAGCCAGCATCATCTCGGCGAGTTATTTTCTTCGCAGCGACGTGATGCGCCCTGTCGTGTTCGCCTTCAACGGCGGCCCCGCTTCCGCGTCATTCTGGTTGCACCTCGGCATGCTCGGCCCGCGACGTCTGGACCTTGATGGAGACGATGGCCTGGGCGTCCATCCCCCGACCTCGCCGCCCTTTCACTTGGTCGACAACGCGGAAAGCTTGCTCGATGTTGCCGACATCGTGCTCTACGACCCTCCCGACACGGGCTACAGCCGCACCTTGGGCGAAACCGCGCACGGGTTTCACAGCGTGGAGGCAGACGCCAAGGCGACGGTCGAGTTCATTCGAGCCTGGCTCACTCGACACCGCCGCTGGAACGCGCCGAAGTACATGCTGGGCGAGAGTTACGGTTCCATACGCGCCGCGGCCGTCGCAGACCTGCTCGCGGGCGGCGTGAACACCACCGGCAAGCTCGATGCAATTTCGCTTAACGGCGTGATCCTGTTGTCGCAGACCATGGATCAGTCGCAAAAAGGCGGCGACTTGCGCCTGCTGTCGAGTCTCACGACCATGGCGGCCGTCGCCCATTACCACGGTGAACATCACGACAACAGCCTCGGCCTTGAGCATCATGTGGAACAAGCAAGACGCTTCGTCGCCGAAGACTATGTCGTGGCTCTGTACGCAGGCGCCTCGCTGGAAGCCGCCGAACGCCATCGCATTGCGGCTCGTCTTGCCGAACTGATCGGCTTGCCCCGTGCTTTGCTTCTCGAGAAGAACCTGCGTATCGATTCCAAGGACTTTGCCCGGGAACTGCTTCGAGACCGAGGGCTCCACGTGGGGCTCTACGATGGGCGTTACTCGCTGCCGCAGCTTGCCGCAGGCGACGATCTGGTCGGCGACGACCCGGCCATGGGCCAGTACACGCCAGCCTTCGTCGCCGCGATAAACGATTATTTCTATCGGGAACTCGGGGTGGACCTGCCCCTGCGTTACGAGACGGTCAACTTCCAGGGCGTGTATCGCCATTGGGATTATGGCAACGGGCCGGGAAACCCTGCAAACACGAACTTCGCCCCTCGGCTCGCCAAGGCGATGCGCAGGAACCCGGCGATGAAACTATTCGTCGGATGCGGATACTACGATCTGGCCACCCCCATAGGAGATGCCGAATACACCCTCTTGCATGCGAGTATCGAGATGAAGCGCGTGCAGTTCGGCTATTACGAATCCGGGCACTTGCCGTATCTGGGCATGCAGAGCCGGCGTAATCTTGCTGCCGACCTGCGAAAATTCATGACGTCGGATCAGTCATGAAAGAGCACGCCGAGCGTTCCCTCGGCCTCCCGCTCCCGACTGCGCCCGACACCCCTGCACTGCAACGCAAGCTCTCGTCCGTTGGGGTGTTGTTGCTCACGCTATCCAGCCTGTCTCCGGTCTTCTCAATTTTTGGAGTCGGTTCGGACGTATTGCAGCACGCGGGAACAGGCGCTGTGGGCTTGTTCTTGCTGGCGTTCGGTGTGGCCGTGATCTACGCGGTGGTGTATGCCGAGCTGGGTTCGGCTTTTCCCTATGCGGGCGGAGATTATGTCGGCGTCGGGACCATCCTGGGCGGCGGGGCTGGGGTCGTGGTGTTGGCGTTATGGGCTGTGTCCACCGGACCGTCGATCGCCTTCGAGGCCAAATTGGTCGGCATCTATGTTGATGAACTGGTGCCCGCGCTTCCCGCCTGGGCCGTCACTTTCGGCGCGCTTGCGGCGGCGATGGCCATCTCGCTCATGGCCGCGCGGGTCGGCGCCCTGGTGACGGGCATATTCCTGGCGGTCGAATTGGTCGCCGTGTGCGTGCTCAGCGCAGGCGGCTTGTGGCACCCGACGCTCGGTCTACACGCTGTCATCGCCCATCCGCTAGCGATCAACGCGAGCGGCGCTTTGGGTCCGGTCGCACTCGGCACTTTAGCCGTAGGCGCCGTGAGCGCGGCCTGCGGCACCATCGGCGGCGCCCAGGCAATTTATTTTGGTGAAGAGTTGGCCGATCCGCATCGCCAGATGGGCCGGGTGGTACTCATGGCCGGGCTGATTGGTGCCGTGACTATTGTGGTGCCGGTAATAGCGGTG
>Ga0302177_10000205_pt1 | contig 50074 bp, 46 predicted proteins | sample I_Palsa_E1_2_FD_198780 | JGI IMG/M metagenome (GOLD analysis project Ga0302177, IMG submission 198780) | Peat permafrost microbial communities from Stordalen Mire near Abisko, Sweden - I_Palsa_E1_2 | ecosystem: Environmental > Terrestrial > Soil > Palsa > Peat permafrost | place: Sweden... | reverse complement strand
CGAGTACGCCAACAACCGGATCGTGGCATAGTGGTACAACGTGCGCTTGAACTCTCCGCGCTGCGCGTCAGGGAGCTGGTCCGAGCGAAGCCACGTCGTTCCGATGGCGTTCGCTTCCTTGACGACCAGCTGGCGGCGAACGTCGTAGCGACCTTGCGCTTGCGCAAACGAGAAGCCCAGCATGAAGGCGACGAGAGCAAGCAACCCCGTCTGAATCGCGTTCCACATCTCATCGTTGGTCTCAAAATGCAGCACGAGCGGGCCGCCGAACCGGTACGTCAGCTCGAGCGTCGCCACCAACGCGATCACGACGAGCCCGATGAAGATCAGCCAGTGTTCGTGGAAAATCAAGTCCGACATGCTATCATCTCCGGGGGAACCTTGGGTTTCACATGGGAGGTATCCATGAACGCACGACTGGCGTTCGCCGTCTTCTTTCTCTTCTCCATCTTTGGTGCACTGAGCATCGCGCCCGCCGGTGCAACCGGAACCATGCGCGTTCAACAGACGAGCGGCGCGGTCCAGGTCTATCACGACGTGCTGATTCGCGTACCGCAACGATCCTTACGTATCGGGTCGGAGGATCGTAAAGGCGTCCTGGTCATCGATCGCGCGGCCTGCACCTACGCCGGTTCAGTCCTGCGCTGCTTGCCATCGACCATGAGGCTCGAGCAAAATGGCCAGACGCACACGATCGACCTCATCAGCGGGACAATCTACGTGAATCTCACTAGTGACACGCAACAGCTCCATCACTCTTCGACCCAGCTTGCGCCGCACGACATCCTGCTCATGGTGCAAACAAAGCGCGGAACCTATATCTCACTCCACGGCCACATCGACTGGATGCAGCCATGAATTACGCACGCACGGGCACTGCACTGATTCTGCTCTTCAGCCTGCCGCTCGCGGCGCTCGGGCAATCGCGCCCAAGCGGCGGATCGCGCCCGGCACCGGCGGCGCGTCCCGCTCCGGCAGCGCGACCCGCGGCTCCGGCAACGAGGCCTGCGGCTCCGGCAACGCGGCCGGCTCAGCCGGGCGGCGGCTTCAATTTCAATAACGACACCCGGCCCAATCCACCGGCGCAGCGGCCGAACAATCCACCGGCGCAGCGACCGAACAATCCGCCGGCGCAGCGACCGAATAATCCGCCGGCGCAGCGGCCGAATAATCCGCCGGCGCAGCGACCGAATAATCCGGCGCAGCGACCGAATAATCCGCCGGCGCAGCGACCGGCAAGTTCGTACTATCGCCCGCCAAATTACCGGCCGGCACACACAGTGGTCGTGGTCAATCCGATCTATCGCGGACCCGCGTGGGGATGGAATCGCGGCGTTGCGTGGTATCCGGCACCGGCCTATTGGGGCGGCGGCTTTTGGGGCACGCTCGCGATCGCCGCAACCTCGGCAGCGGTTTTCGGCTACATCTACGGGCAAAACAATCAGCAATATGTGTCGTATCAGGTGCAACCCAACAGCCCGGGCGCCCAGATGCTCATGAACTACCAATTGACGCAGACACCCTGCGGGCCCGACAACCTCGTCGTGATCTACGGTCCCGACAGCAGCGTGATCTGCGCGTATCCGAACAATCTGGTTTCGGCCGGAACCTATAGTCTCGATCCGTCCACGCTGACACTCTCCTCGTACTAATGGCGCGGAACGCATGAACGAAAACGAACGCATCGCGCAGGGCAAGGCGCTACGCCGCAAGGTCCTGGGCGATGCGTACGTCGATCGTCCCGGTCCGCGACCGACGAAGTTTGCCGCCGCGTTCGCGGGGTTCGCGAACGAACATTGCTGGGCGAACGTGTGGATTCGCCCGGGACTCGATCTGCGCACGCGCAGCATGCTCAATCTCGCGATGCTCGCGTCGCTCGCGCGCTGGCCGGAATTCGAAGTGCACATTCGTGGCGCTCTGAACAACGGCGTAACCGAGGACGAGATCGTCGAAATCATTCTGCAAGCCGGCGTTTATGCGGGAATCCCGATCGCCTCGGAAGCGTTTCGCGCCGCCGACCGCGCGGTGAGCGCGTACAACGCGGAAAAACGCTAGAGCGGTGCGAGCAGCTGTGCAAGCAGCGGCGTTGCCGGCCTCGCGTGAAGCTCGCTCCACGCGGCGTCCTGCACGATACGCCCGCGTTCCACAACAATCGCGCGCGTGCAGATGCGTTCCAGCACGTCGGCTTCGTGGTCCACGACCAGCGTCGTAAAGCCGAGTTCGCGCTGCCATTGCACGATCGCGCCGAGCAGTTCGCGCACCAGATGCCGATCGAGGCCCGCGAAGGGCTCGTCGAGCAGCACGAGACGTGGGCGGCGCGCGAGCATACGCGCCAGCGCCACGCGGCGCGCTTGTCCGCCCGAGATCGCGTGCGCGGGCGCGTTCCAGATTGGTTCGAGGTAGAGCCGTTCGCGCAGCTGCGCGACCCACGCATCGCCTCCGGCGCGCGCGCCGTTGGTCAATCCGAAGCGGACGTTCTCGGCGACGCGCAGATGCGGAAAGAGATTGGCGTCTTGCGTCAGATAGCCGATTGGGCGCCGATGCAGGGGCAGCGGCGGAGGAAAGAGCGTGACGTCATCGAGCGTGACATGACCGGCATCGGGTAACTCGGCACCCGCGATGCACGCAAGAATCGTGCTCTTTCCGGCACCGGATGCCCCGAACAATCCGCACGCTTCGCCCTCGCCCACGCGAATCGCAACGTCGACCGTAAATTGCTCGCGGCGTTTCTCGATCCGCGCGTCAAGCATGGCGCGCCTCACGCACGCGCCGCTGGGCAAGCACGTGCGCGAGCCATGGCAGCGGCAGCGCGGTTGCCAGAAAGATCACCAGCAGCGGCATCACCGCCGGCAATCCAAAATTCTCGAGGTTGGTCCAAATCGCGACCGGCATGCCGGCGGGATAATATGCCGTCACGAGGATCGCGCCGAACTCGGTTAGCGCGCGCACCCACGCGAGGCTCAGCGCGACCGCGAAGCCGAGACGCGCGATCGGATAGGTTACGCGCCAAAACACGCTCCACGGGTCGTGCCCAAGCAGCCCAGCCTGCACTTCGAGCGATCGCGGCACGGTCTCGAGCGCAGCAATTGCCCCGAGTACGTAGTAGCCGATGCTCGCGTAGACTTGCGTCACGACGAAGGCGCCCGGCGTGTTGCTGAAATGCGTACCGAACGCAAGCGAAAGCAGAATCCCCAGCGCGAGCGGCGGCAAGAGGACCGAAACGAGCAAGATCGCCTGCCACCACATGCGTTCGCGCGGCCCGCAGCGAGCAACGTAGAGCGCCATCGGCGTTCCGAGAGCCACCACGAAAAGCATCGCGATCGCGGTAAGACCAAGTGAGACGCGAACCGCATCGAACGTTGCGCTACTTTGCCAGCGCCACGGTCCGATGCGTGCAAAGAGTCCGGCGAGTGGGTAGAGTAGCGCGAGCCCAAAGAGCACCGCACCGAAGCGTTTCACTTACAGCGCGGCCGCGCCGACCGGCGGATCGTAGGCATATTTCTTTAGAATTGCCTGCGCTTCTGGGCTCGAGAACCATTGCACGAATGTTACCGCTTTTTCAGCGTGAGCAGCGCCGGTAATGGCCGCAGCGTAATAGACGAGCGCCTGCGGGTGATAGGTCTTGCCGTTCAGATCGAGCGACGCGCTTTGGTACGCGGCGTGCATCGACTGATTGCCAAGATTGATCTCCTCAGGCAGTTGGAGGAACGGCAGACCGAACGGCCCGGGTTGAATGCGGTAGGCCGACGCCGCATCGAGTTCGCCGCTCTGCAAACGCGCTTCCACTGTCGGCTCAGCAAAGATTTGCGCCGCGTTCACCGTATCGCCAAGAATCTTTTGCGCGAGGCCCGGCTGTTTGTAATACGTTTCTGCAAGCTGCATGGTGAAAATGATGTTCCGCCCCTGCGGATCGGTTGCAGGATCGGTCCGCCCGAATCGTATCGCAGGTTGCTGAAGAATTTGATACCACGGCATCGCGCCCGGCTTGCCTGCGTCGGCAAAAGCCTTCGCAAATGCGCTCTTCGGGCTGTAGGCAATCACCATCTCGGTGCGTGCGATCGGCACCGCGTGTTGCGCCTTGCCCGCCTTGAGCACGGTGGTCATCGGGCCCGGCGTCACCGGAACGAACACATCCACCGGAATGGTGCCGCCGACGATCAATTGCGCGAGCGCATCCGAACCTTGCGCGCGGCCGTGCATATCGATGCCGAGCGTCTTGGCGACGGCATCTTTTACCGGCCCTTCCATCATGGAGCCCATCGAGCCCGCGTAGGCAACATCCAGCGGCATGAGCCCTTGCGCCAACGCGTTCGACGTCAAGGCAACGCCGGCAAATCCTAAACTTGCTCCGATCCAAGTACGGCGGTTCATGCAATACGTTCTCCTATTGCGGTTACGTTATAGGCATCAAGTGCTTGCACGTCGAGACGATACGGCTGCGAACGCAACGTGTCGAGGAGCACCCGAATCTCCGGTGTACCGCTCGCGCGTCGCGAAAACACGAGCACGCAGCGCTCTTCGCGCAGTGGGATGAAATCAAGATCGAAGATGCGCGCAACGCTCGCCATGCCGACCGCGACGTCGGCGAAGCCCTGCGCAATCGCGCGTCCGGCATCGAGCTGACCGGGGACCTCGCGATCGTAGCCGGCGATGCGTCGCGGATCGAGCTGTGCGCGTCGGACGTGCTCGTCGATCAGTTGACGTGCGCCGGCGCCGGCCGGCCGATTCACGAGGCGAATGCCCTTGCGCGCCAAATCGACGGCACCGCGAACGCGCAGCGGGTTATCGCGCGCGAGCAACCAGCCTTCTTCCGTTATTGCAAGCTCGAAGCGTTCGTAGTCATCGCTTGCAACGCGAGATTTGGACGCGCCGTGTAGCACCGCGGCATGCACGCGGCCGCGGCGTAGTTCCTCGAGCGCGGCGCGATTGGTCATTGGCAACCACAACGCGCGCATCTCGCGCTCGCGCAGCATAGCGTGACGCGCCAGCAGTCCGGCTGTCACGTCGCATCCGGCAACGAGTACTGCCGGTAACACGCTTTGCATGGGTTCCAGGGCGAGATGCTCGCGCGCGACGTTCTCGAAGACACCCGGCGGCGGGCCGGCCGGCGTGCGAAAGAGCTCCTCGACGCTTACACCCAGCGCCCGCGCGAGCGCTAGCGCGATGCCGACACCGGGCTGCATGCGCCCGGCTTCGATCGCTCCAACCGCTTGGCGCGTAATACCGGCAGCCTCGGCCAGCGCACGCTGCGAAAGGCCGCGCGCGGTTCGCACGGCCTCCAGGTTGCACGCAACGATCCGTGCCATAATGAAAAGATCATTGCCTGGGCGGCGGCTTGCTCCTGCTACCCACCAAACACGGTGCTGCATTTTTCAAGCGATGCTCCGGCGTCTCTCTGCGGTGCTATGATCGGTGGGCACCTCAAAAATTGACGGGAGAACTTTCGCATGACAACGACGCTAGAAAAGCAAGATCTCTACGATCTCAGCAAGCTTGGTATCGATTCCCCGTTTAAGAAACGCTATGACAATTTCATCGGCGGCAAGTTCGTTCCGCCCGTAAAAGGGCAGTACTTCGCAAACGTGAGTCCGATCGTCGGTCATCCGTTCACCGAAGTTGCTCGCTCTTCAGCGGAAGACATCGAGCTCGCGCTCGATGCCGCGCATGCAGCTCGCGAGAAGTGGGGCCAGACCTCGCCCACCGAGCGCGCCACGATTCTCAATAAGATCGCCGATCGTATGGAAGCCAATCTCGCCAAGCTCGCCTTGGCTGAGACGATTGACAACGGCAAACCGATCCGCGAAAGCATGGCGGCCGACATCCCGCTGGCAATCGATCACTTCCGGTATTTCGCCGCCGCCATCCGCGCGCAAGAAGGCGGCATTTCCGAGATCGATCACGACACGGTCGCGTATCACTTCCACGAACCGCTCGGGGTCGTGGGACAAATCATTCCGTGGAATTTCCCCATCCTGATGGCGACGTGGAAACTTGCCCCGGCGCTTGCCGCCGGTAATTGCGTCGTGCTCAAGCCGGCGGAGCAAACACCGGCATCGATCATGGTCTGGCTCGACATCGTTGCCGACCTCTTACCGCCCGGCGTGCTCAACGTCGTCAGCGGTTTCGGATTGGAAGCCGGCAAGCCGCTCGCCTCAAATCCGCGCGTCGCGAAGATCGCGTTCACCGGCGAGACGACGACCGGGCGCCTGATCATGCAGTATGCGTCGCAAAACTTGATTCCCGTCACGCTCGAACTGGGCGGAAAATCGCCCAACATCTTCTTCGCCGACGTGCTCGCGCAGGACGATGACTTCTTCGATAAAGCGCTTGAAGGCTTCACGATGTTCGCGCTCAACCAGGGCGAGGTCTGCACCTGCCCGTCGCGCGCACTCATACAAGAATCCATCTACGAGAAGTTCATGGCGCGCGCGCTCGATCGCGTGCGGGCAGTGAAGCAAGGCAATCCGCTCGATCCCACCACAATGATCGGTGCACAAGCCTCGAGCGAACAGATGGAAAAGATCCTTTCCTATCTCGACATCGGAAAACAAGAAGGCGCAAAGGTCCTGATCGGCGGCGAGCGCGCCAAGATCAACGGCCTGCTCAAAGACGGCTATTACATCGAACCCACGGTTTTCCAGGGTAACAACAAGATGCGCGTGTTCCAGGAAGAGATCTTTGGACCCGTGGTCTCGGTCACGACGTTCAAGGACGAAGCCGATGCGCTGCGGCTCGCGAACGACACGCTCTACGGTCTTGGCGCGGGCGTGTGGACGCGCGACATCAACGTCGCCTATCGGATGGGCCGTGGCATTCAAGCCGGACGCGTCTGGACGAACTGCTATCACGCCTATCCCGCGCACGCCGCATTCGGTGGCTACAAGCAATCCGGCGTCGGACGCGAAAACCACAAGATGATGCTCGATCACTACCAGCAGACCAAGAACGTCTTGGTCAGCTACAGCCCGAAGAAGCTCGGGTTCTTCTAGTCTAAATGGCAATCCGCGCTTCGCGCTCCTCGCCCCCCGTCGGCCAAGCCGCCAGGGCCCCCAGGACAGCAACATGGTAACCCGGGTAGACGCGACGCCCGCAGCGATCGAGCTCATCGATTCGCTGCGAGCGCGGCACGGTCCGGTGATGTTCCATCAATCCGGGGGATGTTGCGACGGTAGTAGCCCGATGTGCTTCCCACTCGGCGAATTTATCGTCGGCGGCTCCGACGTGAAGCTCGGCGAGATCGGCGGCGCGCCGTTCTACATGAGCGCGTCGCAGTTCGAATACTGGAAGCACACCAAGTTGATCATCGACGTCGTGCCCGGGCGCGGCGGAATGTTCTCACTCGAAAACGGCGAGGGCGTGCGCTTTCTGACCCGCTCGCGCATCTACACGGAAGCCGAAACGGCGGAGTTGGCGCCGGTCGAAATCCCAGCCTAGCGGCGAGTCGGCATTAGCCGAAGATCAAGCGCTCGATCGTGCTCGCGAGCTCCGTGCGTTGCTCTTTGCGCAGTTGCGCGTCGAGGATCAGTGAAAGGGCCGTGGCGAGGCCGGGGCGATCGCGCGCAACGATCGTGGTATAGCCATGCACCCACAGCAACTCGAGATAGCGCTCGAACATGCGGCCGTGCTGCGCGCCGCGATCGCGCCCCATAACGGCCGCTCCCGACATCCATGCGAAGAGCCAGGCGCGTAGACGCGCACGTTCCTGATCTGCGTCACTGGCGATCGCATGCAACTGCGTGAGACTCCGCTGGAGCTGATCGTTCGCGTCTTTGTCGTACGCCTGCAGCACCTTGTCGCGCGAGGCGAAATGGCGGTAGAACGTGGCCGGCGCTACGCGCGCTTCTGCCGCGATCGCACGGACGGTGATCTCGGCCCAGGGTGTTCGCCCGAGCAATCTCCCCAGGGCGGCAGTGAGATTGGCCCGGGTCGCAGCCGCCCGGAGCCGCCGCCGGGGGAGAACCTCGCCGCCTGCCTTGCCCAAGTAGCGCCAGGTGTTTCGCACCTTGCCCGTCTCGGGGTCGCGGTAGCTTTCGACCAGGTAGCGGTAGTCACGCCCACGGATGGTCTTGCGGACCTCGTAACTCATGTGGTAAACGAGTTATATAGTATCGAAATAATTACCTACTACACATTTGATATGCTCGCGGACATGAGCTATCGAAAGCGATTCATCGTTCCGAGCGGAGAGCGGGTGGCGCTCGACCAGATAGACCCCGCCTTTAAGGGCAAGGCCAAGAACAAGGGCGAGGCGGCCACCGAGATGGAGCGCGACGGCGAACGGCTCTCGGACCTCCAGTATTTGCTCTATGCCGACAACGAGCACTCGCTCCTGATCGTGCTTCAGGGACTCGACGCATCCGGCAAGGATGGGACGATCGGCCACGTGTTTCGCTCGCTCAATCCGCAAGGCGCGCGTGTGCACGCTTTCAAAGAGCCGTCCAAAGAGGAATTCGCGCACGACTTTTTGTGGCGCGCTCACCTGCCGGCGCCGAAACGCGGCGAGATCGTGATCTTCAACCGCTCGCACTACGAAGACGTGCTGATCGTGCGCGTGCACGACCTCGTGCCCAAGAGCGTCTGGTCGAAGCGCTACGAGCTCATAAATGAGTTCGAGAAGAATTTAGCCGAGGCGGGGACCACGATCCTCAAGTTCTATTTGCACGTCAGCGCGGAAGAGCAACTCAAGCGCTTCAAAGACCGGCTCGACGATCCGTTACGACAATGGAAGATCAGCGAGGCCGATTACACCGAGCGTTCCTATTTCGCTGACTATCTGCGGGCGTATGAAGAGGTGTTCGCAAAAACGAGCACACCGCACGCGCCGTGGTTCATCATTCCTTCGGATCACAAGTGGTTTCGCAACCTTGCGGTTTCGAAAATCGTGGTCGAGACGCTCGATTCGCTCGGTATGAAACTCCCCCACACGACCGTCGATCTGGAGGACATCCGCCGCAAGTACGACGAGGCAAAGTAGCGAATCACTACACATGCGCATTAGGAAGAAAGCGATCGCTGCTCTCGCGCTCGGCGCGCTGCTCGTAAGTCTGGCTCTTGGCTCGCCTGCTTGGGCAAACGGCGTGGTACGGGTTCAGCAGACCGACGGTTCGGTACGCGAGTATCCGCAGACCGCGATGCGGTGGAACGGGCAGACGCTGTGGCTGCACAGCGCCGACGGAAAGGGCGTACTCGAGATCACGACCGCGGCATGCTCCGACGCGGACAACTTAGTGCGTTGTCTGCCCTATGCGATCACGCTTCACCAGAGCGGCGCGAAGCGGCCGATTGCGGTTGAGCACGGCACGATCTACATGAACTTTTCCAGCGAGGCTCATCACGTGCCGTACTCATCGGAGCTTCTGGGAGCGCACCATTTACTCGTCGCGGTACGAACGCAACACGGCACGTACATAAGCGTGCGCGGCAACGTCGATGAGGTGAAGCAATGAAGCACTTCCTCCGCGCCGGGCTTGCAATTGCACTTGCTGCTTCCATGCCGATGACCGCGCTCGCTCAGCAACATGGCGCGCCACCGCTGCGTCAAGCCGCCCCGCCTCCGCGTCCGATCGGTCCGCCGCCGGCTCCACGCCCGGCCTATCTGCCCGCGCCGCACACAATGGCGCCCCCGCGTCCCATTCCGCAGGCCGGCTTCAGCTTTCCGCACGATCCGACCGCGCATCCGGCGCCGAACTATCCGGCACATCCAATCGCACCGCCCGCCGCACGTCCGATGCCGCCAGGATCGCGTCCCATCGCGCCGCCACCCGGACGGCCCGTCGCGTATCGGCCGCCGCCGCCGCTTCCGCCGAACTACCGCGGACCGGTGGTCAGCAATCCGAACCACTGGGGTCACTACGGCTGGAATCGCGGCCGCGTGTGGTATCCCGCGCCGATTTACTGGGGCGGTGGATTTTGGGGTCCGTTTGGGCTGGGCGCTCTAAGCGGTACGCTGCTTTACGGATCGATCGTCGACTATCAAGATCAACAGATCTATCCCTCGTACCAGATACAACCGCTCACGCCCGGCGCGCAACTGTTGCAAAACTACGGCCTCACGCAGACGCCGTGCGGCCCGCCGAATCTCGTCGTCATCTGGGGTCCTGGCGACAGCGTCATCTGCGCGTTCCCGAGCGATCTCGTTTCCGCCGGAAACTACCAGCTCGACCCGACCACGCTGACGCTGGTGTCGGCACCGCCGCCGCAACAGTAGCTCGTCAAAGGTGACTGGTTACTTCCAGCGATCTCCGGGTGCCTTGACGTATGTTTCAAAGACGTAACGCCAAGGAATCGTGAACGGGAAGATGACCCAAATGAGCGCGCACTCTTTGATCGTCTCCCATGTATCGGGATCGACTTGATGCGCCGTCCATAGCGGTAATGCGAAGAAGAGCAACCAGATCGTCTTCCAGGCCAGCTCGAAGAAAAGCGCCGGCAACATCTTGAGGGGATAGCGAAGCCCCATTAGCATGAGCGGCGCCATCGCCGCGAGCAGGCTGCGCGCGACGCCGCGCATCAGCTCTAGCTTGTCGTGGTGAATTACGCCGGGCCAGATGCTCGTCACTAAGAAGACCACGATCAGCGCATACGTTCCGCGCAGCAGATATAACTGGAGCGTCGACGGTCGAAACGCTTCCCGAACCACCGGCACTGAGATTGCGGCCATGGCCAAACTCCTCGATGTAACGGTGACCGAGATACGTCCGATTTGGGCTCGATGTTTCGGGCAGCCCATATGCCTAATTAAGGAAGGCGTTAACGGAGCATCGAAGGCCTCGAACGGAGGTATGCGCTATGGATGTTTCACGCAAGGGGTTTCTCGCCGGCACCACCGCCGCCGTTGCAGCCGGTTCGTCGACCTCGCTCGTCTCGGCTGGGGCGGCGCCCTCCACGGTGACGGGCATGACCTTCACCACGCTGCGCGACGGCAGCGTCGACCATCTTGGTATTCGCACCGCGCACGGCATCATCGATGTCGGGCGTGCGGCAAAGGCGATGGGCATTTCCAACGCGCCGCACACCGTCGACGACGTCGTCTGCGGACGCGGCAATGTCGGCGCATTGCACCGCATCGTAGCCCAAGCGCCTTCCGGCTCGATACGCAGCGAGTCCTCGGTCCAGTATGGGCCATTGGTTTCCAGTCCGGAAAAGATCCTGTGCGTCGGGTTGAACTACCGCGCGCACTTGGCGGAAACGAACATGAAGTCGCAGCCCTATCCCGATCTCTTCAACAAGTACAACACCTCGCTGAACCGCCATAAGGGAACGGTCGCGGTGTCGTCACTTCCGCTCGCCCAGTTCGACTACGAGTCGGAATTGGTTCTCGTCATTGGTAAAGAGACGCGCAACGTCTCGGAGGCCGACGCCCTCTCCTACGTCTTCGGCTATGCCTGCGGCAATGATTTCAGCGCGCGCGACGCGCAACTGCGCGTCTCACAATGGATGACCGGCAAGACGCCCGATCAGTTCGCGCCGCTTGGACCGTGGTTAGTCACGGCGGAACAAATCGGCGATCCGCAGACTCTGCAGATCCAAACGTTCGTCAACGACGAGACGACGCCGCGGCAGGACATGAATACCTCGGAGATGATCTTCTCCTGCGCGAAGATCATCAGCTATATGTCCGAGTTCATCACGCTGCGGCCGGGCGACATTATCTTCAGCGGCACGCCGAGCGGCGTCATCCTCGGTTATCCCAAGGACAAGCAGGTCTGGCTCAAAGCCGGCGATCGGATCACGACCAAGATCACGAAGCTCGGTGAGCTGAACTTCACGCTCGTTTAATAAAGCCTGGTACGCCTATGAGAGGCGGGGGCATCCCCCCGGAGAACATGGCAGAGCGATGAAAGCGCTGCTCGGGATGCTTGGCCTCTTGAGCCTGCTCTACGGATGTGGTAGCGGGGGTTATCTTCCGTACGCGCCACGCTCCCTCGATTCGCTGCAAATCAGTTCGCTCGTGAGCCAGGCATCGTTGACCAGCGGCACCCCGCCGGGGCTGGTTCGCGCCGTCCTCATGGCCGAGTCCGCCGGCGATCCCGCAGCGCTTAGCGTGGCCGGCGCACAAGGGCTGATGCAGCTCATGCCCGGTACCGCTTCGGGCTGCGGCATCTCGGATGCGTTCGACCCGAATCAAAACGTGCAATGCGGCGCCGGCTATCTCAAGCAGTTGCTGGACCGCTACCACGGCAATGCGACGCTGGCTGTTGCGGCCTACAATGCCGGACCGGGCGCGGTCGACCGTTATCACGGCGTGCCGCCCTATCCGGAAACGCAAGCGTACGTTGCCCGTGTGATCTCGGCGTACCGAAGCTTCTAGCTCCGGATCGTTCATGGCGACGCTCACCGAACGCCGGCCGCACCCCGCAATCGATTTCGCGGCATGGCGCGTACCGATTCTCGATCGCTACTTGCTGCGCGAAATGGTCGGGCCGTTTCTTTTCGCGTTCTTCGCGTACCTGATTTTCTGGGCGCTCAACATCTTCTTCGTCGCGGCGGATTACATCATCAATCAGCACGCGCCGTTCTTTTTGGTGCTGCGCTTCGTGCTCTTCCGCGTGCCGCAAGCGATCCCGATGGCGTTCCCGTTCGCCGCTCTCTTCGCGGGCCTCTTGGCAATGGGCCGTGTCATGGGCGACAACGAGGTCACGGCGATGCGCACGTCCGGCATTCCGGTATGGCGCATTGCGCTCACACCGCTGATCTTCGGCTTCGCCATGTTTGTCTTGGCGTACCTCATGAACGAGTATATTGCGCCTGCCTCGGTTGATATTTCCACGCGCACGTTCTATCAGATCATTTATCATACCGATTCGCTCCCGGTCGAGCCGCAGTTCTTCCGCAAGGACCCCGACAACGGCAACGTGTTCTACGTCAATCAGGTGCTTCCCGATAATAAGACGATGCAAGGCGTGCAGGTCTTCAAACTCGGGCGCTATGGCGTCTTCGTAGAAACGCTGCAAGCCAAAACGGCGAGCGTTGAAAGCACGCAGCTCGCGCTGCACGACGTGATCGATACGCGCTACAACACCGACGGCATGATGACCAGCCAACAACACGTCAAGGACATCTTGATCGGACTTCCGCTAGCCGAGACGGCGGCGCAATTCATGAGCACGCAAAACTCCGATCCTTGGGCGATGTCAAGCAAGAACCTCTCGGCGCAAGTGAAGGCCTTGCAGCAGCAAGGTATCGGCGGCTCGGCCCTGGGAAGCCTCCAGGTCAATCTGGCTAACAAACTGGCGTGGCCGTTCGCATCGTTCATCGGGGTCGTGCTCGCAATACCGCTCGCGATGCGTTTCGGCAAGCGCGGTCGCACGCTGGGCGTGGCGATGGCGATCCTCGCGTTCTTCGTGTACTTTCTGATGACGTCAGCTGCGGCCGCGCTCGGCCGAAATGGAAAAATCGACCCCGTCCTTGCCGCTTGGCTGCCAAACATAATCATGGGTGCCACCGGCCTCATTTTGCTCTGGTTAGAAGAACACTGACGGCGTGAGTTCGAGACTGTCCAACCGTCGAGGTGCCGCGGCGATCGCGTGCCTCGTCGCGATCTTCGCCACGTATTTGCCTGCGCGTGGAGCGACGATCGACGACAACGCTCGCGTTCTCGGATTACTCAACAATCAATCCTGCGCCGTGCACGAGGCCAAGCTATTCGCCCGAGAGGTCGGGCAAGCGCAAGAGCCCGAGGGCAGCCGCTACGTCGCGCAGTTTCAGGGACTTCCGTCGCCTTCGCCGAGCGGATCGCCGAGTGCATCGCCGCAGCCGACGCCATCATTTGCTCCGCGCGGCAACTCGACGACGACCTTGGTCACAACACCGCAGCCCGGCGGCTCGCCCGGATCGACACCGCCGCCGATTCCGACGGCCACGCCGAACCCCTTCGATCAGAACCAGCCGATCTTTGTCACGCGCGGCGGAGACACACCGCCGCCGATCACGCCGGCCGGGCACATCGCGCCTACCGCGAGTCCCATTCCTTCAGGCGCACCGACCCTCGCGCCGAACTACATAGCGGTTCTCGCCGACAAGGTTTCCGGCAACACCGGGCCCGGGCAACCCGGCGATGCATCGGGCAACGTGCACATTCTCTACGGCGCGGAAGAGATCGTCGGCGACGATGCCCACTACGATGGATTGCGCACGGTCACGATCACCGGCCATCCGTTCATCATCAATCACGCCAAAGATTCGGTACTCAGCGCCGACAAGATCAGCTTCGACACGATCGACCAAACCGCGATCCTCACCAACGGGAGCGGGACCAGCTCCGAAGGCGTCAACGTCGGGCTCGTACATTTCAACGCCAAGGATCTGCACACCGATGCCGAGGGCATCGGACACGGGCTGGCGCCATCGGTCACGACGTGCGAGCATCAGCGCGGTGGCTATCACATCACCGGCCGAAACATGGACATCTATCCGGGCGACAAGATCGTCATCTACCGGGCGATTCTGTGGCTGGGTGCGGCGGCGATATTCTTCCTTCCCAAAGTTGTGATCCCGCTGCGTACCATCGACAATCCGAATCAGCGGCCCAAGTACTTTCCCGACATCGGCTACGATCAATACGAAGGCTACTGGATCAAGACGCGCATAACGTTCGGCAAGGACCAATACTTCTACGGCTACTACGTCGTCAACTATTTCACCAAGGTCGGCATCGGTCTGGGCTACGTTGCGTTCTATACCAAGCGCAACGGGCGGCGAAGCGCAAACGTGAACTTCTACGAGATTCACGACAAACGCGTCGATGCGACGACCGATAACTTAACCTTCAACGAAACCGAGAACATTTCGCAAACCCTGCGCGCCAATTTCGCACTGGGGTACCAATCGAACTTCGGCCCCTACACCAACTTGCCGGCCAACACCAGCGTCAACGTCACGGTCGCGCACCAGACGGCGCATACGTCGCAGCAGTACGCCTTTAGCCGCAGCGCGGTCGGCTCGCAGTCGAGTAGCGACAGCATCACCTTCACTGACAACGATCAGTTCAATCCGAAGCTGAGCAACGCGTTCAATTTCTCCCTGTCCAGCAGCAGCTCCAGTTTCGGCGGCGTCGCATCGACGAACTCAACGGCGACGCTCAACGACCTGCTGCACTATGTGACGCCCGGCGAGGACTACCAGCTCACGTACAACAAGACGATCGCGGCCGAGCCGTACGGCGACGAGGAAGTGCCGCAACTCCAAATCCGGCCGTACAAGTTTTTCCCCCACTTTTGGCTTCCGACATCGGCGAACTTCACGATCGGCGAGTACAGCGAACCGGCCGACGACTTCTCGGCCGGCCGCGCCAACATGGCGTTGGTGCTCGGCCCCGAAATCGCCAAGATCTTTAATAGCGACCTGCAAGCGACGGTCAACCTCAATCAATACGCGTATAGTACGGGCGATCTAAAAGCATCGATCCAGCAACAGGCGTCGCTGACGACGCCGATCACGCAGCACTTCGTCAATACGATCACGTACAGCGAGGAGAACTATAACGGGCCACAATCGGTCCCGTTCTACACGCTCGATCAATTTCCGGGAACGAACACCAAGAATGCGCAGGACCTCGTGCGCGTGCTCAACGGCAACACCTACAATCTCGCGCTGGGCTTTTCAACCAATTTCGATGCGCAGGCGCAACCGATAAGCTATCAACTTACCGCGCAGCCGTCGCCGCGCTCGATCTTGCTCATCGGCGGCTCATTCATTCCCGGACCCTATCAGGGCTTCGAACTAACGAACCTGCAGCTCTCGACGCCGATCGGCCGCGACACGTCGGCGCAGTTCGTTACCACGATCGATTGGAAGAATCACGCGCGCCTCGAGCAGAAGGTGATCTATATCACGCGAACGATCGGGAACTGTTATCAACTGCAAGCGCTCTACAACGAATCACAAAAGCTCGTTACGATGCAGATCAACATTCTCGCCTTCCCGACGCAAGGCGCGAGCTTCGCGCTAGGCCAAGGCGGACCGCTCATCCCAACCACCTTCAACTTCTAGAAAGTCTAGAAGCATCGATTTCGTTCGGATCGAGGAAGCGAGACCCGAAGTTTGCTATGGCAAATGAGGGTTGAGTTGACGAAGAGACCGGGCGAAATCGATGCTTCTAGGGGTTGTTGGCGATGTCGCCGCCGGACAGCGCGTCAGGCAGCGACGGGTGCGTTCCGGTTTGAATGTAAAACGCACCGGTATCGAACGCGGTTGAAACGTCGAGTGTTTGGGAGGAGTAGGTGATATCGTTGCCCCCTCCCGCGCCGAGCGAATCGATGATCGTCAAACTGCCCTGGCTCTCGAACTGCTGCACCTGACCCGATACCACGAAGAAGTTGAAGTTCCAATCGTTCGAAACCGTGACGCCGGAACTCGTTGGTGAGGGGCTTGGGCTGCCGCTCGGACTCGTACTTGGCGAGGTCGTCGGCGTTGGGCTCGGTGTCGGCGTCGTCGTCGCACTGAACAGCGCCAACACGCGATCGAAGATGACGGTGAATTCGCTCCCCTGGCCGTTGGTGTTCGGCTGGAGGATGAGCTGTTGCGGCGTTGCGCCGATCGGATACAGAACGGGAATTTGCGACGTCGTGCTAGGCCGATAATAGTAATATGCCAACGCCTGAACCGTGCCGCCGGATCCGCCGACCACGATGGCCATCGAGTATCCGGCATAGTTGTTGGCGACGGTCACGGGGAGCGGCGTCACACCATCGCCCGACGTATTGAAGACGATGCCGTAGGAGTCGGTCGAGAAGTTGAATCCGGTCTGGACGCGGAACTTCACGCTCATGAACCCGGGCTGCAGGCCGCCGGGACCAACACCGCTGCGGTCCGGCGTCACCTGTCTGCCACAAGCCGAAGCGATGAGTGCTGCCACTGAACCCGTCACGAAACTGACTCTACGAATCATGCTTTCCTCGGAACGCCTGCGCGCCGCATCGATCGCGGTGCTCTCCGGCCTGCTCTTTGCACTCGCGTTTCCGCGCGCAGGTTTTGCATGGGCGGCACCGCTCGGCGCAGGGGCGCTGTTCTGGACGTGGCAACGTGCATCCTGGAAACGCGCATTCTACCTGGGATGGCTCTGTGGGATCGTCTTCTTCACGATTTCATTTTGGTGGTGGAGTACGACGATTGTCACTGTCGTCGGTCCGCTTGCTTACGCGGCTGTGGTCGCGGGCGCGGCGCTCGAGGGTCTGGCAATCGCAGTTGCCGGCGTCATGACGTCGCTTGCAAGCCGCCGCATTGCGCCGGCGCTCGTACCGCTTGCCGCCGCGCTGGCCTTCGCGATTACCGAGTGGCTGCGTTCGATCGGCGTCATCGGTGCGCCGTTCGCGCAACTCGGCGTCACGCAAGTCGAGACTCCACTGCGCGCGCTCGGAGCGTACATTGGTACCAGCGGCCTCACGCTGGCGCTCTTTGCGCTCGGCGCGTACGCGGCGTACGGCATACGCGCTCGCACTGGGCGCGCCTTCGTCACCTGCGTCGCCGTCGTCGCGATCGCCGCGTTTGCAGCATGGTTCGCGTGGCCGGCGCGCTCTGCACCAGCGCCGCACGTTCCGGTCGTCGCCGTTCAAGGCAACATCGCGCAATCGCTCAAGTGGCAGCCCGGATCGCTCGAGCGAGCCGTCAACATCTACACGGCGATGACCCGAACGGCGATCGCCCTGCATCCCCGGCTCATCGTCTGGCCGGAAACGGTCATCGCGCTAAACGGGTCGGGCTTGAACCAGGACTCGCAACTTCTCGAGCAGTTTACTTCACTGGCCGCGCAGGCGAACGCGACAATCGTCGCCGGCAGCATTCGCGTCGCGCCGAATGGCTACTACAACGCGCTATTTCTTTTCACGCCGAATGGACTGGGCGGCATCTATGACAAGCGTCAGCTCGTGCCGTTCGCTGAACATTTTCCCGGAAAGCAATTTTTGTGGTGGCTTCCCTACGTTGGTTCGCTCAACGGTAATTTCGCCGAAGGCGACGGCAACGGCGTTTCTCCCACCAGCGCGGGCCTTACGATCGGGGAACTCATCTGTTGGGAGTCGGCGTTCGGCGATCTTGCCTATGACGAAGTGCGTAACGGGGCGCAAGTGCTGGTGATTTCCACCGATGATGCGTGGTTCGGAACGTCATCGGGTCCGTACCAGCACGCGCAGATCGCGCAGATGCGCGCGATCGAATCCGGTGAATACGTCGTGCGCGCGGCAGCAACCGGAATCAGCGGCATCATTGCGCCCGACGGATCGTGGCAAGCGCGCCTTCCCCTCGAAGTGCAAGGAAACGTGAGCGGCGAAGTGGGGCCACCGGCCGGCTCGTTGTTCGCGCGCATCGGTCCGACGCGCATCTGGATTGCGTTCATCGCGCTGTACGCGTTGCTCGTTGCCCTTCCCGTGCGGCGCGCGTGAAAAAGCGGCGGATCAACTGGCGTTTGATCGCCCTGATCGCGAGCGGAGCGGTTGCAATCTGGGTCACCGTCGAGGTGATTCTCGCCGGTTTCGGAACGCCGCCGCTTCCACCCGGTCAAATGGGCATTACGCTGCGCGGCGGTAAAGTGCAAGGCAGCCGCATTGTCACGAAGGCGTGGAGCTTTGACTATCATGACGCGCAGCTCTCGCCCGACGGAACCACGGGCACCGTCGACGGCGTGCACGATGGGATCGTGTTTAAGCACGGCAAACCGTACTTGAAAATCACCGCCGAACGGATCAGCGTCGACACGATGTCGCTCAACTTTACGGCAATCGGAAAAGTTACCGTGGTCATGATCGACGATCCGCTGAAACGTTCATTCAACACCGATCTTGTCCAATGGACCAATTCAACGAAGCTCTTGCTGATGCCGCACCCGAGCTATCTCCATTCCGAGACGCACGTGCTCGCATTTAGCTCAATCACGATCGATTTTGGCAAGGATCAGATCCATTTCGGCTCGGTCGAGGGGAGCACCGAGGTCCGGACTTGAGGGCGGGCTAGAGGCGCTTGCTCGGTTGGCCGATAGATAAATCATGCGCTGCCTACGCCTGGTTTTTGCCTGCGCGATTGTCCTTGTCGCCGGCGCCTGCGCGCACAAGAGCGCCGCTCCGCAGCCGTCCCAAGCCCCAATGCTGATCGATGATCGGGGCATCGTCATGCCGCTCGAACAGGCCGTAACTAAGATCGATTACCGGCCGTGGGTCCCGCCGCGGCAGGTCCTCAAAGTTGCGGTCATTCCGCCGCTGGGCGATCTCGACACACCTAGTCACCGCGGAATCGCATTTGAATATCAGTTTGGAAATCAGGCGATGCTGCTTTCGGAATGGCCGAAGCAGAACTTTACCCTGCTGTTTCTGCGTGGCGAAAATATCACGTATACGCCATGCAAGATCGCACACTACAAAGCCGATGGCGTTGCGTGGACCACAAAAACAAAACTTGCGATGACGTTGCAGCCCGACGGAAATGTCAATCCGAAGGATGTTGATGCGGAAGCGTTACGGCTTATCGCGCAAGGAGCTTGTAACTAGCTCTTATCGGTCGGTTCGTCGGCGCGCTTTTTCTTGGCTTCGGCGATCAGTTTCTTGACCTTCTGGCCGCCCTTGTGTCCGATCTCTTCGTAAAAGTCCGCGCCGTACTTTTCTTTTACGACCTTGCCGCCTTTTTGTCCGATCGTTTCATAAAATTCAACACCGTGACGATCGCGTGTGGCTTTCCCACCTTTACGTCCGATTTCTTCGTAAAACGTGGAGCCATAGCGATCGCGTACGGTGTCGCCGCCCTTTTTGCCGGCTTCGCGAACCGACATTTCTTTGGCCGAGTCGTCCTCGCCATCTTTTTTACCAACCATGGCGGGTTATGACTTGCGCTTGGGTTTCTGACCGCCTTTTTGGCCGATGACTTCGTAGAAGGACGGGCCGTACTTGGTCTTGGTTGCCTCGCCGCCCTTGCGGCCGATCTCTTCGTAGAACTCGGTACCGTACTTCGCTTTGACCCGCTCGCCGCCGCGACGGCCGGCTTCTCGAACGCTCATGCCGCCTTGCGGCTCTTCTTGGATCGACATCTGGGTTTCGTCCCTCCATGCGGAAAAGGATACGCACCTACATATGCCCATACGCCCGCTCGCTAAACCCAGGAGTTTTCCGCGATGATTTCGACGGTGATCGCGGGTGGCACGATTATTGACGGCAGCGGTCGACCGCGCTACGTCACCGACGTTGCACTTTCGGGAGATCGCATCGCCCGAATCGGCGATTGCAGCCAGATTGACGCTCCGATCCGCGTCGATGCGACGGGTGCAATTCTGGCACCCGGGTTCATCGACGCCTGCGCCTACCCTCACGAGAGCGGACGCTCGCTTCCTCGCCTTGACTCAAAATTGACGCAAGGCGTCACGACCGAGATCTACGCGGACCAGCCCGGCGCGGCACGCGCGATGGTGCGCTTGCGCGACTACGGGCCCGAGCTGCACGCCGCGCTCGATGAAGCCATCGACGCTGCGCAACGCGCGGAGGCACCGCTGCACATCGAACAGCTGCACGTCGAAGGCCGTAGCCGCTGGGGAAGCGCCGATCGCGCGCTCGAACGCATCGAACGCGCGCGCTCGCACGGCATGGACATTACCTGCGACCTCTATCCGTACACGGCATCGTGGATCGAACTTCGCGATCTGCTGCCGCCTTCGCTGCGCATCGAAGACTATGACGATGAGCGCGTAGCAGCGAGCGCCGCGATGGAGATGACCGCGCGCCTTGGTGATATTTGGCACGATCTCGTGCTCGCCGAAGTCTCGAGCGAGGAACGGTATGCATGGTGCGGCATGCGTTTCGACGAGATCGCACGGCAGATGCGTATGCATCCGGCGCGTGCGGTGATCGAGTTCGCGCGTCTCGACGGCGATCGGGCGCGAGCATTCTTTTTTTGCATGAGCGAAGATGACGTCGCAACCGTGCTCTCCGCCGGATTCTGCGCAATCGGTACCAGCGCGGCGGCACTTTCCTTCAACGATGAACGTTACGGTCTCGTGCATCCGCGAGTTTTTGGGAGCTTTCCGCGCGTGATCGGGCGTTTTGTCCGGCAACGCCGCACGCTCGCGCTTGAGGAGGCGATCCATCGCATGACCGGCCTCCCGGCCCGGGCGTTTGGCCTCGATGGGTCGGGCGAACTACGCCCCGACGCGCGTGCGGATCTGGTGCTCTTCGACGAACGCGAATTCGTCGATACAGCGACCTACGCGGAACCGGTATCGGCACCTCTTGGGTTGAAGTCGGTCTGGATCGCTGGAGAAGCGACGGGGAGGCCGTTTTAGATGCTCGCGCTAGCCGCGCTCACACTCTCGCTGCAGCTACGGCAGACGAGTTTCGATTTGCTCGACGGCGTTTCGATCGAAGTCGCCGCACACAATAGTGCGAACACGCCGGCACGCGTCAAGTTCGCCCAACCGGCCGAATATGAGATCGAAGTACTGCACGGCAGCGACGTCATCTGGAAAACATCGCCTGTGGTTCCGGTGGAAGCGACGTTTCCGGTGCACACGCGAGAATTTGTCCCGGGCCCAAGCGTGCTCGTCGTGTACATTTGGAACGGCACCGAATCCGACGGCTCGTCGCCGAGCCCGGGCACGTACACGGTGCGCGCGCGGATTCTCGGGCAAGGTGTCACGCCCGAAGCAACCGCGAAGCTGCGTTTTTTCGATCCGGTTCCGGTCACGGCACTCGAGCATCTCAAGACGGGTGACACGGTGACAATCGCCGGCACGCTGGATCCAACCAACGGAATCCTGACCGACCCGAGCGGAACGATTCCGCTCGCGCGGCGCCTGTTGACGGCGCCCGCAACCGGCACCGTCGCCGTGCGCGGATATCTGCTGCGCCGTGTCGGGCGGCCGAGCGTCTTTTTTGTACAACGCTGGGCGCCCATGCAATGACGCCCGAGTGGCTCTGCGCGAACGGCCTGGGCAGCTATGCATCCGGCACGCGCAGCGATATACTGACGCGGCGCTATCATGGGTTACTCGTCGCGGCGCTCGAACCGCCGCTGGGACGCCGCGTGCTCTTGAGCAAGTTCGATACGTCGGTTGAATATTGCGGTGCGCACACCGACCTTTCCGCGAATCGCTGGCACGACGGAACGTTGGCACCGGCCGGTGACGTGACGATTGTCGATTTTTACCTCGACGGGGCCGTGCCGGTGTGGACGTATGCCATCGCCGACGCGCTGCTCGAGCAGCGCATCTGGATGGAGCACGGCGCCCAGACCAGCTACGTGCAATGGACGCTGCGCGATGCGAGCGCGCCGGTCGATATCGCGCTTAAAGCGTATGTGAACGATCGCGACTATCACGCGCTGACCCGGGCATACGATGTCGCCGACGTTGCGCGGATCGAGGGCGAGACCGCAACGCTGCAAATGGGGAACGGCGTGACCTGGTACCTTCACGCCGGCGGCGCGCACCTTGAAAACGCGGGCGCCTGGTACTACGGGTTTCGCTACGATGCGGAAACCGAGCGTGGGCTCGACGATACCGAGGACCTCTATCACGCGCTGACCATTCGCGCGCAGTTCGCAGAGCCGGGCGAGAGACTTCTTATCTGCGCATCGCTCGATTCCACAATACCAGTGCCGAGCGATCCGCATGTGCGCGAACGCGCTTTGCTCGGCGACTGGCGCAACGCCAATCCACGCATGACGAACCCGCCGCTATGGATCGAACAACTGGTGCTGGCGGCCGACGCATTTATCGTCGCACGTACCGTGAACGGGATAGCGGGCTCGACGGTCATCGCGGGCTATCATTGGTTCGGCGATTGGGGACGCGACACGATGATCGCGCTACCGGGGCTCGCGCTTTCTACCGGTCGCGCCGGCGTCGCTCGGTCGATCTTGCAGACCTTTGCGCGTCTCGTCGACGGCGGGATGCTGCCCAACCGCTTTCCGGACACCGGCGCGGCGCCCGAATACAATACGGTCGATGCAGCGCTGTGGTTTATCGAGACCGTGCGGCTCTATCACGTGGCCACGAACGACCGCGCGCTGGTTGAATCGATCTTCGATCGCCTACACGACATCATCGACGGCTACTCCCGCGGCACGCGTTACGGAATTGCGGTCGACCCGAGCGACGGACTCGTCCGCGCGGGCGAGCCGGGTGTACAACTCACCTGGATGGACGCGAAGGTCGGCGAATGGGTCGTTACTCCGCGCATCGGCAAACCGATCGAGATCAATGCCCTGTGGTACAACGCGCTCTGCGCGATGGACGGCTTTGCGCAGATGCTCGGGCGCGATGCGACGTTCTATCGTAATCTCAGCACGCGTGCCCGAGCATCGTTCGAACGCTTCTGGAACGCCGAAGCGAATTATCCGTTTGACGTGCTCGACGGACCCCAGGGCAATGACGCGTCGCTCCGGCCGAACGCGGTGTACGCCGTCGCGCTGCCCTTTCGCGCATTCGAGAATCGGCACGAACGCGCGATCGTCGATCGCATCGCGCACGAACTGTGGACTCCGATGGGCCTGCGTTCGCTTACGCCATCGGACCCATCGTACGTTGCTCACTACGGCGGTTCGCCGCACGATCGCGACGCCGCTTATCATCGTGGCACCGCCTGGCCGTTCCTCGCAGGAGCATTTGCGCGCGCCTACGCGAATGCTTATGGCGACCGGGCGCGCGCTCTGCGCTTCATCGAAGCGGTGGGTTCGCACGTCCATAGCTACGGGATGGGAACTTTGGCTGAAATCGCCGACGGCGACGCACCGCACGACGCCCGCGGCTGCATCGCACAAGCCTGGAGCGTCGGTGAAGTACTGCGAACCTGGCACGCCCTACAGGAGAGCGAGGGATGATCGAGCCACCGACCGCCGAGCACGGCCGCATGCTCGAACATGACGAACGCCGCAATTGGCGAGCTTGGGGGCCATATGTCAGCGATCGGCAGTGGGGAACCGTGCGCGAGGATTACAGCGCGACCGGCGAAGCGTGGGACTATTTTCCGTTCGACGTCGCGCATCAACGCGTCTATCGCTGGGGCGAGGACGGCATCTTCGGCATCTCCGACCTGGCCCAGCATCTGTGCTTTGGCGTTGCCATGTGGAACGGCAACGACGATCGCATCAAAGAGCGTCTTTTCGGTCTTTCCGGATCGCAAGGCAATCATGGCGAAGACGTCAAGGAATACTATTTTTACCTCGACAATCTGCCTTCGCACGCGTACATGCGCGCGCTCTACAAGTATCCGCATGCAGCGTTTCCCTACCAAGCGCTGATCGACGAGAACCGCCGGCGCGGGCGCAAGGAGCCCGAGTACGAGTTGATTGACACCGGGATCTTCGATGAGAGCGCCTACTTTGACGTCGAAATCGAGTACGCGAAGGCGGCCTACGACGACATCCTGATCCGCGTTCACGCGACCAACCGCGGCGCTGCGGCGCACGCGCTGCATCTGCTTCCAACCCTGTGGTTTCGCAACGAGTGGTCCTGGCGCGAAGGCATCGAACGCTCCTCGATCGAGCAGCGCCATCACGTGCGCGGCATCCACGCGCTGGTGGCTCACCAGGGCAATCTCGGTGACTACTGGTTCTACGTCAAGGACGCGGACGCTATGCTCTTTACCGAGAACGAAACGAATTTCGAGCGATTGTACGGCGTGCCCAATCGCACGCCGCGCGTGAAGGACGGGATCGAACGCTACCTCGTGCACGGCGAAACCGGCGCCGTCGATGACCTGCGCGGCACGAAGGTGAGCGCGCACTATTCGATGATGCTCGAGGGCGGCGAGCGCCGCACGATCGAGCTACGCCTGTCCAAGGCCGTCCACGATCCGCCCTTCGGCAGCGCGTTCGACGAAGCGTTCACCACGCGGATCGAAGAAGCCGACGCCTTCTACGAAGAGATCAACCCATTTCATTCCGACGTCGAGGCGCGACGCGTCCAGCGCCAAGCGTTCGCCGGGCTCCTGTGGACGAAGCAGTTCTATCACTACAACGTGCCGCGCTGGCTTAGCGGCGATCCCTTGCAGCCACCGCCGCCGCCGGAGCGCCTTGCCGGTCGCAACGCGGATTGGGTCAACTTCGACTCGGCCGAAGTGATGTCGATGCCCGACAAATGGGAGTATCCGTGGTTTGCCGCATGGGATCTCGCCTTCCACACCGTCGCGTTTGCCTTGATCGATCCGGCATTCGCCAAGAGTCAGCTGGTGCTGCTTGCGCGCGAGTGGTTCATGCACGGAAACGGTCAGCTTCCCGCCTACGAGTGGGCCTTCAGCGACGTCAATCCACCGGTGCATGCTTGGGCGGCGTTGCGCATTTATCACATCGAACAAAAGGAGCATGGCCGCGGCGATATCGCGTTCCTCGAGCGCATCTTTCAGAAGCTGCTCCTCAACTTCACGTGGTGGGTCAACCGCAAAGACGCGCAGGGCAACAACGTCTTTCAAGGCGGTTTCTTAGGGTTGGACAATATCGGAGTCTTCGATCGGAGTAGGCCGCTGCCGACAGGCGGTTTCTTGAATCAATCCGACGGCACGAGCTGGATGGGCGTGTACACGCTCAATATGCTGGCGATCGCGATCGAGCTGGCCATGCACAATAACGTCTACGAAGACATTGCGATCAAGTTTTTCGAGCACTTCCTCTACATCGCCAACGCAATGAATCATCTCGGCGGCTCGGGTCTGTGGAATCATGAAGACGGGTTCTATTACGACATGCTGATGCTCGACGACGGGCAGAAGATGCCGATGCGGATCCACTCGATGGTCGGTTTACTCCCGCTCCTCGCGGTCGAGATCATCGAACCCGAGGAGTTCGATGCGCTGCCCGAGTTCAAGCGCCGCGTCGAATGGTTCATCAACCATCGCCCCGAGCTTGCGCGGAATGTTGCCAGTATCGATGAGACGGGGGTCGGTCAGCGCCGGCTGCTCTCAATCGTCAGCCGCGACCGCTTGGCGCGGATCCTCAAGACAACGCTCGACGAAGATGAGTTCCTGAGCCCCTACGGACTGCGCGCGCTCTCGCGCTATCACAAAGAGCACCCGTTCATCCTGCGCCTGGACGGACACGAATATCGCGTCGACTATGAACCGGCCGAATCGAGCAGCGGGCTCTTCGGCGGCAATTCGAATTGGCGCGGCCCGGTATGGTATCCGCTGAACTACTTGCTGATCGAAGCGTTGCAGAAATTCCACTACTACTACGGCGGAACGCTCAAAGTCGAATCGCCGACCGGCAGCGGTAACATGTGCGACCTGTGGGAGGTCAGCGCAATGCTCTCCAGCCGCCTGATCAACCTCTTTCTCCCAGATGAAAACGGCCGACGCCCGGTCTTCGGCGGGGTCGACACATTCAACACCGATCCGAACTGGCGCGACAACATTCCCTTCTACGAATACTTCCACGGCGACAACGGCGCCGGGATCGGGGCCAGCCATCAAACCGGGTGGACTGCGCTGGTTGCAAAGCTCATCGAGCAGCGCAGCGAATACGGATAAAGTGACACGTTGCCCCGGGATGTGCAATGACGCTGCCGATTTTCGAGATGAGGGACGAGGAGCGATGAGCGACAAAAGCCGAGCTTTGCGAGCGAAGAGTGACGACGGCGCTCGCTCGAAAATCGGCAGCCCTGCGGGTCATGGGCAGCACGGGCGCACTGACTTCGTTGCTCGTTTGGGCAACCAAAAGTACGCGATCGCATACTTTTGGTTGCCCGCACAGAACTACGGCTATGCTCCCTCCTCGCGCCTTGCCAATTGCACCCGTGGTGCCCATGACGGCATTACACATCCCGGGGTAACGGGTCACTAAGTGTCCCGCTATCCGCATATTCCCCCGCGCGTCGTCATCCTTTCGTTCGAAGGTCCCGACCGCTACTCGATGGTCGGCGGCCTCGGCGTGCGCGTCAGCGAGCTGGGCATCGCGCTCGACGAGCAAGGCATTCTCACCGATCTGATCTTCGTCGGCGATCCCAATCTCGACGCGGTCGAAGCGCGCGGAACGGCGCTGACGCTGCGGCGTTGGTGCCAGTGGATTTCTGCGCATCATCCGCTCGGCGTCTACGACGGCGAGTGGGGCAAGATGCAAGATTATCGCAACTCCGTGCCGGCTTTCGTGCTCGATGAAATTTTGCGCCCGGCTGCCGCCCGCGGTTCACGCGTGCTCGTGATGGCGGAGGACTGGCAGGTTGTGCCGGCCGTCCTCACGCTCGACCGCATCGCGCGCGAGGCAGGTCTACGCGAGGCACTCACGCTCGTGTGGAACGCGAACAACACCTTCGGATTTAATACCATCAACTTTCACACGCTCGCGCAGGGGGCAACGATCACGTGCGTGAGCCGCTACATGAAGTTCGAACTCGCGCAGCGCGATGCGCAGGCGCTGGTGATTCCCAATGGGATTCCCGAGCGCGTCTTCGCCGAAGCGAGCGTTGCGGGAGCAGCGTATCTGCGGCGCATGCTCGGCAACCGCCACTTGCTCCTCAAAGTCGGGCGCTTCGATCCCGACAAGCGCTGGTTGCAGGCGATCGACGCGGTCGCCGATCTTCGCGCGCAGAGCGTTCCGGTGCAGTTGGTCGTGCGTGGCGGCAAAGAGCCCTACGCGGGTGAAGTGTTTGCGCGCGCGCACGAACGCGGGCTCGTCATCGACGACGTGCATCTCGAAGCGCCGTCTGCCGAATCCCTTACCGGCGTGCTCGCGAACTCGCGCGCCGATGTCGTGAACATTCGCAGCTTTCTCCCCGACGAGTTGCTCTACACACTCTACGCCGCAGCCGACGCCGTGCTCGCGAACAGCGGCAAGGAACCATTTGGCCTCGTGGGACTCGAAGTCATGGCCTCGGGCGGCGTAGCGGTTTGCGGATCGACCGGCGAAGATTACGCGCGCGCGTTCGACAACGCGATTGTCTGCGACAGCGCGGATCCGGCGGAATTGGCAAGCTACCTCGAGCGGATGTGGAGCGATCCGGGCCTGCGCGAACGCATGATCGAGAGCGCTCGGGCGACCGCGCGTCAATTCACCTGGCCATCGGTGCTCGATATCCTCGACGCGAAACTCGCGTTCGTGACTCCCGGCGCGTGAACGAACTTACCGACGTCGTCGTGATCGGGGCGGGTGCCGCGGGATTGGCCGCCGCGCGACGTTTGCACGAGCGCGGGATCGATTTTCTCGTGCTCGAAGCGCGTGACCGCGTCGGCGGTCGCGCACATACACTTTCATCGATCCACGGCTCGTACCCCATCGAGCTCGGCGCCGAATTCATCCACGGTACCGCGGCATCCACCCGCGAATTAATGCGTGAAATCGGCGCAGAGGCCGTTCCAAGTGGTGGGAAATACTTTCGCATGCATCGGGGCCGGCTCGAGCCCGAGAGCGAGCGCTGGGCGACGGCCGAACGCGTGTTACGGCGTATCGATATTGCAGGCCCCGATCAAAGCGTCGCCGCGTTTCTCGATACGATTCCCCGCGAAGAACTTTCAGCCGATCAACGCGCCGACCTTTGCGCACTTATCGAAGGCTTCGATGCCGCAATCGTCGAGGACGCAAGCATCATCGGCATCGCCAAAGAATGGCGCAGCGGTGTGAACGATACCTCGCATCGCCCGCTCGACGGCTACGCCCCGGTGATGCAGCACTTGGCCCGGATTGCCGGCGAGCGTCTCCATTTGCAAACCGAGGTGACGCGCATCGCATGGTCGCAACACGATGTCACGATCGAGGCGACGCGAGAGGGCGAACCGCTGCGCGTGCGCGCGAAGCGCGCAATCGTCACCCTTCCCGTCGGCGTGCTGCAAACCCGTGAAGAGCTCTTCGCGCCGGCGCTCCCTGCGGGCAAGCGCGCGGCCATCGACGGGATCGCCATGGGCCCGGTTTTCAAAGTTATGCTCGAGTTTCACACCGCGTTTTGGGAGCGGATTGAACACGGACGCTATCGCGACGCCGGTTTTTTTCAGCTACCGGACGGCCCGTTGCGCACGTTGTGGGCACGTTTTCCCGATCGCTCGCCGGTGCTCACGGGGTGGGCCGGAGGCGGCGCGGTGCAGCGTCTCGTCGAGCAAGATGTCGATCCCGCCGCGGCGGCGCTTGCCGCGGCTGCGGCGATCTTTCCAACGGTCGATATCACCGCCGAACTGCGCAACTCCTATTTTCACGACTGGCAAGCCGATCGGTTTGCACTCGGTGCCTACAGCTATCTGCGTGTCGGCGGTGCGGACGCGCGCGAACGCCTCGCGGATCCGATCGAGGACACCATATTTTTTGCGGGAGAGGCGACGTCGAGCGACGACTCCGGCACGGTTGCCGGCGCGCTCGACAGCGGTTATTCGTCGGGGTCGGCGATTGCCAAATAGGTCACCACGTCCCAAGCATTGTGGATGCCGACGAAGATCAGCAGCATCGTCGCGCCGGCTATCCCGAAAAGCATCTGCTCCGGCCCGAACAAGAGTCCGATTGACGCCCCGGCGATCAGCGCATATGCAAACAGTGGAAGAGTGACGTACCAGATCCACTCTTCGATATCGGCACGATACGTCTGCATGCGCCACATACGGCGCGCGATATACGATGAATATCCGACGCCGGCAAGACCCGCAAGACCGAGCAGCATTTCTGGATAACCGACCTTGTGCCATGGAGCGGTAAGCACGCCCGAGACGAAGAAGGCCGCGCAGAAGTGCACGATCGTTGGTGAGGTAAAGGTCTTCGTCCCTTCAGTCGGATTAGCGGAACTCTTGCGTACCGCCGGCGGGCGTTGCGCAACGAGCGTAGTGACCACAAACACGAGGCCGGTCAACGCCGCTGCCGCCGAACCCGTCATAACGTAGAAGTTTTCCCACGCGTGAAATGTCGAAGGATCAGCGCTCATACGCCGGCGAGCTGTCCGATGCGCGTGCCCATCCGTTCGGCGTAGGCGTATGCCTCGCCATCGCTACTTGCCTCAGCGTAGACGCTGAACGTTGGGTCCGACGCATCTGGCAGTACCAGCACCCATCCATCGTCGTGACGGACGCGCAAGCCCTCGAAGAGTTCGATCTGATCGCGCTGCTGTTCGGCGATGAGCGAACGCATGACGCGGCCCTTATGTTCCCATGGACACGGAACCGTCACCGTCGCGACGTGCCACGCCGGCAGCATATCGACCAGCTCGCTCAGGCGACGCCCCTCGCGCCCCAAGAGCTCCATCACCTTCGCCGAGCCGTAGAGCGCGTCGAACGCCGGGTGCAACTCGGGGAAGACTACTTCATGGTTCGCGCCACCAACGAAGGCCAGCTCGCGTCCGCGCGATTCGGCCAGCGCCATCAACGAACGCCGGTCGCTGCGCGCGCGAATGACGGTCGCGCCGTAACTTTGGGCGATCGCTTCAATGGCGCCGGGCGCCATCACCGGCACGGCGACCGCCTTGGCGCCCGCGCGCACGACCATCAGCGTCAGGAGAGCAATCAGTTCGTTGCCGTCGACGATGCGGCCGCGATCGTCGACAAGCGCGAACGTCTCGCCGTCGTGATCGAGCAAAATCCCGAGGTCGGCATGCAGCGTACCGACGATATCGCTCAACTGCGCGAGGGATTGCGCGCGATCGTCGTCGACGGCGTGAACGCGGTTGTCGTCGAAATAGGCATTCAGCGCAATGGTCTCGAGATTCAACTTGCTCAGAAGACGCGGGAGCACGAGCGCTGCATTGCCCTTGGCGTAATCGATCACCACGCGAAAGCGCTTGTCACCGAACCCTTGGGGTGCGAGCGCCGAGAGAAACGCGGCGGTGTAACTTTCGAGTGCGCGGGCCGGGAAATCCAAGAGCCCGACGTCGTCCATGGCGACGCGGCGAAAATCCTCGCGAAAGAACAGATTCTCAATCTTGCGTTCGGTCGCTTTGTCGACGTTGATGCCGCTTCGATCGAAGAACTCCACCAGCAGCGAGTGCGGATCGCCGGGCGCGATGCGAACGTGAACGCCTCCGTTTCCGCCGGTGCGCGTCGCGAAGCGCGAAAGCGGCAACGGATACGACCGAAGATCCTCGACGTTGACGCCGACGCTCAGAAGCCCCGAGATGATGCAGCGATTCATGATACGACTGCTGGGATGGGTATCGCGCGAGGTCATCACCGCTTCGCCCGGACGCAGATAGGATCCGAACGCTTGGCCGAGCTTGAGCGCGAACTCCGGGGTGATCTCTAAATTGGCAAGTCCCGTGACGCCGACGCCGCCAAAAAGCGAACCGGGCCACTTGATGCCGTAGATCAGCGACATCGAAACGATCGCGCCCGAGCTCACGTTCTTCTCCGGCCACAAGCGCAGGTGCGGGCGAATCACCGCGGCTTCGCCGATCACGCAGCGCTCGCCGATCACCGCACCTTCACCGATCGAGGCGCGGGCCTTAACGATCGTCCGGTTTGCAACCGTGCAATCCGTCAACTGTGCATCGTCGCCGACATAGACGTTCTCCCACAGCACCGAGCGGTTCACGCGCGCACCGGCTTCGACGATCGAGCCGTCGCCAATGCACGCTGGACCCTCGATTTGCACACCGGGTCCGATCGTGACGCCGTTGCCGAGCTGCACGTGTCCCGAAATCGTCGCGCTTGGATCGATCGTGCACTCCGCACCCGCCCACACGTGCGGACCGAGTTGATTGGAGGGCCGCTGCGTGCGCACGGCGCCCGAGAGCGCGTCGTAGTTCGCCTGTTGATATTGTTGCAAGTTACCGACGTCGGCCCAGTAATCCGAGATCACATGGCCACCCAGGCGCTTTCCGTCGCGCAGCAACAGCGGGAAAATATCCTTTGAAAAATCGTAGGACTTGCCCGGCTCCATATAGCCGAAAACCTCCGGCTCGAGCACGTAGATCCCGGTGTTGATCGTGTCGGAAAAGACCTCTCCCCACGACGGCTTCTCCAAGAAGCGCGTGATGCGCCCGTCGTCGTCGGTGATAACCACGCCGAATTCGAGCGGATTGTTCACCCGCCACAACGCGATCGTTGCCACGTTGCCGGCGCTTCGATGCGCACCGATCAACGCGGTGAGATCGACGTCGGTCATAGCATCGCCCGAAATAATGACGAACGTATCGCCTTCTAGCTGCGCTTGCGCCATCTTGACCGCACCGGCGGTGCCGAGCGGCGTATCCTCGACGACATACTGCATCGAGACGCCGAGCGCGGACCCATCGCCGAAATACGTCTCGATTTCGTCCGCGAGATAGTGCAGCGTCGCGACGATCTCGGTAATGCCGTGATGCAAGAGCAATTCGACGATATGATGCATCACCGGTTTGTTGGCGACCGGTGCGAGGGGCTTGGGGCGCCGAGAGGTGAGCGGACGTAAGCGCGAGCCTTCACCGCCCGCCATGACCACGGCTTTCATTGTCCCTCCCCTCTCACGGCCGTTCGTCGCGAAGCGCGCGAACGATCGCAGCAAATATCGGATGCGCCGGAAGCGCATCGATCGACACGGCCAGCTTGCGCTGCCAATTCGGCTCTTCGTCGACCGTCCCCGGAACGTTTACCTGATCGAGCGATCCGATCCCGTCTTCGAGTTGCAAGAGCACGAGGCGCGAGCGCGACCGCGCAAGGTAACGATAGGCCGCAACCAGCGGCGGCGTCAATTGGTCGCCGTCGATCTCGATCCCCGCAGCCGCAAACGCGTCGAGCAGTTGCTCGCGCGTGGTGCGATCGGCCTGGCTCCACCAGCCGGCGAGCGTCGGCAGATCGTGGGTGCCCGTGCTGGCGATGGCGCCCGGCGGATAGTCGGAGGGCGCGCGAAAACGGCCGTCCCATTCGCGTTCAAAGTAGAGCACCCGGCATGAAAACACTCGCGCCTGCGTGGTGTGCTCACGAAAACCTTCCGGCACCGTTCCCAGATCTTCGCCGACAATCATACAGCGATTACGCACGCTCTCCAGCGCGACAATTCCCAGCATCGCGTCAAAATCATAGTTCACGTACGCACCGCCGCCATCCGGCAGCGCACGCGGGATGCAGAAAAGTCGCCGCAATCCCATCACATGGTCGATGCGCAGCGCCCCGGCGTGGCGCATATTCGCGCGCAGCAGCTCGGCGAACGGTTGGTACGCACGTTCGCGCAACGCCCGCGGATCAAACGGCGGCAGTCCCCAATTCTGCCCGGTGGTATTGAGCGGATCCGGCGGCGCGCCGACCGACAGGCCGAGCGCGTAGGCCGAGGGATCGCTCCACACGTCGGCGCTCGCCAGATCGACGCCGACCGCGAGGTCGCGATACAGACCGATCGACATCGTATTCGCCGCATCCGCCGCGCGCGCGAGCTGGCGATCGGCAAGCCACTGGAGAAACACGAAGAACTCGACGCGAGTGGCATATTGAAGGGCGAAGATTTCCACCGCCGCGCTGCGCGAGTCTTGAAGCTCGTGAGGCCACTGCTGCCAGCTATACACCTCGGGATCGATCGCACTGAGCTCTTCCATGATCGCTTCGTAGCGCGCGACATCGCGCAAACCTGGATCGGCGGCTGCGAACGCTTGCCACGGGCGGTGTTCGCGCAGCTTTTCGAAGCATCGTTCGAGCGCGTCGAGCTTGTATGAAGCAACACCGCGATAATCGACCAGCGCGGAATCGCGCAGGGCAGTCGTGTCGAATCCCTCGAGCGAGACGCCGAATTCAGCCGCCGCGGCGTGCACGTCGATATACAGCGCGTTGAGGTAGCGGCGGCTCAGCGGCGCATAGGGACTGGCCGCCGAGGGATTGCTCAGGTGCAACTGGTGTAACGGATTGAGCGCAATCGCCGATGCGCCGGACTGGCCGGCGCTCGATGCAAGTCGCGCGAGATCGCCGAAGTCACCGATGCCGTCATTGTGCGCCGATCGCAGCGAGTAGAGCTGCGCGGCGATGCCCCACGCGGGTTGACGTTCGAGCTCCTCCGGCACGTACGCGCGCTCGGGCACGACGATTAGGTCATCGTAGTAGCCGATCTCCATCGGCGTGGGAAGCTGATCGACGCGCACCACGCGCACGGCCGGCGCATCGCTCGAGCGCTCGCCGAGCGCCTCGCGCATCGCCGCCATCGTCGCTTCCGAGACGACGACGGGATTACCGAAAGCGTCGGCGTAGCGGTCGTCGATCATTCGGCGACGAGCAAGGCCAGCGTGCGTGCGCCCAGCGGGAAAACCGCACTGGGAAGAAAGCGCGAATCGGGCGCGAGACGCTGCGGTCGCGTGGTGTCGAGTACCAAACGCCACCCGGCAAACGTATGCAGGCTCGGCAAGATGAAAGCGATCTCGTGCTCGTGCGCATTGAGGAGCATGAGAAAGGTGTCGTCGTATTCCGGGTATCCGCGCAGGCTGACGAAGCGATCGCCCGTATCGCCGCCAAACAGCGCGGCCAGAACGCGCCGCCTGGGGTCGTGCCAATCGGCATCGACCATCTCGCGTCCGCTGGGATCAATCCAGGTGATGTCTTTGAGCCCGCTGGGCGACGTGGTGTCGCCCTTGAAGTAATGTGGACGCCGAAAGAGCGGGTGCGCGCGGCGCAAATCAATCAGATCGCGAACGAAGTCGACGAGCTCGGGATCCTCTTGGGCGTCGTTCCACGAGAGCCAGCCGATCTCGTTGTCTTGGCAATAGGCATTGTTGTTGCCGAGCTGCGTGTTGCTGACCTCATCGCCGGCAAGCAACATCGGCAGGCCCTGCGAGAGCAACAGCGTCGCAAGCAAATTTCGCTTCAGCTGCGCGCGCAGGTTCCGGATCGCTGCATCGCTGGTCGGTCCTTCCATGCCGCAATTGAAGCTGTAATTCGCGTGGTGACCGTCGAGATTGTTCTCCAGGTTCGCCTCGTTGTGCTTGTGCTCGTAGCTGACCAGATCGTTCAGCGTGAAACCGTCGTGCGCGGTGACGAAGTTGACGCTCGAGCGCGGCCGCCGTCCGGCGCGATCGAAGATGTCGCTCGAGCCGGTTAAGCGTGAAGCGAGCTCGGGGATCGTGCCGTCGTGGCCTTGCCAAAAGCGGCGCACCGTGTCGCGATAGCGATCGTTCCATTCCGACCAACCCGCGGGAAAGTTTCCGAGCTGATAGCCGCCGGGAGAGAGGTCCCACGGTTCGGCAATCAACTTGACGCGCGAGAGCACCGGGTCTTGCTGCACCGCCGCGAGAAACGCGCTCCCTTGCGAGAACGCGCCCTCGGGGCGCCCGAGCGCCGGTGCCAGATCGAAGCGAAAGCCATCAACGTGCATCTCGTTGACCCAGTAGCGCAGCGAGTCGGTCACCATCTGCAGGGTGCGCGGATTTGCGAGATTGAGCGTGTTGCCGCAGCCGGTGTAGTCGGCGTAGTAGCGGCCGCCGTCGAGATGGTAGTAACTCTTGTTATCGATGCCGCGCAGCGAGAGCGTCGGTCCAAGATGATTGCCTTCGGCCGTGTGGTTATATACGACGTCGATGAGCACTTCGATGCCGGCCTCGTGCATGCGCTTGACCATCGTCTTGAATTCTCCAAGCGAGGAGCCCGAGAGCAGGCGCGGATCCGGCGCGAAGAAGGCGATCGAATTGTAGCCCCAATAGTTGCGCAAGCGGTGCTCGACCAAGTGGCGATCGTCGACGGCCGCCTGCACCGGAAGCAGTTCGACCGCCGTGACACCCAACCGCGTGAGATACTCGATGACTGCCGGCGACGCGAGGCCCGCAAAGGTTCCACGCAATTCGGGATTCACGTGCGGATGTTTCATCGTAAAGCCGCGCACGTGCATTTCATAGACAATCGTTTCGTGCCAGCGCGTGTGGAGACGCCGATCTTCGCCCCACGTAAACGCCGTGTCGACCACGACGCATTTCGGCATGGCCGCCGCATTGTCGCGGCGGTCGAACGAGAGATCGCCGCGCGAGGAACCGAGGCGATAGCCGAAGTTCGCATCGGTCCAGCGAACAAATCCGTAGAGTTGCTTGGCATAGGGGTCGATCAATAACTTGTGATGATTGAAGCGATGGCCGCGCTCGGGATCGTACGGGCCGTAGACGCGATAGCCGTACAGCGTGCCACGCTCGATCTCGGGCAAGTATCCGTGCCATATCTGATCGGTGAACTCGGGCAAGGCGATCCGACGCAGCTCGCGCGTTCCGCGCGAATCAAACAAGCAGAGCTCCACGCGCTCGGCGTTTTCAGAGAAGAGCGCGAAGTTGACGCCACTGCCATCCCAGGTCGCGCCGAGCGGATAGGGCCGCCCGGGAAGGACGGCGGCGCGCCCGGCCGGTTTCACGCGCGCACCGGACGGAAGTAGACCGCAGCGAGCGGCGGGAGCGTGATTGAGACCGACTGCTCGCGGCCGTGTGACGGGATCGCCTCGACGCGCACGCGCCCGAGATTGCCCACATTGCTGCCGCCGTAACGCACCGAATCGCTGTTGAACACTTCTTCATACTCATCGGCCGGTGGAACGCCGATGCGGTAGCCGTAGCGTACGACCGGCGTAAAATTACACACCGCGATGAGCACGTCGCGCGGATCGCGACCATGACGCACGAACGCGATGCTGGAATTCTCGACATCCTGATGGTCGATCCACGAGAATCCCTCGTGTTCGTTGTCGCGCTCGTAAAGCGCCCCGGTGGAGCAATAGAGATGATTGAGATCGCGCACCAAAGTCTTCACGCCTGCGTGCGGGCCGCCATCGTCGACGAGCGAATCCCAGTCGAGGCTGCGATCGTGGTTCCACTCGCGGCTCTGCGCGAACTCATCGCCCATAAAGAGCAGCTTCTTGCCCGGATGCGCGTACATGTAGCTATAGAGCAGGCGAACGTTGGCGAACTGTTGCCAGCGATCGCCGGGCATCTTCTCCAAAATCGCGCCCTTGCCGTGCACCACTTCGTCGTGCGAGAGCGGCAGCACGAAGTTCTCATCGAACGCATAGATCAGCGAAAAGGTCAGTTCGTTGTGATGATACTTGCGATGCACCGGCTCGTGCGAGAGATATTGCAGCGTGTCGTGCATCCAGCCCATGTTCCACTTGAACCCGAAGCCCAGGCCGCCGAGATAGGTCGGCGCCGAAACCTTCGGCCACGCCGTCGACTCTTCGGCGACGGTGACAATGCCGGGCACGTCGCGATAGACCGTTTCGTTGGTGCGCTTGAGAAACGCGATGGCTTCCAGATTTTCACGTCCACCGTATTGGTTGGGCACCCACTCGCCGGCCTCGCGGCTATAGTCGAGATAGAGCATCGACGCGACCGCATCAACGCGCAGCCCGTCGACCCCGTATTCTTGCAGCCAAAACAACGCGTTGTGGAGCAAATAGTCCACAACCTCGGTGCGTCCGAAGTTGAAGATGTAGGTATCCCAATCGGGATGCCAGCCCTGGCGCGGATCAGCGTGTTCGTAGAGATGCGTGCCGTCGAAGAGCGCAAGCCCGTGCTCGTCGCTCGGGAAATGCCCGGCCACCCAGTCGAGAATGATGCCGATGCCCATCGCATGCGCTCGATCGACGAAGTTGCGGAAGTCTTGCGGCGTTCCGAAGCGCGAGGTGGGCGCATACAGCCCAATCGGCTGATAGCCCCACGATCCGTCGAAGGGATGCTCCGAGACCGGCATCAGCTCGAGATGGGTGAATCCCATCTCTTTGACGTAGGGCAGCAAGCGATCCGCCAGCTCGCCGTAGGTAAGAAATCGATTGTCCTCTTCGGGTACGCGCTGCCACGAGCCGAGGTGCACTTCGTAGATCGCCATCGGCGCGCCACGATGCTGCACGCTGTGCCGTGCCTGCATCCACGCATCGGTCGTTGACGATGGAAGATGCGTAACGATCGAGGCGGTATCGGGACGCAACTCGCAGGCGAAGGCGTAGGGATCGGCTTTGAGCGGCAGCAGCGTTCCGTCGCCCGCGTAGATCGCAAACTTGTAGCGCGCGCCCTCGTGCACGTTAGGAGCGAAGACACGCCACACGCCGGTTGCATGTTCGACGTGCATTGGATGCGCACCGAGCTGCCAGCCGTTGAAATCGCCGACGACACAGGCCGCGCTCGCACTCGGCGCCCACACGGCGAACTCAACACCGTCTTGACCGTCGCGGGAGCGATGGTGAGCGCCCATCCATTGATAATGCATGCGGTGTTTTAGTGTGCTATTCCGGTGAGAGCGTCGTACACGGCGCGCGTCCGTTCGCGCAAGTGCGCGACGTCGCCATCGTTATCAATGACGTAGTCGGCTCGCGCACGCGCCTCTTCGGGGTCGATCTGCGTCTTCATGCGCGCGAGCACGTGCGCTGCGTCGGTATGGTCGCGCTCGACGACGCGCGTGATGCGCTGTTCGGCTGGTGCAATGACGACGACCGATTTATCGACCATGTCGATGTACCCGCTCTCAAAGAGTAGGGGGACGACGTGGATGGCGATCTGGTCCGGTTTTGCGCGCGCCTCCCGCTCCTTTGCAAGCCGACGCACAAACGGATGCACGATCTCGTTGAGGCGATTGAGCGCCTGCGGATCGGAGAAGACGACTTCGGCCAGCGCCGCGCGATCGAGCGCTCCACCGCGAACGAATTGCGGCCAGACATGGGCGATGGCGAGCAGACCGTCGGACTGCGGGGCTACCGCTTCACGCGCGAGCTCATCGGTGTCAATGATGTACGCGCCGAGTTCCGCGAAGGTGCGAGCAACCTCGCTCTTCCCCGCTCCGATTCCACCCGTTAGCCCGGCCTGCAATCCCATGGGAGGCGAACTGTTCGGCACCTACGGGCAGATCACTCCAGGAGCAAGCACGAAACACATATGTTCCAGTCGGAATTGCTACGGTATGCACAGCGACGTGAGTGAGGCCATCACTTCCTGGTTTGGTTGCACCTGATCATAAGATCCGTAGACTACAATATACAATGCGTCGGGCGTGACAGCACCCACCTCGGCGTAGCCGATCGTTCCGCCCCGCATCGTGTAAACGAAGAGCCATCCAGTCTGTGTCTGGTTGCAAATGAGCACGGCCCTATCTCTCACGATAGACGCTCCTCGCGCCATGAGGTCCCGCTCCGCCTCTTCGTGAAACTGATCGATGGTTTCTACTGAGGCGCCGCCTTGCACCCAGATGGAGCTTCGTCCCGATCGCCAACTTGAGAACATCTGCCATCCTGCGCTCGTGCTGTCTGTGTAAGCTACCCATCCGCGCGGAGCAGAGAACGATGGACTCGGTACGGCCGCGGCGGCGGGCGTTCTCGTTACCAGCACGGAATCGCTGTTCAGCGGCTCAAAGACCTCGCTTACGCCGAACTCGCTGGCCACCGGCACGCAGTTCGCGAGCGCGGGGCGAAACGTCGATTGACGAACAGCAGCGAGCGCTGCTTTATCGAGGTCTTCGTTCCCCGATGACAGTTCGATCCACGCTGCGATCACCGCTCCCGCCGCATCCGTCTTGACGCCGACCGTCGCGGTTTTCTCCTTCAGATGAAGCTTGGCCACAGCATCCGGATAGTCGGGCTCTACGGCATTGATCGTTTGCGCCACGCGATTCGGCTCCGGACACGTCGCGCTAGGCGCCGGCGATGACTGTTGCGCGACGATTCGCGTCGTCGTCGCGAGCGGCACCACGAATGTGGCTAGGCACGCCAAAAGAAAAAGGCGCGGGATCATTACTCCGCCCGTTCTTCGCCCGCGTCTAGCGCCCTTGGGTACTTCGGCCTACGCCCACTGCAGCGATAGGAAAGTCGCGGACCGTCGCAGATCATACTACGCATGTCGATCGGGAATTTGGCGATCCGCGCCGCAATTGCCGCCGCCGCGTTGACGCTGCTGATCTTCGGACATCCGCGCCCGGCACGGGCAGACGTAGAAACGTGCGGCGCGCACGCACGACCGCTCGTCCAAGTGTCGCCCCAGCCCGGAAGCACCGCGTCAACATACGTCTTTGTTTTGCGCGCCGACACCGAACGCGCGGTCAAAGGCGACATTGTTGCCGACACGGATCACGGTTGGTTCTCGTGGTCGTTCCCGATGATCTGGCTCACGTTGCAGCCATCGAAGATGACCATCCGCGAATCGTACTCAATGACGGGGAAAGACTACGAATCGGTGCCGCTCTATGTCTCGTTCCCACCCGGGACGGTCGTGCATCATGCGTGGGTCGAGCACGCGCAAACGTCGGGTGAACACGCGTTTGGATTCGACGCGCTCGGGAACGCTAGTTGCACGGTCGACGACTTTGGCGATCCGAGCCCGTACGATCCCCCCGTTTCTACGCCGGTACCGTCGACCGCGACCGTGATCGCGGCCGCACCGACCGACCCGCGGTTCACGCCGACCTGCGATCATCCGTTCGCCAAATCGACCTTTTCCGACGTCCCATCGGTCCAGCGGCCGCAAGAATTCAGTGGAGCAATGAGTGGGGCCGCGGTCGTTGCGGTCGCGATTACGAGCGCGGGTAAGGTTCTTGACACGTGGCCGATCAGCACGTCAGGAAACTTCAAGTGGGATATGGCAGCAACGATTGCGCTGCGCGACGCAAAATACACGCCACCGATCTCCTACTGCATCCCTGTTGCAGCAACGATCTACTTCGTCATGGTATACCGACCATGACGCCGAGCCGCGCGGTCTTATTGGGTCGGCATCTCAAGGGCACGTCGCTATCCGCTGGTAATAAAAATGGAGCGCGGTTTTCCGCACTCCATTTCATCTAAGGGGTAGCCGCACGATGCGGCTGAAGGTTCGGAGCACACGATGTGCGACCGGCCGAAGGCCGGCCGAACCATCTAGGCTTGGACGACTGAGTCGCCAATCGTACCGAGGCCGACTTCTTCATCTAGCGCCAGCGCTTCGATCTCTTCGGGCGGAACGTCCGCAACGTGTTGGATCGAGGCGGTGATGCGGCGCGTCGCGCTGTTGATCGAGACGAGCGTGACTTCGACGTCTTGGCCCGCGTTGAACTGCGCGCTCGGATCGAATTCGCCCTTGGGAACCATCGCGAGGATGCCCGGGAAGATTTCGACCAGTAAATAGTTCGGCGTGACCTTGACGATCTGCGCCCCCAGCTTGTTCGTTTCGACCAGCTTGTCGGCGTGCTCGTCCCACGGATCGGGAAGCGCGTGCTTGAGCGAGAGACTGACTTTCTTCGCTTCCGCGTCGAACTTCATGATCTCGACGTTCACAATGTCGCCGATCTTCACCACTTCCGACGGATGCTTGATGCGCGCGTAGCTCAATTCACTATTGTGAATGAGGCCATCGATGCCGCCGAGATCGACGAATGCACCGAAGTCCGCGAGACGGACCACGACGCCTTCCCGAATCTGGCCGACTTCGAGCGTGTCGAGTAGCTCTTGCTTCTTGGCCTGCAGCTCTTCTTCGAGCACGAGGCGCTGCGAGAGCACGACGCGATGACGCTTGTGATCGAGATCGATCACCTTCAGACGCAGCTTCTGACCGACGAGTTCATCGAGGTTGCCCACCGGCTGGCGGCGGATCTGCGATGCGGGCACGAAGCCGCGCATGCCGAGATCCACGAGCACGCCACCCTTGACGACTTGCGTCACGGTAGCTTCAATGACTTCATCGTTTTGATGCGCTTCAATGACCTTTTCCCAGGTCTTGAGCGCACGCGCGCGACGCTCGGACAGGAACAGGGTTCCGTCCATATCGTCGATGCGATGAATCATTACTTCTAACGAATCACCGACTTTGAGCGTCTTGGGATCGACCGCGAGCGAAAGTTCGCGGAATGGAAGCACGCCTTCGGATTTACCGCCGACGTCGACGAGCAATTCGTCTTTGTCCTTTTGAACGATCAGGCCATTTAAGACCTGGCCTTCGTCGAGGACTTTCAGCGACTCTTCGTAGAGGCGCTGTTCGAGCGCGAGTTGATCTTCCTCTATAGTAGCGGGAGCGATTTCAGTCGTAGAGATGGTGTGGTCCTACCTAACAATTATAATTTTGCAGATCAACGCTGACAGTTTCGACACCACCAGGTTCCGCGCTGCGCAATCACCGTTCGAACGATCGGTTTTCCGCACCGCGGACAAGGGTCTCCAAGCTTGCCGTACACCGAAAGGACGTTTTGAAATCCCCCTCGGAGGCCTTCGGCATCCACGTAATCATCGACGCTTGAACCGCGCATTTCGGTTGCACGGGTCAGGACGTCGCGGATCGCGTGGTAGAGCCGGAGAGTCGCCGGTTTCGTCAACGCGTTGGCGGGCTTGCCGGGACGGATCCCGGCTTCCCACAGCGCCTCGCTTGCATAGATGTTTCCAATGCCTGCGATGTGCCGTTGATCGAGGAGCAATGTCTTAATCGGCGTCGTCCGCCCGGACAGCATACCGATAAAGCCCTGCGGTGTAAAGCCTGAAGAAAGGGGCTCGATGCCCAAATCGGCATCCCAGGCCTCATCCGGCTGGACCAGGCGCATCCGCCCAAACGTCCGCACATCGGCAAAGCTCAGCCGCGTTCCATCCGTATAATGAAGCACCACGTGGGTACCCGGATAGTCCGTCTCGCCCGGCCGCTGGAGCACGAGCCGCCCGGTCATCCGCAGGCTGGTGACCAATTTTCGGCCCGAGCTCAGCTCCATTACCACGTATTTGGCTCGCCGGCCCACACCCTCGATCCGCTCGCCCGGCAGGGCAGCAGCAAAGACGACGCCGGGCGGCGCCACGGCCATCTTCGGAAGATGAATCTTTACGGATTCGATGGTTTTGCCCGCGACCGTATGAGCTAGGCCGCGGGCGATCGTTTCGACCTCAGGTAACTCGGGCACTCGCCTTGATTACAAGCCCCGTTCCTGCGTAACCTCGATGAAGCGGGTCTGGCCGACGATGGGGGTGATCAGCGCGCTATATTCGCCCGGTGAATTGTCACCGAAGGCGGTGATCGTGTGGAGATCGGGTTGGAGATGGGCGAAACAGAAGTTGCCGTTGGGCTGCACGGTCGTGCTTACGACTTCGGTCATAGAGCGCGCGACAATGATATTTGCGGGAAGGTTCTCGTACGACAGCGCCACTACGCGCATCGGATCGACATCGATGTGGCCACAAATCGCACCGGTGCCAAACGCATCGACCGTTGTGTTGGTCTCAGCGGACGCACAGAGAGGTACGGCCACAAGAACGGCACCCAGCGCCATCGCCGACAGAATTGAACGTTTCATGCCCTCTATAACGCGCGCGGCACGGAATTAGTGACGCCCCTATACATCCGGCACGACTCGTCAGGCGTGTTTCCCGTAAATGCTGTATCGGATTGTTTCGGGTCGAAGGCGCCCTCGGCTTCGTAGTTGCCGTTCCCCTGAAACTCCCAACTTACGCCGTAACCGTGATAGATGCAGTTGGGATCGGCCGGAAAATACGTGTCCCACGGACCGTCCTTGATTTCGATGTTGGAAAGCGTGCCCGCGGGATGATCTCCAACGTGGTGCACTTCCGTCCCCAGCTGATAGTAGAGCAAATCGGTCGGCTCAAAGAACGCAGCCTTTGGCGCGTGGCAAATGTCATTCCCATCAACCGTAAAGACAATCGTCTTGCCGTGTACGGCGATACCGAGTTGATGCGCTGCGTCCGGAAGAAAGACTTCGGTGTCGCGATAGATCAGGTGGCCGTCGCGATCGCTCCATGTTAGACCGATCTCCTCGCGGAAATCATATTTCTCCCAACGCATCAGCTCGAGTTGGACAAATGCATACTTGCGGTACGGAATGAGGATGATCCAGTTCGTATAGAAGTCGCTATTGCCGGCAACGAACGGGAGCGTGAAATCCGCGCGCACGCCGAAGTCGTCGCGAAAGTCTCCTCCGAGATCGACGTCCGACTGTGCGCTTTCCGAGATCTGGTGATAGCTCAACTTCGGCGCGACGTGCTCGGCGCCGCTGGCCGTCTGAGCCGCGCCCGGATCGAGAATCGGCACGCTGCACGTAAACGGGCCTTCCTGCGACGGCGCGTTCGTCGCGGTCATCGCGAGCACAATCGCAAGGAGCAGGTTCACAGTTTCTTGAGTTCCGCGAGACGTACGCCCGGCGCGATGCCATCTTTCTTCGCTTCGCCCGCCGGTAATTCGATCACATATTTTGCCGTGCCGGCGCGGCGCGGGATCGAATCGTCGGGCGCATCTTCCGGCACGACCGGCACGTTCGCCGCGACGCTGCGGACGGTGCCGTTCGCGGCGACGAACACCATATCGAGCGGAACCAAAGTATCTTTCATCCAAAACTCGACCGGCGCATCCTGGTCGAAGACGAAGACCATGCCGGTATGCGCAGGCAAATCGGTGACGCTCATCAATCCGGTTTCGCGCTGTCCCTCGGTATTGGCCACTTGCAGCGTCAGCGTCACATACGGTGCATCCACGGTAATCTTCGGCAGATGTTGCGGCGCCGGCGTGGCGACCGCGAGCAGCACGGAGAGGAGCGCGGCGATCATTCTTCCTCCACCATCATCTCAACGTCGTACCAGTTCGCTCCCGACTTCGCGGTCACTTCGAGCGGCACGGTAAGCGTCAGCGCCTCCTCCATTTCGCGGCGTACGAGGTTCGCCAGCGCCTGCAAATCGTTGCGGTGCACTTCGAAAATCAACTCGTCATGAATCTGCAGCAGCATCGTCGCATCGAGGGCGGCCGCACGCACCGCGCGATCGGTCTTCACCATCGCGAGCTTCATCAAGTCGGCAGCACTGCCTTGCAATGGCGCATTGGTCGCTTCGCGCTCTGCCGCGGAACGCAGCATGTAATTGCTCGAGGTGAGCGCCGGCATGTAGCGCCTGCGCCCAAGAATCGTCGTGACGTAACCGAGCTCGCGCGCCTCCTCGAGCGTGCGGTCGATATACGCTCGCACCGACGGGAAGCGTGCAAAGTACGACTCCGTGATGGCGCGCGCTTCCGCGCGCGGAATCTCGAGCCGTTGCGCAAGGCCGAAATCCGACATTCCGTAGAGCAGGCCGAAGTTCACGCTCTTGGCCATGCGGCGCTGATTACCGTCGGCACTTACGTCAGTCCCTAAGTTGAAGATCTGACGCGCGGTAAAGTCGTGAATGTCTTGTCCTTCCTCGAACGCCGTGCGCATGGCCTCGTCACCCGAGAGATGCGCCATCAAACGCAGCTCGATCTGACTGTAGTCGGCGGCAAGGAGCACGTAGTCGGGGCTCTTGGCTACGAACGCCTTGCGAATGCGCCGGCCGAGATCGCCGCGCACCGGAATGTTTTGAAGGTTCGGATTGGTCGACGAGAGACGTCCGGTCGCGGTCGCGGTTTGATTGAAGACGGTGTGCAGGCGGGACTGCGGATCGAGCAGCTGCGGAATCACGTCGATATACGTGTTCTTGAGCTTGGTCACTTCGCGCCACTCGAGCACGAGCGCACAGATCGGATACTCTTTGGCCAAACCTTGCAAGATCTCGACGCCGGTCGCCCATCCGGTCTTGGTTTTCTTCCCGCCGGGAATCTGCAGCCGCCCGAAGAGGATGTTGCCGAGCTGCAGCGGCGATCCGATGTTAAACTCTTCGCCCGCAAAGTCGTAAATGTGCTGCTGCAAGCGCGCAGCCGCAGTATCGACCTCTTTGGCCAGCACCGCGAGCTCCGATGGATCGACCGCAATACCTGCGCTCTCCATCCGCGCGAGCAGCGGCGCCAGCGGAACCTCAACCTCTTCGTAGACGCGCATCTGGGCGCGTTCCTCGAGAAGCGGGCGCATAACATCGAGCAACTGCAGCGTCGCATCGGCGTGCGCCGCCGCGTCGTCCGCGGGTGCGGCTTCCAGATGTTCGGCGGCCGCATCGACGACCGCGGAAAACGTGCGCGAGGGGTTGAGCAGGTGCGCCGCCAGCATCGCGTCGTCGGAGACGTTGGTGAGGGTCACGCCATGCGCGCCAAGAGCGCGCGCCACGTGCTTGGCGTCATAGGTGACGACGCGCGGCGCATTTTCGAGCACGTCGATCAGCACGGAACGTACCAGCTCGTGCGCCAGGGCGCTGCCCGCAAACGCGATGCCGCTGCCCGGTGCGCCGCTGATGCCGATCGACTCATCACGCGCGGCAAGCGCGAGACGCGTTGAACCGCCGAGTGCACGCAACTCTTCGGCTAACCGCGCGAACTCCGGCGGATCGACCGACGCTACATAGCTGCGATACGTGCCCTCGAGTTTCGCGTCGGAGGCAAAGAGCGGCAAACCGTCGACCGGGGCTTTGAGCCGCGCGAGCAATGTCTTGAACTCGAGCTGCGCGTAGAGTGGGTAGAGCGCAGCATCACTGGGCGCTTCGTAGCGACGCTCCCAATCGATCGTCAGCGGGAGATCGCGGCGAACGATCGAGACGTCGCGGCAGATGCGCGCTTGCGCGCCATATTCCTTGACGAGGTTCTCGAGCTTGGGACTGCCCGCGAGCGATGGATCCGCAACCAGCGCATCCAGCGAGCCCGCGGCTTTGATCAATTTGATTGCCGTCTTTTCGCCGACACCGGGAATCCCGGGAAGGTTGTCCGACGGATCGCCTTTGAGTCCGCGGTAATCCGCCAGCTGGTTCGGCTGCAGTTCGAAGCGCTCGTAGACGGCCGGCGGATCGTAGCGCCCGAGATCGGTAATGCCGCGACGTGTCGTGAGCACGGTCGTATGGTCGTCGACAATTTGAAGCAGGTCGAGATCGCCGGTCACCACCAGCGTCTCTTCGCCGGCCTCCTCGGCTTCGCGCGCCAGCGTTGCGATGATGTCGTCGGCCTCTTGCCCTTCGATTTCGACGATCGGAATGTGATGCACCGCGAGCACGTCGCGCACCAGCGCGAACTGGCTGCGTAGATCATCGGGCATCGCGGTTCGCTGCGCTTTGTATTCCTTATAGAGCTGCACGCGGTCGACCGGCAGGCCCTTGTCGAAAGCGGCGATCACGTGCGTCGGCTTCTCATCGTGGATGATCTTGTTGAGCATCATGGTGAAGCCGTAGACCGCGTTGATCGGCACGCCGCGAACCGTCGTCAGCGGCGGCAACGCGAAGAACGCACGGTACACCAGACCGTACGTGTCAAGGAGCATCAGGCGATGGGGACGTTTGCGCGGCACTATTGCACCGTAATCGGCGACGAGGCCGAGATCACCCGCCCGTCATCGGTGATGGTCAAGATCGAGAGGGTATAGCGCCCGCGCGTGCTCGGCATCTGCACCGCGATCGACGAACCGTCGAAGCGAGCAACATTCCACCAGACATCCTGCGTGTCGGCCTGTTCTAAGGAGAGATTCTGGGGCGGACTGGAGCGCCGTTCGAACCCGATGACCTGCGCATGTTCGCCGGTCGAATCGACCCAGGGATGCCACGTCCGGCCTTCGGGCGCGCTGATCTGCGTCGCCGCAATCCCGACGGCCAAGAGCGCCGGTGCAGATTCGAACAGTGCGCCGCCGGACGGCGCACCGCGGCTGATGCGCACGATCGTGGTTCCCGCTCCCGGCGCAACGTCGCGCAGTGTCACGTTCACCGGCGCGCCCGGCGCGAAGGTGTCGGAGGGCATTGCAATGTTCGCGCTCATTGGGCGTCCAGGCGCATCGAGCACGAGCGGCACGCTCGTCCACGCAATCGCACCGTCGCGCACGAACGCCGCGCCGGCGCGAAGGTCGCCGAGCGCGTCATTGATGCGCAGCGACGCTGAAGCGCGGCCGTCGTGCACCGGCGCCACCACGCTCTGCGTGCCGTTGGCGCTCTCGATGGTCAGCAGCGCTTCTCCCTGCGCGCCGTCGAGCGTCGCATCGATGTGCACGTCGGCGCCGGCGCGATAGACATTGCGGTCGAGCGCGATGCGGACGTTGGCGCTGCCGTTAAGGCTCGTGTCTTGCGTGGCCTGGGATACGACGTCCATCTGGGCGACATCGGTTGCCTGCGCACCGCCGGTTTCGATCGTGGCAAAGACGAGATTCGTCCCAAGCGACGGCGCCGTGAACGCGCCGTGCGCGTGGCCATCGGCGTCGAGCGTCAACTGCTGTTCTTGCGTCGAGGGACCATGCTCGAGCCGCACGCGCACGAGCGCGCCGGCCAGCGGACTGCCGTTGCCGATCTCCGCACCATAAACGTCGAAGTTGACCGGCGTACCAAGTGTTTGCTGATCGCGATCGAGTTGGAGACGCACGGCAGCACGCGCTGTCGGTACCACGATACGGGTCACCGCGCTCGCACCGCCGGCCTCCACGCGGACGCCATACGTCGAGGATAAACCATCGGTTGGATGCGCGATCGACACCGTCGCGCGACCGTCGCCATTGGTCTGCACGATCTCGTCGAGCCAAGCCGACGTGCCCCACGGGGTTTGTTGCGGCGAGTAGCCGACGAACACGTGCGGGGAGCGCACGATCTGCACGTGCACCGGCACGTTCCCGCGCGACGACGTAATCAACACCGGGACATCAGCCGCCGCGTTGCACGGCCCGTCGCATCCACCGGCAACTTCTAGCGAAAGACCGCTCGCGTCGGCGTCGACGTGCACGTTGGCGCCGCCCACGCCACCGTCGACTTGCGCGAGCACCGCGTAGTCACCGGCGGGAGCACTCGCCGGAATCGGAATGCCGGCGGTAAATGCTCCGGCCACGTCGACCGGCGCCTGAACTTGCGCGAGCAGCGTGCCTCCTAGGCGTATCGCGATCGTCGCGCTGCCGGACGCGGGCTTGAGCGCGCCGTTCACGCGCGTGCGCGCAAATCCCACGATGCGGACCGTTCCGCCGGCATGCACTACCGCCGTGTCGGTGCGCACGCCGACAATTGCTGCCGGCAGCGGCGCCTGCGGCAGAAAACTCACAAACGCATAGCTATTGCCCCACTGTGCGAGCGCAAACACCGGTCGCGGCGCGCGGCTCCAGCGCACAATGCCGTTTGCATCGGTATACCGCGCTTCGAATCCGCCTTGTACGATGAATTGCACGCGCATGTGCGCGAACGCATGGCCGCTGCCGAGATCCGTTGCGTAAAGCAACAACTCACCCGGAGTTTCTTTGGTCAAGAGGCCGACACGCGTGCGATTGATCCACACCTGCTCGCCGACGTTGCCGCGGCGTGCTTCGACGACGAAGAATCCTTCGCGCGATCCAAGCTGCACGTCGACTCCACTTGATTGAAATTGATAGCCGCCCGGCGGCGTGAAGCTGAACGTACTGATCGGCCGGCGACCGCGCGTATCAATGGCACGTGCGCGCGCGTTCGAACCCGCGATGACTACATCGCCCGGATCGACTTGATAGACGGCAAATTGCACGGGTGCGCTCGAGTACGTGTCCAATCGCACCGTCGTCGGTTGCCACGGCACGTTTGAGTCGCTCGCGAAGAGGGCAAAGTTAGCGTCGAGCTTATGAAGATCGACGATCGGGCGCGCGGCGGACGCGGGAGCTGCAAGCAACGCAAGCACCAGCAGCGCGACCAGGAACGCACGTATTCGAAGCACGACGCCGGTGGGGTTTCGCGGCATCCTACGAGCGGTCCCACGGGAAGGTTGGGCCCCCTGCCCCGCATAAAGCGTGAGTCGTGAACCAGTCCGATTCCGCAGGGAACTCTCTTTCGACGCGTTGCCGTTACTGCGGGTGTGAAGACACAACCGAGAAAGCGCCGGATCCTGCCGAGCGCCGGCACCTGCAAGTCATCGTCGCATGCGGCTCGTGCGGCCGGCCGTTCACCGTGCTCTCGGCGAATTAACGTGCGCGCACTCGCTATAATGCTCGCGCTCGCCGGCGCTCTGATCGCATTTCCCGCCGTCGCTGCAACGGCGCCGCCCAAAGCGACGCCGGCGCCGCCGCCCGTTTTCCACACACCGCCTCCGCCGAAAGTCGCGGAGCACGCCGAATTCTTGGTGGAGGTCAACGCAAAGGGGCAAGTCGTGCGGGTGAACTCCGCCAAGGGCACCGGCGATAAAGATCAGATCTTCAACGCGTGGACCTACGGTAACGTGCAGCAGATATGGATTCGGCGCCCTGATGGCACCGCCGAAGTCGGATTGTATCGCGTCACCTACGACTATGATCCGCACACGAAGAAGATACGCCGGCAGCAATACCTCGTGCAGCCGGGCGGCAATTGGGGCAACGAGGAAGGTAAAGCCGATGTCATCATGGAGACGGCGGAGCGCGAGGCGCGCGAGCACAGGGCCGCGCAGCAAGAAGAGCAGCAGGCGCAGAACAAAAAACTGCCGCCGCTGAACACCATCGTTGGCCCGACGGCGTCGCCGACCAGTCATCCTTAGACGGTTCGGCCGTCCTGCGGACGGACGCGCGTC
>Ga0302177_10000201_pt1 | contig 50505 bp, 43 predicted proteins | sample I_Palsa_E1_2_FD_198780 | JGI IMG/M metagenome (GOLD analysis project Ga0302177, IMG submission 198780) | Peat permafrost microbial communities from Stordalen Mire near Abisko, Sweden - I_Palsa_E1_2 | ecosystem: Environmental > Terrestrial > Soil > Palsa > Peat permafrost | place: Sweden... | reverse complement strand
TGCCGGACGAGATCAGGGACCGCCGCGTCCGCTTCGAAACGCATCCACTCCACGCCAAATTCGCTTTTCTCGTGGCTCACGACAAAGAGTTTCAGGTGTTTCAAGTGGGTCTCGCCGGGCTTCGCTTCAGTAGTGGGAATTCCGATGTGATGGTACCGGCGCATGGTTTTTCGCGCTCCGTGGAATTGGCAAATTCTACGCTGTCGTTGCCGCGTTTGAAACCGCGCCCTCGTGACCGGACTTTTGAGGCACGAAGTCAAATTGTACTTCACTGGTCTTGGCACAAGGCAGATTCGGAATGCATGACGGGCAATCGGGAAATAATCCTAACGTAAGGTTTGCCGACCAACCGGACGGAGCCCGGAAACAACCCGTCATGAAGCGTCGTGTGCCGCGGAAATTGCGGCGAGGCGCCGGTGGTCAAGCTGGTCAGATCTGGGTCATGCCGCCATCGACGACCAGTTCGATGCCAGTGATATAGCTACTTTCGTCAGAAGCGAGAAACGACACCACTTTGGCAATTTCGTCCAAGGTTCCGGTGCGACCGAGTGGTATATTGCCCACGACGCTGTCTGCGTACTGCTTGACTTGTTCTTCCGTCATCCCCAGCGAATTGCGGTAGCCCGGCGAGGGAATTACGCCAGGACTAACAGCGTTCACGCGGATTTTGCGGTCTTTAAGATCCGTGGTGAAGGTACGCGCGAAAGAACGCACGGCGGCTTTGGAGGCGCTGTAGACACTCATCGCGGGCGCTCCAGTACTGGCAACGATCGACGCATTCAGAATGACGGAACTTCCGTCCTTAAGGAGCGGAAGCGCCTTTTGCACGGTGAATAGAAGACCCTTGACGTTCGCGTTGAAAGTGTTGTCGAAGTGCTCTTCGGTGATTGCGGCGAGCGGGGCGAATTGTCCGGTGCCGGCGTTGGCGAATAGAACGTCGATGTGCCCCTTCTGCTGCTTCACAGTGGCGTACAAACGATCGAGATCCGCAAGATTTGAAACGTCGCCCTGCACTGCAGTAATATTCTTACCGATCTGCTTCACTGCTGCGTCGAGCTCGCTCTGACGGCGGCCCGTGATAAAGACGTACGCGCCCTCCGCAACGAAGCGTTGTGCCGTAGCAAGACCGATTCCGCTATTGCCTCCGGTGATGACTGCTACTTTTCCTTCCAGCTTACTCATGAGTCTCTCTCCTGTCTGATATCCTGTTTCTCATGCCATATTTCCGTACCGCCCAGTACAGATGTCACGGGCGGCTGAATAGATGCAATATTTGTACCGATAGGTATGGAAGGGGCATCATAGACAGGTATGGCACGGAATAAATCCTCAAAACGAATGGGACGTCCCCGCTCCTTCGATATCGACCGAGCGTTGGACCGCGCGCTGGCAGTGTTCTGGCGAAAGGGATATGAGGGCGCGTCTCTGTCGGACCTGACCAAAGCTGTGGGCGTCAATCGTCCGAGTCTGTATGCCGCCTTTGGCGACAAAGAAGCGCTGTTCCGCAAGGCGCTCGACCGTTACTTGAAGGGGCCGGCGGCCTACACCCGAGAAGCGTTAAGGGAGCCGACCGCCCGCGCAGTCGTGGAACGATTGCTGCTGGGTGCGGCCGATTTGAACACAGCCCGGCGCAATCCCGGTGGGTGCCTCATGGTGCAAGGTACGCTTGCGTCCGGCGAGGCGGCCGATTCCATCCGGCAGGAACTGACCGCCTGCCGTGCGGCGGGTGAAGCTGCGATGCGCCGGCGTTTCGAGCGTGCGAAATCAGAAGGTGACCTACCGGCCAATGTGAACCCTGCCGATCTTGCTCGCTACATCGCGACGGTCCTCTACGGAATGGCAGTTCAGGCAGCGGGCGGCGCAAGCCGAAGTAAATTACAGCGCGTAGTCGAGATGGCGCTGCGAACGTTGCCGATGCGAGACAGCCCGTGGCCCACTTTTGTGGGAAGCGACACCCACTGACGCTTGTCTGAATCGAGACCGGGCCCAGCCGAGAAGACACAACCCTATAGACCGGATATGACTGCGGGCGGCGCAGGATTGTTCCAGAAATGTCCCGTTGTTTTTGCCCTAGAATGGCCGGGCCAAATCCGCGCTGCGGGCGGATGACGGGCAAAGCGGAAGTAATCCTTAGGTTAGCGCTTATGGGGCGTGACCCCCTCCGAGCTGCCCGACGCTCACGAGTGTAGGCTCAATCGTGTGTGAAGATTTCGACGGTCATCCCTAGCCATCGGACGGCAGGCACCATCACACGCACCGCAATGCGCCCTCCCTTCGCAAGCCGGGTCAGCATCGTAGGTGCGATCTCATCGCCGATCTCTTGAGCTACCTCCAACCAGGTCATTTTCCGCGACCGACGTTGTGCATCCAGCGCTTGGTAGAGCCTTATGGTGTTGAACCGTCGCCCAGCGAGAAACCTCGCAGTCGCGGAGGCCGTTTCGGCAACTGATAGACATTCAGAATCGTGAATAAACTTCTCCGGGGTGCAGCCCAGCCAGCGCACCATCGTCAGCATTCCGTCGGTCTCCATGGGCCCCTCGCGCTTGGTAGCGATGATGGTGGAAGCGGCCACGCCCGTCTCTCTCGCGACTTGTTGCCAGGAGATTTCGCGTGCGCGGCGCTGCGCATCCAGCGCTGCGTAGAGAGCGGGGCGGTCAAACCGATGCCGCACGAAAAGACCCATTTCGATCCCCAGCGTAGCAGGTAGGTCAACAGCTCCCGGATGGTCGTCTGTCCTCCGGAACGAGCCGTGGCTTAAGTTAGCGATTGTGGGGCGTAACCCCCGGCTAAAGGCAAAGCCAGCCGAGCCAGGTCCGCCAATTAGATCTCCTCAACCGGCCAATCATCTTTAGCCGCCCATTGCAACATCTCCGCGAGCTGCGCGCGAATCCGCAGAGGGATCGCCAACTCATGTCCCATGGTGAAAATCACGTATTCGAACACCCAGCCCTTCTTCGTTCTAACTTTGATCTCGCTCCATGGAACCAGCAGCGGAGGGTGCATGAACCGAAAGAGGAACATGCTGGCCAAATACAAACCCTGCGGACTGGCTCCGATGGTCAACACTTTGTTGTAATTCGTCAGCCACCGCATCTGTCCGCTCCGCATTCTCCATTTCGCTCCGTGGAAAGCGACCCGCGTGCGATAGAGCTTGGCTAGCGAGAACCAGCCGCCGATGAAGCTGACGATCGAGCCGACCAAAAGCCACAAAATGAGAAAGTAGAGCGGGAAGATCACCGCAAACACGGAGGGGTGCTGGTCAATGAAGTGTTGGAGATTCATGCTTGTCATTCAACGTTAAACCGCTGAGGGCGAAATGACAGTACCCAAAATTCGGCAGCGGAGTCAATTCACGGTAAGCCACTGCGACTTCGGCAAGAGTGTAATGGTCTACCCTTGTGGCCTGATGGTAGTGGCTCAGTATGATTCAGGACGCTTGTGTGCACACGCGAGATCCCTCGTCCCTCTGGTGAAAACGCGGGACTTCGGGATGACTCCAGAGAGGGCGCAATCGTGAAGAATTCAAATTGAGCCACTACCGGCCTGATTGGGCAATTGACGCTGCGGCGGGATTCACGATAGAGTTCGGTCAAGGTTGTCGCAGAGTTGTCCCAGGAGAAGTTCTGTGGGTTTTAGGTCCAGCCGCGCCAGGAGTGTGCAGAAGTTTGCCATCTGCCTGCTATTGGCGCTGGCGACGGCACAGGCCGCACTGGCCGCGGCAAGCTTTACGCCGCAGCGCCGCGTTGGCTACAACACTGGGGATCAATGGGAACCCGCTCTGGCCGCGGATGGCCACGGACACATCTATATTCTGTTTCCCCAATATGGCGCCGTAAGCGATTGCCCGGCATGCACCGCACCGACGATCTCTCTGCTTGTCAGCAATGACAACGGATTATCGTGGGAAGCGCCACATCCGCTGACGCCTTCCTCGACCGGTCAGTTCGATCCGCAGATTGTGGTTGACCCCGTGGACCGGCAAACCGTCTACACGTCCTGGCTGCAGAATAATAAACGGGATGTGATGGTGGCAAGGTCGCAGGACTTCGGCCGCACCTGGTATTTTGCCGTCGCCGAGCGCTCGCGCGATGACGCCGACAAGCCTGTGCTAGCAGTGCATGGCGCCGATGTATATGTAGGATTCAATCACGATGAGAAATTTCTGGTCGCTGCGTCGCATGACTATGCCCAAAACTTCTCCCGCGCAATCGTGAGCCAGAACGCCGGATCGGGATCGTCGCTGGCCGGCGGCGCGACGATTGATCCAAACGGCAATGTGTATTTTTCCTGGACCGCCTACGCGCGGCACGAGATCAGCGCTCGCCCGGTCAGCATTTACGTGAGCCAGTCGACAGATGCCGGCCGCAACTGGAACACAGTTCTGCTGGACACTTCCAGCGCGCCGCCGGGCTGCGCCGCCGAGAACTGCGAGACTGGATACCTCGGCGCTCAGATAGCGCTCGCATCCGACGCGGCTGGAACCGTTTATGCATTGTGGAACGCGGGCAACGTCAACGGCGGCCCCGAGCGCATGTATTTTTCGTCTTCCACCACCGGCGGGGCAAGCTGGTCGCTGAAGGCGGACGTTTCCTCCGCCGACGATCAGGTCGAGCATTGTTTCCCCGCAATTACCGCGGGCATCCCGGGCGACGTGCGCATTGCCTGGATGGACACGCGCAATGCCCCCTTATGGAACGTTTTCTATCGCGCGTCGAGCAACGGCGGAGCGACTTGGTCGGCGGAAACACAACTCTCCGGCCCGGCGCACGGCTACGATTACATCCTACCCGATGGCTTCCGTTTTCCCTTTGGCGACTATTTTTCCATCGCCATCGATAACCTCGGAACCACGCATGTGGTATGGGGAGCGGGGCGAAATTACAAGTCTCCCGGCTCGATCTGGTACGCTCACGGACATTAGCAGGCCGTTCGGCGCACCGCGATGGGGATGCCTACTCTACGATTAATCCCCCAGTAAGCTCCGCCAGCCGCGTGACGCCGCGATCCCCGCACCAGCGCCGCAGTTCGTCCGCGATCTTCTCGGTGGCGCGGGGATCCCAATAGCTCGCCGTTCCGATCTGTACCGCAGTCGCGCCCGCCAGCATGAATTCCGCCACATCGGCCGCAGTCGATATGCCTCCCATGCCGATCACCGGAATCTTCACCGCGTGCGCCGCGTCATAGACCATGCGCAGCGCGATCGGCTTGATCGCAGGGCCGGAGAGCCCTGCCGTAACATTGGCGATGCGGGGCTTGCGTGTGTCGGCGTCGATAGCCATGGCCACGAAAGTGTTGATCAGCGAGATCGCGTCCGCGCCCGCCTCCTGTGCAACGTGCGCCATCTGCGCGATGCTGGTCACGTTCGGCGAGAGCTTGACGATCAGCGGCCGCCGCGCGGCGCGCTTCGCCGTGGTCACCACTTCATCGAGCAGCCGCGGATCGCTGCCAAATTGCAGCCCGCCATGGGCAGTATTCGGACACGAAACATTCAGTTCGTAAGCGGCAATGCCTTCGCCATCGTTGAGGATCTCGATTGTTCTTTCGTAGTCCTCGCGGGTGTAGCCGAAGACATTGGCAAAAACCACGATGTTCTTGATCTGCCGGAGCCTGGGCAGCTTTTCTTCGAGAAACGCTGTGGCACCGATATTTTGCAAGCCAATCGCATTGAGCATGCCGGCCGCGGTTTCCCACAAACGCGGGGGCGGGTTGCCGATCATGGGCTCGCGCGAAAGCCCTTTGACGACGAATCCTCCCAGTTTGTCGAGGTGGACGACATCTTCGAACTCGACGCCGTAGCCGAATGTCCCGCTCGCCGCAAGGATCGGATTCTTGAGCTCGATGCCGGCAAAGTTCACGCTGAAATCCAGGGAAGTCTTGCCCGCGTTGTCGGAAGAGGAAGTTGAGCTCACTGCGGCGGCCTTTCATTCCGAGATCCATCAGAAGCCGCAGGACCCGCTGTTATCGCGCCGCGCGGCGCGGCGAGCGCCTCGGTCAGCACGCGTCCCACTGCATGCGTGGGAGCGTTGATTCCCAACAGTGACGCCAATGTTACAGCCATATCCACCGGTTCGGCGTGCGTGCGATAGGTTCCCGGACGAAATGGCAGCCCATAGAAAGCCAGCGGCACGTGCGTGTCGTAGGTGTAAGGCGACGCGTGGTCCGTTCCTTTCGCTGGCCCGACGGTGTAAATTTCCGGAACGCCCATCACATACCAGCCGCCTTCTGGCGAGTAGCTATTCAAGAACTTCTTGCCGAACGCGCTAGCAGAAACTTCGCCCTCCGCAAGTTGTGATTTGGTGAAGTAGTCGCGCAGACCGGCCTGCTTCATCGCCTCGCCCACTGCAGCTTCCGCGTCGCGCTCTTTTACGTGTGCGACAGCGAAAGCGTCCTGATCGAGCCATGCCACCGGATAGTCGAACTTGATGTAAGCCGCATGTCCGGGCGAATACTTCGCCGCCAGCGCGCCGTTGATCTGCGCTTCGAGTTTGCCCGCGTCCAGATTGGCGGCGGGAATGCGCAGCTTCTTCGCGGCATCGGGTAATGCGGAAATGCCGTGGTCGGCCGAGAGCGCAATCCACACATTTGCGAGGCCGATCTGGTGACCGAGGAAAGCGAAGAAGTCGGCCAGTTCGCGATCGAGGGCCAAAGCCATGGCAGCCATCTCCGGCGAATCCGGCCCCACCTGATGCCCAAGAATATCGTTCGCCGAAAGGCTGATGGCGAGCAAGTCGGTCGCCTGTCCTGCGCCCAGATTTTCGTAAACCACCAATTCCTTCGAGAATTCCAACTCATACTCGTTCGCAAAGGGCGTTGATCCGATTACTTCGTAGAAGCCCGCGTCAGAACCGTCTTTACTCTTGCGATGGGCGGTCGAGCGCAGCATATCGCCATTCGAGTTCTTCCAATCGCGGTCCCAATATTTCGCCGCGCGATTGCCGCCGTTGAAATCCTGCGCCCACTTGGGCAAATCGCGGCGATAATAAGTCGAGGTAACCCAAGCTCCGCTCTTCGGATCGATCCAGTACGCCGCGTCAGCGGCGAAGCCGCCGGGGAGCACCGCCGCGCGGTCTTTCAACGAAACGGCAAACACCCGCGCCTGCCCTTGCGTCGCCAGCTTCAGTTCGTCCCCTAGCGTATCGGCCAGCAGATTATGCGGCGACGCACCAGTCTTATTCGCGGCGATCTCTCCGGCGATGCCGACAAGCGTGGTGTCGTCGTCTTCTACCGACGTGACCATTTTCTTTTTCTTCGGATCCCACCACTCATTCGCCGCAATGCCGTGACCGTTGCTATACGCGCCGGTAAACAGCGTGGCGTGTCCGGGAGCGGTGCGCGTGTTGGCGTAATCGTAGTTGCAGTCGGTAAAGTTGGCGCCATGGTCTAGCAGCAGCCGAAACCCTCCCTCGCCGAACTGGTCGCGGTAGCGCTCCAGATAATCGCCGCGAAACTGGTCAATGACAATCACCACAACGAGCTTGGGGTGGGCGTTGTACGCGGAGGCGAAGCTGGCAGGGATGGAATCTGGGATGAGGGCGGCCACGACCGCCAGAAGAATACATTCGGACACAGCAATGGAGCGGGGAAAGAATCTCATTGCGCAGCTAGTTTACACAGGCGGGAGGGTTGGGGAAAGCCGAGACAGTCGAGCTTCGCTCGACCGGACAGCCGAAGGCGGCTGTTCCCACATGAGCATCTCGGTAGTGTCTTAATTAAGATACCACCCGCATCCCCTCCCGCGTGCATTCTGCGCCCCGTTTCCGATAAAGTAGTTGTTCCCATGCTCGACCTGAACTTTGTTCGCGACAATCTGCCCCGGGTGGAAGAAATGCTGCGCCAGCGCGGCGCGGACCCGGCTGCCGTGCTCAAGGATTTTCGCGACGTCGACACGCAACGGCGGCAGGCCATCACCGACGCTGAGACCATGAAGGCGCAGCGCAACAAGGCCTCCGAAGACATCGCCAAGCTGAAAAAAACCGGCCAGGATGCCAGCGCTGCCATCGCCGAAACCAAAGACCTGCGCGAGCAGATTCAGACGCGCGAAAAAACCGCCGCCGACCTCGACGCACGGTTGCAGGATATTCTTTCCGGCATACCAAATGTGCCGCACACGAGCGTGCCGGTTGGGCACAGCGCGGAAGAGAATGTGGAAGTGCGGCGCTGGGGCGCGCCTCCGGAGTTTGACTTTGCTCCGAAGCCGCACTGGGAGATTGGAGCGGAGTTGGGCGTGCTCGATCTGGAGCGCGCGGTTAAATTGACTGGCGCGCGCTTCGCGGTTTATTGGGACACGGGCGCGAAGCTGGAACGCGCGCTGGCAAATTTCATGCTCGATCTGCATACGCGGGAGCATGGCTATACCGAGGTTCTGCCGCCATACCTGGTGAATTCGGATTCGATGTATGGCACGGGGCAGTTGCCGAAATTCGCCGCTGATTCGTTTCACGTGCCGACGGGTGTTTGGGAAGAAGATCCGGGGCATCCTCCCGTTCCCGACGAGACGGTCTTTGTGAAGGGCTGGGATCATGCTGGCAGGGTTGTATCGGTCGACGATACGCTACGGACCGCGGAGGTCTTCGAGCGAGCTCTTGTAAACACCGAACCGGCAAAAACTGTCGCATGGACAGACATGTCTTATGAACGCAAGTTCTGGCTTATTCCGACAGCCGAAGTCCCGGTCACAAATCTCTACCGGGACGAAATTCTCGACGCAGCGCGCCTGCCGATTTCTCTGACGGCATACACCCCATGCTTCCGCAGCGAGGCGGGATCGTACGGCAAAGACGTGCGGGGGATCATCCGGCAGCATCAGTTTCAGAAAGTTGAGTTGGTGAAGTTCTCGCGGCCCGAGAACTCGTACGACGAACACGAGAAGCTCACGTGCAATGCCGAAACCGTTCTGCAAAAACTCGGCCTGCACTATCGCACCATGGCGTTATGCACGGGCGACATGGGACCGTCCTCGGCGAAGACGTATGACATCGAAGTCTGGCTGCCGGGGCAGCAGTTGTTTCGCGAAATTTCGTCGTGCTCGAATTTCGAGTCCTACCAGGCGCGGCGGGCGAATATCCGTTACCGTCCCGAAGGCAAGAACAAGACCGAGTTCGTGCACACGCTGAACGGCAGTGGCTTGGCCGTGGGTCGCACCTGGGTCGCGATTGTCGAGAACTACCAACAGGCCGACGGAAGCGTAGTCATTCCCGAGGTTCTGCGGCCCTACATTGGCGCCGAGCGCATCACGAAGAAGAGCTTCTAGCTTCTGGCTCCCAGCTTCCAACGGGAACCCGAGGCGCTCGACCCAGGGTCCGAGCCATGAGCAGACAGCTTCCCCATTGCCAAGAAACGCAGCCGTCACTAGACTTGCATAGAGTAAGGACTTGCATAGAGCCGAAATAAGTACGGTCGCGCCCAGCGCGCCTGCCCTGCCGATGAACGCCGTCTGGCGCACAATTCGCAGCTACATCCTCTGGCAACATGAGCGTGGCACGTTGCACTATGACATCATGGTCACGCTGATCCTCATCTTCGTCTTCTTCTCGCCCAAGGTGATTAACTTCAACGACAAACCTGTTCCCCGCGAGCCGCATCTCACTGATGTGGTGGTCACGCCCGACGCGCAGGGCGGCCTGCTCTACCAGATTTCGGCCGGCGCGATCACCTCGGGAGACGATCGCTCGGTGCGGGATCAGTTGTTGCACATCATCCAGCCGATTTCAGGCGCAGTTTCGATTGTGTCGTACGAGCCGGTGGCCGATGGCAAAGGACACGTGCAGAGCTACAAAGTTTTGGCGAAAAGAGAGTAACTGGATTTGCAGTGGACGATAATACTCACGAAGACGAAGCTTGGATTGGGGGACCGCGATTGAAACCCTTTTGCCGCATCCTTGCGACTCTGCTTGTGGGAACCTTCCTGTGCGCCTTCGGCGCATCTCCTCAGCAGAATTCAGCGGAAGCATGCGAGTTGGAATGCGTCCTCAAGAAAATGGACTCTGCCGCAGCCAGCTTCCACGCTACGCAAGCCGAGTTCGTCTGGGATCAGTATCAGAAAGTGGTGGACGAACACGACGAGCAGAAAGGCACGGTCTACTATCGGCGGTCGGGGAAAAACATCGAAATGATGGCGGAGATCAAAGAACCCGACCACAAGTTTGTGCTCTACAAAGACGGCAAGCTGCAGGTGTACGCGCCGAAGATCGAGCAGGTGACGCAGTACTCGACTGGCGGCAATCGTAACGAGATCGAGAGCTATCTGGTGTTGGGCTTTGGCGGAAGCGGCGAGGATTTGAAGAAGTCTTTCGACGTGACCTACCTCGGCGACGAGACTGTGCTCGGGGTTGCGACCGCGAAGCTGCAACTGATTCCGAAGAGCGAGAAACTGCGCAACAACTTCTCGAAGATTCTGTTGTGGATCGACTTAAGCCGCGGGATCTCCGTGCAACAGCAGTTCATGCAAACTCAGGACGACTATCGCCTGGCGAAGTATTCCGCAGTGAACATGCAGGCGAAGATCGGCAACGACGTGTTTCGTTTGAAAACCACGGGCAAGACGCAGTTTATCTCGCCCGGAGGGTAAGTGATTGAATTTAAAGCCCAAGAATGTATGCTGAAAAGTGCGCGGCGGGCGCTATACTGCCCTAGGATTTCCTTCGAGTTTATTCATGGCCAAGGTTTTTACGATTCCGGTGCCGCCCAAGTTTCGCAGCAAGCGAAGAGAGCGCACTGACGATCCGCGTTACGTGGACGGGCAGCGGTTGCTGGTAGAAGCCATGAAGTATCTAGCCCAGAGCGACCCGGTGTCGAACCGCCCCGCTATCGAATTAATCTCCGAGCACGTGCGCACGCGCTTCCGCATGAGCGATTCGCCGCTCTCGTAACCTTCGCAACCTCTTGAGATTTCAATTTGTTAGCAGGAATCTGCCGGTGCGCAATTCGCGCCGATGGCCCGCATCTGCTTGCAGGCATGGAACTTCGGCCAAGGTTGCGATTGTGAAATCGGGCAATTCTTCCATTTTTGCGCGCACTGAGTTTGGAGTAACCCACTGTGGTTTCAACGCGTTCGCGTGGATCGCGAACTTTCCGTCAGCGCCCGATTCCCTGCATCACGCTGATCGCGCACGAGTTGCCGGAAGCTTTGCGGAGCGATCACGCGCGGTTTCCCAGGTTTCGCGACCGTTTTTCCACGTTTTGCGGTCCGGGGGCAAGCGCATTTCGCGTCACTGACGGACCGCACATTCTTTCCGGAAACCATCGCACCAAGAACTGAAATCGCGCTCGGTTGTGATCCAGCGCCACGCTGATCCTCTCAGAAATATAGCTTCAGTGCGAACTGGACGATGCGCGCTCCGCGGTCGGTTGTGATCTGGCCAAAGTTGCCGCTACCCCCCTCGGTCCCCGCTTGCAAAGTCGGGCTGTAGAACTGGGCATGGTTGAAAGCGTTGAAGAATTCCGTCCGGAATTGCAGAGACTTCGTTTCCGTAAACTTGAAATCCTTCAGCAGCGACAAGTCCCAATTGTTGATGCCCGGTCCCCTCAGGACATTGCGCCCCATGTCACCATGGCTGAAAAGCGGAACGTTAGCGCAGTCGAGGTTCGTGGGATCGAAGTAATAGTGGCCGGGCGTGCCCCCGCCGCAGCTTCCCGATAGAGTCTGGATCTGCCTGGGATTATGAAAAATCTGAATCGGACCGGTTACATCGGGACGATCCAGGAAGTTGTCGAACTCGCTGGAGTTATTGTTGGAATACAAAGTAAACGGCGTGCCGGACTGGAAGGAGGCGATACCGGCGATGGACCATCCCTCGGTTGCCTTGCGCAGGAATTTGTTGCCCGAGAACGGTTTATTCCAAGGGATCTGCCAGATGGGGCTAATCACGAGCCGGTGAGTGGCGTCGAAATCAGCCAACCCGCGGTCGAACGCCGGGTCCGTCGGAATAGTATAGGTGGAGGACCGGGCGCGAAAACCGGAAGAAACATCGATTGTCTTCGACAAGGTATACGCGGCGCGAAAGGTGAGGCCGTGGCTGAAACGCTTGTCGACAGTAAGTTGAAATTCGTTACTGGAAGAACTGCCGTTGCTTTGGTTCGTGTAAATCTGCTGCGCCCCTGTGGGCACGCCAGACGGGTCGAGCGGACTGTCGCAGGCCGCCAGCGGGCGCGCACATTCAGGATTGAGTCCGTCCACTCCGTTCACTGCCAGCTGTTGTTGGAGAATCGCAAGACTGGGGTAGTTGGTTTCGTTGCTGCTGATGGCCTTGCGGCTTAAGCTTCCAACATACACGGCTTCGACCATGATGTCTTTTGTGAGTTGGTATTGAAACCCGTAGTTAAAATTCTCCGCGTAGGGCGTGCGGAAGTGCGGCGACACGACGAATGCGAAGGGAAGCGCCGGGGAAAAGAAAGTTCCGTTAAAGCCGCCGGCGGCGAAGGGATAGGGATCGGGGTAGGAGCTCGCGAAGTTTCCGGAAAGTCCGAATGGGTCTGCCACGAACCCACTGGCCGTTGGACTGTTGACACATCCTTCCGGGAAGGAATAACAGGGGTAGTTGTTGGCAACGTACCCGTGGGGAGGCTGGCCGCCAAACTGCAGATTCAGAGCGCCATCCTCGATGTCGTAAAAGATTCCGAAGCCGCCGCGCATGACCAGCTTGGCATTTCCCAGGACGTCCCAGGCGAAGCCGAAGCGCGGGGCGAAATTGTTGCGATCTGGGTAAATCAGTCCGCGATTAGGCGTTCCTGGATCACCGGGATAAAGGAAATCGGGAGGGGACAATGGAAACACGGTGGATTGTTGTCCTGGGTACCAGCCGATGACTTCGTTGTGCGGATCGATTTGCGGGGAATTGTATTCGTACCTGAGCCCGTAATTGAGGGTGAGTGTCTTCGTGGCTTTCCACGCATCCTCGCCGAAGAAGTACAGGGAGTGAGTGCGGATGCCGTAAACCGCGTTGGAGAACTGATAGTAGTTGTCCCAATACCCTCCCACAAAGTCAGCCAGATCGCTACCCGACGAGGCGGTGCTCACGGGGCTGGCCGTAAATGCGCCAAAGTCGCCAAAGGAGAGGCTGCCGTTGTTGTAAAAATCATAGTTGAAATTGTTCCGCACCCAGCGCAGATCGCCGCCGAACTTCAGGTCGTGACGTCCGTGAGTCCATGACACAGTGTCCTGGTACTGGAAGGTAACGTCGTGGATCTTCGTCGGGCCTTGCGGAGAAGGACCCAATTCGAATGCGCCGCTGACGGAAATAAGTGGCGCGGCCGTGCCCGCCGGATCATCGGAATGCACGGTGGTAAATCCGAGCGATTGGGGCGAGGTGTTCTGCTGGGGAACGGCGGTCAAACTGGCCACGCGGTTGGCGGCGAAGCGCAGTTCGTTCACCAGGGTCGGCGAGAGCGTATGGGTCCAGGTCAAGGAACCGCTCTGATAACGGTAGCCGTCGGTAAAGCCCGATCCCACGGGAACGTCGCCGCCGGTTGACGCTCCTTTCACAATCTCAAAGGGGTAGGAGTCGCCCGTGTCGTCAATGAGGTAGACAGCGGAAAACAGGTCCTTCGAGGAAAAATTCTGGTCCAACCGGAGTATCCCTTGGTCGTCGCGAATGCTGGCGACGGGGGCGGAAACGAACTCATTCCCGGGTCGGTTGGGCAACGGCAGATAGTTAGTGATGTAGTTCTGAATCACGGGATCCACGGGGATAACGTTGCAGACCGCGCCCCCGGAGCAGGTGTAAGGATTTCCGGTGATGGGATTGTAGAGTTGGCCGAAGTCATAGCCAGTCGCCGCGTCGGTTTGTCCGGTATAGAGTTCGCTGAAGTCTCCGGTGCGTTCCGCCTGGCTCAGTACGGTCAATTGCGGGGCCACCTGACCCTCGCGCCGCCGGTTTCCCTGGTAGGAGGCGAAAAGGAATGTCTTGTCTTTCTTGAGTGGGCCGCCAATGGTGCCCCCGAAGAGGTTACGTTTGAAGATGGGCACTTCCTGGAGCAGGTAGTCGCTGGCATTGAGGTCGTTGTTGCGGAAAAACTCGAACAGGCTGCCATGCACCGAGTTGGTGCCAGACTTAATTACCTGATTCACGATCCCGCCGGATGTGCGTCCGTATTCGGCCGTGTAATTGTTGGTAATGATCTTGAACTCGGCGACGGCGTCGGGATTTGGATTTACGACAATGTTATTTCCTAAAAAGTCGTTGTTGTCCGCGCCGTCGAGCAAGAAAGTCATCGACTCGGAACGCTGCCCGCTGACGGAGAAGGGATTCCCCGATCCATCATCCTGGTCAGGTGCAAAGACACCGGCCTGGAGCAAACCCAGTTGCATGGTATCGCGGTCGACCAGCGGCAACTCAAGGATGCGCTGCGTCGTCTCCACCTTGCCCAGAGTCGCGCTGACCGTATCGACTTGGGCCAGGTCTCCCGTAACTTCCACGACCTGACTGGTCGCGCCGATTTTCAGCGTGACATCCAGACGCGCGTTTTGGTTGATCTCGAGGGTGATGCCCTTGCGGAGATACTTGTCGAAGCCCGTTTGTTCCACCGCCAACTCATAGGTGCCAATGGGAACCAGATTGAATAGATAGTCGCCATCCTTGCCGGTTGTTTGTGTGTGGGCGATATTCGTGTTCGCATTCTTCAACGTAACCTTTGCGCCCACTACCACGGCTCCGGTGGCGTCTTTGACGGAACCGGTCAGCAAAGCGGTCGCCTGCTGAGCAACCGCCCGATCTCCGCCTAAAACGGCGGCCCCAAGGGCAAGAAGCAGACCCAACGTGCCAATCGAGAGCCACCGATTGCGTGGCTTTCGCGCGCCAGCGTCTCGTGAAATCCGGGGACTTTGGCCCGCTGGATGACGGGAGGGAAAGCATGAAGAAATACAAGCCGCAAGCTTAGCTGCACGCATTGGGAACTCCTTCTGCAGACGCCTTGACTTGGGATCGTTGTGACCCAGGATCACGAACGAATTGAGACCCTGAAGACCTGATGGGCCGCTATTGTGCAACTGCGGGGCCACAAAAGGCAAGCTGAATTTTCAACGGGTTGCGCCTCTTGAAACGTTTGAATACGCCTTTTCACATGCGACGTTCCAGATTTGGGAGCCTGTTTATGCGGTTTTTCAATCGCTTCGATGCGACTTACAGATGAAGAGCGCGGCGGCCAGGACTATGACCGCGGGATAGCATTCCAGCGTGTAGCGGGGCTCCGGATTCTCCAGGGTGCCGAGGAACAGCGAACGCAGCCCGAGGAAAAGAACGAACAGTCCGATGTTGGGGATTGCCCGCGAGCGAAACACGCCTGCAGCGGCCGCTGCGACGTAGGCCAGGTTGATCGCGCCGAAAATAATACTCACGGCGAGCCATGTGGGGTCGTCGTTGAACTCCCACCAGCGCGGATCGGAAGGAAGCAGTTCGGTTCGAGGACGCAGCCACATGTCGGCAACGCGCAGAGCCGGCAACCAAACGTAAAATCGCAAGGGCGCGGCGTGAACGCGGGCCGCGGCGAGCGCCGCAAAGCGCGTGTCGAGTTCCGGAGTTACATCGTGATCCTGGTTGTAATCGGCGAAGAGTTGCGCGGTTTGGCGCCGTTGGTCGGCGGAATCAAAAGCACGCAGCGGCAGGCGGGAGAAGTCGATGGCTTCTCCGGGTACATTCCAATAGATCTCCTGCACGGAGGCGGAGTCGGCGATCCAAGTCTTGGTCCAGCGATTGAATCCGGTCATCACGAGTTCATCGGAGTCGTTGGCGTAGCGGGGCGCGAGCGGTTCCAGGCGGTGCATGGTGTGGAGGTTGCGCAGGGTCCACGGAACAAGGGGCGCGACAGCGGAGATGGTCAGAATGACGCCAGCGCGAAAAATAGAGCCGGAGCGGGGAGCGTACGCTGCCCTGCGCCCGCCGGCCAAGGTTTTGAGGAAACTGAAGAACAGGTAGCCACCGATTGCGGCGAGCAAAATTCCGCCGTCTGGCCGCAAAAGCATGCACGCGCCGATAGAAAGTCCGCAGCCGAGCCATGGCGCGGTTGATGTTAAGTTGCTTTCGCGCGAGAGCGCTGCGAGGCCGCGCATGGCAAAATCCAGAGCCAACACGGTAAAGAAGATTTCCAGCGTTTCGGTGAGAGCGGCGGCCGCGTAGTTGGCGAGGAACGGACACAGCGCCGCGAGCATGAACGCGGCTTTCCCCGCGCGGTCAGAAAACATGCGGCGGGCGAGATCCGCAATGAGGAGACACGTTCCCAGGTCGAAGAGAACTTGAATGAGGAGAACCGCGCGGAAGTTGCTCCAGCCGAAGATGGCGAAAATCGCCGCCAGAAACGCTGGGTATCCAGGCAGACGGGAGAGCGTGGGCATGACCTGGCCGGAATCGGTGATGCCGTAAACGCCATGCTGGAGCCAATTTCCGGCGATATCGGCATAGAGCCGCGAATCGTCGACGACGGCGGGAAAGTGAAGCAGAAAAATCAACCGCAGAGCGAATGCCGCCAAGCTCCCCGCAAGAAAGAATCGAGCATTCTTCCGCACCAGTTCCAGCACGCTGAGAATATACGCGTTCGCAGTCATCCGGGGAGCGAGAAACTGCATCTCAATGGTTAAGAAGTACTAACTCTGCCCTGTACCTTTCCCCTGGCCCACCGGGAATTGACCGTGAGCCGCATGCGGCATACGATGAACCGTTAGCCCTTCATGGCCGAACCAGTCTTTTATGATCCGCAACGTGCCCGCTGGAAGCGACTGAGACGATTCGTCGACGCTCTGGTCGCGGCGCTATCGGCGCTGGTGATTTTCTTTGCCTACACCACCCTGCGGGACGAGCGTCTGCCCGAATTGTTGTTTTCGCCGCAGAAGCGCGCTTTCCGGGCGTTGAAGGAAAACGAAAAGGAAAAAGCCCGCGAGCGCCAGAAAAAGCTGGCCAGCCGCTCCCACCGGAAATCGAAGCTGCCTGCTTCAGAGGTCAAACTGAACCAGGAAGAAGGCATCCGGGCGGCGTTCTACGTTCCCTGGGATTCGGCCAGCCTTTCTTCTCTGCGCGATTTTGCGCGCCAGATCGATTTGCTTTATCCCGACTGGCTGCACGTGCTTACCGCCGATGGAAGACTGCAAGGCGTAGACGACCAGACCAATAATTTTTTCGACGTCGTGCAAAACGACCGCGCGCACCCAGTCGACGACCGTGTGATGCCGTTCCTTAAATCGGAAAACATCCCCATGGAAGTCTTCCCCATGATCAACAATTTCGATGGGGCCAACTGGGTGGGAGGCATTACGGACTTTCTGAACGATCCCGCCGCGCGGGCGCGCTTTCGCCGGCAAGTGGGAATATTCCTCTCTTCGGACCACTACCGCGGCGTGATGGTGGATTTTGAGGCGTTCCCCAGCGTGGGGCAGCCCGGCTACATTGCGCTGCTGAACGAGCTTTCGGGGGATTTGCATTCGCGTGGGATGAAGCTTTACGTCAGCGTGCCGCCTCACAATAAGGAGTTCGACTACGCCGCGATTTCGGCGCCCGCGGATGGCGTGGTGGTCATGAACTACGACGAGCACTATCCCGGGGCGGTATCGGGGCCGGTCGCATCCCAGGATTGGTTCGTCGACAATCTCAAGTTCGCCGTAAACGTGATTCCCAAGGAGAAGCTGATTTGCGCCATTGCCAACTACGGCTACGACTGGGTGCTGAGACCGAGAAAGGGCAAGCTTCCAGCGGGTGCGCATGATAGTTCGGTCAGCGTGCAGGAAGCCTGGCTGGCCGCACGCGATTCCGATGAAGATGTGGTTTTCGACGACGATGCGCTGAATCCGCATTTCAGTTATCTGGATGAACGCAGCCTCCGCCACGACGTCTGGTTTCTCGATGGGGTCACGGCTCTGAACCATATGCGGGCCGCGCAGACGCTGGGCATTCAGACTTTCGCTTTGTGGCGGCTGGGCGGCGAGGACCGGTCGCTATGGCGGGTGTGGGATATTCCTGGCGATGCGGGCGCCGCCGACAAACTGCGCGACGTGCCTCCCGGCCAGGATGTCGACATGGAGGGCCAAGGCGAAATCCTTCGCATCGAAGACCGGCCCACGCATGGCACGCGCGACCTCACCATCGATGCAAATACAAAGCTGATCACCGACGAAAATTTTCAGAACCTGCCAGAACCCTACCGCGTGGGACGTTACGGTTACAGCCCCAATCAGGTGGTGCTCACCTTCGACGATGGACCCGATCCCGAATGGACGCCCAAGATTCTCGACGTGCTCAAGCGCGAGCACGCGCCAGCCACGTTTTTCCTGATCGGCATCCAGACCGACAAGTTTTCCGGCCTGGCGAAGCGCATTTACAACGAAGGCCACACCATTGGCAACCACACCTTTACACATCCCGACGTCAGCAATATCTCGTCGACCTACATGAAGGTGGAGCTGAACCTAACCGAACGGCTCTTCGCCAGCCTGATGGGAATTCGAGCCACGCTGCTGCGCCCGCCCTATGCGATTGACGAAGAGCCGGATACCGCCGACCAAGTGCGGCCGCTCGAGTTCGCGCAAGACATGGGCTATATAACCGTCGGCAACCGGATTGACCCCAATGATTGGAGCGACAAGCCGCGGCGTCACACGGCCGAGGAGATCTCCGCATACGTGCTAGGGCACTTGCCGCCTTGCGGCGTGAACAACCTGCGCTGCGGCAACATCGTGCTGCTGCATGATGGCGGCGGCAATCGAGCCGAGACGGTGCGGGCGTTGCCCATGATCATCGACGGAATTCGCGCGCGAGGGTATTCGGTCGTGCCAGTATTTCAGTTGTTCGGCAAGACGCGAGCCGACGTAATGGCGCCGTTGAGTACGGGGCAACGCTGGGCCGCGCGCCTTGACGGACTGGGCTTCTGGCTCTTCGAGGCCGGCATCGTCGGGATCACATGGATATTTTTTCTCGGCGACCTGCTCATGACGGGGCGGCTGCTGTTCATCGGAGCCGCGGCCATCTACGACCGCCTGCAAGAGAAGATTTTCGGCAAGCCCGCCGAAGTCGCGTCGTACCGGCCAAAAGTGGCGGTTCTCATTCCCGCTTACAACGAAGAGAAGGTGATTGTGCGGACGGTGCGCGCTGCGCTCAACTCCAATTATCCCAATCTGCGCGTGATCGTAATCGACGACGGCTCGAAGGATCGTACTCTGGAGGTAGCGCGCACCACATTCGCCGCGGAAGAGGCTGCGGGCAGAGTCCTCATCTTGGGAAAGCCGAATTCGGGCAAGGCGGAAGCTCTGAACTACGGCATTGAACATATCCGAGATGCCGAAATTTTCGTCGGCATCGATGCCGACACAATCATCGCCGGAGATGCCATCTCACGCCTGGTGCCGCACTTCATCAATCCAAAAGTCGGAGCCATCGCGGGCAATGCCAAAGTCGGGAACCGCGTAAATCTGTGGACGCGCTGGCAGGCTCTCGAATACATCACCAGCCAGAACTTTGAGCGCCGCGCTTTGGATGTGCTGGGCGCAGTCAGCGTGGTGCCGGGAGCGATCGGAGCGTGGCGGGTTTCCGCCGTGCGCGAGGCGGGCGGCTACCAGATCGATACCGTCGCCGAAGACGCCGATTTAACCATGGCCCTGCTGCGGCGCGGCTACCGCGTGGAATACGAAGACATGGCCTTGGCCTACACCGAAGCGCCGACCAACGCGAACGGCCTGATGCGCCAGCGCTTCCGCTGGTCCTTTGGAATTCTGCAGGCCGTGTTCAAACACAGTGGAGTGTTTGCGCGCAAGGGGGCGCTGGGTTTTGTGGCGCTGCCGAACATTTTGATCTTCCAGATTCTGCTGCCGCTGGTTTCGCCGCTCATCGACATTATGTTCGCCTTCGGCACTCTCTGGTATTTCATCCAGAAACACTTCCATCCCGATTCCACGGACCCGGCCAGCTTTCATAAGCTGGTGGCGTTTTTCTTTGTATTTCTGGTGATCGATTTCCTGGCGTCGGCTCTCGCGTTCGCGCTGGAGCGCCGCCGCCCCGACGATAAGGAAGACGTCTGGCTTTTGAGCCAGGTCTGGCTACAGCGCTTCGCTTACCGCCAGTTGTTTTCGGTGGTGCTGTTCAAGACGCTGAAGCGCGCACTGGAAGGGCGCAGGTTCGCATGGGACAAGCTGGAGCGCACCGCAGCGGTCAAATATGTTCCCTCGGAGGATCGGGAATCGGTGAACGTGCCGTAGTAGGACTTTAAGGACAAAGGAAGTTCTCTACCGGCCCCGGCGCGCTGTCTTTGCAGTCAGAATCTTGCACAGCCGGCCTGAGTCCGCGGGACAATGCAGCCGGGCATTTTCACGGATCTTCGGCGCATCGCCGGCCCAGTCGATCGTTTCGTCCAGGTGGCGAACGACGAAATTCTCAAAGCCCTTGTCGTTGGAAGCAAGCTTAACAAACTCGCTAAAGGAGTCCCAACGGTTCGCAAACAGCTTGGCAACCGAATCGCTGACGCCTTCCGCAATCCCACCGTCGTCACAATGTGAAAACTGCTCGTAGAATCGGTAGACCGAGTTCCAAGTCTTGAGGCCATCGGTCGCACTTTCCGCGTCCATCGCTGCCTTCTGATTGCAGGGCTTCTTATCGGCCGCTGCAGGCCCCGTCCCCAACGCGCAAAGGACAAGCGTCAGCGAAATAGAGTGCCTGATTTCAGATTTCATAGATTCACACTACCGGAACAGCAACGGCGCGAACTCCGCCAGATTTCGCCGCCACACCATCCATGTGTGCATCCCTGGCGTTTCGATCTCGGTCGCCTTCACTCCTTTGCTCTCGAGCCATTCTCGTAGATTGCGATTGACGGTGATCAGACGGTCCTCGGCGCCGCACGCGATCCACAGCAGATGAAGTTGCTGGTTGGCCTTTGCGTCGAGCGAGGGAAAATCTTTTTGAAAGTTGTCGGGGATGCCGCCCGAGCTGAATGCCCCGACCCAGGAAAACTTGTCGAGATTGTTCAGGCCGGTGAGCAACGATTCCGAGCCGCCCATGGAGAGCCCGGCAATGGCGCGCGCGTCGCGGTTCCGCGTGACACGGTATTCCTTTTCGACTTGCGGCATAACCTCCGTGAGCAACGCCTCGCTGAACTTCTTGAAGTTAGTGTCGCGCAACTCGGTATGGCTCCACGAGCCCCATCCCAAATGTGGGAACTCCATCGTGCCGTAGCCGAGAGGCATGACCACAATCATCGGCTTGGCGTTGCCCTGCGCGATCAAGTTATCGAGAATGACGTTGGCCCGCCCTACCGCCGTCCATCCGCTGGCGTCGTCGCTGAATCCGTGCAGCAGATAAAGCACAGGGTAAGTCCTCTTCGCAGCGGAATCGTAGCCGGGTGGGGTGTACGCGTAGTAATCGCGGTCATCGCCCGCGACCGCGGACTTATAGAAGTGATGATGAATCTCGCCGTGGGGAACATCGTTTAGTTCCCAAGGCAATGACAAGGACCCGGGAACGTGCACCGCGTTTTCCGTCGTCAGCAGATTTGGCTTTAGCAAGTAGTTTGAAGGGTCGATCAGGCGCACGCCGTCGGCGACAAAGGAATACCCGTAGTAGTCGGGGGCGAGCGGGGCCGTGGTCGCGCTCCAGACTCCCTGATCATCCTTCTGCATCGCTTGCGGCTCCGCGCCCTCGCGCACAAGCTCGACTTCGTGCGCGTTGGGCGCGCGAAAGCGGAAAGTCACGCTGCCGTCGGCGTGCGCATCGGGAGAAATTAGTGGGACAAGCGGCTGCGGGGGCGCAGTCTTGTTTTGTTGAGCTCCCGCGATTCCGGCGAGGAGTAATAGAAGCGAGAACAAATGCAGGGAAGACGAAGGAAGTCGCATTTAGATCCTCCGCGAAAGAGCCTGAAATGAAGGACGCTACTGATTCTTGCCGGCCACTTCGAGCCGGGTCTCGGCTTTATGCAAGGCATTCAGAGACCGCTCGACGTCGACATTAGCGTCTCCGCTGGTCAGCCGCTGCTCGGCGCGCTCTTTGGCTTTGCGGGCCCGCTCCACGTCGATCTCGGAAGGACGCTCCGCGGTCTCTGCAAGAATCGTGACCTTGTCCGGCAGAACCTCCGCAAATCCCCACGCCACCGCCAACCGCTGCTCATCGCCGCCGGAACGAAAAGTAATTTCGCCGACCGCCAATTCCGTGATAAGCGGCGCGTGCCCCGGCAGGATGCCCAGATACCCGTTCTTGCCGGGAATCTGCGCTTCCGCTGCCGCCGTATCGACCACTTTCTTTTCTGGCGTGACGATCTCGAGTTGGAAAGTGTCTGCCATAAATCGGCTCTCAGCCATCAGCTCTCAGCTTTCAGTTCATGCCAACAGCTGCACGCGTTACGCTAAGCTGATGGCTGACGGCTGACAGCTCTACGCTGCCGCCTTCATCTTCTCTGCCGCTTCCAGCACTTCTTCGATCGGGCCTTTCATGTAAAACGCCTGCTCGGGGATGTCGTCGTACTTGCCTTCGACAATCGCCTTGAAACCTTTTACCGTGTCGGCAATCTTCACGTAACGTCCTGCCGCGCCCGTGAACTGCTCGGCCACGTGGAACGGCTGCGACAGGAAGCGTTGAATCTTTCGCGCCCGCGCCACGGTCAGTTTTTGATCTTCGCTCAACTCGTCGATCCCGAGAATCGCGATGATGTCCTGCAGATCTTTATAAGTCTGTAGGGTTCTCTTCACCGACTGCGCCACGTCGTAATGCTCCTGGCCAACGATACGAGCATCGAGAATGCGCGAGGTCGAAGCCAGCGGATCGACCGCGGGATAAATTCCAATCTCGGTCAACGCGCGCGAGAGCACGGTGGTCGCGTCCAGGTGAGCGAACGTTGTCGCCGGCGCGGGATCGGTCAAATCGTCGGCGGGCACATAAATTGCCTGCACCGAAGTGACCGAGCCTTTCTTCGTCGAAGTGATACGCTCCTGCAGTTCGCCCATTTCCGTCGCCAGGTTGGGCTGGTAGCCTACGGCGCTAGGCATGCGGCCTAGCAGCGCCGAGACTTCCGAGCCAGCTTGCGTAAAGCGGAAAATATTGTCGATGAAGAGCAGGGTGTCGGCGCCTTCCGCGTCGCGGAAATATTCCGCGACGGTGAGTCCGGTCAGCGCCACGCGCAGGCGCGCGCCGGGAGGTTCGGTCATCTGGCCGTAGATGAGTGCCGCTTTGGAGTGCGCGGGGTCGCCGGGCTTGATCACGCCGGATTCCGTCATCTCGAGCCAGAGGTCGTTGCCTTCGCGGGTGCGCTCGCCAACGCCCGCAAACACGGAGTAGCCGCCGTGCTGCTTGGCGACGTTGTTGATCAGTTCCATGATGACGACGGTCTTGCCCACGCCGGCGCCGCCAAACAAGCCGATCTTACCGCCTTTCAAGAATGGCTGAATGAGATCGACGACCTTCACGCCGGTCTCAAACATTTCCGCGGTCGTGGCTTGTTCGTCAAAAGCGGGCGCCAGACGGTGAATGGGCATTCGCTCTTTGTATTCGACCGGGCCCAGTTGATCCACGGGCTCGCCGATTACATTCATCACGCGTCCCAGCGTGCCGCGGCCCACGGGAACAGAGATTGGGCCACCCTGATCCACGGCGTTCATGCCGCGCACCATTCCGTCGGTAGCCGACATGGCAATGCAGCGCACGCGGCCCTCGCCCAGGTGCTGCTGCACCTCAAGAATCACGTTGATGGGGTTGGGCACGGTAAAGCCATCGCTCACCACCCGCACTGCTTGATAGATAGGCGGCAGGTGCCCTTCGTGAAACTGCACGTCCACGGCCGGCCCCGAAATTTGAACTACGTGTCCGATGTTTTCTGGCATAAAACCTCAGCTCTTAGCTGTTAGCTCTTAGCTTCCTCGCACCGCTTCACGCCGCGAATTTCTCGCCGCCGTTTCGTTTTGTGCAAACCTGGAGCAAATCCGTTCCAACTTTACCGAACAAGCTAAGAGCTAAAAGCTAAGAGCTAATAGCTTCTTCTCACATGGCCGCAGCGCCGCTGACGATCTCGATAATCTCTTTTGTGATCTTCGCCTGGCGCGCCCGGTTCATCACCAGGGTCAGCGAGTCGATCATGTCCGTGGCGTTGCTGGTGGCGGAATCCATTGCGGTCATGCGCGCGGCATGCTCGGCCGCCACCGACTCCAGCAGGGCGCGGAAAATCTGGATGGCAACATACTTCGGGAGCAACGAGCGGAACAGTTCCTCCGGCGCCTGCTCGTAGATGTAATCCACTTGAGCTGTGCCAAACTGCGACGCCGTTTCTTCTCCCGGACGCTCGCCGCGCAGGCCCACGCCCGCGCGGATCGCCGCTTCTTTAGCCTTTTTCTTCTCTTCTTCCGTCATCTCCTGGGACAGACGGACGGCCTGCTCGCCGATCTGTTCGATAGGAAGTATCTGTTCCACAATGAGCCGCTGCGCGATCACCGACTTGAATTCGTTGAACACCACATAAACCGAGTCGATCTCCTCGCGCCGATAACGTTCAATCACGCTCTCGGCCAGAGTCCGCGCCTGCCAAAATTCCAGCTTGCCCAGAACGCCGATATGCTCACCCGTAATTTGCACGGAGCCGGCGCGCTCCCCCGACGCGGTTCGGGGTTCCAGCGACTCTTCAGCCTCAGCCAGGCTGCGCGTCTGCACCACCGCGGCGGGATAGCGTCTTCGCAGAAAGTCGCGTCCTTTGCGGCCAATGGCCTCAATGTCGACGTTCCTCCCCGCTTTGGATTCGAGGAATCGGCCGGCCGCCTTGGTGATGTTGGCGCTGAACGCGCCAGCCAGGCCTTTGTCGCCGGTGACCACAATCAGCAGAATGTTCCTCTCCTCACGCTGCGCCAGCAAGGGATGCTTCGGTTCGCCCGTCTCTGGATCGTAAATCTCCGCTCGCGCTACCAGGGACTTCAGCACATTCGTAAGCATCACCGCATACGGGCGCGCCGACAGAGCGCGATCCTGCGCCCGCCGCAGTTTGGCCGCCGAGACCACCTTCATAGCTTTGGTGATCTGCCGCGTGTTTACCACACTGCGGATACGGCGACGAATGTCGAGAATATTGGCCATTGAAAACCAGCTATTAGCCGTTAGCTCTTGGCCTTTAGCTCAAACCTACCCAATTTATTCTTGGCTACTGCGCCTCGCTTCAAGCTAAGAGCTAAAGGCCAAGAGCCAAAAGCTATTTCGCTACCGCTTCCCGCTCCGCTACGAATTGCTGCTTCGCTTGCTTGATTACATCTGTGAGCTGCGCTTTTAGAGCGTCATCGAGAATCTTTTTCTCCATAATCGCGCGCAGCAGGCCAGCGCTGGTCGCATCCACATACTTGTAAAGCTCCCTTTCGAAGTCTCGCACCTGATTCACCGGCAGGTCGTCGAGGAATCCTCCGGTGCCGGCGAAGATGATCAGAATCTGCTTGGAGAAAGGCAGAGGCGAAAACTGGTTCTGCTTCAGGAGTTCGACCAGTCGCTGGCCGCGGTTGAGCTGCGCTTGCGTAGCCTTATCGAGATCGCTTCCAAACTGCGCAAAGGCCGCCAGTTCGCGGTATTGCGCGAGTTCCAGCTTCAGCGTTCCCGCCACCTGCCGCATGGCTTTGATCTGCGCGCTGCCGCCCACGCGGCTCACCGACAGACCCACGTTCACCGCGGGGCGTACGCCCTGGTTGAACAAATCCGTTTCCAGATAAATCTGGCCGTCGGTTATCGAGATTACATTGGTCGGTATGTATGCCGAGACGTCGCCTGCCTGCGTCTCAATGATGGGCAGCGCAGTCAGCGATCCCCCGCCATTCTTGTCGCTCAGCTTTGCGGAACGTTCCAGCAGGCGTGAGTGGAGATAGAATACGTCTCCGGGATACGCTTCGCGACCTGGAGGACGCCGCAGCAGCAGAGAAATTTCGCGATACGACGCCGCATGCTTTGACAGATCGTCGTAGATGACCAGCGCATGCCGTTTAGTGTCGCGGAAATATTCGCCGAGGGCAGTAGCCGCGTAGGGCGAAATGTACTGCATGGGTGCGGGTTCCGACGCTGACGCAGCAACCACGATGGTATATTCCATGGCTCCGGCGTCTTCGAGAATCTTTACCACTTGGGCAATCGACGAACGCTTTTGCCCGATCGCGTTGTAGATGCACACCAGGTCGTTGCCCTTGCTGTTGATGATGGTGTCGAGCGCGACCGCGGTCTTTCCGGTCTGCCGGTCGCCGATGATCAACTCGCGCTGACCGCGGCCCACGGGGATCATGCTGTCGATGGCCTTCAGTCCGGTCGCCATGGGCTCGCGCACCGGCTGCCGGTCGATGACGCCCGGCGCGAGCCGCTCCAGCGCGATGAACTGATCGCTAGCGATGGGCCCCTTGTCGTCGATGGGGCGGCCCAGCGAATCGACCACGCGGCCAATCATGGCGTCGCCGACGGGCACGCTCATGATGCGGCCCGTGCGCTTCACTTCATCGCCCTCTTTAATCTCGGTATATTCGCCGAGCAGTACCACGCCCACCTGATCTTCTTCCAGGTTCATGGCGATTCCGGCGACGCCATGGGGGAAGGACAGGAGTTCGCCGGCCATGACTTTGTCGAGTCCGTAGACGCGCGCAATGCCATCGCCCAGCGTGATGACGGTGCCGGTTTCGTCCACGGAGATCTTCGATTCGTAGTTCTCGATCTGCTCGCGGATCAGCTTGGTAATTTCGTCTGCCTTGATCTGTGCCATAGAATCAGCTCTTAGCCTTTAGCTGTTAGCTCTTAGCTTTTCTCCGCGTTTCCGCGTTTGTTCTCCGCAAGTCTCTGCATCAGGCGTCCCGGCCTCAGATCCAAACTCGACCCGTGTGGATTCAAGCTAAGAGCCAAAAGCTTAAGAGCTAATAGCTTCTTTCAACCTCTGCAACTGCCCTTTCACCGAACCGTCGTAAATCGTGCTGCCTATGCGGAGCACCGCTCCTCCGAGCAGGGACGCATCCTGCCCGTAGTGCGCACGAACTTTCTTTCCCGTGAGTTTCGCGACCCGACTCTCGAACTCGCGCTTTTCCCCATCGCCCAACTCGCGGGCGCTGGTAATCTCGGCCTCGGCGAATCCCAGCCGCGCATCGAGTTCCTTTTCCAGTTGGTGGATGATCGGCTCCAGAAAGTGCACCCGACGATGATCAATCAGGACCGCAGCCAGATTCCTCACCTGCGTTGAAAGCCCATCGCGCTCGGCGATCACATTCAGCACGCGGCGTTTCTGCTCCGCGGGGATCGCGGGATTTTCCCACACCCGCCGCAGTTCCGGACTTTCGGCCAGCAGGCTCGCAATGGTGCGCAATTCCGCGATCGAGCGATCCGCATCGAGATGCGAGCTTAGGACCACATCGGCAAAAGCCCGGGCGTAGGTGCCGGCCACCGAAGCCATGCTCTAACCCCCGTCCTTTCTATCGTTATCCCACGAACTTCCAGACGCACCCAATTCGCCCGCAAAATTCCGCACCAGCACTTGATCGGCGGCGGCGTCCACATGAATTTGCTTCTGCGCCAGTCCGACTGCCAGATCCGCGGCATACGCCGTCAACTCGCGCCGTGCCGCTTTGGCCGCGGCCGCGATTTCTTGCTGCGCCGATTCCACCATTTTGCGCGCATCTTCGCGAGCGGCCGCCTGGATGCGAGCCTCTTCGTCCGCCGCTTCTTTCTCCGCGGTATCGCGCATCATGCCAATTTCCACGTCCAGCTTCATCAGGCGCGATTCGATCTCGGCGAGCCTGCGCCGCGCTTCCTCGCTGGCCTTTTGCGCCTCCTGCATCGCCTTCTGGATCGCCGCCGTGCGCGCGCTGAAGGCGCCCGGCAAATATTTGCGGGCAGACCAGAAGACCAGTCCTGCGATCACGGCGAAATTCAGCAGCACGCTGAGAAAGTAGGCCTTTCCGTCGCTCAAACCGGTGTGCCGAGCGATGAATTTCACCGAAGGCGACTCTTTGAACTGAGCCTTATCGTCTTTTTCTTCGCCCGCGGCCTCCCGCGTCTCGTGCGTCAGTTGGCGCGCAAAGCCAGGCTGCTTCGTCGAGTCTTGAGACTGTTCTTGTTTCGGCGGCGATGCCGGCTGCTGCTGCGCGGGCGATCCCTGTACTTCGGCAAAACTCCCTACGAGCAGCCCCAGTAGAACCGCTCGGACAATTTTCTTAACGGAAATCATCTTCTTCGAAATCATGACCTCCGATGCCGCGGCTTTCAATATCAACGTCCGGCCCCGGCGGGCTCGAGAATGCGCCGTATGATTTCAGCCGCCAGCGTTTGGGCCTCGGCCTGCAAACCGCCCTGCGCTGCGTCGCGATCTTTCTGGATATCGGCCTTCGCCGCCTGCACTTGCTCCAGGGCCTGGTTGCGGCCTTCGTTCAGCTCTGCAGTGCGGGCATCCAGCGCGGCCTTGCGGCGAGTCTCTTGGGCGCGGAATATGGTGGCGCGCGCCTCGCGCAGCCGCTGCTCGTATTCGGCAGTGCGCGCCTCGGCCGCCGCAATGTCCGCCCGCGACTTCTCGACCGCACCCTCTGTCTTGCCGCGCCGTTGGTCGAGCACGCGCCGCAAGGGCTTGTGGACAATCGTCGTGTAGAGCATGTAGAGCAACGCCAGCAGAATCACCGTCGGCACGGCTCCGAGCAGTAATTCGCCTAGTTGTCGTAGCGTTTGATCCATCGAGTGTTGCTGTACAGGAAAATGAGGGCTATGAAAACTCATAAGTCTAACGTCCGGAGGAGTTTATGTCAACGGGAAGGACCCGTTTTTCTTGTGGCCACAATAAAAATGTGCGGGTCTGGCCCACATTAGAAATGTGCAATTCGTCACCCCGCCTACCCATCCGAAACTTCTGCAAGACTCGTAGCTCTAATGGAGAGGATAATGCCGAGGGCCGCGGAGTGCGACGACTGCGGCGAGGAGGAATCTTATGTCCAAAGTTTCGGTTCGGATGGTGGCGATGATGTTGACCGTTCTGGCGGCGGTGGCTTGCCGGGCGGGGAGTGGGGCGGCGGTGCCGAGTCCTGCGGCGGACGAGGCGCGGGCGACGGCGGCGGGGAAGCAGACGGCGGTGGTGGCGGGCGGGTGCTTTTGGGGAATCCAGGCGGTGTTTCAACATGTGAAGGGCGTGGTCAACGCGACCTCGGGATATTCGGGGGGGTCGGCGAAGACGGCAGATTATGAGACGGTGAGCGGCGGTCGGACCGGACATGCGGAGTCGGTGGAGATTGTCTACGACCCGGCGCAGATTACTTATGGAGAGTTGCTGAGGATTTTCTTTTCGGTGGCGCACGACCCGACCGAGTTTGACCGGCAGGGGCCGGATGAGGGGACGCAATACCGGTCGGTGATTTTCTATGGGAATGGCGAGCAGAAGCGCATTGCCGAGGCTTACATTGCGCAACTCGACCAAGCCAAAGTATTTGGCCATAAGATCGTGACGCAGGTGGTGCCGCTGAAGGGGTTTTATCCGGCGGAGGCGCACCATCAGAATTATGCGGCGCTGCATCCGGATAATCCTTACATTGTGTATAACGATGCGCCGAAGGTGGCGAATTTGCGGCGGGAGTTTCCAGAGCTGTATACGGGGAAGTAGGGAAGCGAGCCGAACGCGCGATTATTGCGTCGCAAAGAACGCGACGCTTCCCGCGGCTCGCCCAGATCCTTCGCGAGACAAACAGCGTCCCGCTCAGGATGACAATCGAGTAGGAGGAGCCATGTTTGAAGCGAGGCGCGCGGACGGTTCAATCAATTTGGGGCGGCGGGTGTTTTTGATAGGAGCGGGGGCGGCGCTGGGAAGCGCGGCGTTGTTTTCGTTGCGGAGACCGCGGGTGATGGAGGCAGCGGCGAAAACGGAGCCGGGAGAAGTGACGATTGTGCAGTTCTCCGATGCGGGGAAGCGGCTGGAAAAGGTGAAAATCGCCAAGGTGGTGAAGACCGAGGAGGAATGGAGAAAGCAGCTTCCGTCGGGAGCGTTTGAGATTACGCGGCACGCGGATACGGAAATTGCCTTCAGCGGGAAATATTGGAATCTGCACGACACGGGGATTTACCGCTGCATCTGCTGCGACAACGCGCTGTTCAGTTCGGCGACGAAGTTTGAGTCGGGAACGGGATGGCCGAGCTTTTGGGAGCCGATTGCGAAAGAGAATGTGCGGGAGATCTCGGATACGACCCTGGGCATGCTGCGGACCGCGGTTTCCTGCAGGGAGTGCGACGCGCACCTCGGGCATGTATTCGACGACGGGCCGCGGCCGACGGGGCTGCGCTATTGCATGAATTCGGCGTCACTCCGATTCGTGAAAGCGGCATAGGTACAATTGACGGTATGAATTCCAGCCTACCGATTTTTCGCGAGCCGAGCGCAGTGGAGAAGATCTTTAATCGCGTTTTTGGAATTGTGGTGGGCATCGGCCTAGGTTTTTCCCACAACTATCTGCTACAAGTGCGTGGACGAACGAGCGGGAAGCTCTATTCGACTCCGATCAATCTGCTGGAACGGAAGGGCAAGCGGTTTCTGGTGGCGCCGCGCGGGCGGACGCAATGGGTGCGCAATGCGGAGGCTGCGGGAGAAGTCACGCTGAAGAAGGGAAATACGCGGCTTAAATTCCGTTTGCGGGCGGTTGCAGACGGCGAGAAGCAGGAGATTCTCAAGGCTTATCTGGATACGTTCAAGCGAGAGGTGCAACGCTACTTTCCCGTCGCCGTAGGTTCCCCCGTGGAAGCGTTCGCGGTGATTGCCGACGGCTATCCTGCGTTTGAACTGCTGGCGCGATAGATTTGTATTTGCCGCTCTTCTAATTTGCCGCTCGCGCCCTAGCATAGAGAAAAAGAATGGAGGCTGGCGAGGGGGTCGCCGTCCTCCATTCTTCCTGTGGTGCATTCTGAGGTTAGGTTGGTGGTGGTTATTGTTTGTCGCCGCCGTTTTTGGCGTTGCTGGGGCTCTTCAAGCTGACAGTATCCGAAGGCAGCGGACTGCTCTTCTGCTCCCGCTGCGGTGTGGGCTGAGGCTTGGATTGCGCCGGTTTGGCGGTTTCGCTGGCATGGCTGTTTTGGGAACTGCTGACTGAATTCACCATATGAGAGGAGGATCGGCGAGCGGCGAGGAAACTTTAGGCGCCGAGCGGGCGAAAAAATAATCTCTCGTAATGGTTACCTGAGCTGGAGAGCTACTCGAGGACGCTGTCGTCGAGCCTGTTCCGGCCGCAATCGGCGGCGGCTTGCACGAAGGCAAGGATCACGGGATGCGGGTTTTTTTCGGTGGAGGAAAGTTGCGGCTGGAACAGGGTGGCGATGAAGAAGCGGTGGGTGGGAGACTCGATGGCGCGGATTTCTCCCTGGGCGCCGCGCGCGACCACGGGGAAGCCGGCTTCCATGGTGGCCCATTCGTATTCCGGGTTGACTTCGAAGTTACAAAAAAATTCTTCAGCCACGATTTCTTTGTCTTTGCCATAGAACGACTGCAGGTAAGAGCCGGGACGCAGCTGGATCTCGGGCACGGTGCCGGACAGCTTGGGAGAATCGCCTTTGCGGTCGGGCACGGCGCAAGCGACGGGATAGATGACGATGTTCTTCGATGCGGAATTGTTTTCGGCTGTGTCGGCGTCGTGGATGCTGAGAACGTTGCGGGCAAATTCGATGAGGGTGTACTGAAAGCCTCCGCAGGTGCCGAGAAATGGCCAGTCGCGGCGGCGGGCGAACTCGATGCCGCGCAGCATGCCGTCGGCGCTTTTGTAGGGGCTGCCGGGCGAGGCCCAGAGGCCGTCGAAGGTTTCGAGAATTTTTTCCGCGCCGGCGGCGGCGAGGGATGGGGTAGGAATCCACTCGGACTCGACGCTCAAGTTTAGTCTGCGGGCGGCGTGCTGCAGGGAATTGGTGGTGGCGTGGTGGGAGGGAAATTCAGGATTGAAGTCACCGAGGATTCCGATGCGGACGGCGTCAGTCACGGGAGCATTGTACTAGACGAAGAGTTTGTTTCTTCCACACGTCTAGATCATATGAGTGAGGGCGAGCAGTCCGTAGAGGCAGAGCAGTGTGAGTGCGGGGCCCCCCCAGATCATCAGCGCGCACTTCCAGCCGAGCGAGCGGGCTAGCTCGCGCTGGCTGCGCCACGAGATCAGGAAAGTTGGGTTGTTCTTTCCTTTCGCGAGGACGACCGGAGGCCGGGGGTCGAATTCAGATAGCGGTGCCGCCAGTGAGTCTTCAAGCGCGGAGCCGTTTCCGTTCCCTTGGACGGCAACGGCCGAACCCGTGACTCCGGCAGCGGCCCAGGCTGCGGGATTCGAGATTCCGGCTTTCATGAGGGCGGCGGCGATTCTTTGCTGCTGCGTCATGTCGCCTGTTCTTGTAGCGGCTGGGTTTGTCGAAAGGCGAATGAGTTGTGCCGACGCGGCGTGGTTTGATTCCTCTTCAAGAATCGACTGGTCGAAAAGAATCGACTGGTCGAAGGCCGAGTTGGCGAACGCTGACGTGTCCGATCCGGAGTTGTGAAACGGGCCGCCCATGAGGCGCTCGCTGACCGAGCGATCCTCCACCGGGGCGACATCGCTGTCCGCGGAAACGAGCGAGAGGGCTGTGCGTCCCAGATTCGTTTCTGCGGGGTTGAACCAGAGGGCCTTGCCGAAGGTGAGCGTGTTGTGCTCGTCATCCAGAATGGGCTGCGGGGCGAGTTCGAGGCCGGGATTTTCGCCGAGTGTTCCGAGCAGAAACAGAGCGTTTTTCGGCTTGATGCAGAACTCCTCCACCTTGATTTTGTTGGATGTGCTCACGCCATGACGCAGCAGAAAGTTGCGCACGTTGGGCGGCTCTTCTTCTTTGGTGGTCAAGAAGGAATCGCAGAATTCCTGCTGGAAGTCGCGATGCAGGTCGAGCTCGGCGCCGCGCGGGTCAACCATGAGCTTGCCGGTATTGTCGTCGAGAAAAAAGGGCACATGCATGCACTCGGCTGCGACCTTGACCCACTGGCTGCTTCGGCCCCGTCGCCTCCACTCCCAAACCACGGTGCGGTAGTAGTAGCAGGGGCGCTCGGTGATGGGCGCGACCACTGTGTACGGTCCGACGGCCAGGCCGCTGAGTTCGACTGTTCCCATGGAAGCGCTGCGAATTTTGGAGACGGGCGTGTCGAGGATCAGGTGACGGCGGTGCAACAGGCGGAAGCCGTTAAAGAAAAGATAGAGACCGGCGCAGAGTCCGATGGCGCACCAGACGATGGGACGGATCGGTTCTGTCGAATAGAGAAGCAGCGTAGAGAGAATCACTGGTTCGGCCCGTTGGAGTGTAAGTTTGGGGACGCGCTCCGTATCGATGCTAGCGGAGCGAGCGAACGGCTGACGGCAGAAAAGGGTGGAGCGGGCTTACGTTGGTAATGGTAGCTATGAAGCTTGTCGGCGGCGTTTCAGAAGAAAATAAGCGAGGGTGAGTCCTACGAAGAAGACGAGTGCGCCGAGTTGATTGACGCGCGAGGAGCGGATGGTCTGGATGATGGCGGCAGAGACGAGGACGAAGCCGAGAGCCGATCCCCAGATGCCCAGCGGAGAACGCATGGGCAGGGCGGCAACCTGTTGCGGAGTGAGCCGACGGCGGAAACTTACGTGAGCTGCAAGCGATACAACCCAGGAAAAAATCAGGCCGGAGAATGCGGCTCCCATGATGTAGAGGAAGGCTTGTTTGGGGGCCCAGTTTTCGATGATGAGCGCGGTTACGATACCGTAGGAAGAGACGAGCAACGCCAAGCGCGGCGAGCCGGAGGCATTCAGTTTGCCGAGGCGCGCGGGAGCCCAGCCGGTGCGACCCATGGAAAACAGCAGGCGGGAGGCAACGTAGAGTTTGGCGTTGGCTCCGGAGAGAGCGGCGGTAAGGACGACAAAGTTCATGCAGAGAGCAGCGCCTGGGATTCGGGCGAGACGGAGCACGCTGACGAAGGGGCTCTCGGAGACGCCGGCATGGTTCCAGGGCATCACCCCGACCAGCACGGTGATGGCGCCGAGGTAAACGCCAGCGAGCAGAAAGAACGTGAGGCGAGCGGCGCGGGGAATGTCTTCCGGCGAGCGCGATTCGCCGGTGGTGACGGCGAGCATCTCGACGCCGCCGAACGCGTAGATGGCCCAAAATACCGCCAGCAGGGGCGCGATCGGACCCTTGGGGAGGAATCCGCCTTGGGCGGTGTATTGCTGGGCAACGTGGCCGCTGAGGAGCAGCGCCGCGCCGGCCAGGATGAAGGCTACGATGGTCGAGAACTTGATCATGGCAAACCAGAACTCGAAGCGTCCGAAGGCGAGCACGCTGCGCAGGTTGACCAGCAGGAGCAGAGCGGAGAACAGGACGACCCAAATTTCGCCGGGAACGGCTGGGAGCCAATAGCTCATGTAGCTGGCGGAGGCGACGAGTTCGGCGCCGATGGAGAAAGCGATCGAGGCCCAATATCCCGCGCGGCAAAGAAATCCAACATACTGATTGAGATAGAGTTCGCCATAGACGCCAAACGATCCGGCAGCGGGGTGCATACTGGCCAGCTCGCCGAGAGCCATGGCAACGGTGTAAGCGATGAAGGCGGCGACGATGTAACTCACGATCACGCCGGGGCCGGCCATTTCGAGGGCGGCGGCCGAACCGAGAAGGAGTCCGGTTCCGATGGATCCCCCGACGGCCACCATGGTCATTTGGCCAACGGTGAGCTGATGGTGAAGACCTTGTTCGTGAGTTTGTTCCTGGGCGACCTCATGATGCGGGGCGAGAGTCATGGGGAACGATAACAAAACAGAATGAGTTAACCCAAATCAGTCGGTAGCCGGTGACTTTCGTAATCGGGCAGAGACGCTTACCGATTGCTGGCTCGGAGGGTGCCTCCTAGAATCGAGGCAGAGTAGCCTGCCCGACCCAACCATGCCTGACCTCACAACACGCGCGGACCGAACCGAGCTAGCGCGGCGGGTGGAACGCGCGGAAAAACTGCTTCAGAAGGGGAAGGCTGCCGAGGCGCTGGAAGAATTTCTGTTGGTTCTGCGGGACGATCCGGAAAACGATAAGGTGCGGGAGCTGTCGGCGGACCTGTGTCTGTCGCAGAACCGGGCACGCGATGCAGTGCGTCTACTAGGTGAACTGTTTGAGCGCCAAGTGACGGCGGGAGACGCGACACGGGCCAGCTTGACTTACAAGAAATTGGCGCGGCATGGCAGCCCGACTTGGGAGCAGAAGTTTCGCTTCGGGCAATTGCTGGAGGGATCGAATAAGAAGCTAGCTGTGGGCACGTATGAATCCGCTTTGAGCGACCTGGCGAAAGAGGAGAATAAGAAAGGTGCTCTACAGGTGCTGGAACGGGTGGTGGCGCTGGAGCCGATCCAGGCGAATTTACTGCGAGTGGCGGAACTTTCCTCCGAACTGGGGGAAAGCAAGGCTGCGGCGGCGGCTTTCAAAAAGGTAGCGCAACTGGCGGGCGCGGGTGGTGGCGACCCGGCGCCGTGGTATGAACGCGCGTATCAGGAAGATTCGACCGATGAAGAGATTGCGCTGGCCTATGGGAAGAGCTTGCTGGGGCAGGGTCAGGTGGGAGCGGCGATCTTTATTTTGGAAGCGCAGGTGAACTCAGGGAAAAGTTCTCCGATCCTGCGGGATATCTATGCCGAAGCTCTGCTGGCGGCCGGACGGTATGCCGATGCGGAGCCGCTGGTGTGGCAACTGTTTGAACAGAATCCCAACCGGATGCAGCAGGTGACGGCGCTGATTGGACAGTTGGCGGATGCGGAGCAGGACGAGGCGGCGGTTGAGCTGGCGCGCAAACTGGGGCAGGTGCAGGCGAAGCGTGGCGAGCGGCGGCAATTTGTCACGGTCATGCAGGAAATTGCGGCGACACGACGTGCGTCCCCAGCGATGCTGGAGTTTCTGAGCGAGTTGTTCAATGCCGCGAACCGCGAGGGCGATTATTGCCAAACGTTGCTGAAGCTTTTCGATGTGTACTGCAACTCGGGAGATTTCATCAAGGCGGCGGAATGCCTGGACCGGGCGGCAGAAGTGGATCCCTATGAAGCCGGGCATACGAAACGGTTGGAGATGTTGAAGGGCAAGATTGACGGGAACAAGTTTAACGCGATCGCTTCGCGGTTTACTCCTGTGAGCAAGGCGGCGACCGAGCCGGCGGAGGAGCGAGAAGCGAAGCTGGGAGCTTCGACGCTGCAGGATTTGATGTTGCAGGCGGAAATTTTGGTGCAGTACGGGATGCGCAACAAGGCGGTGGAGCGGCTGCACAGAATCCAAGAGCTGTTTCCGCGGGAGGAAGAACGCAACGAAGATCTGCAGAGACTTTACCTTTCGGCGGGAGTGACGCCAAGCTATGCGGGGTCGGCGCCGATGCCCGTGGCTCCGTTGGCGACCCATTCGCCAGCCGCAGCGGCCCCGGCGGCAGATCCGGTGGCGGAAGTTCGCAACGTGACGCGCGTGGCGGAAATTACGCGCAAGTTGTATCACCAGGCAACGGCAGCCGCGGTGCTGACCACCGCGGTCAACGAGATCGGCGGGCATTGGGAAGCGTCGCGGTGCGTGGCGGCGATGCGCACACCGGGATCGTCGCCGACGGCGGTGCAGGAATTTTGCGGCAAGGGAGTAAGAGCTGGAAATTCCACGGCCATTAAGGAAGTGATGTGCGCGTTACAAGATTTGTGTTTGTCTTCGTCTGCGAGCGACCCCGTCATCGTCGCGGATGCACAGAAATCCGCGGAGTTGCAGGCAGTGCGGAATGCGGTGGTGGAACTGGGTGCTACGGCCCTGCTGGCGCTTCCCCTGAGCAATGGCGAGGATACAGTGGGCGTGCTGGCGCTGCTGCACAACAAGCCGCGGGCCTGGCCGCAGACCGATACCGTAGTGCTCAAGACGCTGGCCGACCAGATGGTGATCGCTCTGAATAACGCGGGCCTGCGGCGGCTTGTAAAAAATCTTTCGGTAACGGATGAGAAGTCGGGGCTGTTGAAGCGAAGTTCCTATCTCGATTTGCTGCTGGCGGAGAGCAAGCGGGCGATGCAAAACGAGGCGGCGCTTTCGGTGCTTCTGTTGCAGTTCGGGCGGAGCGCGGCGCTGGTCAAGGAGTATGGCGAGGCCGCGATCGATGGTGTGATGGAGAAGATTGGGCAGCAGTGCGCCGCCAACATCCGGACCAACGATTTGGCGTTCCGCTACGACACAACTACCATTGCGCTTGTTCTTGGCGAGACCGCGGAGAAAGAAGCGATGATGGCAATCGAAAAACTGCGCAAGGTGATTGGCGGAGTGCGGCTGCCGAACAAAGATGGATCGGGGAAAGGGCAGGCGCTGGAGTTTTCAGCGGGGCTGGCCGAGGCCGTGCTGCAGGAGAACTACGATCCCGTGGACATCGTGACGGAAGTGATTAACCGCGCCGAATTTGCCCTTGCGACTTCGGCGGCGCAAGGCTCCGGCAGGGTTGTGGCGCTGCGGGCGGCGCTGGCCGCGGGGGCGGTAGCGTAGAGGAATTAATTCTCGTTCACTTGAATCAATCACTGTGCTCTCGCATGGCCGGCAGCGGATCGCTCTGACTAGAAGGGGCCGTTGACGGGGGAAATTCACGGCTAGTCCGGAACTCGAATACTTCCATCCTCTGCTATCGGGAAGGATGGATTCCAGGCGACCTCCCATAGAAACCCGTCTGGGTCAGAGAAGTACCCCGAATAGCCGCCCCAGAAGGCTTCTTCGGCAGGCTTCACAATCTTGGCGCCAGCGGCGGCCGCTTCCATCAGCACCGAATCCACTTCCGCGCGACTACGCGTGTTGTGGGCAAGAGTGATTCCGGAGAAACCTTCTCCCTCCGCGGGAACCTTTGCATCCTTGGCCAGCTCGTGGCGTGGGTAGAGCGCTAGAGCCATGCCACCGGTCTGAAAGAATGTGATGCCTTCTGTGTTGGCCATGGAACGGTGCCATCCCAGGCGCTCGTAAAATTCGGTGCTGCGCTTTAGATCTGCTACTCCGAGGGTGATTAGGCTTACGCGTTGTTCCATGGGAAGGCTCCGCCGGCGAATCTATCACCATATCGGCCGCCCACGTAAACCATCGAAGTTTCGCTCGACCCGGACGTTCTTAGCGAGTCTCGCTGGCCGACTTCGGAGGCACTTCAATTTTCCATCCTAGTTCTTTTGCGGATCTGCGAACCTGGTCTTCCTTGGCTTGACGCAATCTTGCGGCATCGGCGGGATCCCTTCTCTGATGTTCGTCAACCGAATCTGTTGCAACGATGTTGATTTGAATCTTGTCGCCCACCGCGAGGGGTTTCTGGTTTATCCACGAGACATGCTCGCCTCTGGGTGTGATGAGGCCTCCCAGATTGAGAGACAAATTTTCATCTTTTCCGGTGGACATCGTTCTTGCGGCCCAGGTCGCAATCGCGGACAAGACGCCGCTGTCACCAACACCCGCCCCGGCACAGCTTCTTGTCGTTTAAGTAAATGTCGAATGCAATCATGGGCATAGATTTTACGCGCAGGCAGCTAGGCGGCAACGGCGCGGTGGTCAAAGTTCCTCGCACGCTGCTACACTAACCAGTTTGCTTATCACTTTTGTTCTGCTCTGAGCGCTGGTCTGTCAGGAAAATCATGTTGAAACCGGGTGATATCGCGATTGTGAGCGGGGCGCGCACGCCCTTTGGCCGCTATTGCGGCAAGTTGAAGGATTTTACGGCGCAGGAGTTGGGCGCGGTTGCGGCCAAAGGCGCGATCAAGCGGTCGGGGATCGACCCCAAAGAATTCGATCATGCGGTGTTTGGGAACGCGCAGCAGACCTCGGGCGACGCGCTGTATGGGGCGCGGCATGTGGGGTTGCGGGCGGGACTGCCGATGGAGACTCCGGCGCTGACGGTGAACCGGCTGTGCGGTTCGGGGATGCAGGCGATTGTGAATGCGGCGCAGATGATCCAGACCGACGAGGCGAAGATTGTGCTGGCGGGCGGGATGGAGGCCATGTCGCAGGCTCCGTTTGTGATTCGCGGGCGCGACGGATTTACCTTGGCTCCGGGCGGCAAGTTGGAAGATTCGCTGATGGTTGCGCTGCTCGACAGCTACTGCGGGCTATACATGGCGAACACGGCGGAGGTGTACGGTGAGCAGCAGGGCATCACACGGCAGGCGCAGGATGAGTTCGCGCTGCGTTCGCAGCAGAAGGCCGATGCTGCTTACAAAGAAGGGCGCATTCAGGAAGAGCTGGTTCCGGTGCAGCTGCGGAACGCGAAGGGCGAGGCTACGGGAGAGTCGCTGACGGAAGACGACCACCGGAGGCCGCAGACCACGATGGAGGGGTTGGCGAAGTTGAAGGCCGCGTTTGGCAAGAATGGGACTGTTACTGCCGGCAACGCGAGCGGCATCGTGGACGGCGCGGCGGCGGTGGTGTTGATGTCGCTGGAAGAGGCGCGCAAGCGGAGTATCGAACCACTCGGGCGGATTGTTGGCTGGGGGATTGCCGGGGTTGAGCCGAAGGTGATGGGGCGCGGTCCGGTGCCGGCTACGAAAATTGCGCTGCAGAAGGCTGGGCTTACTTTGGATTACATCGATCTGATTGAAGTGAATGAGGCGTTCGCGGCGCAGTACTTAGCCGTTGAAAAAGAATTGGGGTTGGATCGCGACAAAGTTAATGTGAATGGCGGGGCGATTGCTTTGGGGCATCCGTTGGGGGCGACCGGGACGCGGCTGGTAATTACGCTGCTGTATGAGTTGCGGCGGCGGAAGAAGAAGTATGGGCTGGCTACGGCTTGCATCGGCGGCGGGCAGGGGATTGCGATGGTGGTGGAGAGCATGAACTAGCGAAAAGCGAGCGTTGGCGTATGAGTGAACGCGAGAACAGAGATTGGCTGCGACGCCTTGTAATTTCCTGCATGTGTGCAACTGGTGCCGTCGTTTTGAGTACGGTCGTTGCGATCTTTCTGTCATCTCTCGAGGGTAGAGCGATAGCAGAAGGACAAGGAACGAGCGGCATTGGTATCGCAGGGTACGTGTTTTGTTTTCCGTTGGCGACAGGCTGGTTCATTGTTGTAAATGTATTCGGCGAATGGCGCTCTGTCCACGGAGGTCAGATCGCGCTTGTTCCAGTTTTCAGCGCTGTGGTGGATTCGGTCATAGTATTTCTTGTCTGGGAGTTCTGGCATCGGAAGAGCTCGAAAGAACTAGATGCGACTGATAGCTTGGGTCTTAATGGTTAATCTCATATGGAAATCAAAAAAGTTGGCGTGCTCGGTTGTGGCCTGATGGGCTCCGGCATCGCGCAAGTCTGCGCGACGGCTGGATTCGACGTGACGGTCCTCGAGGTCGAGCAGAAGTATCTCGACAAGGGCTTTGCAGGGATCGAGAAATCCCTGGCGAAGTTTGTCGAGCGTCCGGTGGAGAAGGGCGGGATCACGGCGGAGCAGAAAAACGCGATCCGCGCGCGACTTAAGGGGACGACCAACAAGGCCGACCTGGCCGATTGCGACATTGTTATTGAGGCCATTATCGAGAACGTGGAAGAGAAGAAAAAGATGTACGCGTCGCTCGACAGCGTGGTGAAAAAAGACGCGATCTTCGCTTCGAACACGTCTTCGATTTCGGTGACTGAGCTTTTGACTTCGGTGAAGCGTCCGGAGCGGTTCATCGGGCTGCACTTTTTTAATCCCGTGCCGCTGATGAAGCTGGTGGAAGTGGTGCGCACGATCGCTACGGCCGACGAGGTTTATCACGCCGCTTACGAGTTCGGCAAAAAGCTGGGCAAAGTTCCGGTGCGCACGTCGGACAAGACTGGATTCATCGTGAACCGGCTGCTGGTGCCTTATTTGCTGGATGCGATCCGGGCTTATGAAGAGGGCGTGGGGTCGATTGAAGACATCGATAATGCGATGAAGCTGGGATGTGGGTATCCCATGGGGCCGTTTACTTTGCTGGATTTTGTGGGGCTCGAAACCAGTTACTACATCACGCAGGTGATGTTTGACGAGTTCAAGGAGCGGCGGTTTGCGTCGCCAGCGCTGCTGAAGCGGCTGGTGATGGCGGGGTGGTACGGGAGGAAGACGGGCAAGGGGTTTTACGATTATTCGGATCCGAACAGTCCGAAGGCGAATAGACTGTAGAATCTGTTCATCGCGGAGTCACTTCGACAAGGAGACAAAGCAAACAAGGATGCCGGGCGAAATCAGTCCGCAGGACGTGGAACGGAATCGGCGTGCGTGGCACAGCTACGTGGCACGGCGGAATCTGCTGGTGGTGCTCTTCCTCAGTTTCATATTTCTCGGCTTCATGATTGCGAAGCTAAGGCTGGGAGAGATCGCGGACTTCGCGATTCTACTGGGTTGGATCGGAGTGTATCTGGCGGGGGCGTGGTGGCTCACGGAGTGGAGGTGTCCGCGGTGCGGGAAAATATTCGCCAACCGGCTGTGGACACAACGTTGCATCAGTTGCGGGTTGAGCAAGGATGAAGTGGCGGCCAGAGCGCGGATGAAATAAGCTTCTTTGCCACGGATCTGCGCGGATGAACGCGGATCAAAACACGTCTTCTCCGCGCCTGTGTGTGTCTCAGTGGTGAAAATCCGCGTCGATCCGCGTAAATTCGTGGCACAGGCCCTTTTGAGCTAATGAACTTCGAAAACATCCTCCTGGAAAAGAAAAACGCGACTGCTTACGTCACCGTCAACCGCCCGAAGGTGCTGAACGCGCTGAACATGGCCACCATGGAAGAGCTGCGGGCGGCGTTTCATGACATTAAGAATGACGCGGCGATTCGCGTCGTTATTCTTACGGGATCGGGCGAGAAGGCGTTTATTGCGGGCGCGGACATTGCCGAGTTGGCTAAGCACGATGCGGTTAGCGGCAAGGAGTACACGCACCGCGGGCAGAACGTTCTTAATCTGATCGAGAATCTGGGCAAGCCGGTGATTGCGTGCATCAATGGATTTGCTCTGGGTGGCGGGTGCGAGATTGCGATGGCTTGCACCATGCGGCTGGCCAGCGAAAATGCCAAGCTGGGGCAGCCCGAGGTGAAGCTGGGGATTATCCCGGGCTATGGCGGAACACAGCGGCTGCCGCGGCTGGTGGGAAAAGGCATCGCGATGCAGATGGTGCTGGCGGGTGAGATGATCACGGCGCAGGAGGCACATCGCATCGGGTTGGTGAACGAAGTCACCGTGGCGGCTGAGTTGATTCCGCGGGCGGAAGCGATCGCGGCGAAGATCATCGCTAACGCTCCGCTCGCCGTGCAGTACGCGATGGAGGCCGTCAACAAAGGCACGGAGATGACTTTGAGCGAGGGCTTGTATCTGGAGGCGGTGCTGTTTGGCGTGGCCTGCGCTACTGAAGATAAGAGGGAAGGGACGACGGCGTTTTTGGAGAAGCGGGCGGCGGCGTTCAAGGGGAAGTAAAGTCTTTGCCACGGATTCACGTGGATCAACACGGATCGATAACAATTCTCACCACGGAGACACCGAGTCACGGAGCAGAAGAACAATAAAGATTTCGTTGTCGAGCTTCTGCCCGAGCCTGAGTTGCGCGCGCTCGAAGGCACGTTGAGCGCCGTGGGTAAGCGCTTTGCGATTGTCATTTCGCGATTCAACGCTTTCATCACCGAGAGGCTTTTACTCAGCGCAATCGACGGGCTGGTGCACTCCGGTGCCAAGAAAAAAGACATTGAGTTGGCGCGCGTTCCGGGGGCATTTGAGGTTCCGTTGGCGGCGCGGAAGCTGGCGGAGACCAAGAAGTACGACGCGATCATCTGCCTGGGCTGTCTCCTGCGCGGCGATACGGCGCACTATGACGTGATTGTGAACGAAGTGACGAGGGGGATTGGACAGTCGGCGCAGGAGACGGGTGTGCCTCATGCCTTCGGCGTGCTTACCTGCGAGACTCTGGAACAAGCCATCGACCGCGCCGGGCTGAAGATGGGTAACAAGGGCTTCGAGGCGGCGCTGGCGGCAGTGGAGATGGCGAGCCTGACGGCTGGCATCCGGCGGTCGGCATCCAGTGACCGGAAGTCGGTCGCCACCCGTCAGCCTACACCCGTCAACAAGAAGCGGGTTCCTCACTCCGCTCGGAACGACAAACCTGAAAGTCGGAATGACAAACCTAAGGGCCGGAAACCTTCGGGACCCTCTACTACCGCTAAGACGAAGCGCAAATAACCTTCCTACAGTAAACTGGCATCTGGCAACTGGAAACTGGCAACTGCTCCTATGGGTACACGGCGCAAATCTCGCGAGCTGGTTCTGCAGATGCTGTTTCAGGCGGACATGGGAAAGCAGACGGTCGATCATGTGCAGCGTACGTTTTGGGCGGAACATGTCGGGACCAGCGCCGAAGTGCGCGGGTTTGCGGAAGATTTGTTCCGGGTGGCGACCGGCCGCGGCGCGGAAATCGACAAGCTGATCGAGCGGCACGCGGAACATTGGCGCATGGAGCGCATGGCGGCGGTCGATCGGAACCTGTTGCGCGCGGGGGTGGCGGAGTTCCTGGCTTATCCGGAGACGCCGCGTGCCGTCGTGATCAATGAATCGATCGAGATCGCGCGAAAGTTTTCCAGCCTGGAATCGGTGCAGTTCGTCAACGGCGTGCTCGACAGCGTGGCGAAAGAGCTGGGGAATACGGCGTAAGGGCGGCAGAGATCGTCTGCGATCCACCAGTTAAGAATCCCGTCGATACGATCGCCCCTGACGCGAATTTATTTCTTCCTCAGCAGGTGAAGCCGTGGCTTCCCGAAACCACTTGGGGCCGCACACTCCCGAAAGTTAATCCAACAGCAGCGGCGGCGTTTACGGCTGCACGGCAACTATATTTAGAGAACAACTGATTGAGGAATAGCAAAAATTATTGGAAGAATTGACGAGTGGAGAGAACGCGATCGGGGGAGCCTGATCGGCCGCTAGAGCGGTGTTGAGATAATGCAGCATACCATCGGTGCCGGCCACGTAAATCAGCGAGCCATCCACGGTCATACTGGCGGCGAGGGGAGCGGCACCCCCGAGGAGTGGAATCGCGCTCACAGATCGGGTGTTGAAGCTGTAGACCAGGACGCCGACGTCGCTGGTGACGATGTAAGCCTGCGTGGCATCGGGCGAGAGGAAAAAATTGATGGGATGAAAGTGGCCATGTTGGAGGTCAATGTGCCAGGGGTTGAGTTCGGTTGTGGAGGAGTAGGTGAACGAATTTGGCAGGGTGAGGCCTTGCGGACACAGGGTCGTGAGCGGCCCCTGGGATGCATTTGTGACGAAGATGTCGAGGCCGGTGTCCTGACTGCCGATGTTGTCGAGGCCGATGAAGACATCGAGGCCCGCGGACGGGACTCCAGAGATGGGAAGGTTGCCCGCAGGCACCATCTGCAAGAAGGTGAGCGGGCCGGGCAGGTTGGGAACGGATAAATTTACAGCGGAATTGTCGCAGGTATTGCGGATGGTGACGTTGGAAGAGGTACTTCCGCCGGAAAGGAAAGCAAACGCACCCGTGGAAGAAAACGCGATGGCGTTGGCAGGCGCGGTCAGTGGGTAGGTTTGAAGCGCTTCCAAGGACGAGTAGACATAGAGGGTATTGCCACCGTCCCCGAGGATGTAGGCTTCCAGGCCGTCCGGCGAAAAGGCAGCCGTGATTGCGCTGTTAATATTCAGAGGCGTTGTCGTCGGCGAGGAAGTGGTGTTGACCACGTAAACCTGATTGGGTGTAGAGACCGTGTCCGAGAAGATGGCCAGGTTGCCGGTGGGAGCGATGGCGATGATCTTGCCGGTTACCAGGCCCAGGGTCGTACCCGCAGCCGGGAGGGATGTGAAGGGGTTGGTGGAGGAGGACCCGATGTTGGCGGCGGTGATGAGGAGGGCGCCGTACTGGCTGCCCGCGTAGGCCTTGTCTCCTGCCGGGTCGAACATCAGCGAATTGGGAGGAGTGGGGAAAGAAATGGCGCCCGCCGGGAGATTTTTCGAGGTCGAAATCTCATAAAGGCCCACAGTACATGTGGAGTTGCTGTAGCAGTCCTGACTGGTTGCCAGGACGTTGGTTGGCGTGGGGGTTCCGGTTATCAGGCCGGAGATGGCCGTGACCGGATAAACCGGTGCGGGGACGTAGAGAGAAAAAGGCGGCTGATATCCCAATGGATTCAGGGGGAAGCCGATGTTGCAGGTTGGCGGCGTGCAGGAGGCCGTAATGGCGGCAGAACCCGGCTGCTTCAGGGAAACGGAGCAAGTTGTCGCGGCGCATCCTGCGGAACTGCCCGCGCTCAGGGATCCCGGTTCAGACGAAGTCCAAGTCAGGGGGGGCTTGGGCACGATGCAGCCCTGGATGTCGACGGCCGTGGCAGTGACTGTCTGCGACCCTGCCTTCACGTTCGCGGTAAAACTAGTCTGGCCGGTGTACTCTCCGTTGGTGCTTAGGTCCAGCGTGATGCACTGCACCGGGCAAGTTTCGAAATTGTAGGGCTGACTGGAGACTCCCGCGGCTGAAGCGATGACTTGTGTTTGCCCCGGCGTGGTAGGCGATGCGGTCACCTGGTTGGTGGCAACGTTGAGGGAAGAGTTCACAATTGGAGTGATCTTGACCACGTTGAAGTTGACTTCGGACCAGGTAAACAGGCCGACTGAGGAGGTGATATCGGTGCCCTGGCTATCAAGGGCGGTGGCCTGCAAGGTCTGGATCTGGTTCGTCGAGAGACACTGATCGGTCGCCGTGAACTTGATGTCGCAGGCGGCAGGAAGCGCGATCTGTGTGGGGCAGGCCGGAGGGGGAGAATTCACCGGCGGCACTGCGCTGATCTGAATGGTGGCGATGGGAGGATGCACGAAGACATAAGTAGGTGGGCTGGTCTCTCCGAAGGCCGAGGCCGTGACCTGAACGATGCCGATGCCCGCCGGGGTGCACACGCTGTAGTACGGGGCGTTCCACGTGCCGGCGCAGGCAAACCCGATGGGAGAAATGTCGAGAATCCCGGGAGCGCTCGTAGGCGTCAAGGCATAGGTGAATGTCGTCGATATATTTGAGTTAGCGCTATTGACCGCGCTGGCGGTAAACAGCATAGTAGTCCCCAATTGCAGAGAGGTGCTGGTAGCGGGGTTCAAAGTGATTTTCGTGGCGTTTGTGGGTGCCCCAAGAGGCTTGTGGCCGCCGCACGCTGGCAGGAATAAGAATAAGGAGATCTCGACAACTACCCATTTACCCCAACTGAAACGCAACCTTCCCATGCACCCTCTCGTCGCCCCACGGTTGTACCCGATAGGCGAGCCGCTCAATAGAATGGAAAACCTGTAGTGTAGAGAATGGAGACAAATTCAGCAAGCCGGGACTTCTTCTTTGCCGGTTCGCAGATGCCGACCGCGGCTGGAAGCCGAATCGTTTCCGTGCCGCTAAGGTGGGATGCAAAAACATGGGTTGACGATGTTTCCACTCAGTTGCTATAGTAGTTTGGTTCCGCGAGTTAATCTTGGCTTGCTGTATGCCGTTACTTCCGTGGTTGTGCGGGAGCTGCGGGTGGGCTGTTGAGAAATACGTTTCCGGTTGAGTTTTTGAGTTCGGAGACTTTCCTCGCTGAAATGCTCCTGCGCTGCCTTTCGCCCTCGGGCTTCTGGAGCGCCTGTGTCGGGCGCGACGTTGGTCTGCGGAAGGATATGCAGGACAGAGCTGGCGATACGGATCACCCCCGGAGTTTTGGCCGGGTGCAACCGTCGGCAGCGTAAATCTAGATCGGGAACCCAGAATTTCTCTCCGCGATTCTCTTGCGGCGGGAAGCATGGCGGGTCGCAGGATCTGCCAGCCCGGATCGTGCGGTATTGACCGGGACAGCGGATGACGCTGCGCACTGCCCGCCCGTAAGGGCTGGTTTCAGTGTGTGGCAAGGAGCGGCAAGAGTGCCCACTTTTAATCAGTTGGTGCGTGATGGCCGCAAGCGGCCACGGTATAAGACTGCAAGTCCGGCGCTGCAAGGTTGTCCGCAGAAGCGCGGAGTTTGCACCCGCGTTTATACGCAGACGCCCAAGAAGCCGAACTCGGCTCTGCGCAAAGTGGCGCGCGTGCGGCTGACTAATGGGATCGAGGTCACTACCTACATCCCTGGCGTTGGCCACAACCTGCAGGAGCACTCGATTGTGCTGATCCGCGGAGGCCGCGTAAAGGATCTGCCGGGCGTGCGCTATCACGTGATTCGCGGCACGCTGGATGCGGTGGGCGTGGCTGGCCGGCAGCAGGGACGCTCGAAATACGGCGCCAAGCGCGCGAAGAAGGGATAAAAGCAGGTTTCAAGGTTGCAAAGTTTCAAGGTTTCAATGCTGCGGAAGGATCGCACCCTCCTTGAAACTCTGAAACCTTGAAACCTTGAAACCTGGAGTTCTATGCCTCGTAAAGGACATACAGCAAAGCGGACTGTGCCAGCCGACGCCGTATACGGCTCGAATCTGGTGACGAAGTTTATCAACTCGATGATGTGGCAGGGCAAGCGCTCGACCGCCGAAGGCATTTTTTACGAAGCCCTGACCAAGGTGCAGGAAAAAGGCGGCGATGAAGCTCTGAAGCTGTTCACGAAAGCCGTGGAGAACGCGAAGCCGCTGCTGGAAGTGAAGACGCGCCGCGTCGGTGGCGCCAACTATCAGGTGCCGGTGGAAGTGAATGCCGACCGGCGAACGTCGCTCGCGATCCGCTGGCTGCTGACGTATGCGCGCGGACGGGCGGAACGAGGCATGGTCGACAAGTTGAGTAATGAGTTACTGGACGCCGCCAATGGAAAAGGCGCGGCGATCAAAAAGAAAGAAGATGTACACCGGATGGCTGAGGCCAATAAGGCCTTTGCGCACTACCGGTGGTAAGGAAATTTGTAATTTTGTAATCGGGTAATTTTGCAATTTAAACCCGCTGGCGATTTGATTTTCAAATTACCAAATTACCCGATTACAAAATTACCAAATCGCAGCAGTCGGAGCCCTAGAAAGAGTTAATTGTCGTGCCCAGAACAGTCCCATTAGAACGCTGCAGGAACATCGGCATCATGGCCCACATCGATGCCGGCAAGACCACTACGACGGAGCGCATCCTGTTCTATACAGGGAAGACGCACCGCATCGGAGAGGTGCACGAAGGCACTGCGACCATGGACTGGATGGAGCAGGAGCAGGAGCGCGGCATCACGATTACGTCCGCCGCTACGACCTGCACCTGGCGCGACATTCGTATCAACATTATCGACACTCCCGGCCACGTGGATTTCACGGCGGAAGTCGAGCGCTCGCTGCGCGTGCTGGATGGCGCGGTCGCGGTGTTTGACGCGGTGCACGGGGTGCAGCCGCAGTCGGAAAAAGTTTGGCGCCAGGCTGATAAATACGGCGTGCCGCGCATTTGCTTCATTAATAAGATCGACAAGATGGGCGCCGATTTCGAGCACGCCATCGATACCATCCGCAAGCGGCTGAGCGCGAAGCCCGTCGCGATTCAGATTCCCATCGGCCAGGAAGATAAATTCAAAGGCGTCATCGATCTGATTAACATGAAGGCGATCGTGTGGCAGGACGACACGATGGGCGCCGAGTATCTGACCGAGGAAATTCCCGCCGAACTGAAGAAGAAAGCCGAAGCCTTCCACGCTCAGTTGGTCGAGAGCATTGCCGAGAACGACGACGAAATTCTGCACAAGTTTCTGGAAGGCGACGAGATTACCGCGGACGAGCTGCAGCGATCGCTGCGGAAATCGACGATTGCGCTGAAGGTGTTTCCGGTCGTCGTAGGAACAGCGTTCAAGAATAAGGGTGTGCAGCCGCTGCTTGATGCGGTGGTGGATTATCTGCCTTCGCCGCTGGATGTGCCGGAGACGCACGGATTGAATCCCGACAATGGGGAACAAATTTTCCGCAAGGCGGACGACAAAGAGCCGTTCTCGGCGCTGGCGTTCAAGATTATGGCCGATCCGTTTGTCGGCCAGTTGACGTTTATTCGCGTTTACTCCGGCCAACTCAAGACCGGAGACTCCGTGCTGAACACGGGCCGGCGCCGTACCGAACGCATCGGGCGCCTGCTCAAGATGCACGCCAACAAGCGCGAAGAAATCAGCGAAATTCTGGCGGGCGACATTTGCGCCGCGGTCGGGCTGAAGGGCGTGAGCACGGGCGATACGATCTGCAGCGAAGATCATCCCATCGCGCTCGAAAATATTACGTTTGCGGTTCCCGTGATTTCGGTCGCGGTCGAACCGAAGACGAAGGCCGATCAGGAAAAAATGGGGATGGCGCTTGGTCGTCTGGCGCAGGAAGACCCCACCTTCAAAGTTCACACCGATCCCGACAGCGGGCAGACCATCATCAGCGGCATGGGCGAGTTGCATCTGGAAATCATCGTCGACCGCATGATGCGCGAGTATAAAGTCGAGGCCAATGTCGGCAAGCCGCAGGTGGCGTATCGCGAGACCATTCGCAGGCATTCCGAAGCGGAAGGCAAATACATTCGCCAGACCGGCGGACGCGGCCAGTACGGGCACGCCAAGATCCGGCTGGATCCACAACCGGCAGGCGCAGGCTACGAATTCGTCAACGATATCGTCGGCGGTTCGGTGCCCAAGGAATTCATCAAGCCGATCGATCAGGGAATTCAGGAAGCGCTCGAAGGCGGAATTCTCGCGGGCTATCCGATGGTCGATGTGAAGGCGACGCTCTACGACGGCAGCTATCACGATGTCGACTCGAACGAAATGGCGTTCAAGATTGCCGGTTCGATGGCGTTCAAGGAGGCTGCGCGCAAAGCTTCGCCCGTGTTGCTGGAGCCGGTAATGGCGGTGGAAGTGGTTACGCCGGAGGATTATGCCGGAGTAATCATGGGCGACCTGAGTTCGCGCCGCGGACGCATCGAAGGCATGGAGCATCGTGCTGGCTCGCAGGTGATCAAGGCGATCGTTCCGCTGGCGGAAATGTTTGGTTATGCGACCCACATGCGTTCGTCGACGCAGGGACGGGCGGAATACTCGATGCACTTCGCTCGCTACGAGGAGGCTCCGCGTTCCGTCGCGGAGGAAATTATCGCCAAGGTGCAGGGGGCGGCGAAGTGATCGCGCTTTGCGGGCGTGAGCGAAGCGGGAGCCCGCAGCGATCATCCTGAGCGTTTTTTGCGAAGGATCTGGAGGTTGAAGATGGAGATATTAACGGACAAGTTTACGAGCGAGACGGAGCGCCTGAAGGGCGTCATCAGCGGTTTGCTAAGCCCTGACGGCGGGAAGGTCGAAGGATTTTTGGATAAGCTTTCGGATCCGTCCGGTAGTCCGATTAGACTTAACAACCTTCTCGGCGTTGTTGGTGTAATTGACCAGAATTACCACTCGCTGCCCGCTGGGTCGTTTCTTGGACATGGTAATTTCGACGCGGATCATTTTTTTGCGCCTATCTTAGGTGATATAGAGGCTGGAAGAGAGCTGCAGAAGCACTTGGCGGATTGCGTTAGCCAGCTCAGGGCAGGGCGGCCCGATCCGTTTGAGCGGTACCCAAGACTGTTTTCTTGATTAAGTAAGAGGATATACAAATGGCGAAAGAGAAATTTGATCGGAATAAGCCGCACTGCAACGTGGGGACGATTGGTCACATCGACCATGGCAAGACGACGTTGACGGCGGCCATCACCAAGGTGTTGCAGAAGCACAA